>Ga0190269_10000214_pt1 | contig 30954 bp, 23 predicted proteins | sample Popmic249IS_FD_133749 | JGI IMG/M metagenome (GOLD analysis project Ga0190269, IMG submission 133749) | Populus adjacent soil microbial communities from riparian zone of Blue River, Arizona, USA - 249 IS | ecosystem: Environmental > Terrestrial > Soil > Riparian zone | place: USA: Arizona... | reverse complement strand
GAGCTTTTCTGCGCGAGCCCTACGAACGGTGCGAGGTGGCAGTTCGGGTAGCGCCGGCGAGCTCTGTAGCAATCACGTGCAGGTCGTTTGCAGCGGCGGGCGCAAGTGACGGCGGGAGCGCTCGCTCCGCCCGCGCGCTTTCATGCAGCCGCATCCATTGTGCGGTCAGCGTGGGGTGCTGAATGGACTGCGAGCAGCGCTCCATGGCCGCAAGGTGTGAGTCCACGGTGGCCCAGTCGAGCGCAAGACGAGCAATCTGCGCGCGGACTTCGTGCGCCAGGCCGCATAGCAGGGCATTGTCATGCCGCTCGTGCCTGCGCACGAGCTCGTCGCCGAGTTGCTCGGCGCGCCGGAGGTCGCCGGCCGCGGCAGTGGAGCGGGCATGCTCACTGTCAAACGTGAAAGTAATGACCTCGAACTCGCGCTCGGAGCCGCTGACTTTGGACCGCGCGAGCTCGCAAGCTGCGATGGCTTTCTCGGGCTGGTTGGCTTTTCGAAGCATTCGCGCATACGCGCCGAGCACTTGCAGGCCGCGCAAGCCGGGCTCGTTGCTCGCTTGTTCGAGCACGACTTCGTAGCGGCTGAGCGCTTCCTCTGGCATGCCTCGCTCACAGAGATAACAGGCGTGGACGATGTCGCGGAGAGTCGCGACCGAAGGTGCCTGGTTGGCGATGGTTCGAAGCTGATCCGCGGCGCGCTTGAGCGCCATGACGTCCTCACACAACATGAACGTGCTCCACAACATGCGCGGGATGGAGACGTCGTTGCGCCAGATAGAGCCGGCAGCCACCGCCAGCCGGTCCATGTCATCGAGGGCGCTCACGAAATGGCTGTATTCGCCTCGATGGCCGTGAAAGGCGACGCGCGCAGCGGCCAACGCTTGCTTCGACGTCGGGCCCTCGAGGCGCTCGAGCGCCTCGAGCGTTCGCTGCGCTGAGCCGTCCGCCCGCATCGCATCGAGCTGTCCGAGTCCGAGCAGAACTCCACTCTCCAGCTGCACGCGCGCGGTCTCGGGCATGTTGCGAAGCGCGCGCTCTGAACGTAGAAAAGCGAGTACCTGCGCGTAGCGCTCCTTGGCTTCGGCGAACTGACCGAGCCCGTGGTCGACGAGCGCCAGTTGGAACTCGTGAACCATCCGCACGGCATGACCGTCCGGAAAGTAAGCGAGGGGCCGCAGCTGGTCGGCGATGGCTCGAGCCCGCGCGGTATCGTGGAGCACGCTGCATACACCGAGGACCGCCGTCGCGAGGCCCACCAAGCCGAGCATCAGCTCTTTGTAACTGCGGCGCGCGATGGACAGAGGCGGCGCTACAAGGCTGCGAACGAACCCTCCGCTGAGACCGAGCGCCAGTCCCATCTTTCCTCCCAGGCGCGGCACGAGCCTACGCGCCAGATTGACGCCCGTGAGGTCCGTCAGTATGCCGAGCATCTGGTCGCCGTATCGATAGCTCAAGCGAAAGTCCACGTAGGTCCCTGCCAGCGTGAGTGCTATCGTCAACGCAGCATAGTCGTACGGATTGCGGCCGCGCGCGCGCAGAACCTCGACGGCCGCCTCGAGCTCGATCACCACGCGTGGAAGTGATTCGCCGCGCTTGGTGAGCTCGACCGCTCCCGCGTCGAGCAGGGCCACACCGACTGCCTCGTCGCCGCCACACAACAAGTGATAGCCGACCGACACTCCGTACACGATTTCGCTTGCTGACAATCGCGTAAAATCGGAGCTCTCGATGCCCGCGAGGATGCTGGGCTGATGCGAGCGAAGCGCCTGTGCGAGCGCTGTGTGTAGACCCCTGCTGAGCTCGTCACCAAGCGCGTCGACGAGCTCGGCGCGGACGCGCTCGTGAATGAGACGACATGCAGAGTCACGCCTGACGATGAGGTGCGAGCGCTCGAGCTGTGCGAGGGACGCACGGACGGCGTCGGGAGCGTGCGCGCTCACCGCTCGGTACAACACAGCTTCTGGAAGCGAGCCGTGATGTATCGCGAGCATGGCTGCCAGCTGACGTGTGAGAGGATCGAGGTCGGCGACCTGCGGCGGTCCCAGGTCCGGCGATGCCACCGAGTTGATCTGAGCCGGCAGCAGCCAAACGCCCCCACTGAAGCGAACGATCTGCTTCGATAGCAACGTGAGCAGGAGCGCGTGCATCAGGCCAGGATTGCCCCGCGATTCGGACCAAAGCCACTGCGTGATTCGCGCACGATGTGGCACATCACCAACGATCGCGTGCACGAATTCTTCGACGGCAACGAGATCGAGCGGCTCCAGACGCGGCCCTTCGAGCCGCCTTGCACCGCTGGCATCTTCCGTCCACGCCAAGGTGAGGGAAACTCTGTCCGACACGCGCCGAAGGAACGCTCTCTGATCGGGATCGAGCGCGTGCGCGTCGTCAATCATCAGGAGCAAGGGCTTGGATCGCGCCACGACGCTCAGGTGCTCGAGCAACGCAGCTTCATCCGAGGTCTCGTAAACGTGCTCACGCGACAGCCCTGGTGCCACCTCGCATAGCCCGCGCTGCAACTCGCGAGCTACGTTTCTTGCAGCACCGCTCTCTGCGCCGTGCATGGCGACGCACACGAAGCCGCGCAACTGCGCCTCGATGCGGAGCTCGGCCAGAAAGCGGGTCTTGCCCGAGCCTGCTTCGCCTTGAATCTTCAGCTGGCGACTATGACCCGGCTCGCTCTGGGTCAGCAGATCCTCGATGGTCTTTCGCTCCGCACTCCGACCTACCCACGGCGCGCTCGCGATATGACTCTCTGCAAGCATCGACATCGGTTCGTCATCGGTCGTGGCGATCACGTCCAAGCGGTCGATGACCTCGGCCGCGCTCCGCGGCCGGCCCATGGGGTCGATGCTGAGCAGGCTCAGCACGAGCTCGTCCAGTGCGCGAGGGACAGACGCTTCCAGCTTCGATGGTGCGACCGGTGCCGTGCGCCAGGCCGCTTCGGAGTCGGCGAAGCTTTGGATGGCGAACGGCCTGCGAGCGGTCAATGCGAGATACGCCACGACGCCGAGCGCGAACAGATCGGCTCGCGCTTCCAACGTCTCGCCACGTACGCCCTCCGGCGCCGTGAAGCTGGGCGTCCCCACGAGCTCAACTGGAGCTCCGAAGGTTGCGAGGGTGCCGAAGTCGAGCAGCTTCGCGCGCCCGAGCTGGTCGATGCGGATGTTGCGCGGAGTGACATCGCGGTGCACCAGCCGCTGTGCATGCAACAGGGCCAGCGAGCTACATACATCACGCAATGCTCCGCACGCTGCTCCCCAGGGCAGCGGCATGCGTGCCAGCAGGTCGCTCCCGCTCAACAGCTCCATCGTGTAATAGCGCTCCGCGTCGCCAGTCAGACCGTAGTCAAACACGGAGATCACACGCGGATGCCGGAGCTTGGACAGTGTTCGGTATTCGCGCTCGAAGAGCTCGATCAGCTTGGGCTTGTCGCTCTGAAGGAGCTTTAGGGCGACGTGGCGACCCGTCCCAGCATCGTAGACGCGATAGGCCGCTCCCATCCCACCACGTCCGAGCTCCTCTTCGACGCGGTAGCGCCCGGCGACGTACGCCCCGCGCGCGTAGGACATCAAGCTGTCACCCACGACGTAAGTTTACGCGCGCTCGGATCCTTCCGCAGGGGGCGATCGTGCCAACGGCAAACCTCCAGAGCGCAGCACACGTGCCAGGGGTAGTCGACAGTCGCCTCATGCTGCAGCGTGTACGGGGCGCAAGCCGATCAGCGTCAAACACGTACGCGCACCTCGCGCCATGGCGAGGTCCGACAGTCCCACCATCTGGGTTTGCGCAGCGCCGAGCACGTCACGTTGCAGCACCCGCGCGGGGGCCGTACCCCAGCTCGCGGTCGCGGCCCCGACCGCAGAGGCGGTCAGGCTAGGCCTAGTTAGAGCGACATGAGCCGAGGCGCGGCGTAATTCGGACTTTCATGGCCCCAACGGGGGGCTGTGAGGAGGGGGATACACACGGCACAAAGTCTTCCTGGGCAGGTGCAAGACCGGCCAAGAACGCGATAGCGTTCGTAACTGTGTAACGCACTTGGAGGAGACGACATGCTTGCGAGATCGATTCAGAGCTGGGCTGTGTGCTGGGCCGCTGCGACGTGCCTCGCATGCGGTGATGCAACGGCGCCTGCGAGTCCGGACGCGCAGGCCTCCGCGGCGCCGACGGCCGGGAGCTCGGTAAACGGCGCGTCAGCTGGTGCCCCCGCGGCCCCTGCGACCAGCGCGGCTCCGGCCGTGTCGACACCGGCGAGCAGCCTGCCGGCAGCCGCACCGGCCGCACCCGCACCGCAGGCGCCGAGCGCGCAGCCGACAGCGGCAGCGCCGAGCGCGATGCCCGGCGCACCTGCTGCCGACCCCGGTGCAGCGAAGCCGGGCGATGCGTGCGGGGAACGCAAGGTCTCCTACGCGAAGCCCTGCAGCTCCGATCCCGACCCGTGTGGCCTCAAGAGCGGCTGGCCCGGCGACGAGTATTGCCTCCTACCGCCGAAGCCCGGCGAGGGCATCCAGATCCACATCGGACCGTCGGACTACAAGAACATGGCCGAGGTCATGAAGTACGTGATCAAGCCCGGCGAGGAGTTCAACAACTCCGTGATCGCGCCGATCAATCTCGGCGAAGAGAAGTGGTGGAACCGCATCACGGTGCACATGCGCCCCGGCTCGCACCACTGGATCTCCACGGTCGTCGAGGGCAAGCCCGAGGTGAAGTTCTATAACGACACCGGCTGCGGCAGCGCCACGTCCATCGGCAGCCTCGGCGGCGGCCAGAACTTGATCTACGACAACCCACCGGCCGGCAAGCCCGCGCCGGAGAACGAGGGGCTCGGGCGTTCGGTCAGGGGCAACTCGAGCCTGTGCATGAACCTCCACGCCTACAACTTCAACGAGCGCGATCAGCTGCGCGAGATGTGGATCAACCTGTATTTCGTCGACGAAGCCAAGGTCACGCAAAAGGCGCAGGGCATCGGCATGGTAGGTGGGCTCGGCTTGAACCTGCCGCCTGGACAGAAGAAGGAGTCGACGTACTCGGGCACGTTCAGCGCGCCCGGCCGCATCATCCAGCTGTTCGGCCACCGGCACGTGTGGACGCCGCGCTTCGCGGTCTGGCTGAACGAGCGGCTGATCTACGACTCGTGGAGCTGGGAAGAGTCGGTGACGTACAACTACGACAGCTTGACCATGAACCCGATGATCAACACGCCCATGATGATGGATGGCGCCGTGAGCGGCGTCGTGGACTTCAAGGCCGGCGACACGCTCAAGTTCACCTGCTTCATCGAGAACGACTCCGACAAGACGCTGCGCTTCTCGAACGAGCTGAAGGACGGCGAGATGTGTAACCTGTGGGGCAGCGCCGTCGGGGCGGGGCTCAGCGGCAGCTTCCGCTGACGGGCTGTGACACCTGCCGCTGTGAGCGGCAGGTGTCTGCGCTCAGCCGGTGTGCTTGCGGTCGTAAGCGCCGAGGCCGGGCTTGTAGCTCTTCTCATCGATGAACTGGCGGATGCCTTCCTTGCGGCCCTCGGAGCCGTCGTGGGAGTTGGCGGCCTCCTGCATACGCACGAGATAGTCCTCCGCGTTGTCGTACGTCATCTCACTGACGCGGCGGATGGCGTCTTTGGTGGCCTTGAGCGCGACCGGGCTCTTCTTCAGCAGCATGCCCGCGATCTCGCGCACGCGTGCTTCGAGCCGCTCGAGCGGAACGCTCTCGTTGACGAGCTTCCAGGCCGCAGCTTTCTGACCGTCGATCAGCTCGCCGGTGAGCGCGTGGTACATGGCGTCGCGCATCGCGAGCAGGTCGACCACGACCTTGGTGACGCCGCCGCCCGGCAGGATGCCCCAGTTGATCTCGCTCAGGCCGAACTGCGCTTCGTCTGCGCAGACGGCCAGATCGCAAGAGAACAGCGGGGCGTAGCCGCCGCCGAAGCACCAGCCGTTCACCATGGCGATCGTCGGCTTCTGGAACCAGCGCAGGCGCCGGAACCAGCCGTAGCTCTCCCGCTGTGACCTGCGCACGGCGGCGAGCCCCTGCTCCTCCGTGTCGCGGAAGTACTCCTTGAGGTCCATGCCGGCGGACCAAGCGCTGCCCTCGCCCGTCAGCACGAGCACGCCCACGTCCTCGCGAAACTCGAGCTCATCGAGGACCTCCAGCATGCGACGGTTGAGCGCCGGGCTCATGCAGTTGCGCTTGCCGGGGCGGTTGAAGCTCACCCATGCGATGCGATCTTCCACGCGATAGGTGACGGTGTCCGCTTCAGTCGGGTTGTTTTCAGTCATAAATTTCCTGCGTGATTTCCTGTGCACTCGGGCACTCGCACATCACGCGGCAGAAGGCTTTTGCTTCTTGAGCTCCGCGCCGCTCAGAATCTTCTTCAACAAACGCAGCAGCTCCGTGCGCTCGCTGGCATCGAGGCTGGAGCACAGCGCCGCGTCCGCGCGCCGCAGCAGCACGACCATCTCCGAGAGGAAGCGCATGCCGGCGGGCGTGAGATACAGACCGTTGCTGCGGCGATCGCGACCGGCCGAGCGCTCGACGAAGCCGCGACTTTCCAGGCGATCGATCAGCTTCATGGCGCTCGAACGGTTGATCGACAGGAGCCGGCCGACGGTGGTTTGATCGCAGCCCGGCTGGTCGCGGATGAAGATCATCGCCGTGACCGTGGCCGGCGTGGTCTGACGCGCGGCGAGCGCGCTGCGCACGTCCTCCAGCGCGATCAGCTCCACGAGATGGATGTGATAACCGACCAACCGGCCGAGCTCATTGCTGCGCTTGGCCCGATCCGAGGCACGTTGGCTGCGTTGCATGAGCGGACACTGTATCCCAAGGATACAGTGTGTCAAGACCACCACGCCCTGCCGGCATGGCGTGTGCAGCACAGTTCTACCCGAGCGCCCAGCGCCGCCAAGACCCCAACTCCGGCGCGCGCACGGGCATTCGCCAGCAGATGCTGGGGGTAGGCATCAGCGTTTGAAATAGTTCGGCGCTTGGGGCTGGCAAAGCGCCGCACCCCAAACGCCCGCAGCCATCAGCTGCTGCCGAACGGAACCCAGCCGAGCGCGCACACAGCGCAGGGGCGCGGCTGAACATGAGCGAGTAGCGGATCCGGCAACGCGATCGTCCTCGTCCACGTGGACGAGGACGCGCCCATGAAGCGTGCGCTCAGTCGCCGCTACTTCGTCCGAATGACACCGCTACAGACGGGCGGCAGCTCGTTCGCCTCGAGCTCACCGTCCGCGTTCACGCTGAACACATCCTCGCATTCCGCGTCCTGGATGGTGTCCACGCACTCGGTGTAGTTGTCGGTGACCGACACCGCCTGGTTGCAGTCGGCTTCGGCCTTGATGCTATCCAAGCAGTCCCTGCGGTCGGCTTCAGTCAGCCTCTCACCACTCAGCTCGCTGGCGCAGGTCAACAGCTTGTCGCACGTGTCTTCCGCCAGCGCTTCGCATTGCTGCTGCGGGGAAGGTCCCTTGTTGTCGTCGCCTCCACAGCTGCCCTGCGCGATCAGCAGGCAGCTGCTGAGGGCGAGGAGCCAGCGCGGCGCGCGGACGGGGCTCGAGACGGACAAGCGCGATTCATGGGCCTGGTTAAGATTGGACATAACGGCCGCTTGTAGCACCAGACGGCCCACGTGGACCAGGCGCCACACGGCATTTGCCGCGAAGTTACGCGCGCGTGATCTGCAGCCGCTAGCGGCGTATGTCTGAGGCAAAATTGCAGCCGTGCTGGCCCGAGACGGCCGGCTCCCTTCCTGTGCTGCGAGCCGGCTCCGGGCTGCCAAACAAGCGGCGAAGCCAGGCACGCCAAGGGTTTTGCACATCCGGCGATGGGGAGACGACGGGCTGGCCAGTCTATTTCGCTGCGCGCGCCACACGCAGGGATGGATGCTCCAGGGAGACAAAGTCACCCGTCGCCGGATCGATGCGGCACGGGTGCCAGGCATGCTCGGCGTTCGACGAGATCTTGGGCTTGAGCTGCGAAACCACATGTCCAAGGCGCGCTGCTTGATCGTATGCCGCTTCGACCGCCTCTTTCTCGGCAACCGACCGCCCGCCGTGGAAGGTGGTGACGCTGTGCACATGCAATATCGAGCCGGATTCCGGACTGTAGAGAGCCACGACTATCACGTTCTGCGCGATCATGAGATTGTCTCCTTTGCAAGAACCTAAAGGCTAGGGGCACACGAAGAAGTTGACGAAGGCGTCGACTCGACATCGGTCAGCAATCAACAGTCCCTTCACCTCGGTTAGAGCGCTAGCTCTGAAGGTGGATGCGAAACCGAGGCGACTGCGAAGCTCTTCCACGCGACCGTCTGCCGTGTATTCCGTGAACAGTGCGGTCGCCGACGTCGGCAACCGTGGATCCTCGGCAAAGAAATCGTGCCTGGAGGATAGACAGATTTGTACGACCGCAGAGATGGGCGGAAATACGTAGTGCAGGCTGAGCGTGTAGTTCCATGCTGCGACTTGTTGAAAACCTTGGTCGATCATTCGAGTCCTTGGCTCTGCATGACGGTGTTGTGAGGTGAAGCTTCGTGCGAGGGACGGCATGGAGGTCGCGCAGCTTTGCGGGCTCGCCAGCTGCGAGATCGTTGGCCTCCAGCGCCGCTCTGGACGCAGGTGGGTGGCCTGCGCGGGCAGAGCGCCGATGAATGTCAGCTCCGGGGGTCGGCTATCTCGAGTCCCGTCGCCCTTGGCAAGGCGGATGTTGGCGGCGCATGGTATACATCGTCACCGGGTTCTGTCCGGGTAGAGCGTCGATTCCGGGGATGTGCAAGGCGTTCGAGTCCGAACCGACGCAAGCTCGAGGAGGGTTTGCCTGATGGGAACGGCAGACTCAACAGAGCAGTCCATCGACGGGCGCGAGAGCACCGAAGTCGAGTCGTGGCTGCGTAAGGCAGTCGGCGCTCCGTCGGACGGCCAGCGCCGGCGCTTGCCGCTCCCGGGCGAGCTGATCGGCGGTAAGTACCGGATCGAGAATGAGCTCGGCAGGGGTGGGATGGGCGCGGTGTTTCGCGCGGTGCATCTCGTGACCAATAAGCCCGTGGCGCTCAAGTGGATGTTGCGGCCCGCGAGCGACTCGGGCGCCTACCAGCGCTTCACGCGCGAGGCGCGCGCGGCGGGCCGCATCGACCACCCCAACGTGGTCAACGTCTACGACATTGGCGAGGACGGCGAGGCCGCCTATATGGTCATGGAGCTGCTCCACGGGGAGTCACTGCGCGCGCGGCTCGCGACTGGTCGGCTCGCTCCCACGACCGCCGTCGATCTCTTGCTGCCGGCCATGCGTGGCGTCGCCGCTGCGCACTGCGAGGCGGTAATCCATCGCGACCTGAAGCCCGACAACATCTTTTTGTGTCGCGGACCGGATGGCGGTGAGCGCGAGGCGAAAGTGGTCGACTTCGGTATCTCCGTGATCAGTGCTCGAAACGACGAGGCGCAGACCACGCTCACGCAGCAAGGCATGTTGCTCGGAACGCCGGCGTACATGTCGCCGGAGCAGCTCGAGAGCGCGCATGACGCCGACGCTCGCACGGACGTCTACGCGTTCGGCGTGATTTTGTACGAAGCATTGACCGGGTGCGTTCCGTTCCACGGCAGCAACTACAGCGAGCTGCTATTGGCGATCGTGAACGGCGAGCCTCGCAAGCCTCGTGAGCTGCGGCCCGAGATCCCGGCCGGCCTCGAGCGGGTGGTGCTGCGCGCCATGGCGCGACAACGCAGCCTTCGGCTGCAGAGCATGGATGCGTTGATTGCGGCGCTCCTGCCGTTCAGCAGCAGCTCGACGTCCGCCGGCCGCTCAGGCGTGAAGGACGAGAGTAAGCAGCTTGGCGAGCCGCCTGCGTTGAAAACAAAAGCTCGAGGCCGCTCGCTGCTCATCGCGACGGCCCTGGCGGCGCTGCTGATGCTGGCCTGGTGGTGGTCACACGCCCAAGCACCAGACCGACCCACAGCGCCGTCGCTCACAGCTTCAGCGAGTGCAGCGGCGGAGAGTCAGGGAGGCGCGGCGGGGGCCGCGCCCAGTAGCGCAGTGTCCGCGGCAGCGCAGGCACAAGTCGTCGTCCACGAATCGGCCGTGTCAGGTGATCCAGCGACCGTTGCCGCGCCGGAGGCGATCGAGGTGCGTGCGAAGCCTGCCCGCAAGCTACGGGCCGCGGCAGCCAGCAAGGCGCATGCACCGGCGGCAAAGCGGCCAGTGGCAGCTCCGCTCGCAGTTGAACCGGCGAGCGTCCCCCCTCGCGCCCGGGCAGGGCAGATCCGCGTCGACGATCTGTAAAATGGTGACCGGTGTGCCTTCACATTGCCGCGCTGCGCGTACTAGCGCTACGGACCATGGACGACGAGCGAACCGCGATCGAGACACTGATCCGCGCAGCGTGGGATGCCGGCGACCACGAACGCGCGGCCGCGCTCGCGATCGAGCATTACGGCCCTGAGCTGCTGGGTTTCCTCATCAATCTGACGCGCGACTCCGACGTGGCGGATGAGCTGTTCGGACAGTTCAGCGAGAGCTTCTGGAGGAGTTGGCAGCGCTTCGAATGGCGCTGCAGCGTGCGCACATGGGCCTACAAGCTGGTGCGCCGCACCGCGACTCGCCAGCTCAAGCACGACCGTCAACACAAGGAGGTTGCCGTGCCACTTGGCTCGGTGTTGTCGCTCGCAGTAGAGCGTGTTCGCACGGCGACCATGGCCTACCAACGTACGAACGTGAAAGACCGCTTTCAGGAGCTTCGCGCGCAACTGCCAGATGACGACCAGGCGCTGCTGATCTTGCGCGTCGACCGCGACCTGAGCTGGCTCGAGCTTGCGGAGATCATGCTCGGTGCTGAGCACGATCCCGGCGCAGATCAGCTGAAGACCGAAGCCGCGAGGCTGCGCAAGCGCTTCCAGCTCGCCAAGGCTCGGTTGCGCGAGCTCGTCGAGGAGGCCGGGCTGCTCGATGCCGACGACGGCTGATCTATATCAATGACCTGAGTTGCGAGGGGAGCGCTAAGTACGGCCTCTTACGAAAGGTGCCTGTTAGTCTAGGCCCACCGCTGCTAGAACATGGCCATGTGCTCTCGTGTCCCGCGCGCCAGTCTGGGACTGATAGCCGTACTCATCGGAGCAGCGCACGTGCACGTGCACGCCCAAGCTGCATCCGATGCAGCGCCTGCAGGGAGCCCAGACTCCGCAGATGCAGGCTACAGGCGGATCGTGGCCGACGCCGTCGCTGAGTACGAGCGGGGTAACTGGGCCGAGGCACGTGCGCTCTTCCTGCAGGCGCACGCGCTCCAGCCAAGCGCGCGTACGCTGCGCACGCTCGGTATGACCGCGTTCGAGCTGCGTGACTACGCCAGCGCTGCGCGCGAGCTCCAGGCAGCGCTCGAGCATCCGCAGCGTCCGCTCGAGGCGCGGCTCCGCGCCGAAGTCGAGGCGCTGCTGGAACGGACGCTGGCTTTCGTCGGTCGCTTCGTGGTTCGACTCGACCCTCGAACCGCCACGCTCTACGTAGATGATCAGCCGGTGCAGCTGCCCGCCGACGGATCGCTGGTACTGGGCCTCGGCAAGCACACGTTGCGCGCCACCGCAGATGCGTATGTGCCCACCCTACGCACGCTGCACGTTGAAGGGCACGAGCGACGGCTCGTCGAGCTGAGCCTCGTCGCCGAAGCGCCCCCGCCTGGGCCGTCGACATCCATGCGACTTGCGCGCAGTCCTCAGAGCGCAGAAGGAGTCGCTTCGTCCGCGGATGCTCCGGCGCGACGCACGTGGACCTGGGTTGCTGCCGCGGGTGCTGCAGCCTTTGGCGGCGCCGCGGTCGGCTTGTGGATCGCAGGCAACGACGAGCTCGACCGCCTGGCCGATGTTTGCAACGCCAAGCCGAGCGGCTCGTGCGCAAGGGGCGACGTCGACGAGGCGAAGCTCGAGCGGCTGGACGCGCTGACCACGGCTTCGGCGCTGACGGCCGGCGTGGCTGCCGTCGCTGCCGTGGGGCTCTTCTTCTTGGAGGGCGCACCCTCCGAAGGGAAGTTACGGGTCAGCATGGACGGCGCGATGCCCAACTTGCAGTGCAGCTTCTGAGAGTCAAGCCGATGCCTCTGCTCGCGATCAAACGCTGCTGTATGTTGCTCGTGGCGCTCGTCGGCTGCACGCACGACAGCAATGCGCTGTACGAGTCTGCGCCCAGCTCGAGCAGCGTCGGCGCGACACGGATGACCGAGCTCCCGATGTTGCCATCTCGACCGGGAGATCCGGCGACCGAGGCGAGCTGCGCCGCGTGCGCGATAGACCGCTGCGCGGTGGCCCGCGAAAACTGCCTCGAGGATGATGACTGCACCGACATGCTGACGTGCAAGGGCAAGTGCTCGGACCCGGCGTGCTTACAAGCCTGCGAGGCGACGCTCAGACACTCGGCGTGGTACGAGGATTTGTGGACATGCGTGTATCAATCTAATTGTGAGACAGAGTGTAAGTCCGGCGAAAATTTCGCCTGCGTGGGCGGATACAACTGGCCGATGGCCACTCAATCGCGCTTTCCCGTGCGCTTCAACTTCAGCGGCGACTACTTCTCCACGGTCGGTCTTCGCTTCAAGAGCTTCCTGGTGGGCGCGATCGTGCGTGCGTGCCCGAGCTCTCCATGCACCGACAACAGCCGGAACGACAGCGGACGCGTGGATGCGACGAACAAAGTGTCGCTCGACCTGATCGCAGACGTGACCGGTCGCTTCCCAGGATTTCTGGAGATCGAAGACCCACAGTCGGGCTTCTTCGGCGTTCGAATGAGGGTCTACCCAGAGCCGCTCGCGCGGGCCATGGAATTTCGTATGGTGCTGCTCGACGGCTATCCCTTACAGATCCAAACCGGGGGCTTACTCGATCTCCAAGCGGGCGCGCCGCTCGTAGTCCAGATGGTGGATTGCCTCGGGTACGGTGCGCGCAACGTTCGCTTCGAGCTGCCAGCGGTGTCGGAAGTCAAGGTCGGACACTACGGCCCGGGTCTGGTGTACGGCGCCGACGCTACGAGCGTCGGTCTGGCGCTCGTGCCCAACGTCCCTGATGCTGCGCGCCAGAACCAGCTCAGAGGGCGAGTGGTGCAGCTCGGCACCGACGAAGTCGTGGCCGAGGCCTACTTCCACGTACGCTCCGGCTGGCTCACCGAGCTATTGCTGCGACCACGCGCGCGCTAACGGGCGACGCCGTTCGACGCGAGTGTGCAGGTCGGGAGGTCACTCACCGGTTGGTCCCAATGCGGCGCAGCGCACAGCGCGTCGACCACTGCCCCCACGTCATGCCCCGCGAGCACAGGCACTTCGATCGTGTCGAGCGCGGCGGTGGACAGGCCTGCGATCAAGTACTGAGCCGTGGCGCCGACTGGTCGTATGTGCATCCGAGGATGCGAGTAGCGAAATGCGTAGGAGCCCTCGGGCAATGACAAGAAGGGAGGGCTGTCGCGCAAGCTCGAAAGCTCGCGCACGAGCCGACCTTCCGCATCCTCGATCTCGACGCTTACGTCTCGAGAGTCCACGACATTGATCACCTGCCCCCCAGCCACCACTGCCGCACCGGCCCACACCGCTACGGCGCCGATCGCCACCACGCCATCGCCAGTCGAAGCGCGCGCCTCCGGTTCGAGCCAAGGTTCGGTGGCCCCTTCGCGTAAGAGCTCATGGCTGAGTGATCCCCAAGCCGGCGCCGCCACGTCGTAGTCATCGGTGCGGAACGTGATCGCTGAAAAGCGGTAACCGTCCTTGCGGTAGGTGATCACGAGGTCTGAGTTGGCAGGCAGCCCAGATAGCATCAGGGTTTGACCTTTGAGGCTCGTCGCGCAGCGCGCCGGATCCAAATCCGTGAAGGGTCGAAAGCTCGAGAACGCCGCGCGCTGCTTCGTAGCGCAAACTTCCACGCCGTCCAGATCCGTCAGCGCACCGTTTCGAACCGCACCGTCCGACGCCTGCTCGAGCTCTCGGCCCGTCGTCCTGAACAGCTCGATGCTCACCGTGCGCGGCTTGACGCGACGAGCCGCAAGTGAAGCGTCGTCTGCTGCCTGCGCTGAGCTCGCGGCACGCGACGCGCTCCCATCGTCGCGACAGCCGAAAGCTTGCAGCGATAGAAATCCCGCCAAGCTTCCACGGAAGAGACTCGGGCCCCAGCACGCCATGTGCGAAGGGTACTTCAGGGGGCACGGCGAACCACGCTCGCTCGAGCGAAAACCGCCCCCACAACCTTCACACTTCCGCGCAGGCGCTTCTGTCCTTGCACATAGCCGCGCAGCGAGTCCCGCACTGGGTCAGCGCGCCGGTTCGACCAAGGAACGCCATGCCAACCAGCCATCACGTCCTCGAGCTCTCCGTTCTGACCCTGTTGGGTGCGTGCGCGGGGGCCACGGGCAGCGAGTCCGCAAACGCCTACGCGGACGCGCACCTTTTGCCCATGGCCACGCCGTGCAGCGACAGCATGGATTCAGTGTACGAGGTCCCGTCCAATCTGCCGCCGTTCACAGCGACCCGTCGGGGTGACGTCGTCAGGTGCGCCCCAGATCGCAGGTTTTCCGTCGGGCAGGTCGAGGCGAGGCTCGCAGCAGACGGCTTTCGCGATGCGGAGGTTCGCAGTGCGATCCGCGTCTATCGCGTGACGTATCGGACTGAGCGCCTGGCTGGTCAGGAGGGCCTGACCAGCGCGCTCCTGCTGCTGCCGGACGTGCCGCTGACGACGGCGCCACCCGTGATCGTGTTCGCTCACGGACTCGAGGGCATCGACCCAGCATGCACCGTCTCGCGAGGAGATTGGACAGCAGCGCCCTACCATCGGGTCGGCTCGATGTTGGCACTCGCGAGCTACGGCTATCCGGTCATCGCACCGGACTACGCCGGCTTCATGCCTGGCTCCACGCCAGGCGGGGTCAGTCTGGCGGAGGATGAGGCGCATTCAGTGCTCGACGGCACACGCGCCATGGCCAAGTTGTTGGAACCGGGAGCCACCAGCGATCACGTCGTGCTCGTAGGTCACTCTCAAGGCGGCCACGCCGTACTCTCCGCGCAGGCGCTCGCCGGCTCGTACGGTCTCCGCGGACGGCTGAGAGGCGTCGTGGCGTTCGCGAGCGGTTGGTACCCTCTGAAGGCCGCGGGACTCGTCATCGCGAGAGACATTGGCAACAACACGACCGACGACGCGGGCGCACTGCGCTTGGCGATGACGTATTTCTACACGCACGCCGAGCTGTACGACGGGCCAGGGAGTGGGCTCGCGCTCTTTCAGCCCAGCAAGCGCGCCCTCGTCGCTGCGGATTTGGGCGCATGCCCATCGACCCAGAGCGCCACGCTGGAAGCGCTCGGCAACACGGCTTCGGATTTCTTCGAGCCGGCCTTCGTCGACTCCGTGGGCGCCTGCGCCCTCGGAGATCAAGCGGCCTGCGCGGCCGAGCCCGCCGCCACCTGGGTGCCGCGTTTCCGCGCCGATCGACCACGCCTCGACGCCCAAGGTGCCGACATCCTCATGTGGCAAGGGGCGGAAGACCAAGCTTTGCCCCCTGAGCTCACCCAGTGCGGCATCGATAAGATCAATGCCGACTTCGCCGCGCCGGACGCTACGGCCAGCTTCACGCTGTGCGGCGACCGCAGCGCAGGGCACGAGACCATTCTGAGCCAAAACATGAGCTGGACTGCCCAGTGGATCGCGTGGAAGACGAGCAACGGTCCCGCGCCGAGCGCCTGCGCCGGACACAGCGAGCTCCTGCCTCAAAGTGGCGCGCTCACTTGCTTGCTGCCCGACAACAGCGACTGACCTCTCCGTGGGCGCTTGGGCGAGACAACGAGCACGCGCCATCGACACCCGATGGACGCTTGCAGGCGCGCGTAGACCGATGCGTGGGCTTCACAAATCGCGCGCGCGCACTCAACCACTTCGAACGCTCGATCCAGGAGAACTACCGTGGCACACATTCGTTTCGCTGGAAGCTCGAAGGGGTTGCGACAGCCGTTCGTTGTGACGCTGTTCACACTGGCAGCTTGTGGACAGGCCGCCGCTCAAGCCCTGTCACCCGCAGCCCTGAGCGGCACACTGTTGCGACTTCCCGACGGCGAGGTGCAAGGCCGAGCGGATGGCGGAACCAGGAGTTTCATCGGTATTCCTTACGCTGCAGCGCCGGTGGGCAACTTGCGCTGGCAGCCCCCGCAGCCGATCGAGGCGTGGTCCGCGACCTTCGACGCGACCGGCCCCGGGATCGCGTGTGTGCAACCCGCAGGGTCCGGCGCGCCTTCGGTCGCACAGTCCGAAGATTGTTTGCGGCTCAATGTCTTCGCGCCGGCGGAGCCTCCCGCCCAGCCCGTACCCGTGATGGTCTGGTTGCACGGCGGCGGCAACGAGCTCGGCTCGGCCAACGCGTTGCTCGATCGACCGGCGTTCGTCGGCGGTGGGGCACCCGTGCGGCGGTACGACGGTAAAGCGTTTCGCGACTTCGCCGAGCGCGATGTCGTGGTGGTCACGCTGAACTACAGGCTGGGCGCGCTCGGCTTCCTCGCACATCCGGGGCTCACGGCCGAAGCCGGTGGCTCGGGGAACTATGGCCTGCTGGATCAACAGGCTGCACTGCGCTGGGTGCAGCACAATATCTCCGCCTTCGGCGGCGATCCGGACCGGGTCACGCTCTTCGGCCAAGAGGCCGGCGCGATCGACAGCTGTTATCACCTGGTCGCCCCCAGCTCGCGAGGGCTCTTCCACGCGGCGGTGCTGCAGAGTGGCACTTGCGGGGCAGAGCGCTTGCCTGAAAGCCCAGAGGCCGAAGCCCGAGGCGAGATCACGGCGGCAGCCATCGGCTGCGCGGCCCTGGCGCCCGCAGAGAGCCTGGCCTGCCTGCGTGCGCTGCCCGCGGCGAGCTTCGCGCAGGCCACTCCGGCGTCCGACCGCACGCTCGGCGCGCTCGCGGTGGTCGACGGCCGCTTCCTACGTGAGCAACCCGCGCACGCGCTCAGCGCCGGGCACTTCGAACAAGTCCCACTGATCATCGGCAACGATGCCGCGCAAGACGCCATCAGCTGCGTCGCGCGCCAGCTGGCGGCTCGCGCGAGCAAGTACACGGCCGTGCATCTCTACAGCTTCGCTCGCAGCGCCGCGTGGGATCCATGGCCGCGCGAGATCGACGCTGGCAGCGGCGTCGACGAGCTGTGGGTTTGGAACGTGTTTCCAGCGCTGACGCCGTACGCGGCAGACGACGTCAGCCTCTCGTTGCAGATGCGCGGCTACTGGACACGCTTGGTGGATGGCGACGTCAACATCGACAATCCGCGCTGGCCGCGCCCCGAGTGGCCGCGCTTCGAGCTCGGAAGCGAGACCGAGCTCGTCATCGACCTCGACATCACGAGCGCAGATGGCCTGCGCCAGCAGCGCTGTGCGAGGGACGCGCACGCTAGCTGACGCGCTTGGGACGAGCTGCGCCCTTCAGTAGACGAGGCCGCGATTCTTGCGCGCGTCGTCGACGATCTTCCGCAGCTCGGCCACGCCAGTCTGCCACTGCTCGAACGTAGGAGCGCCGTTCTGCCCAGCGGTAGCTTCGACGTGCGGACGGATCTGCCGCGTCCAGCCGTCGAGCAGCGCGTCGACGTGCGCTTTCGCGAACGGACCGCTCAGAAACGCGTCGACCTGACGCTCGTAGTCGGCGAGTGAGCCCTGGATGTGCCGGAACAGGGGATCGCACGTGACAGGCATCTGGGAGCCGTACCAGGGATGCTGCGTGCAGCTACAAGCGGCGCTCGCCGTCCACTCCGGAAACACGCGCACATCGGACGTGGCGTCGAAGCTCTTGTCTAGATCCCACGGGATGAGCCACATGCGCCCGCTCTGAGGCTCCTCGTACCAGTAGTAGTTGTGGTTGCCGACGGGAGCGGGATTATTGCCGATGGCACTTTCAGAGCAGAGGAAACGAACCACGCCATCGTCGTTGATCGTCACCCGGTCCACCGCGAGGTAGCGCAGCATGTACTCGCGGTCGAAGTAGCGCTCCGCGGCGGCCTTCGATTGGCGAATGGCCGCGTAGAAGCCCAGCATGTGCTGCACGTCGGCCTGGTCTTCGTTCGTCTCGAGCGCTGCCACGTACGTCGCGGCCGCGGCGTGCACCGGCCAGATCTCCTTGTACACGTTGCCTTCGCCGCCCTCGCTGAAGCGTGCGCGCGCGAAGACTCCGTCGATCTGCTCGACCGCGATGTACAGCCCCTCCGACTTGCCGTTGATCAGCACGCGCGCGTGTGCCGCGCGCGGTGCAGCCACACCCATCTCGCGATACATGCGGTAGTCCAGCCGGTCGCGCAGCAGTGAGCTGTCCGCGTTCATCGAGTGCAAGTTGAGCTTCTTGAGCCCGAAGAAGCGCGCCTTGGGGTCGATGTCGTTGAAGTCCAGCTTCAGGGAGCACTTGCCCGTCTTCGCTCCACCCTCGGTGCACGGCGGCTTGAACGCGCCACCCGCCCCCTTGTAGCGCACGCGGTACGGACCGTAGCTCCGGCCGTTGAATTCGAGCCCCGCCTGCACCGACTCTTCGTAGCTGGGATGCGCGTCGATCTTCGCGAGGTCGGCGCTCGCGATCACGATGTTGAACGTGTGGATGGCCGCGTCGTCGAACAGGGCGGATGCGGCGTCGACCGGCTCTGCGATCACTGCGCTCGCGGGATCCGGCAGGGGCCCGGTCGGTGGCTCGACGGTCGTTCCGGAGCCAGCCGCACCTGTCCCCACGGGGCCGCCGGGCTCGCTGCCGGGGTCCGGGGCCGGAGCCGCTGCCCCGGCCGCCACAGGACCCGACGCCGCGGGACTCCCGCTCTCGGATCCACCCGCGCCCGTGTCGCCATTGCCCGGCGCCACGCCGGCATCCGCATTGCTGCCCGTAGCGGCGGTCGACGCGCGACCCGCGGCGCTGCTCACGGCGGAGGACGACGCGCCCCGACCCCCTGCTGCGCGACCGGCACTGGCGCCTCCCGCAGCGGCGGACCGTCCAGCCTGGCTCGCGGCTCGCCCGGCAACCCCGCCTGGCCGAACGCTTCCGCTGCCGTCTCCACAGTCACACGCGCTCAGCGCATCCCCGCTCTGCAAGCAGTACTGGCTGCCGAGGTTTCCATTATCGCACCGACACACGCGAAAACTGCCAGGGGCGCACTCGAGCTTCGAGGCAGCGTCCACGCCACAGCCCGTGGCGACGAGACACAAAGACAGACAAAGCGTGACGCGGGCAGCAAGCATGAAGCGCGAGCATGTCATCGAGGGCATGGGGTGCAAGGCGAGAGTTCACACAACGGCCATAATCATTGCAAGCAGCATGCGTGGACCCGAGCATTTCGGCTGCGTATCGCAGGCATTTCGTCCCGGGCCCGCCGCTCCGCGCGGCAGTCACCGCGCGGAGCCACTGCTCAGTACAGGCGAGCGGCCATCTCGTGCTGTGCGCGTCGGAGCGGGTTGCGCGGACGAAGCCGCCACAGACCTGCGCTGTTCAGAGCGATCAGCAGGAACAACATCACCTGGAAGCCGGTGCTCAGCACCGCGTAGCGCACCGCCGTGGAGAACAGCAGAATGCCGACAGCCAGGAGCAGCAGCGCGCCAGCGTGAGCGCCGAGCGCGTTGCGCCAGGCGCTGGGGCGGATGCTGCGGAGCGAAAAGGCCGCGGTCAGCAGCAGGATGCCGCAGAGCAGCTCGATCACGGATGCCAGATACATCCGCGGCTCGGCGTCTACACTCTCCACCGGCACCAAGCCGAGCGAGTGCGCGAGGCCCCCGCACAGCGCCACCACACCGAGCAGGGTGGAAGTCATGATGAAGGTTCGGGAGCTCGAAAAGCGCGATAACATGGTTCACCTCCTGCCCCTGTAGCTGAGCAAGACACGTGCCCGGACCCTGTCCGGCGGCCGTGCGCTGTAGCGAACCTGCGAGCATGGCGCGATGGCACGTCACACTGCCGTGCGGGCGAGAAGCCGCGACACCTACACGGCGTGCGGTGTGATTGAGCGTTTTGCGAGCCCCGTCCGAGGCCGAAAGGCGATCGTTCGCAGGGCGCACATACACGGTTCGGGCTGCCGCTGATGGCGGCGAACGCGCCTCTGCGCAACGTTCAACACTGCGAAGTTGGCGTAGCAAAGCAGGCCGACTTGTCTGTTTTGATCCACGCTAGGGATTGCTGGCGTCGCACCGCTTTGCGACAAGAGGCCCAGCATGAGACGCAGCCAGGGAGCTAGGAACGAGCTCCGTTGGGCTTGGTGCATCCTCGCGCTGTCACTCGGCTGCGCGGGTCCCGAGCGCTCACCTGCAGCAGGTGCGGCGCGCTCCAAGTCGACGGTTTCGTACGCAACGGGGGACAGTAGCGCGGCGCAACGCGCGCGGCCGCGCGTGCTCGCGTCGCACGGCGGGCACGTGCCGCCGCTGGCTGCGATGGCGCTGCGCGCGACCGCCGCTGCGGCCCCGCCGCCGCGCACCTACGCGTCTGTCGCCAGCTCACCGGCCGCACCTGGCACGAGCCCCATCTTCTCCGCGCCAGAGCTGCTCGGCCCGCTCGTGGGTCCCGGCAGTCGGCAAGCACCCGGCCTTCGCTTGTACGGCACCGATCTGGGATTGTCGTTCTCGCACCGCGGCAAGCTGTTCATGTTGTTCGGCGATACCTGGGACGCAGCAGACTCGATCTGCACACAGGGCGAGCCGCAGCAGGACGACACCGTGGCCACGTTGCCGCTGGAGCGCGGCGCGGGCATCCCGCAGCTGCAGTTCGTGACCCGCGCCGATCGACCCTCGCTCGCGAGCCGTATCCAGGTGTATCGCGGCGGCCAGCCGCTCAAGCTCGCCTACGGTCAGGCGCCGATGGCCGGCTTCAGCGACGGCACCCGCTCGTTTGCACTGTTCGAGCGCCTGACGCCCGCGAAATGTGCGGATGCCAGTCTCCACAGCGGCAGCGCCAGCTGCATGCCGGGCAGCTCATCTTACTGCTCGACGGATCTGGGGTTGTGTCAGCCTGACTATTTGAGCTTCCCGGTGCCGTGTCGTCTGGGTCAGGAAGACGGCTGCCTTCCAGGGCAGACCTGCGTCGCCACGTCCTTGTGCATCGATCCCACGAGCTCCCAGTACGACGACGGCTTCGGAGGCCAAGCTGCGGCGGTGACGTACGAGACCGAGCTCGCGGTCGCGAATGACGCGAGCCCGAGCGACTACACGTCCATCCTGACCTGGCACACCAACAAGTTCTCGCATCCGGCCGCGCGCACCGTCCAGAAGCTCACGGGCGCGCGCGAAGGCAACGACTACCGGCCCGGACACGACGCCGTGCTGATCTGGGGCCGGCCTGGCTTCCTCGCAGAGCACGGGCGCCAGGCCGCGCTCTACCTGATGCACCACCGCCTGCCGCTGCCAGCTGCAGGCACGCTCAGCTTCGAGCCGCGCTACTTCGCGGGGCTGTCGGCCGACGGTCAGCCGCAGTGGTCCAATAAGGAGTCGGATGCCAAACCGCTGGCGCTCGACGGCGGCCAGCACGGTGGCGACGGCTTCGAGGAGCAAGGCGTGCTCGGTCCGTACACGGTCAGCTACCTGCCCGCGCCGATCGGCAAGTGGATCATGCTCTACGGCGGCGACCTGGCAGACTACCTGATGCAAGATCACGCCGCTTCGCGCGGCGGCCACGCGCCCGGTGCCATCGTGGCGCGCGTGGCCGATCAGCCCTGGGGGCCGTGGAGCAAGCCGATCACGCACCTCATGCCAGGCGATCCGGCGCGCGCAGGCACGCCGTACGGGCCGGGCGGCTACCTGCATCATCCCGAGTGCCTGGACACAGAGGAAGGCCGCTGCTCGCGCAGTGACGTGCACCGTCCGCTCGACACGGTGCTCGACGGTTGCCCGCTGCAGCTGCCCGACCCGGGACGACTGTACGCGCCGAACGTGATCGACGAATACACACAGCCCACCGCGGACGGTGGCCTGGACATGTTCTGGAACGTCTCCACATGGAACCCGTACGGCGTGCTGCTGTTCAAGACGCACATCACGCCGGGCAGCGTGCCCGCGCCGAAGGATGAGCTCTCGGACAAGAAGGGTCTCACGCGCCTGAGCGATCTGCGCAGCCTGCCGGAGCTGCCGGCCGCGCACGGCCGCTACGTGCAGCAGAGCAGCTACGACCGTGGGACGCGCGACACCGCCTTTCCGCTGAGCGATCGCGGCAACCGCGACTTCAACAACTTCGTGTGCGCGAGCGCGGACGCCGTGCTGCCGAACGAGCAGTTCGCGCCGTTCAAGCTGGATCTGCCGAGCTGCCCCGAGAGCTACGTGCACGGCGCCGTGCTGGGCCGCTTCGAGGGTGCCGGCCGCATGGTGCGCATGTGGCTCGGCATGCAGTCGCTGATCTTCGATCGCGCGGACGAAGAGGTGCTGCGCATCTACGTCGACGACGATCCGGTACCGCGCGTGGACGTGCTGCTGCGAGATGCGCTCGACGGCAGCGCGGGCGACGTGTTCGCGCCTCCTTTCGGCGCGGGCTCGCCGCGGCGCATGGCGTGGTATTACCCCGTGGCGTTCCAACGCAAGCTGATCGTGGCGCTCGACAAGCTCGGCGAATACGACAACTACTTCTATCACTGCGACGTCGCGCTCGACACCGAGACGCAGCCTGTCGCTCACGGCGGCGAGCGCTTGCGCGAGCGCGAGGCCGCGCAGCGCTTGCTCGCCACCACCTATCCGACCGTGCCCGGCAAGGCGCTCCTGCCGCTGCAGCGCATCGAGCTCGCAGCGGGCGGCAGCCACACGCTCGAGCTCGCAGGGCCGGCCACCCTATACGAGCTGCGCCTGCGTCACGCGCGCGCCGACAGCGCGGCGCTCTCCCGCGTCAAGCTGCGCGTGCACTGGGACGGCGCGGCGCAGCCGGCGATCGAGCTGCCGTTGCTCGAGCTGTTTGCGGCGTCGCCCGTGCCGCCGGAGCTCTCGAACCAGGTGCTCGTGAGCTACGTGGACGGACCGGATCAGGTGCTCGCGCTCAAGTTGCCCGCGCCGTTTGCGAGCCAGGCCAAGCTCAGCTTCGAGAACCCGGGGCGCACGCGCGCGGCGTTCGAGCTGCGTCTGACGGGTACGAAGGGGCCGCTCGGACAGGTGGGCCGGCTGCACGCGCAGCGGCGCGAGACGCGCGGCCCGACCTCGCAGCGCGAGCACGTCGCGATCGAGGCCAGCGGTCGCGGGCGGCTCGTGGGCGTGTGCGGCAACTGGCAGGGCCACGCGGACCCGAACGGCGGCATCCAGAGCGATGCGCTCAACCTGCTGGAAGGCGACGTGCTCGCGAGCGTGGACGGCCAGCCGGCGCTCGTGGGCACCGGCACCGAGGAGTACACGGACGACGTCTTCTACTTCACCGATGCGCCGCACGCGCGCGCGTTCGAGCAGGCCTGGGGCGTGTACGCCGATCCCGAGACCTCGCGCGGGCACGCGAGCTTCTGCCGCTGGCACGTGCTCGGCACCGAGCTCGACTTCAGCCGCTCGCTCCAGCTGGGCTTCGAGCTCGGCGGGGCGGGGAACCCCGGCCTGGTCGACCGCGTGCACACGGTGGCGTACTGGTATCAGTAACGCGAACCGCTGTGAGATCGCAGCCCAGCGCGGCGAGATCCTGTGCTTCACTGGGGCGCCATGTCCCGGCTCCTGCGCAGCTTGCAGCTCCTCAGCCTGGCCGTCTGCGGCGCCTGCGCGGCCGCAGCGGAAGAGGCCGAGCCGCTGCCGCTGACGGCGGCGGCCCCGCAGCGGCCCGGGCTGTGCAGCCGGCCGGGCGCAGACGCGGTGCGCGATCTCTTCTGTGCGCCGGAGCCGGCCGCCATCAGCAGCTTGCGCGAGCTCGAGGACCGTCTGGCGTTCGAGCTCTCGGTCGCGCCGACCGCCTACCCGGATTCGATCGATCCTCGCTACGTGACCCAGTCCCCGAACGCGGCGCAGGTGGTCTTGCTGGGTCACTCCACCGCGCTGTCCGGGGAGCTGGTCTCGGAGATCAATCCGCGCGCCATCCTGCTCCGGGACAACCTCGCGCTGGCGTTCACGCGCGGCATCCAGCAGGTCGAGCTCGCAGCGCGCGACCGCGACCGTGGGCGGCTCAACTTTTATCTGCTCGGCTTCGAGCAGGCGTGCGCAGCTGTGGGCTGCAGCCCGGCGCAGCGCTATGGCCCGCGCATCGAGTCCGATTGGACGCGTGTGAGCCTGCAAGACGACGAGGACCTGAAGAACACGCCGTCCGACTGCCGGCAGTGCCACCAGCGCGGTCGCGACGAGCCGCAGCTCCTGATGCGTGAGCTGAACGGCCCGTGGCAGCACTTCTTTGGCCACGTGGAGGACGCGTCCAATCCATTCCCTGAAGCCAGCGGCGGCGACTTGATGCGCGACTTCCTGGCGGCCAAGGGCAACGAGGCCTATGCGGGCGTGCCGAGCGAGGTGCTGCGCGGTACGCAGTCGTTCATCCTGCGCAACTTCGTGGAGATCGATCAACCGCTGGTGTTCGAAGGCCTGCAGATCCAGCGCGAGCGCTGGCAGCTGGCGCCTGGCGCGTACGCGACGGAGCCGCGGCGCAGCGCCACCTGGGACGCCGCGTTCCAGGCGTTCACGCGCGGCGAACAGCTGGCGCTCCCGTACTTCGCGGCGCGCGCCAGCGACCCAGAGAAGCTCTCGCAGCTGACGACGGCATACCGGGAGGGCGACCCCGAGGCGCTGCCCGAGCTCGCCGACGTCTTCCCGGACGATCCGCAGACGCGCGCCGAGATCGGTCTCATTACCTCACCGGATGCAACGCCCGCGCAGACGTTGATCGAGGCCTGCGGCAGCTGCCACAACGACGTGCTGGACCAGAGCCTGACGCGCGCGCGTTTCAACATCGCGCTCGGCCGGCTCGACGCGGCCGAGCGCGCTGCCGCCGTGCAGCGCCTGCGTTTGCCGCGGAACAGCGCGGGCGCCATGCCGCCCCCTGGCGCGCGCCAGCTGGCCGACGGTGCGCTCGAGCGGCTGATCGAATGTCTGGAGCAGGACAGCTGGCCCCAAGCTGACGAGGCGCTGCTCGAGCGGGCGGCCGAGCTCGGGATGGCGGGCAAGCGCTGAGCCCTACGCGAGCGCGTGCGCGACCTCGCCTAGCAGGCGGACCGCAGCGCACAGCTGCGAGTCGCTCAGGTAGGGCGCGGGCCCGAGCCGCAGCACCCGGCCGCGCGCGTCGCAGTGCACACCGCGCGCGTGCAGCGCCTCTACGAGCTCGCTCGCGCGCGGACTGTGCAGCGCCAGAAACCCGCCGCGCTGCTCGAGCGGCAGGTCGCTGCGCGAAAGTAGCTCGCGCGGCAGGTCGAGCGCGTCGAGCTCGCGACACAGCACGCTCAGCTGGTGCTGGCTCACCTCGCGCAGCAGCGAAGCTGTGAGCTGCATGCGCTCGAAGAAGTCGAACACCTCCGCCGCGCGATAGTGGCTGGTCGGATCGTAGGTCGCTCCCGCGAAGCGCGTGCGCAGCGAGCCGTATCGCACCTCCGACGCGTGCACCGGATTTGCCTCCTCGAGCGCGTCGAACTCCGCGAACCAGCCGGTCGCGACCGGGCGCAGGTCGCAGTGCGCGGGCGCACGCAGAAAGCAGTTGCCCTCGCCGAGCTGACAGTACTTGTAGCCGCCGCCCACGATGTACGCGTTCGACAAGCCATCGTCCTCGAGCGCGAGCGGCACGACGTTCAGCTGGTGGTACACGTCCACCAGCAAGCGCGTGCCGTGCTGCTCGCAACGCTCGGCGAGCCAGCCGAGCCCGCCCGCGCGCTCGCCGCTGTCGAAGAAGACGCTCGACACGATCACGGCTGCGGTGCGCGCGTCGAGCTGCGCCGCGAGCCGCTCGGAGACGGTCGCGCATGGCTGCGCCGGCACGCGCACCAGCTCGACGCCCTCCTCTGCCAGACGCTGGAGCAGACGCCGCGCGCTGTGGAACTCGGCGTCGGTCGTGACCAGGCGCGGCCGCGTGCGCAGCGGCAGCCCAGAAAGAAACCGCACGAGCAGCTCGTGGGTGCTCGCGCCGAGGCTGAGCTGCGCTGGGTCTGCCGCCATGAGCTGCGCGAAGCCGCGGCGCACGCGCTCCGCGCGCTCGAACGCGTGCTGCCACTTATCGTCCACATGGCGCGCCGCGTCGCTCCACGCGCGCAGCTGCCCGCGCTCGGAGCAATCCGGCCAGGCCTGATGCGAGTGACCGCTGAGCAGCAGCCGCTCGCTCACGCGAAAGCGCGCGTAATGCGGCGCGAGCAGGTTGGGTGAAGCGTACAGGCTCGCCGCGCTGAGCGGCGTCACAGCTTCACCCGGATCGCCCACAGATCCGGAAAGAGCGGCTTCCAGAGCGTGCTCTTCAGGTAGTCCGCGCCGCTCGAGCCGCCCGAACCAGGCTTGGTGCCGATCGTGCGCTCGACCATCTTTACATGCCGGTAGCGCCACTCTTGAATGCCTTCATCGAGATCCACCAGCCGCTCACACAGCTGACTTGCCAGGGCATCCTCGCGGTACACCTGCAGCAGCAGGTCCTGCACCTCCTGACTCGGCGCGATGGGCTCGCGCACGTCGCGCTCGAGCGCGGCATGCGGCACCACGAAGCCAGCGCGCAGCAGGTAACGCAAGAACGCGTCCCACAAGCTGCGCGTCTCGAGCGCCTGCGACAGCCGAGCGCGCTCGCTCGAGCCCTCGGGGTAATGCGCGAGCACGGAGGCGCGCTTGTGCCCGAGCGCGAGCTCGAACAGCCGGAACTGCACGGACTCGAAGCCGCTCGCCGTGGCGAGGCGCGCGCGAAACGAGCTGAACGACATGGGCGTCATCGTCTCGAGCACGTCGACTTGCTGCACCAGGGTCTTGAGGATCGTGAGGAGCCGCTTCAGCTCCGCGAGCGCACGGTGCGTTTGCCCGTGCTCGAGCGCGCGGCACAGCTCGCTCACCTCGAGCAGCATCTGCTTGAACCACAGCTCGTAGACCTGATGCGTGGTGATGAAGAGCCACTCGTCGTGCTCGGGCCCCTCGGACTGCGGGCTCTGCGCGTCGAGCAGCTGATCGAGTCGCAAGTACTCCCCGTACGTGAGCGCCATGGCTCGATCTTCGCGCCCGCGCGCGCCGAATGCCAGGCGCCGCTGTCAGGGCGTGAGCGCGAAGCAGTAGATCGCGCCGTAACCGCCCCCGGAGCCGACCGTCGGGTTGTTACGATTGGGACCGCCCATCTCGACGAGGCTCGCGCCCGCGGCGCAGCCAGCCTCGTTCAGCGCAGACATCCAGTGATCACCGCTGATTCGACCGCCGCCCGAGCCGCCCATGGGCAGCGGTGGTGCGCCGCGCCCAGCTGCAGCTCCGGGGAAGCCGGAGCCCGGGCGCATGCCTCCGCCGGTGCCCGACGTCGGGATCCTCACTGGCGTGCCTGAGCGCGGCCAGGAGTGGCCCACGCGCGGCGTGCCATCCGCACCCACCGAGGACGTCCAGTCCTTACACGTGTAACGCGCATCCTCCGAGAACAGCTTGCCCTCGGTGCCGGTGCCCGTGAGCACGTCGTGGTTGTCGAGCTGCGTCGCGCCATCTGGCGCATGATTCGGCACGCCGTCTTCGTTCGGGAAGTCGTTGATGATCGCGGGATCGGCGCCCTTCGGCCGCGTGTTGATCAAGTCGGCCCGGGTCATGGCGAACACGCGGCCCAGCCGGTCGTACCAGGGGCCCTCGCCGACGCGATCGATGGCGTGCACGGGCATGCCGTTTGGGCCCTTCGTGACGCTCAGGAACGCGCGCCACGTCTTGCTCCCCGAGCCCGGCAGCGAGGACTCCGCGATTTCACGGCAGATCTTGTCCGCCCCCGACAGGCCGTCGGCCTCGCCGTAGCGCAGATCTCCACCGAAGCCATTCTCCGACTTGGAGAGCCGCTGCATTGCCGCCCAGCTCGTCATGAAGAAGCTGAAGCGCTCGCCGCTGGGAGCTGCAGCGCCGGACTGGCCCGCTGCGGGCGTTCCGCTCGCGCCCGCGGGGCTGCCTCCGGCGTTGGAGCTCGGTGTATTTCCGGCCGCTCCGGATTGCGCACGCGGCGCTCCGCCGCTACCCGCGGCCGACGCGCTCGGCTGCGGGCTTGAGCCGCTGCCAGCTGCAGCGCTCGACCCGACCGTGTTCGGGGACGTGGGAGCTGCACTGCCGCTCTTGCCTGCGATGGACCCTGTCGGGCTGCCCTCGACCGCGGCACTCTCGCCCGCTCGTGCCTGCGGCTCGGTTTGCGAGCCGCTGTCGCCGCACGCCGACGCAGCCAGAGCAAACGTCAGACAAGCCGCAGTCGCCGATGTGTGCGCGTACGCCATTCAACCTCCCGGAGCTCCGTGACAGCTGTGTGACGTGGAACAGTGCCCCGAGGCGTGACGGAAGGGTCGCTTCAGGGCCGTGCCTGCGCATTTTCACATCACGCGTCCTGATTTGGGAAACAGGTCAGCGCGGTTGCGGGGGCATGAAGGCGACGGTGATGAAGCCGGCGCGCACCAGCAAGGAGACCGAATTGAGCACCAGCCCCGCCTTCACGTGCGTCATCGTCAGCGACGCGATCCCCGTGGGGAAGTTCAAGAAGCCGCCCTGCCCCGCGTCGAACGTGGCCATGGCAGAAACGGACGGCAGGTTGTCTTGCACGTAGTAGACGACGCTGGTCGCGTCTTGCTGGGGGCTCGTGAACTTCACGCCGCCCAGCGGCTTTCGCTGACAGTCTTCGGCGATCAACATCATGTGCCCGCGCGTGCGATCGACGCGCGAGCCGACCGAGGCGGCGAGGCCATCGAACGCGAGTCCCGAGCGCAGCAGCGGGAAGCCATCCAGCACGCCGTCGTCCGGGATGGAGAGCGGCAGGAAGTAGAGCGCCGGCATGTAGCCGGCCTCCTGCGTTTGCTGCAGGTAGCCTGCGAAGTTGGTGGGCAAGGTCATGTGCAGGTGACCGTCGCGACCCGTGGCCGCCGAAGTCACGGGGCGCTCACAGGTCAGATCGCGCTTGTCGCAGGCGACGATGCGCACGTTGGCCATGGCCGCGAGCGAGAGCGCGTCGATCACGGGCACGTCGATGGTGCGCGTCTCGCCGTCGACGGCCCGGGGTGGAGGCTCGCAGCGCCAGCGTGGATTGGGGCGGCATTGCATGCCGAGGCAACGTCCGCCGACGAATTCGGGCCCGCGCTTCTCGCATTCTCGATCCGCGCTGCACTGCGGAGCCGCTGGATAACAGACGCCGCCGGAACACAGCCCGTTGATGATCCCGCGCCGGTCGCAGTCCTGGTCGTTCGTGCACTCGCCGCATGCGCCCATGCAAGTGCCTGCAGCGCCTGCAGTGCCTGCAGTGCCTGCCGGGGAGCGCCCGGCTGTGCTTGCTCCTGCAGCTGCTGCTGCTGCGCCCGCGCGGCTCGATCCTGTTTGCGAGCGAGCGGGCGTGGTGCTGCCGCTCGCGCCTGCGCGCGGCGCCGCCGCGGGCTGCTCCGCCGCGCCTGCATCCGGAGTCGCGGCCGGCGCTTCCGCAGTCAAGGGGCTGGCGCTCGTTGCGGCGGGCGGAGGATTGGGTGGTGTAACCACCTGGCACAAACGCTGAACGCATGCTGATCCCATCAGACCGCGTGCCGCGCAATCCGCGTCGACCTCACATTGCGAGGTGCGAGCGTCGATTAAGGCGCTGCATGCAGTGATGCCGAAGCAGGCGGACAGCAGCGCGCGCGGGGACAAGCTGGAGCGGAGGAGCACGATCGGCCAGGATCGGTCGGAGCGTGAACGACGGCGCATGGAACGTGTTTCCGGGCTGATGGCCTGCTCACGCGCGAGCGCGCGGCGAGCTGGATCGCGAGCCATGAGATGTGCGCGGCTTACGCGGAGCATACATTCGTTGCATGTCGATGCGGAGCACAAACCGTTCGTCTAACAAACAAATGGGGCGCAGCGTGGCGGCGCGCTTTCTGGTTGATGCCAGCAAGGCGACTGTTTCTGACAGTGGGTTCAGCTGACTGTTCGAGTCAGTCACATCGCTGTCAGCTCGGGCAAGCGCGAGGAGTGGGCTAGCTCATCCTAGCCGCCATCAGCTGCTGCGCGGCGAGTCAACCGGCAGCGTCGCGCAGTGCGCGCACGTGCGCGACGAGGGCTGCGACCGCGCGGGCGATTTGCTCGCGCGCGTGCGCGTCACCGACCAAGCCGTCGGGACCGATGCTGTCGCGGCGCACGGGCGCACGCACACACGCCGCCTCCACGAGATCCGCGTTGACGTAGCCCAGCACGACACGGAGCGTGTCGTAAGTACGTTCGGAGCCGCGCTCGTGAGGCGAAGGATTGAGCCAGCCAACAGGCTTTTGATATAGCCCTTCGCCGACGCACCAATCGAGCAAGTTCTTGAAGCTGCCAGGCAGCGAGCCAGCGTACTCCGGCGTGGAAAGCAACACGGCATCTGCCGCGGCAAGAGCCGCGCGCAGGCCGGCGACCTGAGCGGGCAGCGCGTTCTGCTCGACGTCCGGGTTGAAGTGCGGCAACTCGCCGAGCCCTTCATACATCACAGCCCGCGCATCGACAGGCAGAAGCGCCGCAGCCGTACGCAGCACAGCCACGTTCCCAGACCCGGCTCGCAAGCTACCAGGAACGAGAAGAATCGAGCAGACAGAAGCCATCCCCGTCATCTACACAACCCGCAGTCCCAGCGCCAGTGAACAGAACCCGCTGCGGACAGCGCGCAAGCAGACCGAAGATCTGCGTGCTCGCGGCGCGCGCGCTGCGGCAGCTTGCGTGGCCTCGCGCCGCTAAGCGGGCCCGCACGCGTTTGCGCGCTCGAATCGTCACGCCCGAGTAGGCAGCGGGCCCGCTGCGTGTCAGGAGCGCTGGACGCTGTTATGCTTGGCTCGATGGATCCAAAAGCGCTCGAAGAACTGATCGCAGAAATCGACAGCTCCCTGGAAGGCAACCTGTCGAGCGCCGATCGTGCCCGCCTCGAACAGGTGCGTGCGGACCTCGCTACGGCGCTAGCGGCCGAGCTGGAGGAG
>Ga0190269_10000213_pt1 | contig 30960 bp, 24 predicted proteins | sample Popmic249IS_FD_133749 | JGI IMG/M metagenome (GOLD analysis project Ga0190269, IMG submission 133749) | Populus adjacent soil microbial communities from riparian zone of Blue River, Arizona, USA - 249 IS | ecosystem: Environmental > Terrestrial > Soil > Riparian zone | place: USA: Arizona... | reverse complement strand
TCTGGGGCTTACGGTTGCTACCGCACGAGGCTTTTCGGGCTATCATGGGCGCTGAAAGATTATTGTTCCTGCAAGGGCCGGCATTGGCGTTGGCACAGCGGTCATGGCCGTTCGCGCTGCTCTACGTCATTGGAATCGTGAGCAGCGCGATCGTGCTGAGGGCGGCGATTCTCGCGACTGGATGGATGTTGACCATCGCACTCGCGCTGGCGTTCGCCGCCTGGTGGTGCGTATGCGGCCTATTGGCGAGCGCACCGATCATCTGACTTCCATCCCTGACAGGTCGTCTAGACCAGCGCGCTCACGCGATTGCCAAAGCGCGGCGCTGGCCGGCCGCCCGCTCTTGCTAGACGATAAACCACAGCTGCAAACACATTGCAGCGACCAAGATGGACGCCTCATACGTCGCGACGCGCACGCGAGCGTCTTATCCTGTGCCTTGTGGAGGAGTCTTTGACACGGCTTATTTCGGCACCACGAGCTGACCGGGAGCTCATGCCAGCGACTGCTTGCAGCTTATCGTGCCACGTCGAGTGGTTTTTCTCGGGTTCGCGGTCCACGAGTGCATTCGGATTGTGCACAGGGGCGCGCCGTTCTGTGTCATCGGCGTCTGCGAACGAGCCATGCGCGACTCCGGATTGTAGTGCGGGGCTGCACTACAACCGATGCTTCGACACGCCGCTGGTCTTCCGGACCTTCGGCCTCAGCGGTTCTACGGCAGTCGCATATCAGCTCTCAGTGGGTGGTGGCCCGCCGCAGCTTTGGCCGCGCAGGTTGAAATCACCGCGCCCGAGCGACCTCGGGACCCAATCGACCCTGGCGAAACTTGCTATCAGACCAGCGCGGTTGAGGCCGAGGCGTACGGTCGACGAAGCAGAGTACTGCGTGGGTCACGCTGCGCGCAGCTGTGCTTGATGCTCTATCCACACCATCTCTTCTACAGGATCCGCGGGCTGGCTCATGGCGCCGCTCTCAGCGCTCGCACTCTTGCTCGCAGCGACGCGCTTCAGACGCGCCAGTCGTCTGCCGGCGAAACAGTGGCAGCCGCACGCCCAAGCGCCGGTCGTATTGCGCGGCGCTCGCGCGCTGCACGACATCCTCCGCGGTGCATGCCTTCTGCCCGAAGGGATGCACGGAACCGGCTCGCGCGGCCGGAGCTTACCTGCCGTCCCGCTCGGCCTGGACCGTCGAGAATCGCTCGAGTCCTCGGCGCAAGGTCCAGGCATGGCACGGCCACTGGGGCGTCCGTGTTGAGCGAGAGCAGCCAAGACCAGCGCTTCGCTCATCGACCTCCGCCAGGCGAGCGCGCACCCGCCCGCGCGTGGATGTGCATGCCACGCTAGCGCTCAGCTGCTTCGCATCTCGCGTACCAAGTGAAGGACGCGCTTCCACCCCTTGGCGTTGCTGGCCGCGGACAAGAGCTGCCACCAAAGCGCTTCGCGGCGGCACAGCATGTACTCGTATTCGAACAGTAGGCGAGCACCTGCGTCTGAGACGCCGCTGCTCGCTGACCACTGTTGCCAGGCTTCATCGACGTCTGGGTGCGCGCCCGCCGCCGTGTGCTCGGCGGCGCAACGCGCTGCTTGCTGCTGAATCTCGACGTTGGTCATAACTGCTTCCACACAGTTAATGCATGTGTGGTGAAGAGTCGTCTCGACAACCTACTAAGAAGGCCGCTTTAGCGAATAAATAGCCGTCTTGTGTGCATCGTTAAGAATGTTCGCGTGTGACAGCAGCACCAAGCCGGAACAAACACGCCGCTAACAGCGGCAATATATTGAACGCGAATCGCAGACATCCAGCGCACGCGCACCCACTGAACGAGGCAAGCTTGCTAAGCGCGCCGCTCCAAGCGGCAGGATGTGGCGCTCCAGCGGCCAGCCATCCGCCAGAGCTACCGCACATTCGAGCGTGCAGCGACATCTACACCGCCTTCAGATGCAAATGAGTTGCATTAGTTGCCCGCGTGGTTAGGGTGTGGGACGGAGGCAAGATGCGAGACCTGATTCAGTTGGTATCGACCGCCGGCACCGGCTACGCGTACGTCACGTCGAAGAACAAGCGGACGTCGCAGGGCAAGCTGGAGCTGAAGAAGTACGACCCGATCGCGCAGAAGCACGTGCTGTTCGTGGAGAAGAAGATCTCCTAGGCGTCGGCGCGGGTGCGGTCGTTGATGCGCGGGGGCAGCGCGTCGACGAACGCATCCAGCGACTCGAAGCAGGCGTCGGGCTTCGCCGCCTGCAGCGCGGCTTTGCTGTTGAAGCCGCCCGTGATCGCGATGGCCTTTGCGCCCGCCGCGTGGGCCGCTTCGATGTCTTGCGTGCCGTCGCCGATCACCCAGAGCTCTTGCGTGGTGATCTGCAGCGCTTGCGCCATGATCACGATCGACTTGGGATGCGGCTTCAGCGGCCCATCTCCTCCAGCGTAGAGCGCGCGCAGCTGTGGCGCGATGCCGAGCGCCTCGATGATCGCGAGCGCCACGGCGCGCGCTTTGTTCGTGACGATCGCGATGCCGATGCTACGTTCGTCGAGCTCGCGCAGCGCGCGCACCGCACCCGGCATCAACAACGTGTGATCGACCGGATGTGCGAGGTAGTAGCGCTGCCACTTCTCGAACAAGCTCTCGATCTCGGGCGCGTCCTCAGCGATGCCAAACGCACGGGCGAGCAGCACACGCGCGCCGTCGCCCACGAAGCCGCTGATGGTCTCCACGGGCAGTCGCTCGCGGCCCGCCCACTCGAGCACGTGATTGCAAGCCTGTGCGATGTCGGCGCGCGAATCGATGAGCGTTCCATCGAGATCGAACACGACTCCTCGCGGCAGTAGCATGTTCAATGGGTTTTTCACCTGCGTATCCTCGCGCTTTGCGTAGCATGAGGTCTGGCCCGCGCGTCAAGCCGCGGAAGAATCGCTACTTTCCAAGTTGCTCTTGTGCGCGTCCTTCGGGAGGAAGCCACCCGATTGCATCGTCCACATCCGATGATAGTGCCCGCGGAGCGCGAGCAGCTGCTCATGGCTGCCGTCTTCGACGATGCGACCCTCGTGCATGACGAGAATGCGGTCGAGCCGCGCGATCGTGCTGAGGCGGTGGGCGATGACCAATACTGTCTTGCCGCGCAAGACGCCCCCGAATGTCTCCTGGATCGCTTGCTCGGTGACAGAATCCAGGCTCGAGGTGGCCTCGTCCAGCACGACGATGGGCGCGCCCTTCAGCAGCACGCGCGCGATCGCCACGCGCTGCCGCTGACCCCCGGAGAGCTTCACGCCACGTTCACCCACCAGTGAGCCGTAGCCTTGTTGCATGGCTGAGATGAAGTCGTGGGCGTGCGCGAGCTTCGCCGCTTCGGTCACCTCCTCGTCACTCGCATCGATCCGACCGTAGCGAATGTTCTCGAGCAGGCTGCGATGAAACAGCTGCGGCTCCTGGGGGATGAGCCCTACTTGTGAGTGCAACGATGTTTGTTGTAGCTCTTTGATGTCATGACCGTCGATTAATATCTGTCCCTGTTGAACGTCATACTGACGTAACAGCAGCTGCACGAACGTCGACTTGCCTGACCCCGAGAAGCCGACGAGCCCTACGTGCTGGCCCGCTTGGATCGTCACAGACAGCCCGGAGAATATCGGCCGGCCTTCCAGGTATGCGAAATGCACGTCGCGATACTCGATCTTGCCCAGCGCAAGCTGCTCGTTGCGCGCGGTCTCTGCGTCCACGACTTCGTGCGGCTTGAGCAGTGTGTTCACGCCGTTCTGGATGTTGCCGATGTTCTCGAAGAAATCGAGGAAGCGCCGGCTCAATCCGCGCACGTCGGCGATCACCAGGAGCGACAAGCTGGTCGCCATTACAAAGTCGCCGACATCGATGTCCCCTGAAGCCCACAGCTGCAGTGCGTAGTACAGCACAGTCAGCTTGAGTAAGGTGGTTGCGCCGGATTGAAACCAGCGCACGCGCTCGGAGTAGCCGATCGAGCGGCCCACCGCATCGAGCTCCCGACCGAGGAAACCGTCCAAGTAGCGCCGCTCGTAGCCGAGACGGGCGAACAGCCGCGTGCTCGAGAGGTTTGTGACTGCGTCGACGACTTTGCCAGACGTTTCACTGCGCGCGGCTGCTGCGGCGACCGCAAACGGCTGCGCCCGTCGCGCCATACGCACGCTGATCGCGAAGAACACTGCCGTCCAGCCGCCCACCAAGAGCGCCAGCGTCGAGTGTGCGCGGGCGAGCAGCGTCATCGACACGCACAGCCCTGTCGCCACCGGCCAGAACTCGACCAGCAACATGAACAAGGTGCTGCTGACGCTAGAGGAGGTCTCGCTGATGCGATGCGCGAGCGCGCCCGCGAAGTTGTCAGACAGATAGCGCTGCGAGTGATGCTGCAGATAGGCGTACAAGTCGCGCGTCACGCGCTGGCGCTGTCGTGGTCCGATGCGCAGCGTCAGGCCGCCTGACAGCCGCGTAGCGACGAGGTCACCGACCGACAAGAGGAAGAACCACAAGAGGGGGCGCTGCAGCGCTGCGAGACCCGCCGAGCGCGTCGCGCCGGCTTGGCCAAGGGCCGCCACGATGCGCCCGAGCGCCTGTGGCAGCAGCATCGTGCATGCTGCCTGGAGCGCCTCCAGCACAACCACGCCGAAGTACATGAGGCGCAAGCCAACGACCGCGCGCAGGACGAACTGGAGCGGCGAGGTCGGGAGCTGGGGAGGGTGCGCGACGAGCTCGCCGGCCAACCCTGGCTGCGCTTCGCTGTCGCGCGCGGTCGGCGCGTCGGAGTTCAACATCGACCCGCATCGTACCCCAGGAAGCAGGGCCCGGCATTTCTGTGCGGGGGGATTGCGGACCAAAACGGTCCGCAGCGCAGGGCGGCGCCCGCCCTGCGCGCGGGGTGCGCCTAGCTTACTTCGGGGCGCACAGCGGGCAGGGGCACGGTCCGCTCCTCACCGATCAGGTAGAGCAGGGGCCCTGCGGCGCACGTCGTGACCAGCGCCATCACCACCATCATCGCAAACAGCGAGCTGGACAGGATGCCGAGATCGAGGCCGACGTTGAGCACGATCAGCTCCATCAGGCCGCGCGTGTTCATGAGCGCGCCCAACCCGAACGATGTTCGCCACGGAACACCGCAGATGCGCGCCGCCGCGGTGACGCCGCCTGCTTTGCCGAGGAATGCGAGGAGAATGATCAGCGCGCACAGACCCAAAGATGCTGTGCCTTCGAGCAGATTGAGCTGCGTGCGCAGGCCGGTGAACGCGAAGAAGATCGGCAGAAACAACACGGCCACCACGTTCTCGAGCTGCTCTGTCGTGCGTTGTGCCAGTCGACTCTCGCTCGGGATCAGCGCGCCCACGAGGAACGAGCCGAACAGGGCGTGAATGCCGATCCACTCGGTGATGAGGGCCGATACGAGCAGCGCGCACATCAACACGGCCAGCGTGACCCGCGACAACTTCTCGTTGTTTGCCTCCCAGCGGACCAAACGCAAGAACACCGGGCGCACGAGCACGAGCATGATCGCGACGTACGAAGCTGCGAGGCATACGGTGTAGAGGCCCGCCGTCGGCTCTGCATGCGCGAAGCTGACAACGATCGACAAGAGGCACCAAGCCGTAATGTCGTCCGCGGCGGCGCAGGTCAGCGCGAGCGTGCCCATCATAGTTTTATCGAGCTTGCGCTCGCTAACGATTCGCGCAAGCACGGGGAATGCCGTTACCGACAGCGCGACGCAGAAAAACGCGCCAAATACGAACGGCGCGACGCCTGGTGGTGCTTCGCGCGCGTACACCACGCTCGCGAAGATGCTGCCGAGCGCGAGTGGAACTGCGATACCGCTGGCGGAGATCACCATGGCGGTGCCCGCGCGCTGCTTCAGCTGGCGAACATCGAGCTCCAGCCCGACCAAGAACATGTAGAGGACCACGCCGATCTGCGAGATCGCACGGAGATACGGCACGATCGTCGTGGGCAGCAGCGCAGCCGAGACATCCGGCGCATAACGGCCCAGAAGTGACGGGCCCAAGATGATGCCGGCGAACATCTCCCCGACCACTGGCGGTTGCCCGATGCGCTTGAACAGCTGACCTACGAGCTGGGCGAACGACACTACGACTAACAGGGCGACCAGCAAGTGAAACAGCGTGCGGTCGTGCGGCGCGGCAGCAGGCGCTTTAGCTTGTGCTTGCACTGAGGTGTGCACCAGCCATAGCGGCAATGCTGCTATCAGCGGCCGTAGCGCCATCAGCGACGGTGGAGCCATCAGCGGCCACGGGCGCCAGAGGTTGGAGCGATGTCCAGGATTCATAGTGCCCAATGTGTATACGAGATCGGCTGATTTGGCGAGCATGTCACTGCTTCGGTCGCAAGGACGAGCAGTTGTCGTGTGGCAGAGATCATGTGCAAACACGCTTGCCTCAGCACGGCGTCGCATTAAGCGACCACATGCCGACGCTGGGTTTCCGGGACGTCACTTAACAGTCAAATGGTACAGCGACGAGAAGCGCGTTGCTCCTACATGGCAGGCGACGTTCCTGTGTGTCGCACGCTGCGTCGTGCTAGCCAGCAGCTGATGGCGGCAGGCCATGTGTAGCTGCAGCTGATGGCGGCTGGGGCGTGGCCACTTGACTCACTTGCGAAGGTTCATGGCTTGCGCATCGGGCGAACGGCCTCAGTGGATCGACCCTGCGTCGCGCTGTACAGCAGCTCACATGTTGTCTGCGACAGCCGTGTGACCAAGCGAGGCGGATGTGCTTCAGGTGGTTACTGCGATGTTTCGCGTCACAACCATTCGCTGCGCGTCGCAATCCGCTCACTCGATCGCGCGCGCGGCGTGTTCGCTTGACAGCGCTCGCGCTTGTAAACAAACGTAAGGCGTTCGACTTATCGGCAATGGGGTTTTGTACACATGAGTCCTCACGCAGGGAAGCTTGTAGCCGCTGCAGCGCTCAGCGCAGCAGTCGGGTGCACCAGCTCACACGAAATAGAGTCCAGCGCCGAGCAGCCTGGGCAAGAAGCTGAGAGCACCAGCGCGGGCGCAGCAGCTCCCGTCGCTGCGTCTACAGCGCCGAGTCGCGCCGCAACGGGGCGCGGCACGCGCAGCGCGCCCGTCGAGAACGCCGCGAGCGCTGAAAACAGCGGAGCCTCGAACGTGGAGCGCCTGGTCGAAGGCGATGCGCTCGACGACATTCGCTATGGCTTCGACGTCACCGTGCCCTCCGGTGGCGAGGAGTTTCGCTGCATTTATGCGCAGCTCCCCCTCGATCGTGGCGAGGTGAACGTGAACCACGTCGAGTCGCACTACACGCCCGGCAGCCATCACCTGCTCGCCTATCGCAGCAACCTGACGAGCATTCCCGAGGGCGGCTCAGGCGTCTGGGATTGCAGTGATGGTCTCTGGCAGATCAACATGCGCGGCTCATACTATGAGGCACAGCGCCCCGACGAGGAGCACAAACTGCCCGATGGGATCGCGCACAAGTTTCAACCTGGCGAAGTGCTGATCGTTCAAGCGCACTACGTCAATCCGACCGACAAAGAGCTCGCTGCGCACGTCGAGATGACGATGCATCCGACCGATCCAGCGAAGGTCGAGCAAGAAGCCGGCACGATCTTCTTCAACAACATCAACATTCGCGTGCCGCCTCACGCCAGCGCGCAGTCGCACATGAGCTGCGAGCTACCTAACGACATTCAGCTCGCGCTGCTCTGGTCGCACATGCACGAGCGCGGCGTGAAGTTCGTGGTCGAAACAGACGACCCGGCTGCCGCCAAAGCGCTGGGCACGCTGTACGAGGAAGACGACTGGGCCGAGCCGAGTCAGCGCGCGTACCCTAATGACAGCACAGCTGTGCTGCATGCGGGCTCACACATCAACTTCAGCTGCACCTTCCAGAACAACGGCGAAGCGACTTACGTGTTTGGCAACAGCGCGCATGACAATGAGATGTGCATCTTGCACGGCATGTACTGGCCGCGCATGTCGAACCGCTACGAGCAGTGTCTCGGCGGACAGACGCGCCGCGAGTGAAGCTACGGAGAGAGCGGCTGGAACGCGGTAAGCGTTCCACGCTTGACAAGTTCCAGTAGATGTCGAGCCCGCCGCGATCTTGTTCCTGGATGATGTTAGGCGCGGAGAAATAGCCACTGTCAGTTTCCACCGCGGGCGCGAGGCAGATGGGGCTGATGATGTCGAGCGGGCGCGTGGGGGGCAGTGCGGGCGCACCGACCCTGCGGGTTTCTCTGCAGTCAGGGTGATAGAGCAAGTCGCCCGCGCCCATGAGCCTGCCGGGTTGGGTCGGGCCCACGCTCGGAGAGATGGGTTTGCAGCGCGCTCCGAGGCCCCCACGGGTGATCGGCGTAGCGAATGTAGAACCGCACCGGGTGGGCCAGCCTCGCCCGATGCCGAGTCGCCTCCGCCGTACGACGGTGATCGCGAGCAACCAGGCGACGATCAGCTGGCTGCCAGCACCGATCGAAAAGTGGAGGATGTCGCACGCAGTGGTTTCAGCATGGTGGTTCGCTCCGATCGGGGCGCCGCCCTCTGGCCCACCGGTTCATCTCGCGCTCCCCTGGTTCGCGCAGGATCGTCGAGTTGCGTTTCCCGATGCCTAGTCCTCCGCCCGCTTGAGATGGGCGCCCTCGCGGCCATCCGGCGCCGCCCGCGCCGTCGCTCTCCTCGAAAGGGGAGCGGCCATTCCTTCGTCGACCCACGGCGCGCTCGACGCCGGCTCGGACACGATCATCAACCAATCTCACACGGGCGGAGCCTAGAGGGTTGTTGCGGGAGTGCCGGCGCCCATGGGTTGACGAGCTAGCCTGAAAGCCTGGCAATCCAGCCGGCTCGGCTCGTATGGGAACCGCCCGGTCTGCGCTATGGCTGCAGCCATCAGCGGCGAGAGCCGTTCTCGTTCTCGGCCTCAGCTCGCATCACGACCGGCTCGATGTCCTGTAGCTCGCATGCTTCGTGGGATGTTTCGAGCTGAGGATCGAGCTCGGCGACAGCCGAAAACATTTCGTCCCACAAGGAGTGCCAGGTCCTTAGAGCGATAGCAGCAGGCTTCCGATTCATTTCATTCACCACAGGTGAAAGTTGCGCAGGACCTTGAATGGCGAAACCCGCCGCGAATTTCAATCGGGACCGCGGAGCAACCTGGGCTTCTGCATGCTTTGTCGTAATTGATAGGGCTCTGTAACTCTCGGGGTAACAGCGCGGCTGGAAAAGCTACGGTCCCGGACGGAATGCTTCTACATTAATTTATAATCACGACTGACGTTCAGTGAAAAACCGAGCGTACGCGCGCTTACTTGAGCGAGGGCGAGGCCTTTGCCAGCACACACATCATGTTTGCGGGATCGCAGCTGACCGCGAAGTCCGGGTTGATGCCCGCGTTCTCACACAATGAGTCGTCTGGCATGGGGTCGGGCCCCGGCGCAGGAGGTGGTGGGCAGACAACGCCGCCATCAGCTGCGGGCTCGCCACCTGCAGCTTCGGCACCTGCGTCTTCCGCGACGCCTGCATCGAGCGCGGGCGCTGCACCGCACGAGACCATCGGATACACCGCGGTCACGCGGTACTTAGCGACGCAATCATCCTGCGTGTATATGAGGTCAGCTTCGAATTGTGTCCCGATCGCCGACGGCGTGTAGTAGATGCGCACGCGGCTGAACTCGTACTTGATGTCATACGCTGGCGCCTCGGGTGCGGTGGTGCATTCGTCGATCGGGTGCTCGGGGACCGCGGGCAAGCGCAGCGTCGCCGCGGATAGCTTGTCCGCGCGGCAAAAGCCGTCCGCACCTGGTCGGGACGTACCGATGCGCCCGATGCCGTACGATACGTCGTCCTCGTTTGGCTCGGCCAAGTCCGCCGCATTGTAGAGCGCAGCTGTGATGCTGAAGGGCTGAATGGCGATCGACACAGCGTCGTAGTTCGGGCGCTTGTCGGTCTCGGAGCGCTGCGCGTAGTAGCTCTGCACATCCAGCTGCTCGCCCGTGAGCTCAGCGCACACACCTTCGCCTTCGACGAGCGTGTACTTGGCCCAGAACGAGCCGTGCGCCACGTTGCAGCGCGGAGCCGGCTGCTCGCATGCGGCGGTCCCGAGCAAGGCTGTCACTGCGCCAGCGTAGATTCGAAGCTTGCTGACCATCAGAACGTACCCTTTAGCCCAAAGCGGAAAATGCGCGGCGCTTGATATGCAGTGGGTTTGCCGAAGTTCGGGTTTCTGCCCGCTTCGGGATCGAAGGGTGTGCCGTCCGCGTTCGTGAGATCGGACGCGCGGCCGCCCTCCACGGCTCGCACATCGAACGCTGTATAGCGCTCATCGCGCGCGACCACGCTCTGGAAGTTGAACAAGTTGAAGATGTCGACCGTGAGCGAGATGCTGCGATCCTTGTCTAGCTTGATCCCGTACGCCAGCCGCAAATCGATCGAGGTTGTCCAGGGCAGCCGCTGCCCGCTGCCGCGCGGCTCGATGTACACGTTGTCGATGTACACGTCGTACGCGCCGAGCAGGTTGGTCGGCTCACCGGAGTACGCACGCACCGCGAGACCAGGCATGACGTAGCCGAAGCCCGGCGGCAAATCGATCTGCTTCGCACCGAACAGCTTGATAAAGTGCCGGCGATCACCGGGCAACGGACCCACGCGGTTTGTATAGAGATCTTTGATGTCGAAGTCCGCGCTCTGATGTGGATCGAACTGTTGATCCTCAGGGCGGAACAGGCCGCTGTAGTTGCCGCGCAGCCACGACAGCGTGTAGCTCGCCTGTCCGATCCAGCCGTGTGACATGCGTTTGCTGAAGTTCAGGTGGAACGCATCGTAGCGGCGTTGCGCGGCTGGGAAGTCGCGTGCGATGCCGCTGCCTGGGTTGCCGAAGAAGAACGATGTGCCACCGTCGCGGCTCATGTCTTCGATCGTGTCGTTGAGCCAGCGTTTGGTGTACGCCAAGCCCAGGCGACCGTCTTCGATGATCTCGTAGTCCACACCCAGCACGAATTCGTCGGTCGAGGGTGGGCGCAAGTCCGGGTCGATCACCGAAGTCGATCCGCTGAACGCGTCGTACTTCGCGTTCGGCGGATAGCCTGCGAGCGGGATCACCGCTGCGTCGGACACGCACTCGTTGCGCTGCTGCGCCGGGTCGAGCGGGTTGCAGACCGCGGGATCGCGCGCCGCTTGTAGCAGCGGCTCACCTGACAGGTAGCGGTCGAGCATGCGCAGTGGGACGCTCTCGAAGTAGCGCGCGAAGTTGGTGTAGATCTTCGCGCGACCGCTCTGCGTCGGGTCGTAGATCAGCCCGGCGCGCGGCGACCACTGGTGCGGCAAGCTCATCGCGAGCTTGTTGTCAGGCCCGTACAAGAACTGAGCGTCGTAGCGGACGCCCAAGTTGAGTGTGACCTGATCGTTGATGTTCCAACTGTCTTGGACAAACGCGCCGACCGAGAGCGAACGTGTGGTCGACTGGATGCTGTCCAACACGACCGGTTGATCCGGCCCTGTCAGATAACCATACACACGCCCGTCGAGGAAGATGTCGAGCGACGGGTCAGGATACTCCACGTAGTCGCGTGCACCGGTGTACGCGCGGCGACCGTCATGGATCTGGAACTCACTGTCGAGACCGACCTTGAAGATGTGATGTCCAAACCCTTCGAACAGCTTGGTCAGGATCGAGCGCGCTTGCACGCGGTTCATGATCTGCAGGTCGACGAACTCCGGACCGCCCGTGTGATAGTCGCTGACCGGGCAGGAAACACCCATCGCATTGAGTGGGGTGTCGCAAGCGCCGCCCGGGACACGCTCGAAGTCTGTGATCGAGTGTCCGGGTCGCAGCCACCACACGTTCGAGATGCCGGCCAAGCCCGAGCTGCTGCCGATCGCTGAGCCGTCGGACGGCAATCGACCGCCGGAGCCGTTGTGCCAGCCGAGCCAGGTGTCGAGGAACATGCTCTTGTCCTCGTCGAGCTCGGCGGACCACTTCAAGATCGCGTTGGTAGAGTTGCCTGTGTAACGGTGCGCGATGGCTTCGTACGTGCCGTTCAGGCGATTCTCGTTGCCCAAGAGTGGCAGGCCCGTCAGCGGGCTGATGCCGAATGCTCCATCGCCGCCAGAGCGCGGGTACACGCCATTCAAGGTGAGCGTCAGCCGGAGACGATCATTGACTGCCCACGTGAGCTTGCCGATGGCTTGCAGCATGTTCTGCTCGGCCGGCCACGTGCGCTCGCTGCCGGGGATGTTCTCCCAGCGCGTGTTCCCCGAGCTGTCCACCTCGGGTGTGCCGTCCGCCGCGAACAGCTGCCGCCGCAGTGAGCGGCGCACATCGTAGCGGGTGCGCGCGAAGTCCATGCCCAGGTAGAACCACAGCTTGTCGCGCACGAGCGGTCCGCCAATGTCAGCGCCAATGTCTGCGACGTGATCGAGCCGCGGGTTCGTGATGATCGAATCGCCCTCGCGGAACGGCGTCTTGCGGGGGCCTTCGAGCCCACCGGGCGACACGTTGAAGAACGTCGATCCGTGGAATTCGTTGGAGCCGGACTTGGTGATCGCGTTCAAGATGCCGCCGGTCGAGCGTCCGTACTCCGGCAGATAACCGCCGCTGATCACGCTGACTTCTTTGATGAAGTCGATCGAGAGCGGCGTCGCGAGCACACCGTAGGTTGCGTTGCTCACGGACAGACCATCGAGCAGGTAGCGGTTTTCTGGCGAGCTACTGCCCTGAAAAGCGATACCGAACGCGTCTGCTTGCGCGCCCGGAGTCATCTCGGCGACCGCTTCGAACGATCTCGCTGCGCCACCTTTGCTGCCCGGCATCGCGACCGGGACCGCGCTCGTGAGCTCGCTCGTGATGTTGAGACCGATCGCGCTCGAGCCTACGTCGACTGTCGGTGTCTTGCCGACGACGACGATCTCTTCGGCTTGGAGCATCTCCGGCAAGAGCGCTGCGTCGAGCTGGATCGTCGTATCTGCGTGCAGATCGAGACCCTCGTGTGCGTACGGCTGGTACGTTTCGCGGTCGATGCGCAGCGTGTACAAGCCGGGCGGCAGATCTTGGATGCGGTACGCGCCAGTCTGGTCCGTGACTGCGATCTCTTCAGCCGGCAACGCCGGTGAAGTGACAGTCACGACCGCATCCGCGACGGGTGCGCCAGACGCCGCGTCTTCGATGCGGCCGCGTAGCACCGCCGCTCCTTGCTGCGCGGATGCAGTTGGGCTGAAGGTTAAACTTAGCCAGAGTGTGGCAGCCAAAAGCGGCAGGCTGAGCACGGCATGCTGGCGACTACGTGAGAGATCACGTGCGTGCATAGCTGGTCGAGCGAGCACGCATTGCAGCACGACTTCTCGAATGACTCAAAAAAGAACATCCGAGCAGGTTCTAACAACCTTACATCGGAGGGAGCGTGTGAGCGTGCGGCAGTTGTGTCCAAGCACCGAAAGCGTTCGCCAGCTCTAACAGCAGGTGACAGTAGTCAGGATCCTCGGCGTAGATGCTGCGCACAGCGATCACGCCCAGGCTCATGCAGCGCTCGCGCTCTTTCAGCGACGGCATGATGCCTTGCGCCGCTGCGGACGCGATCGCTTCCATTTGCTCGAGCCGGCCATCGATCACGCTCACGACCGTCCACCAGAAGTCCCGCTCGCGCAGCGCCTGGTTCTTTTGCTTGGCCGCTTCCAAGCGAGTCAACCACTCGGCTCTACTCGTGATTTCGAAGGGTACTGCCATGGCTTTGGAGCGCCGCCACAGCAGAAATGTGCTGCGGCCTGCGCTCTTGTCTTACCTCGTTTCGAGGTGGGCGCAAGCCGCGTGCTACAAGGCCGCGATGCCCTCGTCGCAAGACTCTTCGCCTCCCATTCAGCTCGCAGCGACCGTCGTTCCGATGCGGCCTGCGTCCGATGCTCCCGAGATCCTGCTCCTCCAGCGCGCCGCAAACCTCGCGTTTTTTGCTGGCGCGTGGGTGTTTCCCGGCGGCCGGATCGATCCTGAGGATGGTGATCCGTCGGATTTCATCGCGTGCGGAAAGCAAGCGGCGCTGCGTGAGCTGGCCGAAGAGGCGGGCATTCGCGTGGACACCTCGTCGCTCACGTTGATCTCGCGCTGGCTCACGCCCCCAGGGCAGGCGCGCCGCTTCGACACGCTGCACTTCATCGCCCAAGCGCTGCCAGAACAGAGCGTGACCATTCAAGCCGCTGAAGTGCAGCGGTATCGCTGGCTGAGCGCACGTGAAGCGCTGCGCTTGCACGCGGGCGGCGAGCTAGAGCTGCCGCCACCGACATACGTCACGCTGATCGCGCTCGAGCCCATGCGCACGATCGAGGAAGCGCGCACGGAGCTCGGCAAGCTGCCGATGCACTACGTACCGCGCCCACACAAATCGGACGAGGGCTTGCTCTACCTGTACGCCGAGGACGCTGGATACGAGACGGGTCAGCTCGATGCGCCGGGTGCACGCCACCGGCTGTGGGTGCCGAAGGGCAAGAGCGGCCAGAGCTGGCGCTACGAACGTTAGTGGAACAGCGCGGCGCAGCGCTGGAGCAGCTCGTCGATCACGTACGGTTTTTGAAGGAACGCCGTGCCGGGCTCGGCGAGCAGGTCGCGCAGTATGTTGGGATCGTTGTAGCCGCTGGTCAGTAGCACTTTGCTCTTGGGCAATGCGGTCCGCAGCGCGTGGAACGTGTCTCGAAGCGGCGTGCCGGGCATGTTCATGTCGAGCAGCACCAGATCGATCTGCGGCAGTCGCGCAGCGGTGGTGACCGCCTCGACGCCATCAGCTGCAAAGTGCACATGCAAGCCGTGCGCGCGCAGCACCGAGCCAGTCGTGTCGCGAACGAGCGGCTCGTCATCCACGATCAGCACGTTGTAACCGCGCACATCGTCGACAGCCTGGTTACGCTCCAGCGCTGGGGCGCGGCTCGTGCGCTGGCGTTCGCTGGACAGCGGGAGCCACACCCTCATACGCGTGCCCTTTCCAGGCTCCGAGTCGACCTGCAGCGCGCCCTGATGCGAACGGACGATGCCCATCACCGATGCCAACCCGAGGCCGCGACCCGGCTGGCCTTTGGTGCTGAAGAACGGATCGAAGATGCGATTTCGCGTCGCTTGATCCATGCCGGGCCCGTCGTCTTTGACCTCCAGGCACAAGCAATCCGTCGCGCCCCGGACCGAGCGCACCGCGAGGCTGCTCGTGCGATCATTGTCCAAGAACTCGGCGCGCACATTCACGGAGATGGTCCCCGCTCGATCGCCGATGGCTTCCGCGGCGTTCATGATCAGGTTCACGATCACCTGGCTGAGCTGCGTCGCGTCGCCTTGCACCTCGGGGAGCCCGGCAGGCAGCGCGCAATCGAGGAAGATGTGCGGCGGCACGTTCGACGCCAAGAGCGCGATCGACTCGCGCGTCAGCTTCGCGAGATCGAGCGGCACGATCTGTATGTGGTCGCGTCCGGTGTACGCCAGCATCTGCTTCGCAAAGCCGGCCATGCGCTCTGCGGCGAGCTTCACGCGCTCGACGAAGCCGCGCGCTTCGTGCTCCTCGTCGATGCTGCGCAGCGCCATCTCGGCGTTCGCGAGCACACCGACGAGCAAGTTGTTCATGTCGTGTGCGATGCCGCCGGCCATCAAGCCGAGACCTTCCAGGCGCTGCGATTCAGCCATGCGCCGCTCCAGCTTGCGGCGCTCAGCGGCGGCCGTGCTGAGCACTGTCACGTCGTGCGCGTTGACGAGCACAGCGGACTCGCCGCGGTAAGACACGGGCTCGCGCGTGACGTGCAGCACCATGCTCCGGCCTTCGAACGTGGTAAAGGCTTGGCCCGGAACACTCAGGCTACGGCCGCTGTCGATCACCTCGCGGTCGAGCTCGAGCGTGCGGGCGAGGTCGTTGCCGTGCGGCAGGACGTCGCGCTCGAGCTGCCCTACCAGCTTGTCCGGGCGGAGGCCATAGCCAGCGGCTGCGGGCTTGTTGGCGTACAGGAAGCGTCCGTCACGATCCTTGATCGCTGTCGCGACTGGCAGCACATCGATGATCGTGTGCAGCTCCGCTAGCTCGGATCGCAGACGATCGAGCTCATTTTCTGCGTTCTCGTCGCGCGACACCTGCGGTCCTTGGACCCCAGTGTAGCACCCGGAAAAACCGTCGGTCACCGAGCGTAGTGAGATAGGTTGTGAGCAAACTGTTAGTGGTTGCCTGCGCCCGGCGAAGCTACGGACGACATGCGGCGCTTGTGTGTCAGGAGCCTACTCCTCCACTTGGCTCGTGCGGATTCGGGCAATACATGCCATGGTGCGCGCATGCCTGATGTGCACGGGCCGTCCGTGTTGTTGCAAGCGGCCATCTTCCTCGCAGCGGCAGTCGTCGCCGTCCCACTGTTCCGACGGCTCGGGTTGGGCTCGATCCTCGGTTATCTCGCGGCGGGCGTGGCCATCGGCCCGAATGGCCTACGCTTTTTCGACGAGCCACAGTCGGTGATGCACGTCGCCGAGTTCGGCGTCGTGCTGTTTTTGTTTCTGATCGGTCTCGAGCTGAATCTTGCGCGCCTGTGGTCGATGCGCCGAGACATCTTCGGTGTGGGCGCGGCGCAGGTGATCCTGTCCGGCCTGCTGATGATGATCTTCCCGCTGGTTGTAGTGGGTAGGCCGTGGAAGGCGGCGCTGGTCGCGGGGCTCGGGCTCGCGCTCTCGTCCACTGCGCTCGTGATGCAGGTGCTCGAAGAGAAGGGCGAGACCCAATCACCCCACGGTGAAAAAGCCTTTGCGATTCTCTTGTTTCAGGACCTCGCTGTGGTCCCGCTGCTCGCGTTGGTGTCGCTGCTCGCGCCGGCTGCGCCCGGTGAGGTGAACACCGCGGCGGACATTTGGCTGTCCGCGCTGCGCATGCTTGCAGCCGTCGGCGGCGTGGTGCTCGTGGGGCGCTTCCTGCTCAACCCGCTGTTTCGATTGATCGCGAGCACAGGCGCGCGCGAGATCATGACCGCCGCCGCGCTCCTGCTCGTGCTTGCGGCGGCAGGGGCCATGACTTACGCGGGGCTTTCGCCGGCGCTCGGGGCATTTCTCGCGGGCATTCTGCTCGCAGAGTCCAGCTATCGCCACGAGCTCGAAGCAGACGTAGAGCCGTTCCGCGGTCTGCTCTTGGGTTTGTTCTTTATCTCGGTCGGCATGTCGGTCGACGTACGTTTGATCGTCGATTACGCCGGGCTGCTGCTGGCCGCGCTCTTGACACTGACGGTGCTAAAGACCGGTGTGATCTACGGGCTCGTGCGCGCGAGCGGCGGCAACCACGAAACCGCGGTCAAGACAGCGTTCCTCTTGCCGCAAGGTGGCGAGTTTGGGTTTGTTCTGTTCTCGACGGCAGTCGCACGCGGTGTGATGGAACAAGAGCAGGCCACGCTGCTCATCGGGCTCGTGACGATGAGCATGGCACTCTCGCCGCTCTTACAAGCGCTCGTCCCGCGTCTCACGCGCGTCGAAGCGCGCACACGCGAGGATGAATTCCATGTGGAGAAGGGCTCGGTGCTCTTGATCGGCTTCGGGCGCTTCGGCCAGATCGTGAGTCAGCTGCTCCTGCTCGAAGGCACCCAAGTCACAGCGATCGACAATGACTTAGAGATGATCGAAGCTGCGGAGAAGTTCGGCTTTCGCGTGTTCTTCGGCGATGGGTCGCGGCTCGATGTGCTGCGCGCGGCAGGAGCGCAGCGCGCGCGCTTGATCTGCGTCTGCGTCGAAAAGAAAGAAGTCGCCACACACATCACAGCCATGGTCCGCGAAACGTTTCCACTCGCGCAGATCTACGTGCGCGCTTACGATCGCGGTCATGCGCTCGAACTATTAGATCGCGGAGCTGACTATCAGATGCGTGAGACGTACGAAAGCGCCATCGCGTTCGGCCGCGCCGCGCTCGAAGGCTTGGAGCTCGAGAGCGGACGCATCACTGAGATCGAATCCGACTTCCGGACGCGCGATCGCGAGCGCTTCGTCTTACAACAACAAGGCGACACGTACGCAGGCACCCAACACCTGGCCACCCGCCCGATGCCGCGCCCAGAGCCCGTCGTCGAACCCAAGAAACGCGGCATCAAGATCACTAGCAACGCATAGACGCTGCAGTGAGCTCTGATAGGCCTTGTTCGCGTGTGCACACAGGTTGGTAGCCGAGCTCCCGGCGCGCTTTGGCGTCGTTTACGGTGACTTGACTCCCGATCAGCTCGACCGCAGTGCGCGTCAGCGGTGGCTCTCCCTGGCGGTTCATCGTCGCCCAGAACCACTCTGCCGCGCGGGCCAGAAGTCGCGCAACGGGCAATGGGATAGTGGGTGCTCTGCCCGCGTCGCGCCCGACCGCTCGGAGCATGCCCCCGAGGTACTCGCGGTAGCTGATGGGTGCGCCGTCAGTCAGGAAGTATGTCTCGCCAGGCTTGCCGCTCTCAGCTGCAGCGGCCATGCCTGCGCAGACGTTCTTCACGTGACACGTCGAGGTGAGCGCGTGCCCTCCGCCGATCCAGGCGAACTTCTTCTGATCGACCAGCTTGCACAGTCGTGGAAGAAACACGGTGTCTCCAGCGCCCCAGATCGCACGCGGGCGCACGATCATGGCGTGTAAGCCCGCGCGCGCAGCGGCCCGAACCTCTTCTTCCGCGAGACCCTTCGACCACGGATAAAGCCCGAGTGGTCGGCTCGGCAAAGGCCATGTCTCGTCCGCGTCGATCAGTGGGCGTCCACCGACCAGCACAGCTTCGGTAGACACATGGACAAAGCGCTTCACGCCAGCAGCACGCGCAGCTCTGAGCACGCGCCGTGTGCCCAGCACAGTCACGCGCTCGAAATCTTCCTTCCGGCCCCAGACGTCCACTTTTGCCGCAGCGTGAAACACCAGCTCACAACCGACCATCCCGTTGGTCAAGGCCCGCTCGTCTTCGATGTCGCCCGGCACTGGCTCTCCTCCGAGCTCACGCACCGTCGTGCTCGCAGCCTCGGAGCGCGCCAGCGCGCGCACGTGATCGCCCCGTGCCACGAGGTCGCGAATCATCTGCCGTCCAACAAACCCCGAGCCACCTGTGACGAACGTTTGCATGTGCCCGACTCTAGCAGGCGTTTGCCAGCATCGCTGACCGTGTGCGCGCGCATCGGATGACGCCGTGCACAAGTATGGCGGGCACAATTCTCGGCTCGTGTCCGCGAAGCGACGACCTGTCCATGCGCCAGACGAGCTGCAGGAGCTGCCACTTGGTAAACGCTCGAAGTCAGCGAGGGCAGGCATCAGTGCGGGTCACCGATAGCGAGCGCTAGCGCAAAAGCATGACGCCCGCGACGTTCAGTGCCGCTCGGCCTGCGGGCGTCGCGGCTACTTACACATGACAGAACGGCTAGCGCTGCGCGAGATCGACGCCGAGCGCGTGGGCATGCCAGCGCAACGGCACTTCCTCTCGGACGAGGACAGCGTCGTCTCCGAGCACCACCCAGCTCGCGTGATCATCTTCGGGTACGACGACTTGATCGACCGTGATGGTGTGACCAGAGAACTTGTGCGTGTCGATCAAGCGCAACACGCGCTGGTGCTTCGATGCGCGCGCGGCCACCACGACTGCGACGGGCGTTGTGATCGCTCCCGATGCGATGTCTTCCCCACAGGCGGAGGGGAGCCAGGCCCACGCATAGTCGGTGGGTACGGACCAGCGATGAAAACCTTGTGCACTGCGTGTTTCGACGACGCCGAGTGTGGGCTCGAAAGTGATGGTCGTGCTGTCGCCCGACGGCAAAGAACACACGGACTCGGCGCGGACGAGCCTGCCTGCGTGATCGAACCGAGCCTCTTCCCAAACACGGGTGCCCTCGGCGAGATGTGTCAGGCCTGTGAGCCGCTCACCGCTAGCGCCCAGGTCTTCGCGCAGGAACAAGCTCTCGACCCCGCCGCTGTCCGCGGCATAGCTCACGACCCGCGCAGCCACTGGACGCGCGCTGGTGGTAGCCGCGGAGATCGATCCCTCCATCGCATGAGGTGCGGCCAGGGCCGTTGGCGTGCACAGACACGCGAGGCCGGCTGCACAGTGTGTCACGAGCTTGTACATGGATGAGTCCCCTCGAATCGCGCTGCCCGCAGCGGCGGGCTGTCCTCGTCAACGTACGATGAGCCGATTTCCTGCCATCTGCATGTACGATTTCCGTGATCCACATCTCCCTTCATCGATGCAGACATGCGACTTCACTTGATTTATACGCCGAATGCTGAGCTTCGAGCCAGCGCTCGTGCTCAGCATGATGTCCTGCTAGGGCGCAGTGGTGAAAACTCGGGGGACGCTTCGGGCGAAGCTTCCTGGGCCGCGTTTGGGGCCGCGGATTTCTTCGCTTGCGTACGCGCTGAGGTGGCCTGCTTCGGACGTGGCTTCGTCGATGTTTGCGTGGGCATCGTGGACTTCGACGCTCCACTCGAAGTCCGAGGCAGCTTGTGGGGTGTAACCAAACTGTATGCCTATCGGTAGGCGTGTTTGTTTGGCTTCTGTCACTACATAGATCGCGTCATAGGTTTGAATGGAGCGCGCGGCGAGCATGAAGACGCGTGCGCTGCCGCTCCAGTGGAGCTCGGTGCTGCCGTCGATGTTGGTCTTGCCGTCGTCCGGTGCGCTGAGCGTAGGTAGCGCTGGCAGCTCGAGAGTGAGTGGCGCTCCGCCCGGCTCGACTTCAGCGTACGCTGCTGCGATACCGGCTGGGTTGGCTACGCTCTTCGTGACAACGGTTAAGCTCGCGTCCGCGAGGGTGGGAACCGGATAGTTGAAGCTGTCAGCTGCGCTCCATTGATCGACGATCTTGAGCGCAACCTCTTGATCGCGGAATCGGAGGTAGACTTCGTTGCGGCGCTCGCCGAGCCCAGGATTGCCTTTGACTATGCCGCTGATGGCTGCGCCCTCCTGCAGCGGGGTGCCTAGGTCGAAGCTGGCTTGACCTCGCATGTCTGCGGTCATGACTACCGTTTGGGCGTCGTACGCGTGATATCGCGAGGGGAGGCCAGCCGATGTGGTGAGCAAGAGCGCGTGCGCGGTGCCAGTGGTCGTCGTGGGCCCGGTCCACACGGGCGAGAGGTAGTCTAGATCCTCGGAGGTGGTGTCGAAGTTGAAGTCGCCGTCTGGGCTGCTCCAGGCGAGCAGAACAGTTTGATCTGCCAGCAGTGGAAACGTGACGTTACCGATGTGTGAGCGAAATTCGCCAGAGCGCTCGGGAAGACCGCGGAAGACCTGTAAGGTGGGATCGCGCCGGCTCAGCCCTTGGAACTGCCAGATCAGCGTCGTCGCGCTGTTGTTGATCGAGGTCTGGATCCGGACCGTCACGTCGTAGCGAACTGCAACCTCGGGGATCGTGAACTTGCCTTCGGCGTCGGTCGTGGTCTCTCGATCGCCGATGCGGATGCTTACGCCTGGCAGCTTGCGCCTGCGATAGTCGATCAGCGTGCCTGTGACAGGGCTGGTGATGACTGCTGGCGCGCCGCCCGCGCCTGCTGCTGGCATGGAGCTCGGCGCAGTGGACCCTGCCGCTCGTGGCTGCCTCGTGCCGCTATCGGCTGCTGCAGGCGGCCCAGCGTCGGCGTTGTCATTGGCAGCTTGCTTTCCACTGGCGCCGCCGTTGGCTGCTGGAGGACCAGAACCTTCGCCTGCGTCGGGTGCGCTCGTGACGTCTTGCTCGCGCTGCTCGATCAGCGACGCGCCAGCATCCGGCTTGACCTGGAGGTCCTCGATGCCAAGCAGTGCATTGCATGCGGGCAAAAGGACGACGCTCAGCAGAAGCACACGACGTAAGCTCATTGAAAGGTCCCTCGCAGCTGGACTGATCCGGGTCCGACGAGCAGCGCGGTTTCGTTCTGGCGCGCCTGCCCCGGTGCGGTCAACCACAGCACCAACCCGCCTGCGAGTAGCACGCCGCCTGCGACTGTGGCGATGGTCGCGACCGTGCCGCTTCGTTGTGCGTCGTTCGCCAAGCGCTGGCCGTCCTCACCGCAGTACGGATAGGGGTCGCAGTTTGCTGTGGCGTCGCTCCAGGCGGACGCCGCCCGCAGACCAAAGTAGCCGCCCACCGCGAGCGCAGCGACGCCAGCGCCGGAGCTGATGATGCCGATCAACTTTCGCGTATTGGAGGGCGGCGCGCTCGCCGCTGTCAGCCGCGGCTCGATAGCTTTGAGCTCGCTCGTCCTCTGCTCTGCGATCTGTGGCTCGTCTTCGAGCAGCGGTACAGACAGGCTCACGCGGCTGGCTGGTGCGACCCTGACTGTCGTCGACCACGGCAGCTTGCCTGGCGCGCTCGCTGCGATCGTGTAGTCGCCGGGATCCACCGGCAGCGCGCTGCCGATGGCTGCAGCGTCGATGCGCGCACCATCGCGTGTGATCGCGATCGTCTCGGCTTCGGTTGGCGCGACGATCGTCAGGTGAGACAGCTGGCGTTCCAAAGCTTCTGCGCGCTGCCGCGCGACCCGCTCGCGTTCCGGTGACCCGGCATTGCGAGCTGCGGCGGCGGTCTCGCGAAAAAGCGCCCACGCACTCGCTGTCTTGCCGAGCTTCTCGTAACAATCGGCCAGATTGAGCCCCGTCCCGACGCCCGCATCGAGCGCTTGGCTCGCAGCGAGCTTGGGGCATGCAGCGGCGTAGTTGCCCGCCGCCATCAGCTTACGGCCTTCGTCGAACAGCGCTTCGGCAGCGGCCTTGTCGCGGTCGCGGCCCTGCGCCGATGCGCGATCGGGCGCGATGCACGCGAGCGCGCAACACCACAGAGCGATCGTCCACTTGCCTGCACCAAATGTTGTCACGCGTCGAACCTCGCCCGATCGGCAGCGAAAATGCAAACTGCAGATGCGCCGATCGGCTCGCCAGCTTGCGCCACGCGCCAGAGCTTGCGGTTTCCGAAGCTGCCGGCTGCCCTACCGGCGGAGGTCCGGGTGTGCGAAGCTCGGCCGCGGGTCGCATGGCATCTCAAGAGCTTCCCACAGGTTTACGCATCGGCAGCTACGAGCTCGTCGCTCGGATCGGGGAAGGCGGAATGGGTACCGTCTATTCCGCCGTGCACGTCAGTCTCGGCAAGCGCGTCGCGATCAAGACGCTGCGCAATGCGCTCGCGGCAGACGCCGATGTGCGCGCCCGCTTCGTGCGAGAGGGCAAGGCCGCAGTGGCTGTTCGGCACCCGAACGTGGTGGATATCGACGATGTCGGCGTTCATGAGGGCATCCCGTACCTCGTCATGGAGCTGCTCGAGGGCGAGAGCCTGCAAGCGGTGCTCGCGCGGCGCGGCCGTTTGTCGGCGCAGGAGACCGCCGATATTGTCGTGCCTGTTTTGTCGGCGATGGCCGAATCGCACCGCGCTGGTGTGGTTCACCGGGACCTCAAGCCCGACAACATCTTTCTGGCGCGCGGTGCGGGTGGCTTGCCGGTGCCGAAGGTTCTCGACTTCGGCATCTCGAAGCTGCTGGAAACGCAATCGTTCCGCCTGACCGGTGAGAAGACGATGCTCGGCACGCCGTACTACATGGCGCCCGAGCAAGCGAGCAGCGCGCGCGATGTCGATGCGCGTAGCGATCTCTATGCGATCGGCGTGATCTTGTACCACGCGGTCAGCGGCAGGGTCCCATTCGCGGGCTCGTCGCTCGCGCAAGTGCTCAGCCAGATATTGCATGCGCAGCCAGTGCCGCTGCACGAGCGCGTGCCGGGCCTGCCACCTGCGTTCGAGCGCGTGGTGTTACGCGCGATGGAGAAGGACCCGGCCGCGCGCTACCAGGATGCACGCAGCTTGGGGGAGGCGCTCCTACCGTTTGCGAGCGAGCGCATCGCGCTGACCTACGGGGTGGAGCTGGAGTGTGCCGCTGTGAGCGGCAGCTTCGCGCCAGCGTACGAACAGACCGCCGCGGCCAACACCACGCTCAGCTCTGCGGTCCGCAGCGTGCAGACGCCGCCATCGACTGCAACGACATCATCGTTCGGGCTGCTGCTTTGGGCGGCGGCCGGTGCTTTGGTGGTCCTCGGCGGGGCGATGCTGGCCGTTTGGCCGCGCGGGGCGGAACAGCCAGAGACCAAGGTCAGTCCCCTACAGCAGCCGCCTGCCGCTGTGCCGCCTCCAGCGAGCTCACCCGTCGTGCTGTCCGCACCAAATGAGCGCGCACACAGGGGCTCCGCGCCCGACGGGAGCGCGGCGAGCAAATCGGCTCCGACAGACGCGAGCACGCAGACTAAGCCGATCGCGCCGCCAACAGCGGCCAAGGCACCCGGTCGCACAGGAACAACCAAAGCCCAGCGGATGAAACCGAAGCCTCCGCTGCCGCCGACAGATGCACCGCCCGAACCAAAGCCCCACGACGACATCTGGGGCATTCGCAAATAAACGGGTAGCCGCCATGCACGCAAACGAGTCGCTAACCCCCGTTCGGATCGCACTGATAGGTGACTACGATCCGGATTCCGTGCCGCACCAGGCGATCCCGCGCGCCATCGAGCTCGCCGGCGGAAGCGCGTGTCGCTGCGATTGGGTGCATAGCACGCGCTTACAGAACCCCGCCGCTGTGCTCGGCGACTATTCAGGGTGTTTGGTGCATTCCTGGCAGCCCATACGCGAACACGCGCGGGGTATTGGACGCCATTCGCTTCGCGCGCACCGTGGGTGTGCCGTTCCTCGGAACATGTGCCGGCTTTCAGCATGCGCTTATCGAGTATGCGGAAGCCGAGTGGGGTCTGCCCAGCGATGCGCCAGAGCCGATCATCGCGCCGCTGGCATGCGTGCTCGATCAAGATCCAGCCGATATTCATCTGCAGCCGGGCTCGCGACTCGCCAGCATCTACGGCTGCGACGTGGCGACCGAGGTCTACCACTGCAGCTACGGCTTGAACGCGGAGCAGAGCTGGCGCCTCACACAGGGTGATCTGATCGTGGCCGCACGCTCGGACCGCGAAGAGGTGCGCGCCGTCGAGCTGCGCTCGCATCCGTTCTACTTCGCCACGTTGTACCAGCCAGAGCGTTCAGCCCTCCATGGATCAGCGCATCCACTCATCCGTGCATTTCTACGGGCGTGTGGCGTCAGCGCTTGATGCGAGTGTGGAGCACAGCCGGACGTCGAGGCGCTCGCAGTGCGAGAGATCGCACTGTGTCTGTCGCGAAAGGATCTGTCCGCCTAGGGGATTGCAGCCAATAGCTGCTCTGACGTGGGTCACCGCACATAGCTGCGCGCCGTGTTTGCTCGGGGCCTCGATCCTTCACGCTTGAACAACAACCATGGCGAGAGCTCACTCACGTCGTGCGCCCGGGAACCGGGCGCGGTAAAGATCGCGAACATCAAGTACGCGGCTGCTTGTGTGCCTGAGGCATTGACAGCCGAAGCGGCCGGATTGAGCAGGCCACGCGAGCATACATGCTGCCGCGAGCGGCGCACGGTGGACCTTGAATGTTGACGCCGTCGCGCGACGCTCGTGTAGACGAAGCTGAGAGCGGCAGCCGGCGCACCTCGACCGGCCCACGCTGGGCGTGCCGTAGCCATGGGGTGGAGGACGCGATCTGATGCTCCGGTCGGACGCTTTACCCACTGCAGAAGTGCCGAGCGCGCAGGCCGCCGGGGTGAGTGAGAGCGCCTCGCGCAGCTCCTTCATCTCCATCAGCAGCTCTGGGTCGGCCCTCTGATTTGCGCACACGTTAGGGTTGGTCCTGGCGACCATTTAGGTCCCTGGTGACGGCCCAGAGCGGGCCGTTCGAGCGGTTCGGAAGCAGTTGTGGCCTGCCGCGCTCAGCGGCGGGCTACGCTGCTCAAGAGATACGTCGCATGATGGATGCAGGGGCCGCATAACACCGCAGAGCGCGGCCCGCACGTGCTGTTCAGGCTCGGTTCCTGTCTGGTACTGTGAACGGGTCACGGGGAGGTCCGGCGATGCGTGCTCGCTATTTGGCGCTGTGTGGTCACGTATGCGTCACGATGGCGCTGCTCGCTGCCGCTGTTAGCTGCGAGAACAAAAGGTCCACGACCGCGTCTCAGCCTGCACTGGACGCTGGCACTTCCGAAGTCCGATTCAGCGACGGACCGAGTGACCGTGAGGAGCTCTTGGAGTGCGAGGTCGCAGCCCGCTGCTTGCCACAGATCACACCCTACACAATCACGCCGGACCGCATGGCGTGCATCTTGGAAGGCCTCGGCGAGCGCAAGCTTGAGAGGTATGTGCACGAGACCGAAAGCTCTTGGACAAACGGATCGGCAGGCGCGAATCAGGTGCTGATCACACGCGACGACGGCAGCGCCTACTACGCCCGCACAAAATACGTGGATCTGATGTCTCTCGACCCAGCGCTAATAAAGGAAGCGACACAGCTTTGCACATTGCGTGACCCGAGCTACTTCAACGCCTGCGCGGAAGCTGCGCTTGCCGTTCAACCGCGTGACCCGAGCGCAGCGCGGGCTTGGGAGTGTGCGTTCGGCGAAGGTGACGAGCATCCTACCGAGTTCGACGTGTTCGAGGGCTGCGAGTCTGCGTCCGCAAGTTGCGAATGAATCGCTCCGCCACATGCGTCGGTGTGATCGCGTCGCGCACTGATCGTGCGACGGGACGCGTGCAAACGTTCTGCTAGTGTCGAGCAAATGACCAGCTTTTCTCGCGCGAAGAACACGCTCTGGCTGGCGTGCTCGTTGATTGTGCCATGGAGTGGCTGTGACGCCGGGTGCCCAGAGGGCTTCACGCGTCAGGGAGAAACATGCGAACGCGCGGCGTCTGCGCCCGATGCAAACGTCGAGATGTCCGAGAGCAGCGTGCGCAGAGACGATGCGGCGGTCAGCGATGGCGGCGCACGACCTGCACAACAGATGCGAAGCGATGCGGGCGAGCGTGAGCCGAATCGAGCGCCCGATGCGTCTGCCAGAAGCGGCCTCCCTGATGCTGCTAACCCACAGGCGCCTGCCGCTGACGGCGGCCAAGGCGGTGCTGTGAGCAGAGCGGGTCGCGGCGGCTCGGCGCCTGCAGCTGGTAGCGGCGGCGCAGGTGCCGGCAGCGAGCCGGTGATCGTGCCGAGCTTTGCGAGCCAAGGCGGTCCGGTGTTGAAGCGTCCGGACGTGGCGTTGTTGTTCTGGGGCGCAAGTTGGATCACGAGCGACGCACTGACAGCCGGTCGAGTCGCGGGCGCGCTGCAGCATATGATCGCCGGACCCTACTTCGCCAATCTCAACCAGTACGGGGAGCTCGCGATCCCAACGCTGACTTGGGTGTCCGTCGATGAAGCGACTGCGCTGCCTGATCACGCTCCGAGCGCCGCGGAGGTGACCCGCTACATCAACTCCCGCCTGCAAGCGAACGCTGCGCCTGCACTGGGCGGCGATCAACTGTTGGTCGTTGTTCTGCCACCGGGGGTGGTGCCGAGCGGATCGCTCGGTGAGCGCGGTCAAGCGACCTACAACGGTGTGAACTATCGCTATGCGTGGGTCGCGAGTGGTCCGTCGATCACAGAGCAATACTCGCCGACGTATGCCATTGCGCGTCACATCGTCCACACGATGAGCAACCCGGACGGCAGCGGCTGGGTTGACGCCACCAGCGGCAAGGAGCTGGCAGATGTATGTGGTTGGACGACGCTCAGCGGTGCCGCGCATCCGCAGTATTGGTCCAACGTCGACAAGCGTTGTGTGGTGCCGCGTGAATACGGTTCGCTCGTGCGCTACGACGGCGCGCCGTACGCCTGGACGACCGTGTGGCAGCGCGTACGCATGGCAGCTTGCGGCGGCTACGGGCTGGTCGCAACGGATGCGAGCGACAACATCTTCAAGTACAACGGTCAGCCCGACGACTGGACCCAGATCGGCTTGCCGGGCGCAGTGCACGTCGTTGGTACCGATACGGTGTTTGGTTTGACGCCGGATCTCAGCGCGATCTTCCGCTACACCGGCACTCCTCTGGAGTGGGTGCTGATCGGTCGGCAATCCATCAACATGTACGCTGGCGGCTTCGGCTTGTTCGCTACAGAGATCGGCAGCAACAGGCTGAAGAAGTGGACCGGGGAGGGCAGCACATGGGTCGACTACGGCAATCCTGGTGCAGGCTTCGCGGTGGGCGCTGACTTCATCGCAGGGATCTCGCTCGATCATGCGGGCGTGTACCGTGCGACCGACACCATCGACTGGGCGCATATCCACACGGGCGGTGTGAACCAGCTGTTTAGCGCGGGGAGCTCGACGTACCTCGCTGCCACAGATCGCAGCCAGCAGCCGGACAATGTCTATCTCTACAGCGACGGCACGACTTGGATCCCTCAGGGCTGGCCAGGCTACACGTTCGCGCTGACGACAAGAGACCTCTTCGGGCTCACGCCGCCGAGAGCTGCGATCTTTCAGTCCACCGACTTGAGCGCGACCATGCCAGATTGGTCGCGCATCAGTGAGACGGTACACAACCTCGTTGGCGGCTGCGACTCGACGTTGTACGCGCTCCGCGGCTTGATCCAGTGCGACGAGGGCGAGCGCGGGACCTCTGGCAGCGCGTGCCCGACAACGATCGGGCCGTGATCGTCACTGGCTCGACAACACCTGAAACACCATCGAGCCTTCTGCGGGGAGCCACAGATCGGCGGCGCGTTGTGAGAAGAGCGCGCCATTGGCGTACGGCGCTTCATTGTTCAGACGGACGATGCAGCTCATCGTGGTTTCGCTGACGACGATCGCGATGGGTCCGGTCGCGGGTTGCTCCAGCACTTTCGACAGCTCGAGCAGCGCAAAGGTGTTGGTGTCGCTCGGCGCTTGGTAGAGCACGTTCGCGGTGGCGATGATCGTGCTCGACGGGATGCCAGAAGGAGCTTCGACGATCCAGACTGCAGGGAACGTCTGATCGTTTTCCGTGCACGACACCTCCAGGCGGATCTCGACGACGCTGGCGGGCTCGCTGAAGTTGATCACCTGCGCGTAGCTGGTCGTAAGCTCTGCGTAGTCGGTCATCGTGCCGAGGTCGGGCTGAGACTCACTCACGTGCAGGCACTCGCCGCGGCTACTGCAGCTGCGTGCGTCACTGCAGCTATCGGCGTCATCGCGGCCCGCGACCGGTTCGCAGCTGCCACTTTCGCTGCAAGCTTGGCAGGGGCCACAGGTTTCTTCTGCGCATTCGCCTGCGGGCTCGGAGGGCTGTGCTCGATCTCCAGCATCGGGTGTCGAGGGCTGTTCCGGAGACTCAGGCTCAGGCTCGGGCTCGGGCTCGGGCTCGGGCTCGGGAGCTCGGTCCATCATCATGGGAGCGGCAGAGCCAGCGCGTGCAGGGCGCGTGGGCTCTTCGGCACCTGCGTCGGGTCGTTGCCGCTCTGGCGTCGCGGGCGCGCCAGCCGTGCCCGCATCGTTCTGAGTGTTTGCGGCCTGCACGCGGGTGCGGCGACTGCCGCTACCAGCTGCGGGCACTGCGAGTCCGCCGGGAGACGGCGCAGCGTTCTCCGCCGCGGCGTCCGCACAACCGTCGTCTGTCTTGCACGTCGCGTCTTGTGCAACCTTGTCCTTTGGCTTGCCGCAGGCACACAGCGCCAAACAGCACAACCCAACCCATGTCATCGATCTGGCGAGCATGGCGCAGTCCCCTATCACCAACGCGCGCTCATGCACAGCCATCATGGATGACGGCAGCAGTCCAGTGGCATCGCTTACAAGCAGCCAAGTTTGTCGGCTCCGCCAGTCAGCGCAGTCGGGATCGTGCAGTCGCGTGCAACATGCCTGTCGTCCGGGTCGGTGGGCGCATCGGCTGAGCTGCATGCGCGTTCATCCAGGTCGCATGGGCTGCTTCAGCTCGCAAGCGGCGGCCGAGGTGTATCGACCTCGTCGGGCACCGGACGCGAGGGGCTAACCGAGAGCAAGCTCTGCCGTACATGCGAGGCTGGACAGGGCGACTCCCGTAGCGCGCGTGATTGCAGCCATTGGCGGCGCCGAAGCGCGCAGTACATCTGCCTGACATCGGCCGGACGCGTGCGCCGCGGTATCAGCTTGTGTCGAGGAGATGTCAATGAAACAGTCAGGTGCGTTGTACGCGTGCGTGAGTGCTTGGGTGCTGACCGTTGTGACAGTTGCGAGCGCTGCGGATCATCCGCTCGAGCCGCTCAGCGCGGCAGAGATCCAGGTCGCGTTCCAGTCGGTGCAGGCGAAGTTTCTCGCGGACGACGGCCTCCCGGATCAGCCGCTCCGCTACAGCATGGTGGTGCTCGCCGAGCCGGCCAAGTCGTTCATGCTCGGCTGGAAACCTGGCAGCGCGTTTCCGCGCAACGCGCTCGTGCAGGTGCTTCATTACCCGAGCAATCGCTTCTGGGTAGCCGAGGTCGACTTGCTCGCGCGCTCGGTCACAAAGCTGGCGCTGAAACCTGCGGGTACGCAGGGCCAGCTGACGAGTGAAGAGTTCGTGGCCGCAACAGAGCTCGTTTATGCATACGAGCCGTTTGCCGAAGCCATGCGCGCGCGGGGGCTCGACCCGGCGCTGACATACATCGACGTGTGGGCACCTGGAGACGCTGAGCTGCCCGCGGATGTGGCTCGAAAGCTGGCGCACGGCACGCACACGCGGCTCGCGCGCTGCCTCGTGTTTTACCGTGGCGCAGACGCGGAAGCGCAGGTGCCCGAGTCCCCGCAGAACCCTTACGATCGTCCGGTCGAGGGCCTTGTGATCACTGTAGATCTCAATGCCCGCAAGGTGATCGACCTGCTCGACACTGGCCTCCGGCCGGTGAGCTCCGAGACGGGAAACGCCAGCACGAAGCGTCGCTTGAAGCCGCTCGTAGTGACACAACCCGAGGGCTCCGACGTGTCGATCCATGGGCATGAGGTCACGTGGCAGCGCTGGAAGTTCTACGCGGTACTTCATCCGCGCGAGGGCCTCGTGCTGTACGATGTGCGCTTCGAAGACGGCGGCGTGTGGCGCCCGATCGCCTATCGCCTCGCACTGTCAGAGATCTACGTGCCGTACGGTATGGGCGACGACGCTTGGCTGTGGCGCAGCGCATTCGATGTCGGCGAGTACAACGCGGGCATGCTCGCGCAGCCGCTCGAGC
>Ga0190269_10000212_pt1 | contig 30966 bp, 20 predicted proteins | sample Popmic249IS_FD_133749 | JGI IMG/M metagenome (GOLD analysis project Ga0190269, IMG submission 133749) | Populus adjacent soil microbial communities from riparian zone of Blue River, Arizona, USA - 249 IS | ecosystem: Environmental > Terrestrial > Soil > Riparian zone | place: USA: Arizona... | reverse complement strand
TGATGTAACGTATTTCTCATGACAGACGTGACATTTTGTGACGATACATGGCGCGTCACCCGTTGTCGTGTCGCGTCAGGACTGGTACAAGTCTTGTCATGCGAATCTCCAACAGTTTCTCCGAAGACGAGATCCAGGTTCTCGAGTTCATCGTGCAGACCCTGCTGCGAGGCGGGACTCCCACGATGGCTACACGGAACCCGGCGTTCCCCTCCGTGTGCCGCAAGGTGCAGGCGATGAAGAAGAAGGTCGCCGAGCAGAAGGCGCGCCCCGTTCCCGAGGAGTCGTCGGTGGGCACGCTCGAAGCTCCCTCCGCGCAGGCACCGCAGGTCGTTCCCGCGACGCAGGTATCGGCCGAGATCGCGAGGGCGGTCTGAATTCAAAAGCGCAGCCGCGAACGGCGCGTGGCTTGACAGGTCACCGCCGCTCGCGTACTCGCGCTGCCCATGTTGGTGATTCGAGACGGTCGCGTAATCGATCCGTCACGCGGATTCGATGAAGTTGCCGACGTTGTCATCGAGGCTGGGCGAATAACACGAGTCGGGCGCGCCGCGTCAGCAGGGCTGACGGCGAGCGAGCGCATTCAAGTCGTGAACGCAGCGGGACACTGGGTGGTGCCCGGTTTCATCGATCTGCACGCGCACTTCCGCGAGCCTGGCTTCGAGTACAAGGAAGACATCGCATCCGGGCTGCGCGCCGCAGCAGCTGGTGGCTTCACGAGCGTCTGCGTGATGCCCAACACCAAGCCCGTCAACGATACGCGGGCCATCACCGAGATGATGATGGCGCGAGCGCGTGCGGCGGGTGGACCGAGACTGTATCCGTTCGGCGCGGCCACCGTTGGGTCCAACGGCGCCCAGCTGACCGAGATGGCCGATCTGCGCGAAGCGGGCGCCATCGGTGTGAGCGACGACGGCAAGTGCGTGATGAACGCCGCCGTCATGCGCGCGGCGCTGCAATACGCGCGCACCTTCGACATGCTGTTCTCGCAACACTGCGAGGACCATGACCTGACCGCCGGCGCGCAGATGCACGAGGGCCACGTGTCCACGCGGCTCGGGCTCGCCGGCTGGCCGCGCGCCGCGGAGGACGTCATCGTCGCGCGCGACCTGATCCTCACGGAGCTGACGGGCGCGCGCTACCACGTCGCGCACGTCTCGAGCCTGGGCGCCGTCCGCTTGCTGCGCGAGGCGAAGTCGCGCGGCCTCCAAGTCAGCGCGGAGGTCACACCGCACCACTTGCTGCTCGATCACGAAGCCCTCGTCGGCTTCGACACCGCCTGCAAGGTGAACCCACCGCTGCGCGAGCCCGAGGACATCGAGGCGCTGCGCCAGGCTCTCAAAGACGGCACGATCGACTGCATCGCGACCGATCACGCGCCGCACTCCTCGCTCGAGAAGGACTGCGAGTTCGCCGCGGCCTCACCCGGGATGATCGGGCTGGAGCCGGCCGTCCCCGTGCTGCTCGACCTGGTGCGCGATGGACTGTTGTCCCCGCTGCGTCTGGTGGAAACGCTGTCCACGCAGCCGGCGAAGGTCGGCAAGCTGCCCGGTGGCAGTCTACGCGAGGGCGACGCAGCCGACATCGCCGTCATCGACCCGGAGCGGCGCTGGACGATCAGCGCCCAGTCGCTATGCTCCCGGTCCACCAATACGCCGTTCTTGCACAAGGAAGTCCGCGGCAAGGCCGTCCTGACCATCGTGAATGGTCAGATCGTGTACGAAGCATGACCACGAGATCCGAAGTCACAGCCCGCCCTGCTCACCTCGTGCTAGCGGACGGAACAGCGTTCCGCGGCTTTGCCATCGGCGCCGCCGGCACCACCACCGGAGAAGCGGTGTTCACGACCGGTATGACCGGCTACCAGGAGGTCCTGACGGACCCCTCGTATTGCGGCCAGATCGTGACAATGACCGCGCCCGAAATGGGCAACACGGGCGTGAACCTCGAAGATCAAGAGGCGCAGCGGCCCCACGTCGCCGGCTTCGTGGTGCACGAGCTGTCGCGCCTCGCGAGCAACTGGCGCTCGAACGCCACCCTCGACGTCTACCTCAAGCAGAACAACATCGTGGGCATCGCGGGCGTGGACACCCGCGCCCTCACGCGGCACCTGCGCGACCATGGCGCACAGCTCGCGGCCATCGGCACCGAAGACGTGTCGACCTTGTGCGACCGCGCGCGCGCCGCCCCGTCGATGGTCGGACGCGACCTGACGCGCGACGTGAGCACCGACAAGACCTACAGCTGGGCGGAGACCGGCGGGACGTGGCAGCTGAGTGAGCCGCGCGGCGAAGGCTTGCACGTCGTCGCCGTGGACTTCGGCGTCAAGCGCAACATCCTGCGCTCGCTCGTCGAGAGCGGCTGCAAGGTCACGGTCGTGCCGTCGTCGACGACCGCGGCGGACGTGCTCGCGCACAAGCCCGACGGTGTGTTCCTGTCGAACGGTCCGGGCGACCCGGCGGCCGTGACCTCCGGCATCAGCCTGGTGAAGGACCTGCTCGGCAAGAAGCCGCTGTTCGGCATCTGCCTCGGTCATCAGATCTTGTCGCTCGCGCTCGGCGGCAACACCTACAAGCTCAAGTTCGGGCATCGCGGGCTGAACCAGCCGGTGCAGGACTTGGAGACCGGCCGCATCGAGGTCACCACGCAGAACCACGGCTTCTGCGTCGACGTGGACTCGCTGAAAGGCAAGTGCGAGCTGACGCACCTGCATCTGAACGACGGCACCTGCGAGGGCATCCGGCACACGGAGACCGGCGCGTTCAGCGTGCAGTACCACCCGGAAGCCAGCGCCGGCCCCCACGATGCGCGCTACCTGTTCGATCGCTTCGTGAAGCAGATGCGGGCGCGCTGAGCCAAGCGCCCGCTCGCGGGCGCTGAACCAACCGCTCGCGCTTCACTTCACTCGGCGTCCGGCGCGCTGACCGTAGCCTCGCGCTGCGGCGCGCGCTTGCCCGACTTGCGCGCGGTCTCGCGCTCGCGCTTCAAGATGCGCCCGGTGTGGCTCTGGGCGCAGCGCATGATGTCCTCGGGCGTGCCCTCGGCCACGATCCTCCCGCCGCCGCTGCCGCCCTCGGGGCCGAGATCCACGACCCAGTCGGCCGCCGTGATCACGTCCGGGTGATGCTCGATCACGAGCACCGTGTCGCCGCGCTCGACGAGCTCCTGCATCACCGTCAGCAGCCGGCGCACGTCTTCGCGGTGCAGCCCGGTCGTCGGCTCGTCCATCACGTACAAGGTCGGCCCCTGGCCGGACGTCGACAGCTCCGAAACGAGCTTCAAGCGCTGCGCTTCGCCGCCGCTCAACGTGTTGGACGGCTGCCCGAGCTTCAAGTAGCCGAGCCCGAGCCGGCACAGCAGATCGAGCGGGCGGCGCACCTTCGGCACGGACGCAAGCAGCTGCGCGACCTCCGCGAGATCCATGGCGAGCAGCTGCCCCGCGCTCTTGCCGTGCAGGTGGACGCCGAGCGTCTCCGGACCGAAGCGCAGACCGGCGCAAGCCTCACAGGGTACGAGCGCCTCCGGCAGAAAGCTCATCTCGAAGCTGGTAGCGCCCTGTCCTTCGCAGGCATCGCAGCGGCCCTTGTTGGTGTTGAACGAGAAGCGCGAGGCCTCGTAGCCGCGAGCGCGCGCCTCGGGCGTGGCGGCGTACAGCTTTCGGATCTCGTCCCACACGCCGATGTACGTGGCCGGCACCGAGCGAGGGGTGCGTCCGATGGGCGTCTGATCGATCTCCACCGCGCGCTTCCAGGCTCCCGCGCCGCGCAGCTCGTCGTAGCTGCCGGGAGGCTCCGTCACGAGCCCGAGCGCCTTGCGCACCGCGCGCAGGAAGATCTCGCGGATCAAGGTGCTCTTGCCGGACCCCGACACACCGGTCACCGCCGTGAAGCGAGCGTGAGGCACCCAGAGATCCACGGCCTGCAGGTTGTGCTGGCGTGCGCCGCGCAAGAGGGCGCCTTGCCTGCGATCGCTCGCCACCGCACGGCGTGCGCCCGTGCCGAGCGCCGGCGCGAGCAGCGAGGCGAACGTGAGCGAGCGGCTGTCGTGCTCCAGCTCGCGCGGCGAGCCCTGCGCCAGGATGCGCCCGCCTCCGTGCCCACCCGAAGGTCCGACGTCGATCACGTGGTCTGCGGCGCGGATCATCTCCGCGTCGTGCTCGACCAGCAGCACCGAGCAGCCCTTGCCCGTGAGGTCGCGCAGCGCGCCGATCAAGCGATCAGTGTCGCGCGGGTGCAGGCCGATGGTCGGCTCGTCCAACACGTACAGGAGGCCGGTCAGTCCGCTGCCGAGCTGCGCCGCCAGGCGTACGCGCTGCAGCTCGCCGCCGCTGAGCGACCAGGCGGGCCGATCCAGGGTCAGGTACGCGAGCCCCACGCGCTCGAGGAACGACAGCCTGAGCAGCGCCTCTGACAGCGGCAGCTGCGCGACCTTCGCATCGCGCTCGCTCAGGGTAATGCCGCGCAGAGCGGCAGCCGCGTCGCTCACGCTGCGAGCGAAGTAGTCGCTGAGCGGCCGTCCACCGAGGGTCGTGTGCAGCGCCAGCCCGGACAGGCGCTTGCCGCCGCAGGCAGAGCACAGGCGCCGCTCGGGCTCGCTGCCGCGCTTGGTCTCGGTCTCGATGTAGCCGTGGCCCTCGCAGGTCTCACACGCACCCTGGCGTGTGTTGAACGAGAAGAAGCGCGGATCCGGCTCGGGGAAACCGCAGCCGCACTTCGGACACGCGCGCCGGCTCGACAGGAGCAGCTCGCGGCCGCGCGCAAGCAGCCGCACCGAGCCCTCGCCGATCGACAGCGCACGCAGCAGCAGCTCGTGAAACTCTGCGCTGCCCGGCTTGGCCTTGCCCACCAGCAGCTCGACGTCGTGCTCCTTGAAGCGATCGAGGCTCAGCCCCGGCGTGAGCTCCTGCAGCTTGCCGTCGATGCGCGCCTGCGCGTAGCCGTCACGCCGCGCGCGCGCCAGCAGCTCGCGATGAGCTCCCTTTCGGCCGCGTACGACGGGACCGAGCACGCTCACGTCCGCGCGCCCGAACTCTGCCGCCGCCTGCTCGGCCAGCGCGGCTGGGGCCCGCGGCGCGATCGGCACCGCACACGTCGGACAGTGCAAGAGGCCCGCGCGCGCGAACAGCAGACGCAGGTAGTGGGCGACCTCGGTGACCGTGGCGACGGTCGAGTTCTTGGCGCCGCCCGTCGAGCGCTGCTCGAGCGACACCGAAGGCGGTGCGCCGATCACACGATCGACCGCGGGCCGCGGCAGCTGCTTCAAATACTGCCGCACGTACGGCGAGAGCGTCTCCAGGTAGCGTCGCTGCGACTCCGCGAAGATCACGTCGAACGCGAGCGTGCTCTTGCCGCTGCCCGACGGCCCCGTCACGACCACGAGCTGCTCGCGCGGCACGGTCACGTCCAGGTTCTGCAAGTTGTGCTCGCGCGCGCCGCGCACCACGATGCTGTCGCGCGGCAGCTCGATGCGTAGCCCGGGCAGCTTCGGCGCGCGCGGCTCGGCGGCGTCCGCGCGCACGTAGCGCGCGAGCGCCTGCGCCGTGGCACCCGCGCCGCGCGCCACCTCTTCCGGCGTCCCCGCGGCGACGATCGCGCCGCCGTCCGCACCCGCGCCCGGGCCCAGATCGATCACGTGGTCCGCGCTCGCCACCACGCTCATGTCGTGCTCGACGACGACGACGGTATTACCGCGCTCGACGAGCGCGTGCAGCGCCTCGATGAGCGGCTCGGTGTCGTGCGCGTGAAGACCCGCCGTGGGCTCGTCCAGAACGATCAGCGCCGACGTCGTGGCGTTCGCGAGCGCCGCTGCCAGCTTCAAGCGTTGCGCTTCGCCTCCGCTCAAGGTGTTGAGCGCCTGGCCGAGGCGCAGGTAGCCGGCGCCGACCGCGATCAGCGGCTCGAGCAGGCGCCGCACCTCGGGCATGGCGTCGAACGACGTCAGCGCTTCTTCCGCCGTGAGCTCGAGCACGTCCGCGACGCTCTTGCCCTGGAGCCGAACGTCGAGCACCGGTCCTGCGAAGCGCCGGCCGCCGCACTCCGGGCAGGAGAACGTCACGTCCGAAAGGAACTGCATCTCCACGGTCTCGGCGCCTTCGCCCTTGCACGCCTCGCAGCGCCCGCCGGGCACGTTGAACGAGAACGTCCCCGGCCCGTAGCCGCGCTCGACGGCCAGCGGCTCGCGCGCGAAGCGCTTGCGCAACACATCCCATACCCCGAGATACGTCGCCGGGTTGCCGCGCGAGGTGCGGCCGAGCGGGGCCTGATCGACGAACACGAGCGACTTCAAGGCTTCGCCGCCGCGCAGCGTCTCGAAGGGCAGCGGCTCGGCCACCTCGCCGAGGCGCTTCGCGAACGCGGGCACCAGCGTGTCGAGCACGAGCGAGCTCTTGCCCGAGCCACTGACCCCGGTGACGCAGCTGAGCACGCCGACCGGAATGCTCAGGTCCACGCTCTGAAGGTTGTTCCCGCTCGCCGCCGTGAGCTGCAGAACGTCGCTCGGCTTGCGCCGCACGCGCGCTTCACCCGTGCGCTCGCGCAGGGCGCGCGCGGTGGGAGTTTGCGCATTGCGCAGCGCCGCCGGCGTGCCGTCGAACACGACGCGCCCGCCGCGGGGTCCGGCGCCCGGCCCCAGCTCCAGCACACGATCCGCAGCGCGAATGAACGCGGGATCGCTCTCCACCACGACGACCACGTTGTCCGCCTGCGCCAGGTTCTGGACCACGGGCAAGAGCGCGTGGACGTCCGCCGGGTGCAAGCCCACGGTCGGCTCGTCGAGCACGAACAACGTGCCGGTGAGCGCGGCAGACAGCGCGCTCGTCAGCGACACGCGCTGCAGCTCGCCGCCGGACAGCGAGCGCGCGCTGCGATCCAGGGTCAAGTAGTGAAGGCCCACCGCCTCCAGCGTGGACAGCCGGTTGTCGCACTCGGTGAGCACCTGGCGCAGGGTGGGATCGCGCTGCTGCCCGCAGCTGTCCTGCAAGAACACGCGCGCCTCGCGCACGCTCAGCGCGTAGAACTCAGGCAAGGTCCGGCCCGCCACGCGGTACGCCAACACCTCGGGCTTGAAGCGAGTGCCGCGGCAGTCGCCGCACTCGATGTACTTGCGGTAGCGCGACAGCAGCACGCGCACGTGCATCTTGTAGGCGCGCGACTCGAGCCACTTGAACCAGCGCGCGAGGCCCGGGAAGCCGCTCTGCCAGCTGCCGCCGTCGCCCTCGAGCAGGCCGCGCTTCTGCGCCGCCGTGAGCTGCCGGTACGGCACGTCCATCGGCACGAGGTACTTGGCGCAGTAGCGCTTGAGCACCTTGCGCTCGTATTCGGTGGATTTCCCGGTCCAGGGCCGGATCGCGCCGCCCGCGAGCGTCTTGCTCTCGTCCGGCACCACCTTGGCCCAGTCCACGTCGATCACGCGCCCGAAGCCGCGGCACGTCTCGCACGCGCCGATCGGGCTATTGTACGAGAACAAGCCGGGAGAGGGCTTCTTGTACGTGGCCCCACAAGCGTCGCACGCTAGGCCGTCCGAATACGCGTGCACGGCGCCATCCGGAGTGAACACCTCCGCGCGCCCTTCCCCGCGCTCGAACGCGGCCTCGAGGGCCTCCATGAGGCGCGAGCGGTCCCCGCGTGTGGCGCGCGCGCGGTCGGTCACCACGTGCAGCTGCACGCTCGGCGTCGTCACGGGCGCAGCTGCGGGCTTGCCCGCTTTCTTGGCCTTCGCGGGCTTCCGCTTCGCCGCCGTTGGCTGCGGCTCTGCGGAGGTCGGCAGCCGCGGAGCTTGCGGAGCGGGTCCCGCGACCGCCGCTGTGATGACGCCCAGCTCGCTCGGTCGCAGCTCGTCGACGTCGCGCACTTGGCCTTCGTGCCACAGCCTCCGGTAACCATCGCGCAGCAGCGCATCGCGCACGCCCAGGTAGTGCTCCGCATCGCGCACCGGCAGCGGATACGCGACCACCACGCGCTCTTCCGGCAGATGCTCGAGCATGCTGGCGTACGCCGACTCGGGCGAGTGCGCGCGCACCTTGGCGCCGCAGCGCGTGCACGAGAGCTCCGCCAGCTGCGCCCAGATCTGCTTCGCGTAGTCCGTGAGCTCGACCAACGTCGCCACGGTGGAGCGGCTCGTCTTCACCGGGGCCCGGCGATCGACAGCGATCGCGGCCGGGATCGGCTCCAGCGAATCGACCTCCGGGCGCGCCAGGCGCTCCAAGAACTGGCGCGCGTACGCGCTGAAGCTCTCCACGTAACGCCGCTGGCCTTCGGCGTACAACGTTCCGAAGGCCAGCGAGGACTTGCCTGCACCCGAGGGTCCGGTGACGACCAGCAACGTGCCCGGCTCGAGCTCCAGATCGATGTTCTGGAGGTTGTGGGTGCGGGCCCCACGTAAACGAATGGCTCGCATCGGCGGACTGTTCTTAGAGTAAAAACCGGATTTGGGAAGCCCCGATCGGCTCGGGTATCATCGAACCATGATGCGTGGCTTGCCCGGGTACGTCGCGTTCGCGCTCAGCCTGTGCGCGAGCGCCAGCTGCACCGACGAGGACGCCCCACCCAACGCCCCTCTCGGCGAGATGACCGGAACGCGCAACTATCCGCCTCGCGACGCGAGCCAGGAGGAAGACGCGGGCGAAGACGCGGGCCCGCGCGACGCGGGCGCGCCCGCCAGCGCCTGCCTGCGCGTGCCGGTGCTGAGCGCGAGCTTCGAGGACTCGACCGGGGAGACCTCGTCGGAGCGGCCCGCGGACTTCGTGGTCGAGCGCCAGGCGGAGGTCTGGAGCTCGGACTGCAGCAACCCGCAGCTGACCATCCAGCTATCGGACGGCTACTGCCCCGAGGGGCTCGGGCACGAGTTGTCCCTGACATTTTCGGTGAACGACATCGAAGATGGGGCCATCCACCTCGGCAACAACGCCGTCGCCTCCGAGGCCGAGTCGCCTTCCATCCGCGCGCGCTACAAGCGACCGGTGCGGCTGAAGCCAAACGGCGAGTGGGGCACGTGCAATGGCGCGAGCGGGCAGCTCGTCTTCTTCGAGGCCCCGCAGCTCACGTCCGGCTCACTCTTCCAGGCGCGCTTTCAGCTGAACCTCACGGCGTGCGACGGCAGCGACGCCGAGCCGCAGTTCGTGGTCGGCACGTTCAAGCTGCGGCTGAGCTACTCGGTGACGAGCGTCTGCCCTGCGCGCAGCATGTGAGCCGCGTCAGCCCTTCTTGCGCGGCACGAGCTTCGCGTCGAGCGTGTAGTTGGGCGTGAGCCGCGCCTTCACGCGCTCCTGCTCCGGCTCCACACTCAGCCCCGCATTGGCCAGCGCCTCGAAGATGCGGTTGCGCACGCGCACGCTGTCTTCGACGACCAGCGCGTTCACGAGCGCGGTGCGATGCGCCGCGACCGCGTCCTGCCCGAGGATCGCACCGACCGCAGCGAAGCGCGCGCTCTCGTTCGTATCGGCGAGGAAGCGGGCGACGATGTCCGCCACGCGAGCGTCCTTGCGCTCGGCCAGGGTGGTCAGGATCTGGATCTTGCTCTCGGTGTCGCGCGCGTATTCGATGTCCATGCCGTTGAGCAGCTCGAGCAGGTGCCCGACCACCTCGCCTTCGGGCATGATTTTGTCGAGCATCTTCAGCGGCCAGGAGATCGAGTCCGCCCGCTTCAAGAACGCCACCACGGGCTCGATGCCCGCGGCACCCGCATCCACGACGCCCGCAAACGCAGCGTCCTTCTCTTCCTGATCGGTGATGCTCGGCTCCACGTAAAACGTGAAGCGGGGCAAGAGCGCCTCGACCGACTCACGCGTGCGCAGCTGCGCGAGCGCCTGGATCGACTCCCAGCGGTCGTACGCTTGCGCGCGCTTGTTCGCGACGCGCTCCGCGTGCTTGCGCAGCGGGCCACCTTCCGACTTCTTGCCAAAAATTCCGAGGAACGCCATGCAACCGGCTCAGTTCAGAGAGGTCGCGCTGCGCTTGCTGCGATTAGCGAATCACCACCGGACGCAGCACGACCTGATCGTTCTGCGTACTTACCTGGAAGCGCACCATCCGGCAACCATGCTTCTGGGCCAGTGCGTCCGCGCGACCCTTCAAGCGCTGCGAAAACCTGTCTTTGGGGATACTCGACACGTTTTCACCGAGCTGCTGCTTGGCAGCCACGTACTCCCGGTAGACGCGGTCGTTGTACGTGTCTTCCTGCTCGTCAGCGAGCTGCGCAGCGAGGTTGGGATCGTCGATAACCTCGTCCGGATCGGTGGGCGAAGTGGCTGGGCTGGCAGCTGGGCTGGGTTGGGCGGCGCGCGCATCGCTGAACGCGGCGTCTTTCCAGTGGCCCTCGGACGGTGGGATGGACAACTTGCCCTCCTCGTCCTCCGAAGCCTCTTCGGTCCCCGTCATCACGTTCAGCAGCTGATTGATCCGGAATGCGAGGCCGCCCAGCTCGGCGCTGTCCGTCGACAGGCGCAGGTCCGTCTTGCCGTTGATCACCTGCAGGATGCCCTCCTCGATCTCCTCGATGGGGCGCATCACCGCAGTGCCGATGGCGAGACCGTAGCCGAGCACCAGCAGCGCACCCAGCACGACCATGATGAGGATCACGTTGGCCGTGTTGGCCGTCTGCATGGCGGCCGTGCGATTGCCGAGCACCGCAAATGCCACCGGCACGGAGGGTGCGTTCGGCAGGCGTGCGGTCACACCGGTGTACTCCTGGCCACCCAAGCTGACGCGCCAGGGCTGGGTCGTGGCGCCCTGGCTGCTGAGCACCGACGCCGTGCTGGCGTTGCTCGGCCCAAACAGAAACGTCCGCAGATCGCGCGCGCCGGACACATCGAGGGACGAGCTGTAGATCTTCCCGTCGACGATGAACGCGACGTCGCGACCGAGCAGCTTACCTTCGCTCGCCGCGAGGCCGTTCGACAGGTCGTAGCCCACGAGCAGCGCGCCGAGCATGGTGCCGCTCTCCGAGCGGATCGGCGCGATCGCCGTTTGCAGCAGCTTGTTCTGCTCGACCTCGAGCCACACGTCGTGGCGCGAGCTGCCGGTCTTCAGCACGGCAGACAGCGCGGGGATCGCGGGCGCGAGCGCCTTCCCGAACATCACGTTGCGCGCGCCGTCGCGCGCGATCACGGAGCCCGTCTCATCCACCACCACCACGATGTCCGGTGCACCCCGACCACCGCGCGCGGGATCACCGAGCCAGGCGTGTGTGGCCTCGGCCGCTTCGAACGCGCGCGTGCGGCGACTGTCGAGGTCGAGGCCCGCGAAGATATCCGTCATCTGTCGCTGCGCGGCGCGCGTGGCGACGAACGCCTCGAACTCCAGCGACGACAGACGGATCGAGCGGTCGAACAGCTGCCGATCGTTGTCGATGGCCGCTTCCAGCTCATTGGTGCGTTGCGTCCTCAGCTGGCCAGAAACCGTGAAATAAGAGATGAGGCCCAGCAGCACGACCACAGCCAAGTTTCCGGCGACAATCTTCAGCCGCATGTTGCGCGTCTCCTATCGCACGCCCAATGGCCACCGCACATAGTCGGGAGCTAAACCCGCTCACGCCCGGCCCGCTCGAAGACAACTGTTCGTTGCGGCGAGCAATATCTCTCGTCAGGAAAATGGGGTCAAGTTCCCAAGTGTCTGCGCAGGCTTCGGCGACATCACACCACCGCGTCCTCCGCGATCAGCGCACGGCTTTTGCCGCTGGTAGCAGCTCCGTGCGGGCGCCGCGCTCGGCCGCCAAGTACACGACGCCCGCGACCAGCGCGCACAGCGCCGTACCCGCGAGGGCGACGTCCGCGCGCCGACCCCATGCTTCCGCCGAAGCCACACGGCCATCCGCTTGCTGTGCCGCGGACAAGATACCGAACGTCGCGCTGACGATCGCGCTCGCGCCGGCCACACCGAACAGCGCGTAGTCGAGCCCGTGCGCCGCAGGCCGCTGACGCGGAACGTGGCTCGGACGCAGCGCTGCGTACGCGGCCGTGAGCAGCCCCGGCTGGACGTCGACGAGCGCGTGCAGCGGCACACGTCCGCTCGCGAGCACATCGAAGCGGTGTTTGCCCGCGGGCAGAAGCAACGGCGCCGACAGCGCTTCCGATTGCAGCGGCCGACCGTCCACGAACACCTGCGCGCCGGGCTCTGCGTGATACACGCGTAAGCTCCCGAACGAACGCGCTTCGCCGCTGCGCTCTCCGGCTGCCGCGGCACGTTCGCTCAGCTGGCCGATCTGCGCGCGCACCGCCGCGCTGTCCGGAGCGTCCACGCGATCGCGCAGGTAGCGCTCGAAGGCGTGGATGGCTTGCACGTTCTGTCCGAGCTGCTGGTGCGCGCGACCGATGTTGAACCAGAGGTCGGCGCTCGGCGCGAGCGCGAGCGCGGCTTCGAACTCGCGCAGCGCCTCGCGATAAGCGCCCGTGCGATAGAAGTCGAGGCCGAGCAGGAAGTGGTCCTGCGCGCGACGCAAGCCCGCGGCGCCAGGCTCACGCGGCACAGCCTCCGCTGCGACGTGGGGGGCCGCCCCTCGCCGCGCCGGCGCAGGTGTCTGCGCGACGCCCGTGCTCGCGAGCAGGCATGCGCTGAGCGCGGACAGTGCGGCGAGCGCGGGCAGCGCGGGCAGCGCGGGCAGCGCGGGCAGCGCGGGCAGCGCGGGCAGCGCGGGCAGCCAATGCCCGTGCCACCGCCAGGATCGCGCGCCGCTTCGCACGGGGCGCAGCCTACTCGATCGCGGCCTCCGACGGATCCGAAACCGTGCGAGCGTCGCGCGCGAGCCCGCATGAATTTCGCGGACTTCGCTGCAAACCAGCTAGGCTGCGGCCGGCGCAACGGAGACGATGGAATGAGCTGGGCCATCCTGTGTGAGAGCTCGGACTTGGCGGTGCAGTGTCTCGCAGCCGCCGAGGCGATCGGTCTTGCCGTCTCCACCGCGGTCGCGGAGGGCGCCGAGCTGCGCGAGGCTGCGCTGCAGAAGTTGGCTGAGCACGAGCCCACCGCCGTCGTGTTCCTGACGGAGCCTGCGCTCGACGATCTCGTGGAGCTGTCCCATGCCGCGCGCACGCACGCGCAGCCGATCGCGGTTGCGCTGCCCGCGCAGAGCGACGAGACGCGAGTGCTGCTCGAGGTGGCGGGCGAGCTCGGCCTGTGCGCCGTGGCCGAGCTGCGGCCGCTGGTCGCAGCGCTGAGTCTGCTCGGTGCGGGTGCGAGCGACGCGCATGCCGCGCAAGCGCGTAGCCTCGGGCCGGCTGATCGTGCGCGCCTGCGCGGAGTGCTCGGCTCGGGCGGCAAAGGCCAGCTGGTGAACGTGGACACGCTGCGCGTCGGCTACCTCGCAGAGTCGGCGACGCAGCCCGTCGCACTGGGCGAGGCCGCGGACGTACGCGACGCGCTGCTCGCGCTCAAGCGGCGCGAGCGCCAGGAGAAGGAGGTCGTGAGCAGCGTCGACGTCGATGCGCGCGCCGTGCTCGACGTCATCTTCGGCCCGCGCCGCGCGCTGTCCGATCCCGCAAGCAAAAGCGCGCTGGCACCCTATGGCATCCCGCTGCCGGTCGAGGAGCTGTGCAGCAGTCCTTCGCGCGCAGCGGCAGAAGCATCGCGCATCGGCTTTCCGGTGCGGTTGTCGCTGGCGTCACCCGATCTGCGGATCTGGGATCACCCCGATCTCAGCGTGGACATGGTCGACAACGCCGCCCGCGTACGCGACACGTTTCGGCAGCTCATCGCGGCGGCGCAGGCGCGCTTTCAGGCCGACCCGAAGCTCGCGCACGGCGAGCAACGCATCCTTGGCGCGCTCGTCACGGCAACCAGCGAGCCGCTGGCGCTGCTCGGCGTGCGCGCGACGGCGCTGCCGCGTGAACGCGTGGCGCTGCGCATCGGGTTCGCCGATCCACATGGCCGCGCGGCGCGCGACGAGACCGTGACCGTGCTGCCGGCCGAGCAAGCGCTGATCGAGCGCGCGCTGCGGCGCCTCTCCGGCGCTGCGCTGCTGCTCGAGACGAGCCCCGCGCAGCGCAAGACGCGCGTGGACAACGTCGTCGACGTACTGCAGCGCGTAGCGGCGTTCGTGAACGATCGGCGCCGTGAGATCGAGGGCGTGGAGCTGCGCCCTCTGGCCGTGCTGCTCGATGGCAGCGTCGAGGTGCGCGAGGCCTGCGTGCGCGTGAGTGATTGGTTCGAGCGCAGTAACCAATGACACATTGAACGATTTGACCCACCTCGCTGGCGCTGCCAGAGTGTTGGCACGCAAGCCGCATGAGGGGTGCACATCGGCGGATGTGGGCTGCGCGCGTGACGAGTATCTGGCGTGAGCCGAAACCGGGGCCGGCGCCCACTCGCGGTTGAGATCTGCGAGACACGCCCGAAGAAACTCGAAGAATATCGGCAAATTGAGGCATTCGTGAGCAAGCTCCGCGACACCATCGAGAGACACTTGAGCATCGCAGGCTTGCTCCTGTGCCTGGGACTCTGCGGCTCGGTTGCGCTCGGTGGTTGCGTCGGACCCGACCTGGAGCCTCCCGGCCGCGGCTCGAGCAGCCCCACGGCCACGACGACCACGCCTCCGGTCCCTGGGACCACGGTTATCACGCCGACCGCGGCGTCCGAGGCCGCCAACGCTGCCTCCATGCGCGGCGCCAGTGGCGGGTCAGCCGCGGCTGCACCTGCGGCACCCGGAGCGGCCCCGGCCACGGCCACCACCCCCACTGCGGCAGCAGCCGCCGGTGCACCTTCGATCCCGGGCGTCGGCACCGCCGGAGTGGCGGCCACTGTACCGCCTGCGATCCCGCCAGCGGCAGCTGGGAGCGCCGCGCCCGCCACCACCGCAGGCACGAGCGGGGATGCTGGCGAAGACGCCGGGGTCGAGCCGTAGTCTCGCGATACTTACGGGCCTTCGCGCCGTGATCGACCTCGGGCCTTTGTCCGTCGGAGTGTCAGGGTCACGAGCAAGTCATGGTTGTCAGCCCGGCGCTTCATGCGTAGGGCACAACGCATGATCTTCCTGTCGTGGCCTGGCACACTATGACCCAGCACTGCGGGCGAGCAGAATTGTGTGCCACTCCTAAGACTTGGAGAACACGTCGCTTCGGATCGAGTTGAGCCAACTTGTGCAAGTGGCACATGGCACGTATTCTCAGGCCATGGGGCTCTTCGAACGGTACGAGCTAGTGCGCCTCCTCGGGCGCGGTGGGGCTGGCGACGTCTACCTCGCACGGGACCGACTGCAGGCCGGACGCGAGGTCGCGCTCAAGGTGATCTCGGCGCGCGTCGACGAGGTGATCCGCGCGGCCTTCGAGCGCGAGTTCGCGATGCTCACGACCTTGCGCGTCCCCGGCGTCGCTGCGGTGTACGACTTCGGCGTGCGCCAGGCGCACGCAGAGGCGGCAGCTCAGCCGTTTTTCGCGCGGGCCTACGTCGCGGGCGTGCCGCTCGATGCCGCTCTGCGCGGCACGAGCCTCGAAGAGCGCTTGTCGCTGCTGCTGAGAGCGGCGGCGGTGATCGAGCCGCTGCACCGCGTGGGTGTCGTGCACGGCGACATCAAGCCCGGCAACATCATCGTCGACGCGGGCTGTCAGCCGTGGCTGATCGACTTCGGCCTGGCGCGCGCCCGTAGCTACGACCGAAACCACGAGGTGCACGGCGCGACCGGCACGCCTTCGTTCATGGCGCCGGAGCTGCTGCGAGGCGGCTCGCCGAGCGTGGCCGGCGACGTGTACGCGCTGGGCGTCACGCTGTGGCAGCTCGTCACGGGCGACTATCCGTTCGCCGAGCTCGGCGCCCGCGCCCATGCAGCGAAGCTCGACCATCACCTGCCGGCGTTGCCCGCGGAGCTCGGGTCCGCAGCTCGCGCGGCGCTCGAGGTGGCGCTGCGCGCGCTCGCGCCGAAGCCCGAGGATCGCTTCCCTTGCGTGGCCGAGCTGCAGGCGAGCCTGGAGCGCCTACTGCCCAGCCGCCCACAGCCGCAGCGCAGCTTCGTGTTGCCGCGGCCGCGCGGCCACGAGCAGCCGCTCGCCCAGATCGAGTCGAGCCTCGCCGCTGCGAGCGGCACGCACAGCATCGTGATCCAGGCGCCGAACGGCGGCGGCAAGTCGCTCCTGCTGCGCGAGCTCAAGTGGCGGCGCCAGCTCGCCTCGCAGCTGGTGCTGGAGCTGTTCGTCGGGCAGGGCGGCGGCGCATTGCCGCTGATCGCGCTGTTCGAGCAGCTCGAGATCGTGCTCGGGCCCGAGCACCCTGCCAGCGTCGCGGCGCGCGCGACGCTCGAGTCGCTGCGCGCAGGTCACCTCGTCGAGACCGCGGCGGCCGACGCGCTCAGCGCCTCGCTGCAAGCCGTGACCGCGCAGAACCCGCTCAGCCTGTTCGTCGACGACCTCGACCGCGCGGACGCGCAGCTGAGCGCCGTGTTGCGCTCCGCGATCCACGCCGCGCCCAGCCGCGCGCTGTCGATTGTGGCCACCGCCTGCGACGCCTCTGCGCCGGCCGTGCGAGAGCTGCAGGCGGATCGCTTGCTGCAGCTCCCCCTGCTCAGCGACGAAGAGAGCAGCGCGCTCTGCCTCGAGGCGCTCGGTGCGCTCGACCAGAGCGTGGTCGCCGGACTAGTGCGCCACGCGCAGGGCCTGCCCGGTGCGCTGGCGAGCGCGTTCTACCAGCTGTCCGGCCTGTCGGCGGTGACGCCCGCGGACGTCGCGCAGCTACCAGCGGCAGAAGCGACCCTGGCGCTCACACACGCCCGCCTGGCACGCGTGTCGCCGGCGGGCAAGCGCCTGCTCGACACCCTCGCCCTCCTATCCGGTGTGCCGCGCGCGCTGGGCTTCGAGATCCTCGGTGGCGCGCGCGAGCAAGCCGAGAGCAGCCTGAGCCAGCTGCGCGAAGACGGCCTCGTCGCGCTCACTAGCGAGCAGCTGCTGCTCGCCGATGCGCCGCTGCGCAAGGCGCTGTGGGAGAGCCTCGGTGAGTCCGGCCGCCGGCAGCTCGCAGCGGCGCTCCTGGATGCGTCGTACGCCGAGCAGCTGAGCGCGGTCGACCGCGCGGCGCTCGCGGCCGAGGCCAGCGACGTGGCGCGGATGCGCGCGCTGATCCCGGACGCGGCCGAAGCGTTGTCGCGCGTCGGCGCCCACGCGCGCGCAGCCGAGCTGCTCGAGGCGCTGCAGCCGCACCTGGAGGGCGAGCCGCGCGCCAGGAGCAGCCTGCGCCTCGCGACGACCCGCCACGCGCTCGGTCAGGATGCCGCGGCCGCGGAGCTCGCGAATCAGGTCGCCGAGCGCGCGCTGGGCAGCGCCTGGCTGCGTGCCGAGGCGCGCTTGCTGGCTGCGCGTGCGCTGACTGCGCTCGGTCAATGGGATGCCGCGATCGCGGCGCTGCGCAAGGTGCCCGACGACGCCGAGGCCGCGCAAAAGGCGCAGGTGCAGCGCGAGCTCGCCAAGATCCACCTGCGCCAGGGCGATTACGCGGCCGTCTCCAGCGCAGTCGACGCGGGGCTCGCGTGCGCGGCGCCGCACGACGCGGTGCGCGTGGAGCTCCTGTGCAGCCGGGGCATCGTGGCCAGCTACGCCGGCGATCAGGCAGCCGCCAAGAGCTGCTACGAGCAGGCGCTGACTCTCGCCCGCGCGCGCGGCGTGCGCAGCGACGAGGCCAACGTGCTCACCTATCTCGCGATCGGCTGTCAGCGCGCCGGAGACATGCTGGGCGCCCGCGATCTGCTCGCGCAGAGCCTCGAAATCGCGCGCGAGCTGGGCGACGTCGGCAGCATGGCGCGCTTCGCCCTGAACCTGGGCGCGATCTTCTACTACCTCGGTGAGCCGGCGCAGGCTGCCGAGCACTACGAGAGCGCGGCCCGCTTGTCGCGCCGCGCAGGCCGGAGCTCCACGCGGCTGTCCGCGCGCTACAACCTGGTGCACCTGCACGTGTACTTTGGCCTGTACGAGAGCGCGCGACGCGAGCTCGAAGAAGTGCTGGCAGAGGCGCAAGCTGCGGGTCAACGCGCGACGGTCGCGCAGCTGACGATCGTGGCAGCGGACCTCGCCGCCCGCACTGGCGACGTGGAACAGGCGCTGATCAAGTACGACGACGGCCTGGCGCGCTACGCCAACCTGGGTCGCACGCGCGAGCTGATCGAGCACAACCTCGACGCGGCGGAGACTCTACTCAATCGCGCCGGGCCAGCCGATGCCTCGGCTGCGGCGCTGTATCTGTCCCGAGCGCGCGAGCACCTGACGCGCGAGCAGGCAGACGATCTGCAACTGCGGCTGGACCTGCTGGTCGCTCGCGCACGCCTGCTGAGCGGCGAGCCGGACGCCGCCGCACGCGGCTTCGAGGACGTAGTGAATCGCGCCCGCGCCACGCGCAGCCGCGACATCGAGTGGCCTGCGCTCGCGGCGCTCGCCAGCGCACAGGAGCAGTGCGGGGCCAGCTTCGCGGCCAAGCATAGCGCACGCGCGGCGGTCGAGGTGCTCGAGGACATCGCGCTGCGCATACCGCGCGAGCACCGCGACGCGTTCTGGCAGGACCCGCGGCGGCGCAGCGTACGCGAGCAAGCGAACCGCACCGAGCACGTGGTTCAGCCCGAGCTCACGGGCAGCACCTCGATCAGCGCCGCAGCCTTCAAGCAGGAGCGCGAGCGTCTGTTCCAGATCCTGCGCCGCCTGGCGAGCGAGCACGATCTGCCGCGGCTCCTCGAGCGCATCATCGAGAGCGCGGTGGATCTGTCCGGCGCGGAGCGCGGCTCGGTGCTGCTGCTGGATGCGGCCGGACATCTCACGTCGCACATCACGCACGCGCGCCCGGCGCTCGCCGATCAGGCGCACGAGGCCTTCAGCCGCTCCATCGCGGAGGCGGTGTTGATCGACGGCGAGCCGATCGTCACCGTCGACGCGGTGAGCGACGGGCGCCTGTCGAGCTATCAGTCGGTGCACAAGCTGATGTTGCGTTCGGTCGCGTGCCTGCCCATCCGTGGTCACGCCGCGACCGTGGGCGTGTTGTACCTCGAGCACCGGCGCTCGCGCGGGCGCTTCAGCGACGACGTGGTGGAGCTGCTGTCTGCGTTCGCGGATCAGGCGGCGATCGCGCTCGAGAACGCCCGCATGCTGGGCGAGATCCGCAAGCAAAAAGACGATCTGGAGGAGGCCAACCGCGAGCTGCAGGAGGCGAAGGCCCAGCTCGAAGATCTGTTGCTCACCCGCACGCGCCAGCTCGACGACGTGCAGCGCGAGCTGGCGCGCGCCACGCGCAACCAGGACAGCGCGCCGCGCCACGGCATCGTGGGCAAGAGCGCCGGGATGCAGCGCCTGCTCGATGGCGTGACGCGCCTCGCGAACACGAACGTACCGGTCGTGATCTGCGGCGAAACCGGAACGGGCAAGGAGCTCGTCGCGCGCGCCGTTCACTACGGCGGCACACGCGCGGCAGGCCCGTTCGTGACCATCGATTGTGGCTCGTTGCCGGAGACGTTGCTCGAGAGCGAGCTGTTCGGCTACGTGAAGGGCGCGTTCAGCGGCGCAGACCGGGACCGCCGCGGGCTGATCGCCGCTGCCAGCGGCGGGACCTTGTTCCTCGACGAAGTCTCCGAGATGCCTCCGAAGATGCAGGCGGGCCTCTTGCGCGTGCTGCAGGAGCGCAAGGTGTGCCGGCTCGGCAGCGACGCGGAGGAGTCGATCGACGTGCGCCTGCTGACGGCGACGCGCACACCGCTGTCCGAGCTCGTCGCACGCGGCCAGTTCCGCGAAGATCTGCTGTACCGGCTGAGCGTCGTCGAGCTCACGGTCCCGCCCCTGCGCGACCGGCGCGACGACATCCCCGCGCTCTGTGATCACCTGCTGCGCGACTTCGCCGCCCGCGAGTCCATCCCGCGCTGCCATCTGACGCGCGCAGCGCTGGCGCTGCTCATGGATCAGCCCTGGCCGGGCAACGTGCGCCAGCTCGGGCACGTGCTGCTGCAGGCGTGTGTGATGGCCGAGAGCACGACCATCGACGTCGCCGATCTGTCGCTGGGGGATTCCATCGCCCCGCCCGCGCCGACCTCTCTGCCGCCGATGGCTGCGGCCGCAGGCCACCCGGTGGAGAGCCTCAGCCACCACAAGCAGGAGGAGAAGCTGCGCATCCTGCAGGCGCTCGAGGCCGCGGGCTGGAACCGCGTGAAGGCGGCGCAAGCGCTCGGCATGCCGCGCCGCACGTTTTACCGGCGCTTGTCGGACTACAGCATTCTCTGAGAGCGGCTACACGCGCTTGGCCAGCGCAGCACCGGTGCTGACCAGGCTCTCCAGCTCCCAGCCCGCGCTGCGCAGCGCGCGCTCGACGGCGGCCACGTGCTCGAAGCCGCGCGTCTCGAGCACGATGTCGACGGCCACGCCGCCGACGTCCGTGCGCGCTCCGATGCGATCGTGGTTGACCGCGATCACGTTGGCGCCCTGCTCCGCGATGGTGGCCAAGAGGCGCGCGAGAGTGCCGGGCAGATCCGGCATCAAAACGCGCAGGCGCATGCTGCGCCCGCTCTTCACGAGACCGCGGTCGATGATGCGCGACAGCAGGTTGACGTCGATGTTGCCGCCGGAGACCACCAGCACCACGCGCTTGCCCGCGAGCGGCAGCCGGCCTGCGAGCAGCGCCGCGAGCGGCACCGCGCCGGCGCCCTCCGAGACGATCTTCTCGTCCTCGAGCAGGCGCAACACCGCCTCCGAGATCTCGGCCTCGTCCACGCTCACCACGCCGTCGAGGTAGCGGCGTGCGTTGTCGAGCGTGCGATCACACACGCGGCGCGTGTTGATGCCGTCCGCGATGCTGCGCTGCGCCGGCAGCACGCACGGCGTGCCGAGCTCGAGCGCCCGCTGCATCGACGGCACGAGCTGCGTCTCCACGCCGTACACCTGGATCGCCGGGTTCTGTTGCTTGAGCGCGATAGCGACGCCCGAAGCGAGGCCCCCGCCACCGACCGGCAGCACCACCGCGTCGAGCCCCGGCACCTGCTCGAGCAGCTCGAGCCCGATCGTGCCCTGACCTGCGATGATCGCGTCGTCGTCGAACGCGTGCACCAAGGTCAGGCCGCGCTCCACGCGCAGACGCTCCGCTTCGCGCGCGGCCTCCTCGTAGCTGTCGCCGTGCAGCACGATGTGCGCGCCGTAGGCGCGCGTGGCGCTGACCTTGATCAGAGGCGTACCCGCCGGCATCACGATCGTGGCCTCGATGCCCAGGCGCTGCGCATGCAGCGCGACCCCCTGCGCGTGGTTGCCCGCGCTCGCCGCGATCACGCCCGCGCTGCGCTCTGCCGCCGACAGCTGCAGGAGCTTGTTGAGCGCGCCACGCTCCTTGAACGAGCCCGTCGACTGCAGGCTCTCGAGCTTCAGGAACACGTCGGAGCCGTGGTGCCGGCTCAGCCGAACCGAGCGCGGACACGCCGTCAGCCGCACCCCTTGCTCCACGCGCGCCCGCGCCGCCTGGATATCCGCGAGCGTGACCACTCAGCCGCCGCCCGACCCCGAGCCGACAGGCCCATTACCGCGCGCGCCCGGCCCGGGCTCGGCATCCGCGCTGGCGGGCTCCTCCGACAGGCGTCGCTCGAGGTCGCTCATGAAGGCACCGTCCGCGCGCTGGTCGCCACCCCTGCGCTTGTTGGACAGGAGCACCACGGGCCGCACGTCGGAGTCATCATCGAAGGCGTCGAGCCCAAGTCGGTCCGGAGCGCGCGGCTTGTCGCGCGGGCGCGCCTCGGGGTCATCGTCTTCGACGAGCAGATCGTCCGAGCTGATCTCCTCGAGCTCCACCTCGGGGGCCGGCGAAGACGTCACCGCGACCTTGCCCTGCCTGAGCGCCCGCAGCTCGTCCGCAAACAGCTTGGCCTCGAGGTCCGCTGGCGTGCCGCGCGTCAGCGGCGCTGGCGCCTGCGCCGCCGCAGGCTCCTGAGCGATACCCATGCCCTTCTCGTGCGCGCGCTCGTACGGGTAGATCGAGCGAACGTACTGCGACACGACCAGCGCTCCCGTCGCGAGCCCCTGCTTCATACAGAACTGCTCGAGCGCCATGGCCAGGTGCGCCGCGCTCGGCGTGCGCTTCGCGCGATCGCGCTGCAGCGCGTGAAGCACGATCTGCTCCAGCTCGGCAGGGTAGTTGGCCACGTGACGTGAGGGCGTCGTGACATCGCGCTCCACGATCGCGGTCATGATTTCCACGTCACTGCCGCGGAACAGGCGCCGGCCGGTCGTGAGCTCGTACAGGATCACGCCCAGAGCGAACACGTCCGCGCGCTTGTCCAGCGGCTTTCCGCGTACCTGCTCCGGCCCCATGTACGCGTAGGTTCCGCGGACGGCCCCAGCGTCCGTGTCCACGCGGGCTGCGGTCTGGGCGACTCCGAAGTCGAGCACCTTCACCACCGCGTCGAGCGAGATGATGATGTTGTGAGGGGTCACGTCGCGGTGCACGACCTTGAGCGCCCGGCCCTCGCGATCGCGGCGCTCGTGCGCGTGATGCAGCGCCATGCAGACCTGCGTGACGATGCCGATCGCGACGGCCAGCGGCATCGGCCGCTGCAGCTTGGCTGCGGTCCGGCACAGATCGGTCAGGGTCACCCCGCTGACGTGCTCCATGGCCAGGTACCAGTAGCCGTCGGCGTGCCCGAGATCGTAGACCTGCGGAATATTCGGATGCGACAGCTCGGCGAGGAGCCGCGCTTCATCCTGAAACATTCGCAACGCGTGCTCGTGCTCCGCGTAGTGCTGGAACATGCGCTTGATGACCACGTCGCGGAAGAAGCCGCCTTGGCCCCACTGGCGGGCCAAGAAGACCTCGGCCATTCCGCCGGCGGCAATCTTATGCAGCAGCTCGTACCGGCCGATCTTGCCGTGCTTCACGCGCAGAGCATACGGCAACGCCTAGAAGACAACCAAGCACCTCTGGCCGAAGTATGCGATTTCAGCCGGTTAGCATTCCAACACGCGACAGGCTCAGAACAGATCGATGGTGACTACGCCGCGCTCGGCTCCATCATCCTCGTCGGCAGCGGGACGCGGTGCGGTGGGCATCGGGACTGGCAGCTCGATGACCGCTTCGCGTTCACGCCTGCGCCGCCGCTCTTCTTGTTCCCGCCTCTTGATTTGGTCGATGATGAAGGGGTTGAGCATGGCAGGGTTCCTCGCGGAGTTCCTACACTCTCCATAGTAACGCATCGGCCACATCGCAAATGAACCTTAGTGCTTATTTTGCGATAAACCCCACTTACCGCGCCAGGAGCTAGCCTGATTCGGGGACAACCACACTTCCTGGCGCGACCCTGCAAGGCTGGCGGCTCTGGTCGCAAACCCCTGGTTTGCCTGCTCAAACGCACCCAGGGCTTCATTCCCAAACTGGGACAGTGCGCTGTTCTTGCGACCTGGACTGCGGCATTTCTGTCCATCGGGGCGAGGCTCGCAAGTGCAGAAGATCTCAGCCTGAAAAGCGAGGCTTGGAACGGGCTCTCCGAGCTCGCGAAGCTGGCAGCCGAGGACGGCCCGCTGCAGCGGCCGCCGAGCATCGACGTCAGTCAGCTCTCGGGCACGGAGGGCGTGTTGGTCGTCCATCCCATCCGAGCGCTGCCGGCCGGCGAGCTCGCCAAGTTCATGCGGCGCGGCGGCCGGGTCGCGGTCGCGGACGACTCCGGGGCCGGGGCGCGCTTCTTCGGGACGTTCGGCATGACCCTGGCGCGCCCCTCGCCGAGCTCGCCGCAGCTGTTCAGACGCAATCCGGCGCTGCCGATCGCGTCCCCGATCATCGCGCATGCGCTGGCGGATGGCGTGGGCGGATTGGTCACCAACCACCCCGAGATCCTACAGCACCCTAGCCTGACACCGATCTTCGGCCTCGCGGGCGAGCAGGGAGCCGTGGTGTTGTCTGGCGCCGTGGGCCAAGGGCGGCTCGTCGCGATCTCGGACGCGAGCGTGCTGATCAACAACATGCTGGAGCTCGGGGGCAACCGCGCGTTCGCGCGCAACCTCGCGCGCTACCTGCGCGGGGCAGACCGGCGCAGCCCGCTCTTGATCGCCGACAGCAAGACGCAGTGGCAGCCGAGCGGGCCGGACATGCGCCATCCGCTGACCGAGCTGTCGAATGCGCTCGCGCGCCTGTCGCACCCGCAGCTGCCGCGTCTGGCCGTGATCGTGTTCTCGATCGCGCTCGCGGGCTTGCTCCTCGGCATCGCCGCCACGTCACTGCCGAAGAGCTCGGCGTACGCACGCCGCGCGTACCTGCAATCGGTCGAGTGCGTGTCGGGCATGGCCGGACGCGTCAGCCACTACGCCTCCGGCGAGCGCAGCCTGCTCGCACCGCTCCTGTCGCTGAAGCGTGAGCTCGAGCGGCGCGCCGCCGACAGCGTGCGTCCGACCCAGCAGCTGCAACGCGTCGACCTGTTGCGCGGGCTCGTCGCGGCCGGGCAACGTCCGCAGCTGGCCGACGAGCTCGGGCGCTTCATGGCAGAGGTCGATCGCTTGCAAGACGCGAGCGCGATCCATGCAGCTCCGGTCTCAGTCCGACAATTCTCGGAGCTGGTCGCGATGGGACGGCGTATCCTCACCGACCTCGACGCACCTGTGCAGTCAAACCATGAACGACACGGTTGAAGCACTCAGTCCGGAACGACTCGCCGCGATCGCGGCACGCTCGGCCGAGGTCTCGCGCGAGGTGAATCGCGTGTTCATCGGCGCGCCCGAGATCGCGGAGCTCCTGCTGGTCACGTTGTTCGCGCGCGGCCACGTCCTGCTCGAGGGCGTCCCCGGCGTCGCCAAGACCACGCTCGCCAAGGCGTTCGCGTCCACGTTGCGCTGCGAGTTCAAGCGCGTGCAGTTCACCCCGGATCTGCTGCCTGCGGACATCACCGGCACCTACATGCACTCGCCGAACGACGGCACCTGGAAGCTGCGCGAAGGCCCGGTGTTCGCGAACGTCGTGCTCGCCGACGAGATCAACCGCGCGCCCGCCAAGACGCAGAGCGCGCTGCTCGAGGCGATGCAGGAGTTTCAAACCACGATCGATGGCGAGACGCGCAAGCTGCCCTCTCCGTTCATCGTGATCGCCACCCAAAATCCTGTGGAACAGGCCGGCACGTATCCGCTGCCCGAGGCGCAGATCGATCGCTTCTTGATGCGGCTCGTGATCGGTTATCCGGCCGCGCGCGAGGAAGAGGCCATGCTGCGGCGCTTCACCTCTGGCACGCCCGGCGTGCAAGCCATGCTGCGACCGGAGGAGATCCTGTTCGCGCAGCGCCTCGTCAAAGCCGTGCACGTGGAAGACGCGATCATCGATTTCGTCGTGCGGCTCGGCGAGTTCACGCGCCGCCATGGCATGGTGTTTTTGGGCGCGTCCCCGCGCGCCAACCTGTCGCTAGTGCAAGCCTCCATGGCGCTCGCGCTCGTCCAGGGCCGCGCGTTCGTGCTGCCGGACGACATCAAGCGCCTCGCCATCCCCGTGCTGTCGCACCGCATGGTGATGACGCCCGAGGCGCAGATGGAGGGCATCACGGGCGAGCGCGTGATACGTGAAGCGCTGGAGAAGGTCGGTCACCGCCGCGACCTGCGCCGCTAATCCCCAGTTCAGTTTCCCATGTTGCCGCTGCCCACCCAGAACGCGATCCTCGTCTTCATCGGCGCGTGCGCCATGGTGGCGCTGGGAATCGCGCGCAATTCCACTCCCGCGATCATGCTCGCATCGGCCGTCCTGCTCGGGCTCGCGATGGTGTTCGCATTCACGTTGCCCGTCGGCGCGCGCCTGCGCCGTGACCGTCTGGAGCTCGCGTGGTGGCACACGCACGGCGAGCCGATCTCCACGCGCGGCTCGGTCGTCGCCGGGGCGCGCTTCGAGGTCCAGGCATCGCTGCGCCACTTCGGCACGCGCACCCTCGTGCTGTCGCAGCTCGTGCCCGCGCACGGCTCCGCGCTGCGCTGCGTGCGCGGAGCGCAGGGCGCTGTGGTGCTGCCAGGCCAGTCGCGCAGCGAATTCGAGCTCGGCTTCGTCGCGGCCGCACCCGGCAGGCTGGTGCTGCACGGCCTGTCGGTGATGGTGCACGGACCGCTCGATCTGTTCCGCGCGCCGCTCTATTTCCCGATCCCGCTCGTCATCCGTGCTCTGCCGCGCTCGGCGGCGACGATCCAGGTGCCGCTGCGCGAGAACGCCAGCACCGGTGCGGAGCGCGCAGGCCAGGCACTGCGACGCCGGCCCGGGGGCGGCACGGAGCTGCGCGAGATCCGCGAGCTCGTACCCGGCGACGCGTTCAAGACCATCGCCTGGAAGGCCAGCGCGAAGGCCGGCAAGCTCATGGTGCGCGAGGTGGAGTCGGAGGTGCAGGAGACGCTGTACGTCGTGCTCGACATCAGCGGCACGATGCGCGGCGGCGGGCTCGGCGATCGCAAGCTCGACTACGGCATCGAGCTCGCCGCATCGCTACTGCGAGGCGCGCTCGAGCGCGGCGATCAGGCCGGCTTGATCACGGTGGACGGCCGCGTCGTGGCGCACGTGCCGGCGCGAGCTGGGCTGTCGCACATGGCGAGCTTGCACGAGGTGCTGCTCGGCGCGACGGAGATCATCGATCCGGATCTGACCGAGCCTACCGACGACGAGGTCACGATGCTCGTCGCGCGCTACATCCGCCACCAGGATGGCGTGGATTTCCGCACTGCAGGTGGCTTCGATCTCGAAGGCCTCGTGCGTCACGCGCATGGCGCGCTCGCCGGCGAGCACGAGTCGCGCGCGGCGAGCAAGCCGGCGATCCCGAGCGATCCGCGCGTGCACGTGCTGCGCAGGTTCTGCCGCGCGCGAGGCATCGAGCTGCGCTACCGCCCGGAGACGCGCGGCTCCGCGAAGGTGCAGGGCCTCACGCAAGCGCTGCGCACCGCGGCGGGCGGCTCGCGCGTGCCGCGGGCCATCGTGATGATCACGGATTTCGACGGCGTGTCGGATGCCGGGCTGCTCGAGTCCACGGTGCGCATGCTGCGCACGCGCCAACACGCGCTGTCTTTCATCGTGCCGGACGCGCCGAGCTTGCTCGCTCCACCCGCGTCGCGGCTCGTCTCGGATCTGTACCTCGTGTACGGGCTGAGTGAGCAGCGGCGAGCGGCGGAGCTGCGCGCGATCCTGTACAAGCTCGGCGTGCCGCTCGTCGTGAGCAAGCGCCGGGTCGCCGGGGCGCCTCCGACCTTGACGAGCGTGGCGCCACCCGCGCTCGGCGAACAGGCATGAGCGGAGCGTTCGAAGATCCGAGGCGTGTGCTGGCGCGGCATGGTCTCGCTCCGAAGCGCTCGTTCTCGCAGAACTTCCTGATCTCGGAGCGCGTGGTGCGGGCGATCGTGTCAGCTTGCGCGCTGACGCCCGAGCTGAGCGTGGTGGAGCTTGGTCCTGGCTGCGGAACGTTGACGGTGGCGCTCGCGGCGGTCTGTCAGCGCGTGTACGCCGTGGAGCGCGATCCGGACATGCTGCGCCTGCTCGAAGCCGAGCTCGACCCGGCGCGCGTCGAGCTCGTGCGCGGCGACGCCAAGCAGGTCGATCTGCGCAGTCTCGGCGGCGGCAGCCCGATCACCGTCGCGGGCAACCTGCCGTACGCGATCACGGGGGCCATCCTGCGCCAGCTCGTCGAGCACAGCGAGCTGGTGAAACACGCCGTGCTGATGGTGCAGCGCGAGGTCCGCGATCGGCTCATCGCGGCGCCGGACAGCGCGGAGTACGGCGCGCTCACCGTGTTCACGAGCCAGGTCTTCGACATTCAGACGGTGACCCAGGTCCCGCGCACCGCGTTCCATCCGCCACCCAAGGTGACGAGCTCGGTCGTACGTTTGATTCCACGCGCCGCGCCGCGAGCGCCGCGCGGTGATGCGTTCGACCGCGTGGTGCGCGCTGCGTTTCAGGCGCGCCGCAAGACGCTGCGCAATGCGCTCGCGCAGCAGCTCGGGGGTGAGAGCGCGAACCAGATCCTCTCGCTCGCAGGGATCGACGGACAGCGTCGAGGTGAGACGCTGTCGGTCGAGGAGTTCGGCGCGCTGGCCGCAGCGCTCCAGGGCAGCGCGGGTTGACTCAGGGCGCCGTGCGCACGCCAGCGGCTTGCTCGAGCAAGAAAGCTGCCTGTCCGGCGCAGCTGCGCACCTCGGCCAGCACGCCCGGTGCGGCGGCCAGCTCGAGCAGCGCGCGCTGCACGGCGAGCAGCGCCTCGCCGCCGCGCTCATCCTCCGCAGCCTGGGCGCGCAGCGCGAGCTGCTGAGCGATCGGGCGCAGCCGCCGCGCTGCCGCCGGCGCCAGCTCTGGATCGCGGCCGGCCGCCAACTCTGCGAGCGCTGGCAGCGCGCGCTCGGGCTCGCGCATGTACGGCGCGCAGCGCACAGCGGCCAAGCGCGACATGACATCCTCATGCTGGGCCAGCGCGGCGAGCACGGCGGTATCGCCCAGGCGCTGCGTCAACGTCGCACGTGTGAGATCGTCCGCGGCGAGCGCCGCGGACAACAGCGCGCGGCTGTCCGGCGCTGCAGTCGCGCTGCGTGCGGGGCCGGCAAGAAAGAGCGCGCATAGCCCCAGCCAGAGGCGAGCGGAGATCCTCACGAGCACAGAGATAGCAAACCTCGCCATCCGGTCGAAAGCGCATTCAACGTTTGCCTGACCCGCACGCATCCGCGGTATGCTCGCGCGGCGCGAACCGAGGTCTTCCATGCTCCGATCGATCTTCCTCTGCTTCAGCCTTGTCGCCCTCTGCGCCCACACGCGCGCGCAAGCGCAGGACACGACGCCCCCTGCACGACCCGCGGTCGAGCCGGCCCAGCCGGCGTCCAGCAGCTCCCAGCCGGCCGCACCCGCGCCCGCACCCAGCGCCGCCGGTCAGCTCGATGCGAGCCCTGAGGCGAAGGCCGCGGCGGTGCCGGTCGATCGCGACGCACTGCTGGCGCCCGAGGAGGCGCCCAAGCCGGCTCATCACGACATGGAGTCGGATCCGCTGTTCGTACCGGGCGCGGTGCTGATCGGCGGCGGCGGCGCAGCGCTGCTGGCGTCGCTCTTCACGGGCATGGGCGCGCACGGCATCTACACGTCGCTCGAGGACGACTGCAAGAACGACATCTGCACCATGCGCGAGGATCGAGACCGCATCGACAGCGGCAAGACGCTCGCGGTCGTCTCGACGGTGCTGACCGGTGTGGGCATCGCCGCCGTGGGCGTGGGCACCGTGTTCATGGTGCTGGCCGCCACGCGCGAGGAGAAGCCTGAGACGCAGCCCAGGTTCAGCATCGCCAAGCTGCGCCTGACGGGCGGGCCCGCGCCGCTCGGGCTGGGTGCCGCCGGTAGCTTCTGATCCACCCAGGCCCCAGGAGAACGAGACCCGATGCGAGACGCAAGCCGTCGTGCCGCCAACGTAGCCGTCCAGCGCTCGCCTCGCGGACGAGCCTGGGCAGCCAGCCTGCTCGTGTGTGCGCTCGCGAGCGTCGTTCCCGAGCCTGACTTGGCCCGCGCGCGCGGAAAGAAGGCGAGCGCCGCCGAGGACAAGAACATCGCGGCCGCACGCGCGCTTCTGGCTTCGAAGGATCACGACCAGATCGAGACCGGCATCCAGTCGCTCGGTCTCATCGGCACGCCCTCCGCCGCGCCTCCCATCATCGAGCGCGTGCGCGCCGGTCTGCCTGCGGATCTCCTCGAGACCAGCATCATCACTCTCATGGCGCTCGGGCAGCCACAAGCGGCAGGGCTCTACTTCGAGCTGCTCGCACATCGCCGCCCGGAGGTGCGACTGCGGGCCATCGAAGCCATCGTCGCGCAGAAGCCGAGCGGCGCGGAAACGGCGCTGCAGAAGACGCTGGCAGATCTGGATCCCAAGGTGCGCAGCGCGGGCGCGCTCGCGCTCGGCGAGCTGCGCGCGACGGGCTCGGTGGAGCTGCTGTTTCAGGCGCTCGATCGCGGCACGTTCGAGGCGTCGCAGGCGATCGGGCAGGCGCTGCGCAGCGACCAGGTGCCGCGCCTGCTCGGCTACCTCGGCAAGGTCCCGTTCCATTCACTCGCACCTGCGTTCAGCGAGGTGCTGTTGCGCAAAGACATCTCCGAACGCGACAAGCTCACCGTCGTGAGCCGACTGCAAGACGTGGGCACGCGCGAGATCAAGGAGTACTTCGCGGAGCTGACCCGCACCTCCGGCGACAAGCTGCCGCCGCCCGTCAACCGCGCGGCGCTGCGCGCGACGCAAGAGATCGCGGACTGAAAGGGATTTTTGCGGATGCTCCACGCGCGCTCACCACGAGACCTTTTCGCGTTCTTCAGCCTGCTCGCGCTGCTCACTGCCGCCGTGGGCTGCGGTGGCAGCAGCGGCGCCTTCACCACGCGCTACCCCGACAACGTGGAATCGTCGCTGCAGAGCGTGATCGCGCGGGCCGAGGCGGGCGCACGCCGCACGGTGCCGAGCATCGCGGCGGGCGTCACGACCGAGGGCAAGCTCTACGCCTACGATCTGGCCGCGAAGCGCGTGCTGTGGGAAGCGCCAGCGCGGCCCCGCTTCGCGCCGCTGCTCGCGGGCGACACGGTGGTGATCCAGGAAGGCGAGCGTGTGGTCGGGCTCGAGCTGAAGTCAGGCTCGCCGCGCTTCCAGTTCGATGCCGCGGACATGCACCTCGTCGGCGCGGACGGTGTGGGCGCGAGCGCCGTGATCACGCTGACGTCCGGCGCGGGCACGTACGCCCGCTCGCGCGTCGTGTTCATGCAGGGCAGCGCGCGCACGTGGACCCACGTGCTCAACTCGCCCGTGGGCGTGCCGGCGCTCGCCGGGGACGTCGCGCTCGTGCCGTGGAGCAACCAGTACCTGAGCGCGCTCGACGTGGAGAACGGCGATGAGCTCGCGCGGCTACGCGTGCGCGAGGGCGTGATCTCGCACGCGTTCGTGAGCGGAGGTCACGTTTATGTCGGCAGCCAGCACGGCATCGCCCTCTTGTCGCACGAGCTGCTCGCGGGCAACCTCGGCACGGGTCCGCACTACACACCGCCGCCGGATGATCTGCCCGGGCGCCCGCCCTTCCTGCGCAACGCCTACGACGCCGCGCCGCTGCCG
>Ga0190269_10000211_pt1 | contig 30983 bp, 26 predicted proteins | sample Popmic249IS_FD_133749 | JGI IMG/M metagenome (GOLD analysis project Ga0190269, IMG submission 133749) | Populus adjacent soil microbial communities from riparian zone of Blue River, Arizona, USA - 249 IS | ecosystem: Environmental > Terrestrial > Soil > Riparian zone | place: USA: Arizona... | reverse complement strand
TCGGCCGCGCGTGGTCTCGACGGCGAGCGCCGCGGTGCCGCGGGCGGCGCGCAGGACGCGGCCGCGCAGCAGCGGAGCGACGTCGCTCGCCTCCATGCCCGAGCGGACGTCGGCCCGGGCGACTTCCCGCAGCCACGCCCAGGGGGTGAGGTCGCGGTCGACGACGGCATGCAGGTCGAGCACAGGGTCGCACCACACCAGGCCTGGCCGGGCCTCGGCCGCGGCCGGCAGGGGCGAGGCGCTCGCGTCCGCGTGGGCGATTGCCGAGAGGTTGACCCCGGCCACGGCGCCGAGGTGGTGCCAGAGAGTGGAGCGGGGGTTCACCTCGAGCAGCCAGAGCCGGCCGTCGGGGTCGCGCTTGTAGTCCACCTTCAGCGGGCCGGTCAGCCCCAGGGTGGCGACCAGGGCCCGGCCTGCCGCACGCACGTCGGCCGCTGCGCCGCGGGCGTCGGTGGTCACCAGCACCGCGCTGTGGCCGAAGGCGCCCGGCCAGGTGCGCAGCTTGGCCCCCGTGAACTCCCCGAGCACCTGCCCCCGCCGGTCGACGTAGGCGTGGTAGCTCTCGACGCACGTCTCCGGGCCCGGCACCAGCTCCTGCACCAGCAGGTCGACGCCGAGCGCGCGCGCCCTGGACCGTCGCTCCTCGAGCGCCCCTGCCTCGTCGACCCGCAGCGCCTTCCCCGTGTCCCCCAGCAGGGCCAAGCCACGCTTCGTGGTGGCCTTCACGAGGTACGGCGGCCGCAGCGCGCCCAGGTCCGGCGGCGGCTCGGCGGGATCCGCCGGGATCGCGACGGTCAACGGCACTGGCAGCCCCAGCCGGGCGGCGAGGCTCGCGAACCGCGCCTTGTCCAGCAGGTCCTCGACCAGCTCGGGCTGCGGCAGGACCGTCCGGATCACGCCTTCGAGCGCCTCCCGGGACCGGGAGACAGCCAGGAGCGCCTCGTCGGTGTCCACGTGGAGCACCGGTGGCTCCGGCTCGCCGCGCACCAGCCGGCGCAGGAGCAGCAGCAGCTGGTCGGGGTGGGCGGCGTGGTCGACCGGGGGCAGCCGGCGCAGCGTGTGCCGGGAGAAGCTCGTCGCGTCGCGCTCCCCGCTCACGGCCAGGCACTCGATGCCGGCCAGGCCGAGCGCCTGGACGACGTCGATGTCGGCCATGACGCAGGCCCGCGGGCGGCGAGCGACGGCTGGGGCGCCGTCCGGGCCCCCCAGCGTCGTCCTGCTCCCCTCGGTCGCCATCTGCCCCTTCACGCTGGTGCAGGGGTGGACTGAGCCCCCCCTGCACCACGGAAGAGCGCAGCGGCCGGTCCCTGATACCTCGGCCAGGCCGGCCGGGTGCGCGCGAGCCGGCCCGGCCCTCCGCCGTACCGTGTCGGCCCGTGGACCTCGTGCTGACCCTGTCCTGCCCCGACCGCGTCGGGATCGTGCACGCCGTCACCGGCTTGCTCGTCCGGCACGGGGCCAACGTCGTCGACAGCCAGCAGTACGGCGACCCCGACACCGGCCGCTTCTTCATGCGCGTGCACGTGGACGGGCCCGAGGCGCTGCGGGACGACCTCCCGGCGCTGGCGGGCGAGTTCGGCATGGACTGGCAGCTGCACGACATGACCGTCCGCGAGAAGGTGCTGGTGCTGGTGAGCCGGCAGGGCCACTGCCTGCACGACCTGCTCTACCGGGTCTCTGCCGGGAAGCTGCCCGCCGAGATCGTCGGGGTGGCCAGCAACCACGACGACTTCCGAGGCCTGGTCGAGGCGTACGGGCTGCCGTTCCACCACGTCGCCAACAAGGACGAGGCGCGCCTCGAGGAGCTGGCGCAGGGGACCGACCTGGTCGTGCTGGCCCGGTACATGCAGATCCTGTCGGACCGGCTCGTCGACCGCCTGCCGGACACGATCAACATCCACCACAGCTTCCTGCCGAGCTTCAAGGGCGCCCGCCCCTACCACCAGGCGCACGACCGGGGCGTGAAGCTGATCGGGGCGACGGCCCACTACGTGACGGCCGAGCTCGACGAGGGCCCGATCATCGAGCAGGAGGTGGCCCGGGTGTCGCACGCGCACACGCCCGAGCAGCTCGCCGCCGTCGGGGCCGACCTGGAGACGGTGTGCCTCGCCCGCGCGGTCCGCTGGCACCTCGAGAACCGCGTGCTCCGCAACGGCTCGCGCACGGTCGTGTTCCCGTGAGACCTGGCTCGGTGGCGCTGGTGGGGGCCGGCCCCGGCGACCCGGGCCTGCTCACGCTGAAGGCCGCGCAGCTGCTCGCGGAGTGCGACGTGGTGCTCGTCGACCGGCTCGTCGACCCGGCGGTGCTGGCCCACGTCCGCGACGGCGCGGAGGTGGTGGACGTCGGCAAGGCGTCCTGGACCGGTACGGCGCCGCGCCAGGACGAGATCAACACGCAGCTCGTCGCCCGCGCCCGCGACGGCAAGCGGGTCGTGCGGCTCAAGGGCGGTGACCCGTTCGTCTTCGGCCGGGGCAGCGAGGAGGCGGAGGCGCTCGTCGCCGCGGGCGTCCCGTTCGAGGTGGTGCCCGGCGTGACCAGCGCGGTGGCCGTGCCGGCGTACGCCGGGATCCCCGTGACGGCCCGTGGCTACACGCAGGACGTGTGCGTCGTCACCGGCCACCTCGACCCCGACGACCCCGGCAGCCGGGTCCGCTGGCAGGCGCTGGCGACGGGGCCCGGCACGCTGGTCATCCTGATGGGGCACGACCGGCTCCCGCTGCTGGCCGAGGGGCTGATCCGGTTCGGCCGCCCGGCCGACACCCCTGCGGCCTGCATCGAGCGAGGTACGACGCCCGGCCAGCGCGTGGTCGTGTCCACCCTCGAGCGGCTGGCCGAGGACGTCGCCCGGGCGGGCCTCCAGGCTCCGGTGGCCACCGTCGTGGGCGAGGTCGTGCGGCTCCGGGACCGGCTGGCCTGGTTCGGGTGACCGACCCGCTCCGCGTCCACGGGGACGAGGAGGTCCACGCCGGCCTGCTCGACCTCGCGACGAACGTCCGCGAGAGCGCTCCGCCGCCGTGGCTCGTCAGCCGGCTCGAGCGGTCGCTGCGGACGCTCGGCCGCCACCCGGACCCGCGCCACGCCACCCGCGCGGTGGCCTCCCGGCACGGCCGGGAGGACGACGAGGTCCTCGTGACCGCGGGGGCGGCCGAGGCGTTCGTCCTGCTGGCCCGGGCGCTGCGCCCCCGCCACGCGGTGTGCGTCCATCCGGGCTTCACCGAGCCCGAGGCCGCCCTGCGCGCCGCCGGTCACCCGGTGCACCGGATCGTCCTCGAGTCGCCGTACCGGCTCGACCCGGCGCAGGTGCCTGAGGAGGCCGACCTGGTCGTCGTGGGCAACCCGACCAACCCCACGGGGCTGCTGCACGAGGGACTCGGCGCGCTGTGCCGCCCCGGCCGCGTGACCGTCGTGGACGAGGCGTTCATGGACGCGGTCCCCGGCGAGCCCGGCGGCCTCGGTGGCGCACGGCTGCCGGGACTGGTCGTCGTCAGGAGCCTCTCCACCACCTGGGCGCTGGCCGGGCTGCGCGCCGGCTACCTCCTCGCCGAGCCGGGGCTGGTCCGGCTGCTGCGCGCGGCGCAGCCCCTCTGGGCGGTCTCGAGCCCGGCCCTCGCGGCCCTCGACGTCTGCAGCGGCCGCGGCCCGGTGAAGCAGGCCGAAAGGGACGCCGCCGCGGTGTCGGCGCTGCGCGAGCGGCTCGAGGTCGCGCTCACCGCCCTCGGCGTGGAGGTGTCGCCCGGCAGCCGGGCGCCCTTCCTGCTGTGCCGGGTGCCGGGCCGCCCGGACGTGCGGGAAGGCCTGCGGAACAAGGGCATCGCCGTCCGGCGCGGGGAGACGTTCCCCGGCCTCACGGCAGAGCACTGGCGCACGGCGGTGCGCGACGAGGCCTCGAGCGACGCGCTGCTGACGGCCCTGGCGGAGGTCCTGGCCTAGGTCCTGGCCTAGGACGGGTTGTGCCCGCCGTTGCCGGGTAGGCGGCCCGCATGAGCGACGTCACCCGCCGCCCGCTGTGGGCGCTGCGCGCCGTGGTGACGGGAGGGGCAGGGTTCGTCGGCTCCTGGGTGTGCGAGCGGCTGCTCCGGCTCGGCGCCCACGTGGTCAGCCTCGACAACCACAGCACCGGCGGCCCGGAGAACCTCGAGCACCTGCTCGGACACCCCCGGCTCGAGACGCTGCAGGTCGACGTGTGCGAGGGGCTGCCGGTGAGCGGGCCGGTCGACTGGGTGCTGCACCTGGCCTCGCCGGCGTCGCCCGCGGACTACCTGCGGCTGCCCGTCGAGACGCTCCGGGCAGGGAGCCTGGGGACCCAGAACGCGCTCGACCTGGCCGGCGAGAAGCAGGCCCGCTTCGTCCTGGCGTCCACCTCCGAGGTCTACGGCGACCCGCTGGAGCACCCGCAGCGCGAGACCTACTGGGGCAACGTCAACCCGGTCGGCCCGCGCGCGGTCTACGACGAGGCCAAGCGGTACGCCGAGGCCCTGACGACGGCGTACCGGTCGGCGCGCGGCGTGAACACGGGGATCGTCCGCATCTTCAACACGTTCGGCCCCCGGATGCGGCTCGAGGACGGCCGGGCGGTGCCGACCTTCCTGCGGCAGGCGCTCTGCGAGGAGCCGCTGACCGTCTTCGGGGACGGCAGCCAGACCCGCTCGCTCTGCTACGTCGAGGACACGGTGGAGGGCATCCTCGCGATGGCGCGGTGCAACGACCCGGGACCGGTGAACGTCGGCGGGTCGGAGGAGACCAGCCTGCTGGACCTCGCCGAGACGGTCCTCCGGATGACGGGGTCGTCGTCACCGGTGGACCTCGTCGACCTGCCGCAGGACGACCCGAAGGTGCGCCGCCCGGACCTGACCCGGGCGCGCGAGGTGCTGGGCTGGGAGCAGCGCGTCAGCGTGGCTGAGGGCCTGGAGCGGACGCTCGCGTGGGCCGAGGAGCAGTTGCGCCCACGGACGCGAGCGCTGCGACCACGTCGGCCGGCGTGATCCTCAGCAGGGCTGGGTCCGGCTCGTCCGCGTGCGGGTCGCCCGCTCCCGGACCCCGCCAGAGCGCCACGTGCGGCCCCTCCTCCGGCGGCCCCCAGGCCGACGGCGGTGTCGGACCGTGCAGCACGACCGACGGGGTGGCGAAGGCGCTCGCGAGGTGGGCGACGCCGGTGTCGCCGCAGACCACCACGGGGGCGGCGGCCACGAGCTGGGCCAGCTGACGAGTGCCGGTCCGGCCGGCCAGCACGCACTCGCGCTCAAGGCCGGCGGCCCGGGCGACGCGGAGGCCGAGCAGCTCCTCGTCCGGTCCACCGGTCACCACCACCCGGTGCCCCTGGTCGACCAGCCAGCGGGCGACGGTGGCGAACCGGTCGGGCGGCCACCTCCGGGCCGCCGAGGCCGCCCCCGGGTGCACGACCGCCGGCCCGGAGGCACGCGGCACGCCGGCCTGGAGGAGGAGGTCGGCCGGGTCGGCGGGGAGACCCAGCCCCTCCTCGACCAGGCGGCACCAGCGCACCCGCTCGTGCTCGTCCGGACGCCGGCCCGGCCCCGCCACGCCGGCTGCGGGGCAGCCGTAGGCCACGAGCCGCCCGGGGCCCAGCCCGAGCAGCAGCCGGTGGCTCTGCGGCCCGGCGCCGTGCAGGTTCACCGCCAGGTCGGGCGGAGTCCCTTCCCACGGCAGGGAGGAGGGCACGCCGGTGACCCCGTCGGCCGGCAGCAGCCGGAACCGCAGGCCCGCGAGCTCCAGCAGCGGCCGGTACGACGCCGGCCCGGCCAGGTGCAGCTCCACGCCGGCCAGCCCGCGCTGCAGCGCCCGCAGGGCGGGCACGGCAGTGAGCAGGTCGCCGAGTCCCAGGGCGCGCAGGACGAGGGCTCGCGTCAGGGCCACGAGGGCTCGACGGACGGCGTCACGACGAGCTCCCGGATCTCGCAGCCCGGCGGCTGCCGCAGCGCGAAGAGCACGGCTGCCGCGACGTCCCCCGGCCGGTTCAGCTTCGCGTCGGCCGGCGGCTTGTACTGCTCCTCCCGGCTGTCGAAGAAGTGCGTCGCCATGCCGCCGGGGACGAGGAGGGTCACGCCCAGCCGGCCCTGCGTCTCGACGGCCAGCGCGCGGGTCATGCCCACGACGCCGAACTTCGACGCGCAGTACGCCGTGGCGTCGCTCAGGGCGCGCAGGCCCAGCGTGGACGCCACCGTGACCACCCGGCCGCGCCGCTCCAGCAGGTCCGGCAGCGCGGCCCGGATGACGGCGGCCGTGCCGAGGAGGTTCACCTGCACCACCCGGTCCCAGTCGTCGCCGGGCACGTCCTCCAGCCGGCCGCAGCTGTCGGTGCCCGCCGAGGTCACGACCGCGTCGAGCCCGCCCAGGCGCCCGGCGACGCGGCGTACCGCCCCCTCGGCCGCCCGGGCGTCGGCGAGGTCGACGACCTCGTGGTCGACCCCGCGCTCGGGCGCGACCCGGTCCAGGACGACCGGACGCCCACCGGCCTGCTCCACCGCCTCGACGACGGCAGCGCCGAGTCCCGACGCGCCTCCCGTCACGAGCACCGTGCCCAGGTCATCGATCACCGGTCTCCTCCTGCTTCCCGAAGGGCCACCTGCTGGCGGGCCCTGTCCACGAGCCGGGTCGTCGACCGTCCGCTCAGGTACGGCACGGTGACGGCCTGGCCGCCCCACCGGCCCAGCACGTCGGCCTCGACCAGCGACCCCCCTGCGTAGTCCCCGCCCTTGACCCAGACGTCCGGCCGCAACCGCTGGAGGGCCTGCACCGGGGTGTCCTCGTCGAAGACGAGCACGGCGTCGACGCAGCTCAGCGCCGTCAGCAAGCGGGCCCGGTCGTGCTGCGCCACGAGCGGCCGGCTCGGCCCCTTGAGCCGCCGCACGGACGCGTCGGAGTTCAGGCAGACGACGAGGCAGTCGCCGAGCCGTCTCGCCGCCTCGAGCGTGGCCACGTGGCCGGCGTGCAGGAGGTCGAAGCAGCCGCCGGTGGCGACGACGGTGCCGCCCCGGGCGCGCACCGACCCGGCGAGCGCGACGGCGTCCTCGGTCTCCGGCCCGGCCACCCCGCGCCGCCAGGCGGCTGCCCCGCCCGCGGCCACGAAGCGGCTCGCGGCGCGCACGCCGGCAGCCACCGCCTCCGCAAGGAGGCTCCCGGCCGCGAGGGCCGTGGCGGCCGCCGCGGCGAAGGCGTCGCCGGCACCGCACACGTCTGCGGCGACGACCCGCTCGGCGGGGACGAGCTGCGGTACGCCCTCGCCGCCGTAGGAGAGCAGGGCCCCCTGCTCGCCGAGCGTCACGGCGACCGCGTGCGCCCGCCAGCGCTCGACCAGCCGGGCGGCGTCGCGGTGCGTCCGGGCCAGCGCGTGCTCCTCTGGCCCGGGCCCGGCCCCGGCGCGCAGGGCGAAGCCGGCTGCCTCGGCCCGGTTGGGCGTGACCAGGCGGGCGCCCGGCACGGGTTCGGCCCCGCGCAGGTGCGGGTCCCAGACCACCGGCACCCGCGGCGGCAGGCCGGTGAGCAGCTCGCGCAGCGGCTGGTGCCCTGTGACACCGCGGCCGTAGTCGGACACGAGCACCGCCGACGCATGCCTCAGCGCGCGGGCGGCCCCCGCCGGCACCGGCCCGGTCACCGCCCCGGCCTCGCCGGAGTCGAGCCGCAGGAGCGTCTGGCCGGCCGACCGGAGCCGCCGTTTCACCGGTGTCGCGCCGTCGTAACCGAGCCGCACGACCTCCACACGGTCGAGGGATGCCCCCACCCGGTGCCCGGCGTCGTCGTCGCCCAGGGCGGTCAGCAGCACCACCTCCTGACCGGTGGCGGCGGCCAGCGCCGCCGCCAGGCCCGCCCCGCCCGGGCGCTCGTGATCGGTGGTGTCCTGGAGCACCGGCACCGGGGCGTCCGGGCAGAGCCGCTCGGTGCGGCCTTCCACGTCGACGTCGAGCAGCGCGTCGCCGACCACGACCAGCGGGCGGCTCACGACGCGGCCCGTGCCAGCGCCGGCCGCTCGAGCGCCTGGTCCATCGCCGCGCAGAGGACGTGCAGGCCGACGAGGTGCAGCTCCTGCACGGTCGCCGTCCGGGGGGCGTCCACGCACAGCGCCTCGTCCGAGGCGTCCGCGAGCGGGTTGGGCGCGGGACCCGTGAAGGCCCACACCCGTAGGCCGGCCTCTCGCGCCCGCCGTGCGGCGGCGACGACGTTCGGGCTCCGCCCGCTCGTCGACAGGGCCACGAAGACGTCGCCCGGCCGGCCGTGCGCCTCGACCTGCCGGGCGTAGAGCTCCTCGAGCGGGTAGTCGTTGCACAGCGCGGTGAGGGTCGACGTCTCGGCTGTCAGGCAGATCGCGGAGTAGGGCCGCCGGTCGTCGCAGTAGCGCCCCACGATCTCGGCCGTGAGGTGCTGCGCCTGCGCCGCGCTGCCGCCGTTGCCGGCCGCGAGCAGCCGCCCGCCGTCCCGCAGGACGACGGCGAGCATGCCGCCCCACCGGTGCGCCAGGTCGACGCCGGGGCCGAAGGCCCGCGCCGCCGCGAGCAGCTCGGTCAGGTGGTCCTGCCCGACGGGCGCACCTCCAGTCATCGCGCACCTCCGGCGGGGACGGCCCGGGCGGTGGCCCCGACCGCGGCCGGTACGCCGCCCGCCGCCACCTCGTCGTAGAGGGCCTCCGTGGACGCGGCGACCTGCTCCCAGCGGTAGCCGGCGAGGGCGCGCCGCCGCCCGGCCCGGCCGTACCGCGCCCGGAGGTCCTCGTCGGCCAGGAGCGTGCGCAGGCAGCCCGCCAGCAGGTCGGGGCGGCGGGGCGGCACGAGCTCACCGGTGACCCCCGGTACGACGGTGTCGAGCAGCCCGCCCACCGCCGAGCCCACGACCGGCCGGCCGCAGGCCATCGCCTCGACCGGCAGGATCCCGAACGGCTCGTACCAAGGGACCGAGACCACCACGTCCGCGGTGCACATCAGTCCCGGCAGCCGCTCGTGCGGCACCGCGCCGAGCAGGGTCACCCGGTCGTCGACGCCGAAGGAGGCGGCGACGGCGCGCAGCCGCTGCGCGTCGGGGTCCGTGCCGAGCTGCTCCGGTGGCGGCCCTCCGGCCACGACCAGCTCGACGCCGGGGAGCTGGGCGACGGCCTCGATGACGTTGCCGATGCCCTTGCGCTCCACGATGCGGCCGGCGTAGAGGACGCGCGGCCGGCAGTCGCGGCGTACCGCCTTCGGGCGGAACAGGTCGACGTCCACGCCGCACGGGATCACGGTGGCTCGCCCGGGCGGCATCCCCATCGCGACCAGCTCGGCGACCTCGTCGGTGCAGGTCGCGACCACGCGGTCGGCGTCGCGGCAGAGCCGGCGCTCGAGCGGGATGCGGGTCCGGGGACTCGGGTCGCGCTCGCCCTGGTGCCGGCGCTTCACCGTGCCGAGGGCGTGGAAGGTCTGCACCACCGGCACGTCCACCCGGCGCGCGGCGGAGACGGTGGCGAGCCCGCTCATCCAGAAGTGGGCGTGGGCGACGTCGACGGGCTCCTCCTGCCAGCGCGCGGCGAGGTGGTCGGCGAAGGCGGGCATGTGCGGGAGCAGGTCGTCCTTGGGGAGCCGGGTCGCCGGGCCGGCCGGGACGAGCTCGACCGCGTAGCCCTCGGGTGCCCGCAGCCGGTCGGGCGCGTCCGGCTCGTCGCGCCGGGTGTGCACGGTCACGTCGTGGCCCAGGGCGGTCAGACCTGCCGCGAGTGCAGCCACGTGCACGTTCTGCCCACCTGCGTCGACGCCGCCGAGCTCAGCGAGCGGGTTCGCGTGCTCGGACACCAGCGCGATCCTCATGGGGCGCCCTCCCTGCCGACGGGGTCGGCGAGCTTGCCGACCGAGGCCACGACGTCCGACGGGGTCACCGAGGTGAGGCAGGGGTGCCCGGGGACCGGGCAGTCCCGGGCCCGGGTGCCCCGGCACGGCGCGCCCTGGTCGCCCAGCACGACGGTCGGGACGCCGTAGGGCGCCCACCGGTCGACCGGGACGGTCGGGGCGAAGAGGGAGACGACCGGGGTGCCGGTCGCGGCGGCCAGGTGGGCGGGACCGGTGTTCCCGGCCACCACCGCCCGGGCGCCCTGCAGAACGGCAGCGAGCTGGGCCGTCGTGGTCAGGCCGCCGAGGTCCGTCAGCCGCGTCCCCCCGTGTCCGGCGACGCGGGCGGTGAGCCCCACCTCGCCGGGCCCACCCGTCACGACGACCGCCCAGCCGTCGTGCTGGAGCAGCTGCGCGGTCTCCGCGAACCGGTCGGCCGCCCAGGCCCGCGCCGGCACCGAGGTGCCCGGGTGCAGCACGACGTACGGAGCCCGGGGCACCAGGTCGGCCACGTCGGGCAGGGGCTGCCGCAGGGCGAGCCCGCCGTCGTCGCCCACCGGGAGCCGGCCGCCGGCGGCGCGAGCCAGGGAGAGCATCCGCTCGGCCTCGGGGAGGTCGCCCCCGGGGGGACGGTGCCGCAGGTCGAGCAGCGACCCGGGGTAGTCCTCGCTCTCCGCCGCCACCCACGGCACACCGGCCAGCCGCAGCAGCAGGGCCGTCGGCAGCGGCGACTGGTGGAACGACGTGAGCACCACGGCGCGGTCGGCCTCCAGCGCGGCGACGGCCGACACCACCTCCGCGACGTCGGCCGGGTCGAGCGGCTCGGGCGAGGGGTCGATCCAGGGGCAGCGCCACACGAGGACGCCGTCGACACCGGGCAGCAGGCGGGCAGCGTCCTCGCCCTGCGGCCCGACCAGCAGGGTGAGGCGGTCCGACACCGCGGCGAGCGCACGGACGGCGGGCCCCGCGAGGAGCACGTCCCCCAGGGCGTCGAGGCGCACCACCAGCGCGTGCACGGTCACCACGCCCCCGACAGCAGCCGGTCCACCGCGGCGCCGACGTCCGGGCTGACGTGCGGTGCCGCGGCCGTCTCCTCCGGTCGGGTCCGGCCGTTCGGGACGAGCACCCCGCGGGCGCCGGCCGCGAGGGCAGCCTCCATGTCGGCGCCGATGTCGCCGACCACGACGCAGCGGCCGACATCGACGCCGAGCGCGCGGCAGGCCGCCTCGACCATCCCGGGCTCCGGCTTGCGGCAGGCGCAGCCCTCGGCCGGGGCGTGGGTGCAGACCTGCACGGAGTCGAACGGGCCGAGCAGCTCCGCCACCCGCCGGTTCACGGCCTCGAGCCGTTCGGGGGCGATCAGGCCCCGCGCGACGCCGGACTGGTTCGTGACCAGGCCGACCCGCACCCCCGCGCGGCGGAGCCGGTCGAGCGCCTCCTGCGCCCCGGGCACGGGTCGCACCCGGCCGGGCTCGTCGTTGTAGGGGACGTCGTGCACGAGCGTCCCGTCGCGGTCGAAGAGCACGAGCTCCGGCACGCCCTGCCACGGCTCGGCGCGGCGGTGGCGGAGCAGGCCGCGCGCCGCGTGCCAGCTGGCGGCGAACGGGATCACCAGGCTGGTCAGCGCCATCCGGCGCACCTCGGCGCGGTCCCGGGGACCCGGGGCGATGCGGGCGAGGGCAAGCTCCGTCGTACCGGCCAGCCAGGCGGCGGCAGCCGCCCCCGCGGTACGCCGACGCCCGGCCAGCGCGGCCATGACGGCCGCACCCGCGGCGGCGGTGGTGGCGAGGTGGCGCGGCCGGCGACCGCGGGGCACGCCGGCGCGGGTGCGCCAGCCGGGCCCGTGCAGCCGGCGCATCAGGGCGTCGTCGGCGTTGCCGGCCTGGAGCCGGACGCTGACCCAGTCGCCCGCGGGGCGCACCGGGTGCGACACCCAGCGGCTGCCGGGCGTGATGGCCCTGCCGCGCCCCGTCACCCGCAGCCCGAGGTCGGCGTCCTCGCGGTAGGCCCGGCGGAACCGCTCGTCGAACCCCCCGACGGCGGCGAGCACGCCCCGCCGGTAGGTCAGGTCGGCCGTGATCCACTGGGACGTCTCGAGCCCGGCGGTGCACCGCTCCCAGTCGGTGGGCCGGCGGCCGGGCGGCAGCGGCACCCGGAGGTTCCCCTGGATGCCGCCGACGGCCGGTCCCGGTCCCGAGAGGTCGGCGAGCAGCCGCTCGTACCAGTCCGGGTCGGGCACCACGTCGTCGTCGAGGAAGCTCACCCACTCGGTGCGGGCCAGTCGCCAACCGACGTTGCGGGCCCGGGCGGGGCCACCACCGCCGGCGCGGAGGACGCGGACGTCGAGGCCGTGGTCGTTGTAGGGGAGGTCGTCCGTCGGCTCGCGCCGGTCGTCGACGAGCAGCACCGGGACGTCCAGCGGCCTGGTGCCCTCTGCGAGCGCGCGGAGGAGAGCGTCGAGCGACGGGCGGCCCAGCGTCGGGACGACCACGGTGGTGAGGGGCGCGGCCGTCACCGGCGCCACCACGAGCGCCGGACCACGAAGGAGCCGATCGCGAGCAGGTCGACGGGGGTGGAGCCGAAGAGCTCGAGGACGTCGCGCGGGCTGTCGACGATCGGCTGGCCAGCGGTGTTCAGCGACGTGTTGACCACCGCAGGGAGGCCGGTCCGGTCCTCGAAGCCCTGGAGCATCGCCGCGAGCAGCGGCTCGGTGCGCACGTCGACGGTCTGCACCCGGGCGGTGCCGTCGACGTGCACGACGGCCGGGATGCGATCGCGCCACTCGGGCTGCACGTCGTGGACGAAGAGCATGTACGGCGAGGGGATCGGCCCGCGCGAGAAGACCTCCGCGGCGCGCTCGAGCCGCACCATGGGGGCGACCGGCCGGAACTGCTCGCGCCCTTTCACGTCGTTGAGGCGCTCGAGGTTGCGCTGGTGCCCCGGGTGGGCGAGCAGCGAGCGGCGGCCGAGCGCGCGCGGGCCGTACTCTGCCCGGCCCTGGAACCACGCCACGACGCCGTCGTCGGCGAGGCACTGGGCCACGGCGTCTGCCACGTCGGCGCGCTCGTAGGGGACCCGTGCCACCTGCAGCGCGCGCTCGACCTCCTCGTCGGTCCAGCCACGGCCCAGGTCGGCCCCGGGCATGGGCCGCGTGCGGACGCCCTCCAGTGCGGAGACGTGCAGCGCTGCCCCCATCGCCGTGCCGGCGTCGCCGGCGGCGGGCTGCACCCACACGTCGTCGTAGGGCCCCTCGGCCAGGAGCCGGGTGTTCGCGACGCAGTTCAGCGCGACGCCGCCGGCGAGGGCGAGGCGCGTCCCGCCGGTGCGCCCGTGCAGCCAGCGGACGAGGTCGAGCAGCACCTCCTCCAACTGCAGCTGCAGGCTCGCGGCCAGGTCGGCGTGGTCCTGGGTCCAGGGCTCGTCCGGCCTGCGCGCCTTGGCCAGTGCCGACCAGTCGACGCGGTGGGTGCGAAAGCCGCCGTCCTCGGTGGCGTGCACGGAGCGGCGCAGCTCCTCGGCGAACCTCGGCTCGCCGTAGGAGGCCAGCGCCATGACCTTGAACTCGTCGCTGCTGCGCAGGAAGCCCAGGTGCTCGGTCGCGTCCTCGTAGAGCAGCCCCAGCGAGTGGGGGAGCCGCTGACCGGCCAGCGCCTCCAGCCGGCCGTCGGTGTAGTGCCCGGCGAGGTGGCTCGAGGCCTCGCCGCGGCCGTCGAGCACCAGGACGTCCCAGTCGCCGGCAGGTGCGGCCAGTGCGGAGGAGGCGGCGTGCGCGACGTGGTGGGGGACGAAGCGGACGACTGCGGGGTCGAGGCCGGGCAGCGCGGTGGCGATGAACTCCGGCGCCCGCTGCGCGTAGGTCAGGCGCAGGTGGTCCCAGGGGTCGTGCAGCCCCAGCTGGTCCGCCGGCCGTGCGAGGCCGGGGTCGAAGGAGTAGGCCACGGCGTCGACCTCGGAGACGTCGAGGCCGCCCGTCTCGAGGCACCACCTCATCGCCTCGACCGGCAGCTCCCAGGCGGCGAAGGGGACCGGCCGGTGGCCGTGCTTCCGGCGCGAGAACCGCTCCTCCTCGGCGGCGGCGACCACCGCGCCGTTGACGACCAGCGCTGCGGCCGGGTCGTGGAAGAGCGCGTTGACGCCGAGAACCCTCATAGGCACCACCGATCCGTCGCGAGACCCTCGGTTCGGCGCTTGCCCACTTCTCCTGGGCAGAAACGGTTCCGGGTGCAGCAGCGCTACTCCCGGCGCACGGGGCGCTTCGGAGCATGAACCGCGGCAGAGGGGGCAACCACCCCTCATGCGCATCTCCGTCGTCGGCACGGGCTACCTCGGGGCGACGCACGCGGCGTGCCTCGCCTCCTGGGACCACGACGTCGTCGGGGTCGACCCCAGCGAGGAGCGGATCAGGCCGCTGTGCCAGGGGCGCGCGTCGTTCCACGAGCCGGCGCTGGACGACCTGCTGAGCGAGGGCGTCTCGTCCGGCCGGCTGGCCTTCACCACCGACGTCGCGGCCGTGGCCGGCTGCGACGTCCACTTCGTCTGCGTCGGGACGCCGCAGTCGGACGACGGGCTGGGGGCAGACCTGTCGGCCCTGTGGTGCGCGCTCGACCAGCTGGCTCCTAGCCTGCGCCCGGGCTCGCTCGTCGTGGGGAAGTCCACCATCCCGGTCGGTACGGCGCGGGTGGCCCGTGATCGGCTGCGGGCGACCACCGGGCGCGACGTGGACCTGGCCTGGAACCCGGAGTTCCTGCGCGAGGGACGCGCGGTGGAGGACAGCCTCCTGCCCGAGCGCCTGGTGCTCGGCGTCTGCACGCCGCGCGCCGAGCAGGTCCTGCGGCAGGTCTACCGCCCGCTGGTCAAGGCCGGCGTGCCGGTCGTGGTCACGGACCTGGAGACCGCCGAGCTGGCCAAGGTGTCCGCGAACCTCATGCTGGCGGCCCGGATCGGCCTGGTGAACGTGCTCGCCGAGGTCTGCGAGCGCTCGGGCGCGGACGCCGCAGACCTCACGACGATCCTCGGGCTCGACAGGCGGATCGGGCCGCACGCCCTGGTCCCGGGCATCGGCTACGGCGGCGGCTGCCTGCCCAAGGACTCGCGGGCCTTCGCGGCGCGCGCCCAGCAGCTCGGCGTGCCCCACGCTCGCGGCCTCGTCGCCCACCTGGAGGCCGTCAACCGGCACCAGGCCGAGCGCACGGTCGCTCTGGTCGAGCAGCTGCTCGGGACCTCGCTGAGCGGTGCCCGGGTGGGTGTCCTCGGGGCCGCCTTCAAGGCCGACTCCGACGACGTCCGCGAGTCGCCGGCGCTGGCGGTCGCCGACCTGCTGCACGCACGGGGCGCGACGCTGCGCGTCTACGACCCTGCCGCCGGCGACAACGTCCGCAAGGTGGCCCCGCACCTCGAGGTGGCGGAGACCGCGGAGGGGGCCTGCGCCGGCGCCGACGTCGTCGCCGTCCTCACCGAGTGGCGGGAGTTCGCCGACCTCGACCCGCAGGAAGTGGGCCGCTGGGTGCGGCAGTGCAACGTGCTGGACGGCAGGCGGGTGCTCGACGCGCGGGCCTGGCGCGCCGCGGGCTGGCGCGCGCAGGTCCTGGGGGAGGGGACGCCGTGCGCGTCCTGATGTGGCACGTGCACGGGTCGTGGACCACCTCGTTCCTGCAGGGGCCGCACGAGTACCTCCTTCCGGTGCTGCCCGACCGCGGCGCGGACGGGAGGGGCAGGGCCCGCACGTGGGACTGGCCCGGGAGCGCGGTCGAGGTGCCGGTCGAGGAGCTGGCCGGGACGCCGTTCGACGTCGTGGTCCTGCAGCGGCCCGAGGAGCTCGGCCTGCTGACCTCGTGGACCGGGAAGCGGCCCGGCATCGACGTACCGGCCGTCTACCTCGAGCACAACGCGCCCGGCTCGCGCGCCGCCACGACGCGCCACCCGCTGGCCGACCAGGTCGACGTACCGGTCGTGCACGTCACCCACTTCAACCGGCTGATGTGGGACTGCGGCGACGCGACGACCCACGTCGTGGAGCACGGGATCGTCGACCCCGGACACCGCTTCACCGGCGAGCTCGGGCGCGCCGCCGTCGCCGTCAACGAGCCGGTACGCCGAGGGCGGGCCGTCGGTCTCGACCTGCTGCCGCGGTTGGCGGAGGCGGCCCCGCTGGACGTGTTCGGCATGAGGGTCCACGGCCTGGGCGAGGCGATCGGCGTGCCGCCCGACCGGCTGGGCGAGCACGAGGACCTGCCGCAGGAGCGGATGCACGTTGAGCTGGCGCGGCGCCGGGTCTACGTCCACCCGCACCGGTGGACCTCCCTCGGGCTGGGGCTGCTCGAGGCCATGCACCTCGGGCTGCCGGTCGTGTGCCTCGCCACCACGGAGGCCGCGGTCGCCGTACCGCCGGCCGCGGGCGCCGTCGGGACCGACGTGGACGAGCTGGTGAGCGCCGTGCGGCGGCTCGTGCACGACCCGGTCGAGGCGGCGGAGCGGGGCCAGGCGGCCCGTGAGGCGGCGCTCGCGCGCTACTCCCTCGGCCGGTTCCTCGCCGACTGGGAGGCCCTGCTCGACGCGGTGGTCAAGGGCACCTGACCTGCTGCCCGCTTCGTGCGTGCGGTTGACTCGACGCCCGTGAGAGTGGTGATCGTGGGCGCCGGGTTCTCGGGGATCGGGATGGCGGCGACGCTGCTCCGGGCCGGCTACCGGGACGTCACCGTGCTCGAGCGGCGAGAGGACGTCGGCGGCGTCTGGCGCGACAACACCTACCCCGGCGCGGCGTGCGACGTGCCGTCGCACCTCTACAGCTTCTCCTTCGCGCCCGAGGGGCGGTGGAGCAAGCGCTTCGCGGAGCAGCCGGAGATCCTCGCCTACCTCCGTCGCGTCGCGGACGTCGAGGGCGTGACGCCGCTGGTCCGGTTCGGCGCCGAGGTCGCCGGTGCGGAGTGGGACGACGAGGCACGCACCTGGACGGTCCGTCTCGCGTCCGGCGAGGAGCTGGTGACCGACGTGCTCGTCACAGGCGTCGGGCAGCTCAGCCGGCCGGCGTACCCCGACGTCGAGGGGCTGGAGGACTTCGAGGGCACCTGCTTCCACTCCGCGCGCTGGGACCACGCCCACGACCTGACCGGCGAGGACGTCGTGGTCCTCGGGACGGGCGCCAGCGCGATCCAGTTCGTGCCCGAGGTCGCCAAGGTCGCCCGCCGGGTGACGGTGCTGCAGCGGACCCCCTCCTACGTGCTCCACAAGCCGGACCACGACTACGGGCCGCGCGCGAGGCGGGTCCTGGCCTCCCATCCGCTGGTGCTGAGGGCCGACCGGCTGCGCAACTACCTCGTCACCGAGGCACGGACCCTCGGCTTCAACGTCGAGCCGCGGTTGCTCGCCTGGCACACGCGGCGCTTCCACCGGATGCTGGAGCGGCAGGTGCCCGACCCGCTGCTCCGGGAGCGGCTCACGCCGACCGACCAGATCGGCTGCCGGCGGATCCTGCAGAGCGACGACTGGTACCCCGCGCTGATGCGCGACAACGTGGAGCTCGTCACCTCGCCGGTACGGCGGGTGCTGCCCGACGGCGTCGAGACGGCGGACGGCCGGGTGCACCACGCGGACGCGATCGTCCTGGGCACCGGCTTCACGGCCACGGACCTGCTGGCGCCCATGGAGATCCGCGGCCGCGACGGCCTGCTGGCCGATGCGTGGGCGAAGGGCGCCGAGGCCTACCGCGGGACGATGGTCGCCGGCTTCCCGAACCTGTTCGTGCTCTACGGCCCGAACACCAACCTCGGGCACAGCTCGATCGTCCTGATGCTGGAGAGCCAGTTCCGCTTCGTCCGCGAGGTGCTGGCGCTGCTGCCTTTGGGGGGCCCGGTCCGCGGATCCGTGGAGGTGCGCCCCGAGGCGCAGGCAAGGGAGAACGCCTGGCTGCAGGAGAAGCTGGCCGGGACCGTCTTCGCCACGGGCTGCCGCTCCTGGTACCTGACCCCCGACGGCCGTAACACCCAGAACTGGCCGGCGTCCACCCTGCGGTTCCGGCTCCGCACCCGGCGGCCCCGCCGCGACGACCTGGAGGTACGACGGTGAGGGTCCCCGCCCGGCTGATGGAGGCCGCCCTGCGGACGACGGTGCGGCCGGTCCTGGGACCGCCCTTCCCGTACGCGTTCCAGCGGAGGTGGCAGGACGCCCTGTCGCGGGCAACGGCGCGGCCGCGCGGCGTGGGCACGGACCGCGTCGTGCTGGGCGGGCGCCGGGCGCTCCGGCTCGACCCGCCCGGCAGGCGGCCGGACCGCGCGGTGCTGTGGCTGCACGGCGGCGCCTTCGTCACCGGGTCGTTCCACTCGCACGGCGCCTTCGCGGCCGCGCTCGCCCGGGAGGCCGGGGTGCGGGTGTACCTGCTGGACTACCGGCTGGCGCCGGAGCACCGCCATCCGGCGGCCGTCGACGACGCCGTGGCCGCGCTGCGGCTGGTGCCGGAGGAGCGGGTGGTCCTGGGTGGGGACTCGGCCGGTGGCTGCCTCGCGCTGCTCGCCGCGCTGGAGGAGGCCCGCCCGCTCGACGGCCTGGCGCTGGTCAGCCCGGTCGTCGACGCGACCCGTCGCACCTCCCGGACCTGGGCGGGCAAGGACGCGCTGCTCCGGCGGGCCTGGGTGGAGAACGGCACGCGCGACTACTTCGGCGACGACGCCCCCGACCTGCTCCGGGCCGACCTGGGAGGGCTGCCGGAGAGCGTGGTGGTGCACGTCAGCGAGCACGAGCGGCTGCGGCCGGAGGGCGAGGCGCTCGCCGCCAAGCTGGGGGCGGAGCTCCTCCTGCTCGAGGGCCTGTGGCACGACGCGCACCTGCAGTGCGACTCCGTGAGCCAGGCCGCCGACGCGGTCCGGCGGCTGGGCGCTTCCGTCGGCCGGATGCTCGCGTAGGCTGACGCCGACCCGCGGGAGCCTCGCGTACCGAGGCTGAGAGGGCGGCAGGACCGGCCGCTGACCGTTCGCACCTGATCCGGTTCGCACCGGCGTAGGGAGGACAGATGTCGGAGCAGTTCCCCGGCTCGACCAAGACCTACCTGCAGGGCTCGCGCCCTGACCTGCAGGTCCCGATGCGCGAGGTGCGGCTGAGCACCGGCGACAGCGTGGTCCTCTACGACACCAGCGGGCCGTACACCGACCCGGCGCTGCGCACGGACATCCGGCTCGGGCTGCCGGCGCTGCGCGCGGCGTGGGTCGAGGAGCGCGGCGACACCGAGACCTACGAGGGGCGGGAGGTGCTCCCGGTCGACAACGGGCTGAAGGCCCACGACCACCGCGACCTCGACTCGGTCTTCGGCAACACCCGCCGGCCGCGCCGGGCGCTGCCGGGGAAGACCGTCACGCAGCTCGCCTACGCCCGGCGCGGCGAGATCACGCCGGAGATGGAGTTCGTGGCGCTGCGCGAGGGCGTGACGCCCGAGTTCGTGCGCGACGAGGTCGCGCGCGGCAGGGCCGTGCTGCCGCTCAACGTGAACCACCCGGAGAGCGAGCCGATGGCGATCGGCCGCGGCTTCCTGGTGAAGATCAACGCCAACATCGGCAACAGCGCCGTCGCCTCCTCCATCGAGGAGGAGGTCGAGAAGATGACCTGGGCGACCCGCTGGGGCGCCGACACGGTCATGGACCTCTCGACCGGTCGCAACATCCACACCACGCGCGAGTGGATCCTGCGCAACAGTGCCGTCCCCATCGGCACCGTGCCGATCTACCAGGCGCTGGAGAAGGTCAACGGCAAGGCCGAGGACCTGTCGTGGGAGGTGTACCGCGACACGCTGGTCGAGCAGTTCGAGCAGGGCGTCGACTACATCACCGTCCACGCCGGCGTGCTGCTCCGCTACGTGCCGCTGGCGGCGTCGCGCAAGACCGGCATCGTCAGCCGGGGCGGCTCGATCATGGCGGCCTGGTGCCTGGCGCACCACAAGGAGAACTTCCTCTACACCCACTTCCGCGAGATCTGCGAGCTCATGGCGCAGTACGACGTCACCTTCTCGCTCGGCGACGGCCTCCGGCCGGGGTCCATCTACGACGCCAACGACGAGGCGCAGCTCGCGGAGCTCCGCACCCTCGGCGAGCTCACGAAGGTGGCCTGGGAGTACGACGTGCAGGTCATGGTGGAGGGCCCCGGCCACGTCCCCATGCACAAGATCAAGGAGAACATGGACCTGCAGCTGGAGCTGTGCCACGAGGCGCCGTTCTACACGCTGGGCCCCCTCACGACGGACATCGCGCCGGGCTACGACCACATCACCAGCGCCATCGGCGCCGCGATGATCGGCTGGTACGGCACGGCGATGCTCTGCTACGTCACGCCCAAGGAGCACCTGGGGCTGCCCGACCGCGACGACGTGAAGCAGGGCGTCATCGCCTACAAGATCGCCGCCCACGCCGCCGACCTCGCCAAGGGCCACCCCGGCGCGCAGGCTTGGGACGACGCCCTGTCGGACGCCCGCTTCGAGTTCCGGTGGGAGGACCAGTTCAACCTCTCGCTCGACCCGGTCACCGCGCGCGACTACCACGACGAGACGATGCCGGCGGCGCCGGCCAAGACGGCGCACTTCTGCTCGATGTGCGGCCCGCACTTCTGCTCGATGCGGATCAGCCAGGACGTGCGCCGGTACGCCGAGGAGCACGGCGTCGGCGAGGTCGAGGCGATCGAGCTCGGCATGAAGGAGAAGTCCGCCGAGTTCGCCGCCTCCGGCGCCCAGGTCTACCTCCCCGTCGTGGAGCCCTGAGCGGGGCGGTGTTCACCTACGTCACGGACGTCCCCGCCGAGGACGTCTCCGTCATCGGCGGCACGCTGGACCCGACCGCGCCCGGCCGCGGCGCCCACCTGACCTTCGACCGCATCCTCGGCCGCTGCGGCGAGGCGTGGATGGCCTTCCTCCGCGACCTCGGCGGGTTCGGTGTGGAGATCATCTGCCCGCGGGTGGAGGTCGACTACTTCCGCGAGGTCGGGGCGGGTGAGCTGCGCATCGACGTGGCGGTGCTGTCCGTCGGGCGGTCCTCGTTCCGGCTCCGGCTCGAGGTGCAGCAGAAGGGCGAGAAGGCGGCAGCCGCCGAGGTCGTGCTGGTGGCCTTCGACTACGCGGCAGGCTCCAGCGTGCCGCTCAGCGACGCGCAGCGCGCCGCGCTCGCCACCGCCGCCGCCTGACCTGCCTGACGGGGCGAACTAGAACACGTTACAGTCCGGTTCCGTGAGCACAGTGGACCCGCGGGTCTGGCGCATCGGCACCGTGACCGTCCTCGGCACGGTCATGTCGGTGCTCGACACGACCATCGTCAACGTCGCCCTCGAGCCGCTCGCCCGGGAGCTCGACGCCTCGCTCGGGGCCATCTCCTGGATCGTCACGGCGTACCTGCTGGCGATCGCGGCGGTCACGCCGGCGGCGTCGTGGGCCTCGCGCCGCCTCGGCGCGCGCCGGACCTACCTGCTGTCGCTGCTGCTGTTCACGCTCGGCTCGCTGGGGTGCGGGCTCGCCTGGGACACCCGGTCGCTGGTGGTCGCCCGCGTGCTGCAGGGGGCCGCCGGCGGGCTGCTCATGCCGGTGGGCCAGTCGATCATCGTGAAGGCCGCCGGACACGGCAACCTCGGCCGCGTCATGGGCGTGCTCGGCGTACCGACCGTGCTCGCGCCGGTCGTCGGGCCGACCCTCGGCGGCTTCCTGCTCGAGACGGTCAGCTGGCGCGCCATCTTCCTCATCAACGTGCCGATCGGGGTCCTGGCCTACGTGCTGGGGCTGCGGCTGCTGCCCCGCGACGCGGGCGCGCCGACGTACCGGCTCGACGTCCTGGGGCTCCTTCTTGCGTCGGTCAGCCTCTCGCTCGTGACCTACGGGCTCTCCGAGGTGGCGGCCGACCCGGCGATCGGCCGTGCCGAGGTGATCGGCCCGGTGGTGGTCGGCGCCGTGCTGCTGGGCGTGTTCGTGCGGCACGCGCTGCGCCGCGACCACCCGCTGCTCGACCTGCGGCTGTTCGCCGATCGCGCCTACGGCCTGGCGTCGTTCGGGGTGCTGGTCAACGGCGCCATCAGCCTCGGCGGACTGATCCTGCTGCCGCTCTACCTGCAGGGCGTGCGCGGCGAGTCCGCGACCACGACCGGGCTGCTGGTCGCGCCGACCGCTGTCGGCGTCGTGCTGGTGATGTCGCAGGCGGGCCGCTGGACCGACCGGTACGGCGGTGGGCGCGTCGCGACCGCCGGGACCGCGATCCTGACCGTCGCGACGTTCCCGCTGGCCCTCGTCGACGACCACACGTCCTACTGGTACATCACCGGCTGGATGCTCCTGCGCGGCATCGGCACCGGGCTCGCCGGGATGCCCCTCATGGCCGCCGCGCTGACCTCGATCGCCCAGGCCAAGTCGCCGGACGCGAGTGCGCAGCTGTTCGTCCTCCAGCGGGTGGGCGGGTCACTCGGCACGGCCGCCCTCGTCGTGGTGCTCGAGCGGACGGCCGACTTCGGCTTCACCTACGGCGTCGTCGCCGTCCTCACCGCGCTCTCGCTGGTGCCGTGCCTGGCGCTGGCCGCCTCTGACCGCCGGCGCCGGGCCCTCGTCCCCGCCCCGGCCGTCTGACCGACCTGGAAGCAGGGATGCCGGCTGCGGCGGCGAAGGCTGGTGCCGGAGGTGGGGCGGTGCGAGTCGTGCGCGCGGTGGTCGGGGTGCTGCTGGTCGGGATGCTGGCCGGTGCGGGCGGTGGGTCCGCGGCGACCGGGCCAGACCTGCCCGTGCCCGTCGGGGCCCGGCCGGTGCCGCTGGGCGTCGACGACCTCGCCGACCCGGAGGCGCTGCTGCGGCACGTGGTCACGCAGCTCGAGCCGAGCGGGCGCTCGCTCCTGCGCCAGGACGAGGTGGTGGTCGTCATCGGGCCGAGCAGCGGCCCGACGACCATGGCCTGGCCCATGCCCGACGTGACGGGCGACGGCCTGCAGGACGTGCTGCAGCTCGACCTGCGGGCGCACCGCTACCTGGCCCGCGAGGGCAGCACGGGCCGGCTGCTCTGGTCGCTCGCCGCGAGCGGCACCTACCTCGTGGCGCCCGCGCGGCTCGGCGTGAAGGGCCGGGCGGCGCTGCTCGGCCAGGTCTTCGAGACGGCCGACGACGGCAGCCTGCGGACCGGCGTGGTCGCCCTCGACGGCGCCACCGGCCGCCGGCTCTGGACCTACGAGCGGCGGTCGGCCCTGGTCGAGACCGAGGCTGGTTATGCAGCCGCCGACATCGCCCTGGTGGGTGGCGCGCTGCGCGGCCCGGGCCGGCGCGCGGACACCGTCGTGGTGGAGCTGCTCAGCGAGGCCCAGGCGGTGCTCGGCGCCGGCGTCGCCGTACCGGTGCCGGTCGACGGCGCGACCGGCCTGGCCGGCGACCCCGGCGCGCCGGTCGCCGGGGAGCAGGCTGCCTGGCTGCACACGCTCCCCGACCTCGACGGCGACCGGGTCGAGGACTTCGCCCTCACCACGAGCGGCGGCCTGGCGGCGCAGGTGAGCGTGCGCAGCGGCGCGAGCGGGGCCGTGCTGTGGGACAAGCCAGTGCTGGTGCCTGACGGTGCCTGGGTGTGGCCCGTGCCGCTCGCCGGGCTGGGCGGCCCGGGCCGGTCAGGTCTGCTCGTGGTCCTGGACGGGTTCGACGCCGCGACGACCACCGCCTACGACGGCGCGACGGGCAACGAGCTCTGGTCGGTCGACCGGCCGGTCGCGGACGTGCTGGGCCGGGCAGACCGCGACGGCGTGAGCGACGTGCTCGTGCGGGAGCCCGGCGGCCCCAACGGCTACCGGTACGCCGGTCTGTCCGGGGCCACCGGCCGCCGGCTCTGGGTGGCCCGCTTCACGCTCGACCCTGGTGGCAGCAACTTCTTCAGCATCTGGCTCGGCTCGGGTGGCGACCTCGACGGGGACGGTGTGCGCGACCTGCTCGCCTCGATGGAGAGCGGCGGCCGGCACGCGAGCGCCGACCAGGTCGTCGTGTCCGGGCGCAGCGGCCGGGTCCGTGCCTTCCACGCACTCCTCGGCCAGCCGCTCGACGCACCCCTGCGCGGGCGCCTCAGTGCCCTGGTCGACCTCGACGTCGCCGGCTCGCGGGCCGCGCTCGTCGCCGTCGACCTCGGGGGACAGGTGTGGTCGGCCCCGCTCAGGGTCGGCGGCGTGCGGGGGCTCTCGGTCGCCGCACCCGCCCGGCTGCGGCCGAGCGGCACCGACCTCCTGGTCTCGACCTACGGCACCAGCGGCGGCGACGTGCTCGCGGTCGACGGCCGGACCGGCCGGGTGCGCTGGCGGGCGCACGTCGCCGCGTAGGGTCGGCTCGTGCCGCTGCCTCGGGTCCTGCTCCCTCCCACCGGGCACGACTGGGACGCGCTGCGGGCCGAGCTGGGTGTCCCTGAGGCCTTCCCGCCCGACGTCGAGGCCGAGGCCCGAGCTGCCCGTCCCGTGCTGCCTGCGCGGGACCTCACCGAGGTGCCGTTCCTGACGGTCGACCCGCCGGGGAGCGTCGACCTCGACCAGGCGATGGCGCTCGAGCGCCGCGGCACGGGCTACCGGGTGCGGTACGCCATCGCGGATGTCGCTGCGTTCGTCGTACCTGGCGGTGCGGTCGACCGGGAGGCGCACCGGCGGGGGCTGACGCTCTACGCGCCGGACCGCAGAACGCCCCTGCACCCCACTGTGCTGAGCGAGGGGGCGGCCAGCCTGCTGGCCGGGCAGGACCGTCCGGCGGTGGTCTGGGACCTGTCCCTCGACGCGGACGGCGAGCTGGTCGAGACGCGGGTCGAGCGCGCGCTGGTGCGCAGCCGGCGGCAGCTCGACTACCCGAGCGTCCAGCAGGAGCTCGACGCCGGTACGGCGAGCGCCGACCTGGCGCTGCTGCGGGAGATCGGGCTGCTCCGCCACGCCCGCGCGCGTGAGCGGGACGCCGTGGAGCTGCCGACGCCCGAGCAGCTCGTCGGCCCGGACGGCGACCTGAGCTTCCGGGCGCCGCTGCCGGTCGAGCAGTGGAACGCGGAGGTCAGCCTTCTCACCGGCATGGCCGCCGCCGGTGTGATGCTCGCAGGCGGCGTCGGGGTGCTCCGGACGATGCCGACGCCCGACCCGGCCGACGTCGCGAGCCTGCGTCGCAGCGCCCTCGCCCTGGGCGTCGCCTGGGCCGCCGACGAGTCCTACGGCGACGTGCTCAGCGCCCTGGACCCCACGCTGCCCGAGGCGGCTGCCGTCCTCAACCTGGCGACCCGGCTGCTGCGTGGGGCCGGCTACACCGCCTTCGAGGGCATGCTGCCCGCGCTCACCACCCACAGCGGGGTGGCCGCGCCGTACGCCCACTGCACCGCCCCCCTGCGCCGCCTCGCCGACCGGTACGCCGCCGAGACCTGCCTCGCGCTGGTGGCAGGTCGCGAGGTGCCCGACTGGGTGCGCGCTGCCCTGCCGGCGCTGCCGGAGGAGATGGCGGCGGCGGACCAGCGGGCGCGCGCGCTGGACCGGGCCGTGGTGGACCTCGCGGAGGCCTGCCTGCTGCAGCACCGGGTCGGCGAGGCCTTCCGGGCTGTGGTCGTCGATGCCAACGGCCGGGGCGGCACGGTGCAGCTGGTGCACCCGGCCGTGCGGGCCCGGCTCGACGGAGCCGACGCCCCGCTAGGTGAGACGGTCGACGTGGTCCTCGAGAGCGTCGACGTCCCCGCGCGAAGCGTCCGGTTCCGGCTGGCCTGAGCCGTCCGGCGGCTCGTACCGCCGGAACGCCGGCATCAGCGCGCCGATGACCAGCGTCCCGGCGACGCAGAGGACGCCGCCGAGCGAGGCGGAGAACCGCGGTGACGTCACCGCCGCGACCGCACCCGCCTCGACGTTGCCCAGGGTGGGGCCGGCCGAGTAGCTGACCAGCTCGATCCCCGCGAGCCGGCCGCGCAGGTGGTCGGGCACCGTGGTGTTCCAGATCGTCATCCGGAACAGGCCGCTGACCGCGTCGGCCGCGCCCGCCAGCGCGAGGAACAGCAGCGCCAGCCAGAGCCAGGGCGAGAGCCCGAACCCGATGATCGTGACGCCCCACAGGCCGGCGGCCCACAGCACCGCCAGCCCCTGGCGGCGGACCCGGTTGGCCCAGCCGCTGAAGAGCGAGGCGAGGAAGGAGCCGATCGCCGGGGCGGCGTAGAGCAGGCCCAGGGCGGTCGGGCCGCCCCACGCGGCGGCCATCGCGGGGAAGAGGGCGTTGGGCATGCCGAAGAACATCGCGTTGACGTCGACCAGGTAGGTGCCGAGCAGCTCGGGCTTCTTGCGCGCGAACCGCCAGCCCTCGACCACCCCGGCGGCGCTGGGCCGCTCGGCCCCGGGCGGGGGCGGTACGGCGCTCATCCGCTGCAGCACCAGGAGCGAGACGAGGAAGGTGCCGGCGTCGACGGCGTACGTGCCGGTCACCCCGATCGTGGCGAGCAGCACACCGCCGAGGGCGGGGCCGCCGATCATGCCGATGGTGGTCCGGAACATGGTCAGCGCGCCCGCCGCGACCAGCTGCTCCTTGGGCACCAGCCGGGGGAGCAGCGCGTCGAGCGAAGGCCGCTGGAGGCAGTAGCAGGCCATGCCCAGCCCGGCGAGCAGGTAGAGCGCCGCGACGCTCGGGTCGTCCCGCAGGCTGTTGCCGATCAGCGCCAGGGTGGTCGTGAGCAGGCCGAGCTCGGTGACCACCATCATCTTCCGCCGGTCGACGGCGTCCGCGAGGGCGCCGCCGAGCAGTGCGGTCGACATCATCGCGACGAACTCGACTGCGCCCAGGATGCCGACCTGCAGCGTCGACCCGGTGAGCTGGTAGAGCTGGTAGGGCACGGCGACGTGGGTGATCATGCTGCCGAAGAACGTCACGAACTGCCCGACGAAGAGCAGCCGGAAGTCCCGGTGCTCACGCAGCGGCCGCACGTCCAGGAGCAGGTGCCTCACGGCCGGAGACCGTCGCAGACACCCGGCGCGGCGTCCAGCGGGTTAGCGCGCGGTCAGGGCTGGAGCGGTTGCGTCGGCAGCGGGTAGCCGTCGTCCCTCGGGCTCGCGCTCGGGCTCGGCTTCGGCGAGGAGCTCGGCTTCGGGCTCGCGCTCGGGCTCGGCTTGGGGCTCGGCTTGGGGCTGGCCGCCGGGCTCGGCTGCGGCTCCGGTGCGCGGGCGCCCGCATCAGGCAGCTGCGGCTTCGGGAGCGCGCTGCGCACCGTCACGGGCAGCGCGGCACGGATGCGCCGAGCCAGCGCCTGCGACTGGCGCAGCACGTCGCTGAGCTGCGCCACGTCGCCGCTCGACGCGATCGCGTGCTGCTCGTAGGTCAGCAGCAGCAGCGCGGTCTGGGCTGCGGCGGGGTCCGACTTGGCCGTGGCCACCACCGCGGCGAGCTGGGCGTGCAGCGCGGCCGACGCCTCGCGGATCTCGGTGGCGTCGCCCTCCTCGGCAAGTGCCTGCAGCCGCTCGAGCGCAGCACCCGCGGACACCGGGCTGGTGCTCGGCTGCTGCGGGGTCATCGTCTGGGGCACCAGACCGGCGAGCAGGCCGACGAGCCCTGCGGCCACGGCGATGGTGGCGGCGTGGGCCGGGATCCAGGAGCGGCTGCGCGGGGCGCTGCCGTGCTCGAGCTCCTCCAGCTGGCCGAGGGCGCGCCGCTCGAAGTCGGCGACCTCCGCCCGGTCGGCCTCGACGATGTCGAGCGCGAGCTCCGGCGCGCTGGCCTCGAGCGCGGAGGCGGCCAGGGAGAGGTCGGTCTCGAGCGTGAGCCGCAGGTCGTCGACCTGGCGCAGCAGCGCGTCGAGCTCCTCGACCCGCGGGGCGGAGCGATCGCGTCGCAGGCCGCGGAGGCGCCGCTCGTTGCGGGCGTCGTCGCTCACGGCTGGCTCCTCCCGTCGTACCGGCTCTTGCCGAGGTGTTTCTGCGTACGAGGCGCGTCTCCTGCCGGCTGCACCTGTCAGTTTGCTGTCAGCCGACCCCTTCGCTGCGCATCACCTGCCCCCTGGGAGACTCCTCACCCATGACCGACGTCTCCTCCCTCGTCCTCGCCGTCCTGGGCGGCACCGGTGAGCAGGGGCGCGGCCTCGCCCGCCGCTTCGCCCTCGCCGGGCACCGCGTCGTGATCGGCTCCCGGTCGGCCGAGCGGGCGGCGCAGGCCGCCGAGGGGCTGCCCGGGGAGGTCTCCGGGGCGTCCAACCACGACGCGGCGGCCGGGGCGGACGTGGTCGTCGTCGCCGTACCGTGGGAGGGGCACAAGGAGCTGCTCGCCGAGCTCGCGCCCGTCCTGGCCGGCAAGGTCGTGATCGACTGCGTGAACCCGCTCGGCTTCGACAAGCAGGGCGCCTACGCGCTGCCGGTCGAGGAGGGCTCCGCGGCCGAGCAGGCCGCCCTGGTCCTGCCTGAGAGCCGGGTCGTCGGCGCGTTCCACCACGTCAGCGCCGTCCTGCTGCTCGACGAGGCCGTCGAGGCGATCGACACGGACATCCTGGTGCTCGGCGACGACCGCGAGGCCACCGACCTGGTGCAGGAGCTGGTCGGCCGGATCAAGGGGATGCGCGGCGTCTACGCCGGCCGGCTCCGCAACGCGCACCAGGTCGAGGCGCTCACCGCCAACCTCATCTCGGTCAACCGCCGCTACAAGTGCCACGCCGGCCTGCGGGTCACCGACGTCGTCTGAGGGCCGTGACCACCCGGTACGACGACACAGGCGCGCCGGTCGAGCTGCCCGAGCGCGTGTCGCGGGTCGTGTCCCTCGTGCCCTCCCTGACCGAGTCGGTGGCGGTCACGGCGCCGGGCCTCTTGGTCGGCGCCACGGACTGGTGCTCGCACCCGCCCGACCTCTCCGTGGAGCGGGTCCGGGGGACGAAGAACCCTCGGGTCGAGCAGGTCGTGGCGCTGGCGCCGGACCTCGTGCTGGCCAACGCCGAGGAGAACCGGGCGGAGGACCTCGAGGCGCTCCGGGCGGCGGGGCTGGCGGTCTGGGTCACGTTCCCGCGCAGCGTCCCGGAGGCTCTCGGCTCGCTCGAGCGGATGCTGGCCGCGTGCGGGCTCGACCGGCCCGCGTGGCTCGCCGCGGCGGGGGCCGATTGGGCCACGCCTTGGACCGGTCCTCGCCGGCGCGCACTGGTCCCGATCTGGCGCCGGCCCTGGATGGCGGTCGGGTCCGGCACCTTCACCGGTGACCTGCTGGCACGGCTGGGCGTGGACAACGTGCTGGCCGACCACCCCGAGCGGTACCCGCGCGTGGACCTCGGCGCCGTGCCGCCCTACGAGCTCGTGGTGCTCCCCGACGAGCCCTACGCCTTCTCGCCGACCGACGGGCCGGAGTGCTTCGACGCGCCCTCCGTGTGCGTGAGCGGCCGGTTGCTCACCTGGTACGGCCCGTCGCTGGTCGAGGCCCGACGGGTGCTGACCGCAGCGCTCACCAGCTGAGGACGAAGAGCCGCGTCAAGGTGCTGGACAGCCCGGACACGGCGCCGCTGACCTGCCAGTGCGTCGCTCCGGTGGCGGTGCGGCTGAACAGCCCCGGCCGGTCGCCGTACCGGTTGACGTTGACGCCGGAGACGTAGATCGAGGCAGGCCCCATGCTGTCCGTGGGCGAGCAGTTCACGACGGCCGGGATCTGGTCCCCGGTCGCGCTGAAGGTCGCCGCGCCCGCGCCCGTGTCGTCGCAGGGGAGCTGCAGGGCGGCGAACGACCCGCGCTTCCCGCCCTGCAGCTGCGCCGCGCGGAAGACCTCACCGCTGACGCCGTAGGCGTCGACGCCGTCGGCGTCGGCCTGCTCGCGGGTCACCCGGGCGAAGGTGCTGCTGGTGCGGCGCTTCACCGTGAACCCGATCGCCGCCACCTGCACGTCGATCTTGGTGCCCCGCAGCGCGACGTAGCGCGTGACGCCCTTCCAGTCAGAGCCGGGCTCGTCGGCGTCATCGGTCTCGGTCATCGTGAACGTGAGGGAGCCGGTCGTGGTGTCGATCTCGCAGACGAACGGCGCATCGCACAGCGGCTGCTCGCTGCCGTGCCCGTAGCGGCTGAGGCCGGACGCCGGGTTGAAGTCGACGAGCTGTCCGAGCCAGGCACCGCTCTTGGTGCGGTCGACCGTCGCGAGGAAGCCCGGGACGCCCTCGGCCTTGACCTTGCCGATCAGCGCGAGGGCCGCCAGGCCGCTCGTCGCCGTGCGCTCGATGGTGATGACCTCCTGCACGGCCACGGGGGCCCGCTTCGCCGGCGCCGCCGCCACCGCAGGGCCGGTCAGGGTCGCCGTGACGGCGAGCAGGGCAAGAGCGATCTTCGCGCGCTGGGTCATGGCGGGATCATGGCCCTGACCGGTTTGCCCCGCAAGGACCGTTCCGGGGACCGCCCGCTACCGACAGGACCGGCAGCCCCCGCTGGGCAGGCGCCAGGGCAAGGTCCCCGTGCCGGCCGCACGTGCTCATACCGTCCGCAGTGCCCGTCGCAGCGACGAGCTCCTCCTCCATGGCGGGTGGACGCAGAAGAGCTGGCCGGTCACGCCTCACACCGTAAGGGGCGATCGGGCACGCCTGAGTCCCGGAGGCTGTGGGGCGTCCGGGTCTCAGGGGCGGTTCAGCAGGTGGGGAGCAGGCTGGGGGGAGGGCGGCGGTACTCCCGGCCGTTCCGGGTGGTCCACACGGTGGTGCCGTCGGGCTCGGTGCGTACGGTGAACCGGCCGGACTGCTTGGCCCGGTGGTGGTGACGGCAGAGGCAGTGCAGTCCGTGGGTCGGTCGGCCCGAGCGGCCAAGGCTCTTCGTGGTCGACGTGGGTCCAGCGGGCGGGCCGGGTGCAGCCGGGGAAGCGGCAGGTGCGGTCCCGGGTGCGGACGAACCGCAGCGCCCGTCGGGTCGGTCGGTACGCCGAGGTGGACAGGTCGCGGACGACGACCGGTGCGGTCTTCATGGCTGCCAGGGCGGCGGCGATGGCGGCGGCGTCACCGTCGACCCGGACCGGGTCGTCGACGGCGAGAACCCGCCCGGTCACTGCGTCGACGCAGATCCGGCGCAGGGTGGTGGCCCGGGCGAGCAGGTCGCGGCAGGTCTGCGGCAGCACCGGGCCCAGGCCGGGGAGCTCGCCGAGCTCCTCGGCCTGGCCGGTGGCGGTGGCGACCGGGACGACGACCTGCGCCTCGACCTGCACCGTGCCCTTGCCCCCGGTGCCGGTGGTGAGCAGCTCGTGGGCGGCGTCGAACTCGCGCTGCGCCAGGGTCCGGTCGTCACCTGGTTCGC
>Ga0190269_10000210_pt1 | contig 31133 bp, 42 predicted proteins | sample Popmic249IS_FD_133749 | JGI IMG/M metagenome (GOLD analysis project Ga0190269, IMG submission 133749) | Populus adjacent soil microbial communities from riparian zone of Blue River, Arizona, USA - 249 IS | ecosystem: Environmental > Terrestrial > Soil > Riparian zone | place: USA: Arizona... | reverse complement strand
GACCGCCGCAAAGCGCTACCGTCCTGGCTGCATCACTACAACCACCACCGGCCCCACTCCGCGATCGGAGCCCGCCCACCCATCACCCGGTTGACCAACCTCCCTGGACAGCACAACTAGGACGGCGGACCAGTGCCCGCCGCACGATGGCGCGATGACTGCTGCGATCACAGGCACCCTAACCGGAAGTCTCGCCCTCGCCGGGGTGGTCATCGGCGCAATTCTCGGGCGACAAAACAGCGACCGCGAATGGACACGCGACGCCCAGCTAAGGGCCTGCCAGCGGTTACTAGGCGAGTACGCACACGTTCGTGACGCGCTCTGCAACGCCGGCATGGGCAAGCCGGAACCGGTCAGCTGGATCGCCTGGAACCATGCACTTGACGAGGTGACTCTGCTGTGCCCGCCCGCGGTCGTCGAGCGAGCCCAAGCCCTCGGCGAAGAGATCTGGCGAGCCGATTGGGCGACGCGCCACGGTAGCCGCGGCACCGAATCGTGGTTAGACATCAGGCGGTCCGTTGACCAAGCAAGAGCTGATCTGATCGTCACTATGCGCCAGCAGCTTAATCCCCGCCACCGCGAGCGAGTGCGTACTAACTCGCGCCCCTCAGACGTCGATGCGATGTGGCTAGACGGTGGCGCCGGTTTGCCGAATCCCCTCCGGTAAGGGGGACAGCACGCTGGAGCGTGCATCCAGCCGCACGGCGACGCTCAGCAGCTGTGAACGTTGCGCGGCCAGTTCCATGATCTGTGCGCCTACGAGCCCGAGCGCTGGGCTCCCGCAATCTGACCGCCGAGGTAACCGTCCAAGAGAACCCTGGAGACCTCGCGCGGGGACGTACCTCCTCGGTACTGACGGGCCTGGGCTTCGCGGTTTGGAGTCAATCCAATTGGATTGAGCAGCTCGGCGACACCAGCACTCGAGGCCATGCGCAGCGGCGTAGAGCGCCCGCCGGAGGCGCAATACGCGCGGAGGCGATTGCCCTCCAGGTCGAAAACGAGCTCCGTCACCCCGTCTCGGAGTGACGCGCGAGTCTCTCCCCCACCATGCCGCCACAGGTCACGGTGTCGAGGGGTACGACGAGCATCCGACATACACTCACGTTCCGCTTACAAATGATCACCCTTTGTGGAGCATCGGTCTACGGACAGCGGCACGGAGGAGCGCCATGGCGGACGTCTACATGTACGCCGGCCTGACCGGCGACCTTGGCTTCACCCGAGCGGAAGGCTCCTCCACCTACTTCGGGGTCGGCACAGCCACCTACGTCGAAACCCACTCGGGCCCCCTCTGGGAAGGGCTACGCCTGCGCTGGGAGTTGGAGAACCCGCGGGTCCGCATCGAGAACGGCTTCTCCGCCATCGACGACAAGCCGCCGACACGGCGGCGCGTGTACCAACTCATCCACCAGCAGGCACCCCGGCTCGACGCGACGCTGCTGGTGAAGGCCAACGCCTACGATCGCGTCGTCAGTAAGGGCCCCGACTACGTCCTCAAGTGGGCATGGCTGCAGCACATCCAACGAATCGTGTGGGACGTCGCCGAACCTGGCGACAGCCTGCATTTCATCACCGCGAGCGTCGGGACCCGCAAGCAGCGTGAGGACCTGTGGGCGTCTCTCTATAACGTCTGCGTCGAGCAGCGTCCGGAGTTCCTGCACGTCAAGGTGCACCAGTGGGAACGCGGGTCGTCGTGGGGGCTGCAGGTCATCGACTACGCGATGTGGGCTACCAGCCGGCACGAGGAGGGTCTGGATGACACCTTCTGGCCCTTCATCCAACCGCACATCACCATCGAAAAGCTGTGGCGGAGATAAAGAAGCGACCGGCTACCCCTCGCGGGGAGACGCCCCCAGGGCATCTTGTCACCGGTCGCTCTGCCCGCTAGTTAACCCGGTCCCGCGGCCGTTCTCCAGTCCATCAGGTATCACGAACGGCCCAAAGATCCCGGCACGGTCGGGGCTTCTGAACCGGGGCTTGCCGGACCCGGGATGGGCCGGTCGGCGCATCGACCGGTCTGGTAGAGGTGTCTCACCAACCACGCCAGTCACACCTCAACGCGTAACCTGCGCCGGGCACCCAACGGAGACGGTCACTGCCGGGGATCCTTCAGCCGGGCTCATCGCGTAATGCCTCGAACTCGGCGTCGCCCCAGCCGGCCATCTCCGACACCACCCAACTGCGTCCGTCGCGGTCGCGGGCGAGCTTGTAGCCGAAGTTGGGATGGAGCAGCCACCGTTGCGTGCCCTCGGCGTTCTCGAGGGCAAGGCTCTCGCCGCTCGACCCGACTGCTTCGAGGCCAGGCGTCAGACGCTCACCCGGCGCGCTCAGCGGCGCACTGGTGATCAGGGCGCCGGCGAACCACCATCGGAAGGGATACAGATCGGCGAGCAGGCACCAGTCTTCGCCGGCGGCGATACTCGGATCACCCTCGACCATCCCGCGCCCACGCTTAGCCAGTTCCCCGCGGGTGACGGTGAACGACGTAGGGGTACGCGGGTCGTCAAGGTCAAGGGTGCCTTCGCCGGCGGCTGTCCGGATAGGCAGATGCGGTGTCCGCCCCGTAGCGGGATCGGGCCGGAGCGCGCCGCGGGTCCACCAGCGATTGTTCGCTGCGATCTCGCGGTCGAGCTCGGCCATCGCATCCGGGCCCCACGGTGGTTCGGGTTCTTCCTCATGCTCCGGCGGTTCTTGCTCAGGCATGGTCTCCTCCGTCGTCTCGCCGGGCGCACTGGGACGCATCACCATCATGTCGAAACGCAGAGTGCTGACAAGGCTCCGGCCGGTGATCCGACTTCGCTTCCGCGTCGGCGCTCCTATCGCGACGATGGTCGGCGGTGATGCGACCACCGAGGGGGCAGGCGTGGCCAAGAGGAGCAGTAAGGCGAAACGCAGGGACCCGAACCGTCGACTCATTGCCCCGCGCAACCCGGCCGCATTCCGACCCGAGCTCGGGAAGGACCGGCTACCGGCTGAGCAGCAACTCGTCGACGGATGGCGAATCAGCCCGCATGCCCGCATCCGCCTCGCTCGGTCGGCCGACATCGAAGCCATCGCACAACTCGGCAAGCTCGCCGGTGCTGAGGACCTCGAGGAGGAGATCGCCGACGGCCTCCGGCGAGGTGTGATCGCCGCAGCCCTCTGCGCTGGTCTGCACGGCGGCAGGGAGCCCTTCACGCAACACATCGCGCAGGTGGGCGCCGAGATCGGCCGATCCGGCGCCGATCCCACCGAAATGCTGCTCCACGCCACCCTCGTCCTTGTCGCCGAGCACTCGGACGCCGGCGTCGTAGGAGCCCTGATCGCGTATCCGCCGCTGCGGGTCATCGCTGACCTGCTCGACACCGTCGGCAAGGGAAACCCGAAGGCACAGCAGGCGGTCCTGCTCTCCGGGGCGACGATGATCAGCCGAATCCACATCCTCGCCGTCGCCGAGCCGTGGCGCCGACACCGAGTCGGCGCGGCCCTCCTAGATGCCTGCCACCGCATCTACGCGCACTGCGGATACGTAATCACCTACGGCCAGATGCCACCGACACGAGGCCTCGATGTCTTCTACCGGCGCTGCGGCTTCACACTCCTCGAACCTGGCGAAGGCTTCGACGCGTGGATCGTGTTCGGCATCCACACGAAGATCCACCCGCAGCCCGACGAGCGTGTCTTCCTGAAAAGCAAGGTGCCGGTAGATGGGCTGGAGGGCGCTAATGAGTTCTGAGGATCACGGCGAGAGGGGCGCTCGTGGCAGCAAAGCGGAGCAAGCGGGTCGAGGTAGAACGCGAGAACGGCATCTTCGGGTTCCTGGTTCCGGACTGCAACACCAGTCAGCGGATACCTCGCACATATAGAGGCGAGCACGCACCGGAGAAGTGGAGAGTCGTCGAGGGCCCAGGCAGCCAGTCGAATGTCATTATCTGCTGGAACTGCGCGAACGATCCGCAGATGAGGGCGATCCGGCGCAAGGGCGGAGGACCGCGCTGATGTCGGCCACCGAGGTCTACCTGCACCCGGATCAGACGAGGAAGTGCTGGCCGCGGAAGGTCGCCTACGCGAAGTACGGCGGTAAGCAGGGCCAGCATCAGCGGCGGAAGTACGGCATCAAGAGCGGTCCTGGGCGGGACTCCGACTGGGTAATCTGTGCGGCCTGCGCCAACAGCGATCAGAAGCCAGCGATCACCCGCGAGGAGATTCGCCTCAAGGAAGAAGCAGCCGCCGCGGCGCAGGCCGAGATCGACCGTCGACGGAAGAGCTTGTACGACCGCTACGGCGCCTGGATACCGATGGTTCTCGGCTTTCTAGCGCTGCAGGGCGCCCCGACATGGTGGATCCTCGCTGCCATTGGCGGCGCCCTCGGCGGCGGACTGTTCCTCTGGGCGGCCCCAGTTCCCTGCCGGTCGACGAGCGATGCGGAACCCGAGTGTGACGAGTGGGGCCGCGGGATTCTGCGGGCCTGCGAGCCGAATGAGAAGCACCGCCGCCGACAGAACGAACTCCTGCGGGACGCCGTCACCGGCCGCCGGTGGCCGGACCGGATCTGGGAGGAACCGATGACGCGGATGGCGCTCGCAGGCTCGGTGCTCGGAGTGGCCATGTTCGGGGTGGCGTTGCCGGCGTACTGGATCGCGGGGTTCTGAAAGGGGACAGCATGCCCTGGTGGGGATGGCTAATCGTCGCGGTGCTTGTGGGCTGGGGGGCAGTGTTTTGGCTGATCGAGTGCCGCGCAGGAACGCACCGGAGGCACTACTCCGATGGCTGCCCGAAGCCGATCGTGGACAACGCATCGCGCGCCGACGGATCGTGGAAGCGGATCATCCCGCGCCGCGGGGACGGCGAGATCGACGACTTGGAACACCTCCTGGAACACCAGCGGCGCGGTGACCAGTAGACGGAAGGTCCGGCGCAATGACCGAGGACCAGTTGAGCCTGCCCGGCGTCGGACCGTGTTCTGGCCGCTGCCTGGACCACCCCGAGCACGTCTACATTCTGTGCTACGGGCGGCCCACCGTTGTGTCAGACCGCGACTACCTGCCCGATGACCCCACCCTCGACTACCCGATCACCCACTACGTGGGCTACACCCGTCAGCAACCCCCGCTACGACGGATCTGGTCGCACGGCGCCCGCTCCGCCCACTACATCGCGCAGATTCGGCCCGGGACGGGTCGCAGGTTCAAATCCTGTCAGCGGAGGCCGGCGTCAGCGGGCGGTGGCTTCAGTGAAGATCGGTAGCGGCACCGGAGCACTCTTCCGCGACTCTTGACGGACAACGTGACGGCGATATCCGTACAACAGAAGTCGTACGTCCTCCCACCGACGGGTGACACCGCCCCGAACCAGGTTCAGTCCCCGGTCTCTCGTCCCTCGATGGCCGGCTCCCTAGCGTCGACTCACAACAGCGAACGACGGAGGGAGAGCCATGATCGACGTCATCGACCTCGAAAAACACTATGGACGGAAGACCGTTCTGGACGGGCTCAGCTTCATGGTGGAACCGGGGCGGGTCACGGGATTCCTCGGCCCGAACGGAGCCGGGAAATCGACCACGATGCGGCTGATCGCCGGCCTCGACGCACCAACCAGAGGGCGCGCCACCGTCGCCGGCCATCCGTACGCCGAGCACGACGCGCCCCTGCGGACCCTGGGCATGCTGCTCGACGCAGGGGCGGCGCATCCCGGCCGAACCGCCCGCGCGCACCTGCGTGCTCTGGCCGCCGCAGCCGGCATCTCCCGCCGACGGGTCGACGAGCTTCTCACGATGGTGGGCCTCGAAGCAGTGGCGACATCCCGGGTCGGGCGGTTCTCGCTGGGCATGCGGCAACGTCTCGGCATCGCCTCGGCGCTGCTCGGCGACCCGGCGGCCGTGATGCTCGACGAGCCGGTCAACGGGCTGGACCCCGACGGGGTGCGCTGGCTGCGTGAGCTGCTTCGTCAGCTGGCCGCCGAGGGCCGCACGGTGCTGGTCTCCTCGCATCTGATGAGCGAGATGACGCTCACCGCCGACCATCTGGTGATCATCGGCCGCGGGAGGCTGATCGCCGACGAGCCGCTCGAGGAGTTCGTTCGCAGGGCCGGCGGCGGCGTGGTCGAGGTGCGCTCACCCGACGCCACCGCGCTCCGCGACCTGCTGGTCGGGCCGGGTGTGACGGTCAGCGCGCGGGAAGCCGGGTTGCTCGAAGTCTCGGGTCTCGACGCCGAGGTGATCGCCGCGCGGGCCGCCGGCGCCGGTGTGCCGGTGCACGGGCTGACGCCGCGGGCAGCCTCGTTGGAGCAGGCCTTCATGGATTTGACCAGGGATCACAGCGAGTATCGGAGCGTGCGGTCGTGAGGCTCGGGACGTTGAAGGCGGAATGGGTGAAGCTCTGGTCGCTACGAGCCCCGGTCTGCGCGATCGTGGCGACGGGCGTGGCGACCGTGGCCGGTGGAGTACTCACCGCGCAGGCGGTCGCGGAGTCGCCCCGGATGGCGGTCGGACCTGTCGCGGCCAGCATGGAGGGCGTGCAGTACGCCCGGTTTGCCGTCGTGGTGCTCGGCGTGCTGGTCGCCACCTCGGAATATTCGTCGGGCCTGGTGCGGTGGACGTTCGCCGCGGTCCCGACCAGGCTTCCGGTGCTCGCCGCCAAAGCCGTGCTGGTGGCTGGTGTCACGGCGGTCGTCGGTCTCATGACGGTTCCGGTGGCGTTCCTCGCAGGACAAGCGGTCCTCGGTTCGCGCGGTGTCGGGCTCGGCGACGCCGGGGTGCCGCCCGCGCTGGTCGGTGCGGTCGGTCAGCTGGTCGGCATCGCACTGCTGGGAGTGGCCGTCGGCACGCTGTTGCGGAACGCGGCGGCCGCGGTGGGCACCGTGATCGCCGCCGTGGCGATCCTGCCCGGATTGCTCGATACGGTCTCGGCGGACGTCGCGAGGTTCGCTCCCGGCCGCGCCGGGGAAGAGACGATGACGGATGCTTGGCCGGCAGCCCCGATCCTGCTCGCCTGGGTGGTGGCCGCGCTGGTCGGCGCCGGCTACCTGCTGCGTCGAAGGGACGCATGAGCCTCGAACGTGCCGCCGACGCCCGGCGCCTCCCGTGGGCGTCGGGGCTCGTAGTGAACGCCGCCGTGGCCGTACCGGTCGGGATCTGGGACGCCGGCAACGGCACGAACCTGAACCTGGACGAACGCGTACTCGCGGCGGAACTGGTCGTCACCACGGCTGCCCTGCTGGTGCGGCACCTGGTACCACTGGTCGTGCTGGGCGTGCTACTCACAGTGGCGATCAGTCGATGGTGGGCGGCAGAGGCGGCTCTGGTCGAGCCCGCGTTACTCTTCGCCCTGTACACGGTCGCGGTGTGGCATCGCCGGTGGATTGCGTATTCGGCTTTTGCCGCGTACGCGGCCGTCGCCCTCGGCGGCGTGGCGCTCTGGCCACGAGCCGGTCGCCTGCCCGAGACTCCGGTCCTGATGATCGCGACAGGGGTGGCCGCGGCGGCGGTCGGAGTCGCGGTGAGGGCGCGGCGCGGTTACCTCGCTGCGGTCGAGGACCGGGCCCGCCGGCTGGAGATCGAGCGCGACCAACGCGCGCAGCTCGCCGCCGCCGACGAACGGGCCCGCATCGCCCGCGAGATGCACGACATCGTCGCCCACAACCTGACGGTGATGGTGACGTTGTCGCAGGGTGCCGCCGTTGCGGCCCGGGGCTCGCCGGAAGCTGCCGAGGTCATGATGGAGGTCGCCGAGGTCGGGCGATCTGCGCTGACCGATGTGCGCCGGCTGCTCGGCACGCTGCGCGAGCCGTCGCAGGCCCGGCAGCCATCGCCGGGCGTATCCGGCCTTGACCAGCTGCTCGATACCCTGCGCGCGGCCGGTCTCCACGCCCAATTGACGCTGAGTGGTCCGGTGACCACGCTGCCCTCCGGGCAGCAGGCGACCGTCTACCGGTTGGTGCAGGAGTCACTCACCAACGTTCTCAAACATGCGTCCGACGTCACGAGCGTCGCCGTCGGCGTTGAAGTGTCCGAAGAGGAGTGCGTGATCGAGGTGATCGACGACGGATCCGAATCAGCGGACGGCGAACCGGGCCACGGGCTCGTCGGCATGCGCGAACGCGTGGCCGTCTACGGTGGCACCGTGAACGCGGGCCCGCGCCCGGATGGTGGCTGGCGCGTCGGGGCACGGTTCTACCGATGATCACCATTCTGCTGGCCGACGACCAGGCGTTGATCCGTAAAGGCTTCCGGCTGGTGCTCGAGGGCGAGGACGACTTCTCCGTCGTGGGTGAAGCCGTCGACGGTGAGGACGCCGTGCGCCAAGCCGCGCGGCTGAGCCCCGACGTCGTCGTGATGGACGTGCGGATGCCGGGCACCGACGGTATCGAGGCCACTCGCCGGATCGTCGAGGCCGCCGACGGGATCCGGGTGCTCATCCTGACGACGTTCGATCTCGACGAATTCGCCTACGCGGGGCTGCGCGCAGGCGCCAGCGGGTTCCTGCTCAAGGACGCGCCACCCAATGACCTGGTCTCAGCGATTCGCTCTGTGGCCAGCGGCGACGCGGTGGTGGCCCCGAGCGTGACCAGGCGCCTGCTCGACGCGTACGCTGACCGACTGCCCGCGCTGGGGCCGACCGGCCCGCTGTTGGACGATCCGCGGGTCGCCCGGCTCACGTCGCGGGAGCGGGAGATCTTCCTGGCGATGGCCGAGGGACTGTCCAACTCGGAGCTGGCGGAGCGCTTCGTGCTCTCGGAGGCGACCGTGAAGACCCATATCGGCCGCATCCTGCCGAAGCTCGAGGCTCGCGACCGCGTTCAAGCAATCGTGCTGGCCCACCGCCTCGGTCTCGTGCCCTGAGGTTGGTTCGTTCGCCGGTTGAGGTCGATTACCGTGTCCCAGGCCGCGTCGGGGAAAGTGGCCAGCTACACCACCCTCACCGTCTACCGGGACAACAACCGCCAACTACCACCCACCGTCGAAATGCTCGTCGCCGACGGCGTCCTGGACCACAAACTCACCAGCGCGGTCACCACCCCCGACGGCTACCCGATCTACCGTTGCCCCACCAACTGGCGGCTCGCCGTCGGTTCGAACGAGCCCACCGCCGCCCCGGCAGACCTCGGAGCGCAACCGGCGCGCGCTCGTGCCGCGGATAGCGCCCGCCCCGGCCGGCTGGGCAGCGTTGATGTACAGCACCCCTGACGGCAGCAAGACCCTGGCCGCCTCATTGACCATCGGGGACGCCGAAATCGACTTCGCCGGATGGGCCGAGGCGTTCCTGAAAGCGCAGCACAGGCTCGTCGAAGAGGCGTTCTGCGGCGGGCAGGACGGCTCGGCACGCACCTGAGAGAAGCGTCGAACAAGTCGCAGTCTTCAGGGCAGAAGATGAGGACGAAAGCATCCTCGACACCGTCGCACAACAGCCCGCGGGGGGAACCCCATTGCGACGCAATGGGGTTCCCCCGCTTATCTCGAAGTACGAGAGAATCGATCCTGCTCCAGTCCGTACTGTGCTTTTCGGGGCCGGTAGCGGACGGCGAGCTTCTCGGCCGCGAGTCTGCGGTGCAGCATGGAAGTCGGGCTCGGAACGTAGTTCGCGGCGCGGATCGACTGGGTGGCCAGGATGACGACCGACAGGTTCTCCCCGGCCGGCCTTCTCCCGAGTCTGTCCGTGGAGCAAGTTGTGGAGGAGTGCTAAAAACCACCCTCAGAACGCGGGGCACCGGCTGTGGTCAGCATGTTGTCGATGAGGTCAGCGGCGCGCGGGGTGCCGCCCTCGGCCAGGGCGGCGGTCTGCAACTGTTTGGACCGGTCAGCGCGTTCCGGATCGGTGACCAAGTCGTTCAGTGCCGCGCGCAGAGTTTCGGCGGTGGCGTCAGCGGTGTCCACACGGCGGGCGACGCCGAGTTCCACGAGCCGGTCGGCGTTCATGAACTGCTCGGCACCCTGCGGCACGGCGATCATGGGAACGCCGGCGAGGAGCCCCTCGCCGCAGCCGCCCATGCCGGCGTGGGTGACGAAGGCGTCCGCCTGTTCCAGGATCGCCCGCTGCGGGACCCAGGAGTGCACTTCGACGTTGGGCGGGATGGTGCCGAGTTCTTCGCGATCGGTGTACTTGCCGATCTGGAGTACGACGTGCCAGCCGGGCAGGTCGCCGAAGGCGGCGATGCACTGGCGGTAGAACGTCGGCTGGCGCGTGTACGCCGAGCCGAGTGAGATCAGCAGCACGTGGTCCGCGGTCGGCGGGCGGGTCCAGCCGTCCGTGTCCGCTCGGGAGTCGAAACATGGACCGACGAAGGTTACCGTGTCGCTGTCGACTCGATCGGCGTGCGGCTGCATGGCTCGGGGGATCAGGGCGAGGGTCCTGGCGGGCGAGCCGGAGAACGTGTCCACGTCCGTGGTAGTCGCGCCGCAGTCGGCGAGCCACCGCGCGAACCTGTCCCGGTACGCGTCGGCTCCCGGCAGCTTCCGCAGCTGCGCCGCGACTTCCTCCTGAAAGCCGTCCCAGCCGACGAACGTCGGGGACAGCTGCATGAGGGGGCGGCCCTGTGCCTCGGCGAGAGCGCGCGCCGCGTAGGCACCGATGTCGTAGAGATATAGGTCGGCCGGATCGTCGTCGTAGGCGGCGCGCAGTTGCGGGAGCGCCTGGATGGCGTCGGCGAGGAAGAGGCTCGCCGCGGCGATGGGATCGGCAGGCCAGTCGTTGGCCGCGACGGGCAACGTGGAGGTGCAGGGCACCAACTCCGCGCCGGTGGACTCGATCCGGTCGGCCACGAACGGGTCGTTGGCGTAGGTGACCCGGTGCCCGCGGGCCACCAGTTCGCGGATGAGCGCGAGGCTGGGCAGGACATGGCTGACGATGGGGATGCCGATCATCGCGATATGGCCACGGCGACGGGACACGGGTGATCACTCGTTTCTGGCGCGGGAGGGTGCGGGCGGCGTGGCGAGGATGCGGCGTCACGGCTGGGCGGCTGCCTTCTCCAGGTCGGCGACGGTTCCGGACATGATCGTCCGTAGATGCCTGGTGATGCGCTCCACGGGCCACTCCCACCACGCCACGGCGAGGAGCCTGGCGATGTCCGCGGCGTCGTAGCGGGTGCGGATGAGCCGGGCGGGGTTGCCGCCGACGATGCCGTAGTCGGGGACGTCGCTGGTGACCACGGCGCAGGTGGCGACGATCGCGCCGTGACCGATGCGTACACCGGGCATGACCGTGGTGCCGTGGCCGAACCACACGTCGTTGCCGACGATCGTGTCGCCCCGGCCGGGCAGGTCGGTGATCAGGTCGAAGTGCTCCGCCCAGGAGCCCCCCATGGTGGGGAACGGGAAGGTGGAAGGACCATCCATGCGGTGGTTGGCGCCGTTCATGATGAACCGGGTGCCCGTCCCCAGCGCGCAGTACTTGCCGATGACGAGCCGCTCGGGACCGTAGTGGTAGAGAACGTTGCGCGTCTCGAACGCGGTCGGGTCGTCCGGATCGTCGTAGTAGGAGAAGTCGCCGACCTCGATCAGCGGCGACTTCACCAACGGCTTGAGCAGGACCACGCGCGGGTGCTCGGGCATCGGGTGGAGCACGGTGGGATCGGCGGAAAGAGTCGGCATCGCGGCGGCGAGTCCTCTCTGATGAACTAAAACGACGTCTGTCGCGTTAAGATGCTGACATAAGTCTGCTTTCTCGATCAACCGGATACCGATTGCCGATGACAGAGCCGCCGGACACGACATCGGACCGCCGTCCGGGCGGTCGCACCGCCCGCGTTCGCGCCCAGGTTCTCGATGCGGTGCGCGCCGAGCTCGCTGAAGGCGGTCACCAAGGACTCACGATGGAGGGTGTCGCGACGCGGGCCGGAGTGCACCGCGCCACGGTCTACCGGCGGTGGCGCGATGTCGGCGGTCTGCTGGTCGACGTCATCACCGCTGCCGGCGAAGTCGACTGGCAGCCGCCGGACACCGGCTCCCTACGCGGCGACCTGGCGGCACTCAACCAGGAGATCCAGCAGTCTCTGGTCGTACAGCCGTCGCTCGCCGTCGCCCTGATGGCCGCCTCGTTCCACTCCGAACAGGCTGCCCGGGCACAGACGCAGCTGTGGAGCGACCGGTACGCCCAGTGCGAGATCGTCGTCGAGCGCGCCGTCGCGCGCGGTGAACTGCCCGTACAGCATTTGGATGCGCGGAGCCTGCTGATCGCGGCCACCGCGCCGATCTACCACCAGCTCGTGCTGCTGCGCACCGCTCCGGACCCGCTACTCCCGGAACGGGCCGCGGAGGCGGCGATCCTGGCGGCTGCTGCGGGTGCCTTCTCCGCCCGTCGGGCAGAGGGCATGTGATCGACAGATCGCAGCGATTGCTAGTACGACCTCGACGGCCCGCACGAGCCTCGCTACCTCTTCGAGGCGATCCCGGACCCGCAGCCGGTCGACAGACCCGCAGCGGGTCGACACTCGAGGCAGTCGCTAGCTCAAACTCGTCCAGAAGTCGTAGTGGTGATCGGTGGTGAAGTCCGCACGCGTCCAGCCATCCGAGGCCAGTGTCTGCACGTGCCCGTCCTGGCCGTCGAACGCGGGCCAGGCGGTCTCGCCGGAGGTGGCGAAGCCGGTCCAGGTCAGGAGCATGCGGCTGCGAAGCCTGGTCTGCTCGGCGGCGATGTCCTCGAAGAGGGAGATGTCGTCGAAGAGGTAGGGCAGTTCGGTCATGTGACCGGCGCGCTGCTGGAAGCTGGGCTCGGGGTAGTTGTTGAACCAAGGGGTGTTGCGCTCGCTGAATTCGTACATTTTCGTCGGAGTCCACTGCGACAGCAGCCGAGCGGTGTCCAGAGTGGGCGTGGACCAGAGTGCGTCGGTTTTCGCGGCAGCCAGGGCTTCGCCGGCAGAGGGGAAGCTGCTGAGCGGGTAGCGCTCGAGCACGGCGTCGGCGTTGTCGCCGAACTGTGCGCGGATGGCGGGCTCGTAGTCCGCGGACTTCATCGGGGCACCTTGAGCGAGTTCCTGCCCTAGGACCATGCCGCGTTCCTCGTCGTGGTTGACGCCGATGAGGACTGGGACGCGGTTGAACCTTCCGGTGCGCAGGGCCTCGGCTGAGGACAGCGGCATCAGCGTCGTTCCGGTGACCGGGCGGGGCTCGTTGAGCGGGCCGTAGGCGGCCAGCAGCTTGGCTACGGCAGTCCTGCGGAGGCACGTGGCGGTGTTCTGTTCGCAGTGGACGGCGGCGATGACCCGCTTGGCATCCGCATCCGCGTCGGCGCGGGAACGAGACCCGTCAGTGGTGCAGGGGGCACTCTGGATGATCGCCCGCTGGAACAGCCCGGCCGAGGCGGGCGAGGCGAGGTGGCCGCAGACGCTGTAGCCGCCGCCGGACTGACCCATGATCGTCACGTTGGCGGGGTCACCGCCGAAAGCGGTGACGTTGGCGCGGACCCACCGCAGAGCCGCCTGCTGGTCCTGCAGGCTTAGGCCGTCGGCGCCGGGTTGGGACGGGTCGCTGAGGTGGCCCAGGATGCCCAGGCGGTAGTTCATCGAGACGACGACCGCGCCGTTGGCGGCAAGGCTCTTCGGCCCGTACATGTCGCCGCTGCCGTACATCAGGCTGCCGCCGTGGATCCACACGAGCACCGGCCGCTGGTCGGTCGTCTTCGTGGCGGACGTGGTGACGTTCAGGTAGAGGCAGTCCTCCTTCTCGCTCGGGATGCCGACGGGTAAACCGACGGGCTGGGCGCAGGGTGCCCCGGCTGTGGTCGCCGGACGAATCCCGGACCAGGAGTTGGCTGGCCGCGGCGCCTTCCACCGCAGCTCACCCACCGGCGCGGTGGCGTACGGGATGCCCTGGAAGCTGCGTATCCGACCGTCGATGGTGCCGCGCACCTTGCCGTTGGCTGTGGCGACCACAGTCGAAGGGGCGGCCCGCTCAGTCGGCGCGGCTTGTACGTGCGCCGACATGGTCAGGGCGAGCCCAAGACCCGCCGAGGCAACGGCGGCGGACCACTTCCCGACGAGCGTGGATTTCGTCATGGACGAACCCTAGAGCCGATTTGGGCGATCGCGCAATGCGATCGCCCAAGGCGGTCGCATTGATCGACCGCCCAAATCTGGTGCTAGTGTCTGGCGTATGGGAAATCGCGATGCCCTGCTCGCGGGCGCGAAGGCGTGTCTGCGGGAGAAGGGCTACGAGCGCACCAGCGTCCGGGACATCGCTACGTCGGCCGGTGTGAGCATGGCCGCCATCGGCTACCACTACGGCACCCGCGAAGCACTGCTCAATCAGGCATTGTTCGAGATCCTCGACGAACGAGGCGACGCTATGAGCCGGGCTCTAGGCGCCGACACCGACAGCTTCGACCAAGGACAGTTCGCACGGATGTGGCAAGCCCTGGTGGACGACTTCGCCGCGAATCGCGATGTCTGGCTCGCCTCGCTTGAGCTGTTCATGCAGGCCCAGCGCCAGCCCGGTCTGCGCCAGGCGCTGGCGGCCGGCACCACCCAGGGTCGCCGGGGTGTAGCGGCGATCCTCGCGCGTGTACCCGAGGACCAGGTATCGGAGAAGGCCGTGCGCACGCTGGGCAGCGTCCAACTCGCCCTCATGTCCGGTCTGATGATCCAGCACCTCAGCGACCCCGACACGGCACCGAGTGCCGACGAGATCGTCGAGGGGCTCCGCGGCTTGGCCGGAATGGTCCAGTGACGGAAGCAGGGCACCGCCTTTACAGACCTGTTAGTTTGTCGGCGTGCACGAGAGGCAGCTGTCGCCGAGTGGTGAACGGTTGCTCGACGTCGCGGCGGAGGTGTTCTACGCGGAAGGCATCCGGGCGACCGGTGTTGACACACTGGTCGAGCGGGCGAGGGTGTCCAAGCCGACGTTGTACGCCCAGTTCGGCTCGAAGGAGCAGTTGATCGCGGCGGTTCTCGAGCGCCGCAGCCGGGATCGCCGGGCCAGTTTGGCGAAGTTCCTCGCCGGCCATGAAGGCCCGCCCAAGGAGCGCCTCCTGGCGGTGTTCGACTGGCTGGCACAGGGACACCAGCGGGCGGGATTCCGGGGCTGCCCGTTCACCAATGCGGCGGTCGAGCTCCCCGATCCGGATCATCCTGCCCGTCTGGTGATCGCCGCGTACAAGCTCGCGCTGCGCGATGTGCTCAGGGAGGTAGCGGCCGAGGCAGGTCTGCCGGATCCGGCCCGGATCGCCTCGGAGCTGTCGCTGCTCATCGACGGAGCGAACGCCCGCGTAGTGGTCTTCGGTGATCGAGAAGCGATACGGCACGCCAAAAGGGCTGCGGTCAGTGTCGTCGGCGGGTCACCGGCCAGCGACGTGGAAGGAGCACCCAACGTGACTGAACTCTTGCGGCCAGGGCTGGCCGCAACAATGGACTACCGCGTGCCGAATACCCGGACGGTTCCCCACCTGCTTCCGGAAGCACCGGAATTCACGAGGATGCCACAGGTACTCGCGACCGGGTATCTCATCGGCCTCGTCGAACAGACCTGCATGAAGGCCGTCCAGGATTGTCTCGACGAGTCGGAGCGAACGGTCGGCGTGCATGTGGACCTCAGCCACGAGGCGCCGAGCCCGCCGGGCGCGCTGATTCGCTTCGACGCGGAGTTGGTCACGGTGCACGGGCGTGAACTGACCTTCTCGATCCGCGCCGCCGAGTACGACGGCACCACGGTCTGCCGCGGTACCCACAAGCGCGCCGTCATCGACTTGGCCCGCTTCGAGAGCAAAGCGCGCGCCCGGAGAAGCGCGCCGGAGTAATCGATGACGCCACGAGGACAGCCGACGTTCCTCGTTCTCACCGTCCTCGTGGCCGAGCCGAAGCACGGCTACGCCGTCATCGAGGACGTCCAGCGCATCACCGACGGGCGGGCCACGTCGCGGGCGGGAACGCTCTACGCCGTACTCGACCGGTTGCGCAGTGAAGGGCTCATCGAGGTCGACCATGAAGAGGTCGTCCAGTCCCGGATGCGCGCTACTACCGGCTCACCGCACTCGGCGAGCGGCGACTGGCCGACGAAAGCGCCAGACCGCGCCAATTCCAGTGGGCGCTCCTGTGGCTACCCCTATGGCGGGGTTCATTCTGGCGGCTGTGCCGCTCAACCAGTGGGAACGGCTGAGTACGCTGGTCACGCTGGGCCGGCACGCAGAGAACGCCGCCTACACGGTTGAGGCCTCGGACCCGGTCGGTACCGGGCGGTCGGCAACTACCTCGTAGACCAGGTCGGTGGTGATCGAACCGATCCGCGCGAGTTCGGATGTGATCCGCGCCAGATCCTTCATGTCGCGGGCGAGGATCTCGGCGATGTAGCAGGCCTCGCCGGTCACTCTCAGGCACCGGACGATCTGCGGCTCCCGGGCCAGGACGTCCGACACCTTGTCGTACAGCGCACCGTGGACCTTCATGCGCACGACGGCGTGCAACGCGAACCCCAGCCGCTCCGGTTCGACCTTCGCCGTCCACCACCGGATCACCCCATCGGTGACCAGCTCGTTGAGCCGGGCCCTGGTCGCCGAGACCCCCAGATGGACCCGCGCAGCGATCTCCTTGAGGGAGGCGCGGCCCTCACTCTGTACGACATCGAGCAACATCCGATCGGCAGAGTCGATCTCGCGTCTGGTGGCCACAGCGGGATTCTGCCGCAGAATCTGCGGCACTCCAGGACTGATCCCGTCGAAATGGCCTGTGATCGCGTCTGCCGCGCTCGTAGCGTCGTCGGCGTGACTGACTATGCGTATGCCTTCGTCGACGTCTTCGCGGCGCGGCCGTTCAGCGGTAATCCCGTGACGGTCGTCCCCGACGCCGACGATCTCGACCTTGCAACCATGCAGGCCATCGCTCGCGAGTTCAACCAGTCGGAGACCACGTTCCTGCTGCGGCCCGACATCGAGGGCGCCGACCATCAACTCCGCTCGTTCACGCCGGTCGGCGCCGAAGTGGGCGGCGCCGGCCACAATGCGCTCGGCGCCTGGATCTGGCTGGCCCGGGCCGGACGGTTGCCGGGAGGCCGCAGCCAGTTCGCCCAGCAGATCGGCCGCAATCTGCTCCCGGTAACGGTCAACTCCGATTCCGACGGCGTCGAGGTGTCGATGGTGCAGTCGCCGCCGGTCACCGGGGACACCGTCGCCGACCGCGACGAACTGGCCGCCTCCTTGACCCTGCGCCCCGCCGACCTCGCTCCGAGCCCGGCTCTGGTGATCAGTACCGGAGCCGGGCACCTGCTCGTCGAAGTCAACGACCGGGCAGCCGTCGACCGCAGTACACCGGACTCGCCACGGCTGAAGGCCGCACTGCAGGCGGTCGGCGGCGAAGGGTGCTACGTGTACACCCGCGAAGGCTCGACCGATGCTTACGCCCGCTTCTTCAACCCGACCGTCGGCATCATGGAGGACCCGGCGACCGGTACGGCGGCCGGACCGTTGGCTACGCGGCTCGTATCCGACGGGATCCTGCCCGACGGCGCCACCGCGGTAATCGAACAAGGAGCCGCGCTGGGCCGGCCGAGCCTTATCCGGGTGACCGTGCGCGGGACCCACGTCCGGATCAGCGGCCGCGGCCTCATCTCCGCCGACGGCACTCTGTACGTCTGAATCGCGGAGCGGCCACGGACGATGTCACGATCAGGAGAAGCTGATGCCGGGGTCTGGCGCGACCGGACAGCGCCGATCTGGACATTTGCGGGGTGAGGCCTCGTGCACAGCTGGCACCCGCGCTCTTTCACGTGCCGGCTATCCGGACCGTTGCCCGCAGGCTAGCCGGGTCGTCGACGTGATGGAGCAGGTAGTGCGCCAGATCGGCCCGTGACAAAGAGGGCGTGCGGGGCAGATCCGCGTCGGCGATCGTGAGGTACCGACCGGTGAGCCGACCGTCGGTCAGCCGCGGCGGCCGCACGATCGTCCAAGCCAGATCGCAGGCGCTGACGAGGTCCTCCAGTCTGGCCATGTCCGCGTATGGGTGCCGGTACAGGGGCTTCACCAGGCCATTGATCAGCAGCCGATAGCTGAGTGGCGCGGCGGGGGACAGGCGAAGACTCGCCGTCGTAACGCACATCAGCCTCTGCACGGAGTGCTCCTGCATCGCCATGATGATGTTGCTGATGCCGTGTGAGTAGATCGTCGTCGGGCACCGGTCAGGGCTGCCCAGGCAGGACAGCACGGCCTCGTGTCCCGCTACGGCGTTCCGCCAGCCGTCCGGGGCCAAGACGTCGCCACGCCGGACCTGGAGGCCGGTGCGCTCTGGGATCGCGTTCGGGTTCCGTGCGATGGCGGTGACCCGATGTCCGGCTTCCAGGGCTTGGGCGAGCACCTGAGCGCCCGTGCCCCCGCTAGCTCCGAAGACCAGCAGCCTCATCGGACGACTTGCCGGTTGCGGAGTAGGACGAGGCTCGCGGCGCTCGCGAGGACGACCAGTGTCACCACGGCCAGGAACAGCTGTGCGTGCAGGCCGAGGATGAATCAAACGATCGGCTTCCCGAGAAGGTCCTAGACGCGAAGCCCGGAGCCGCCAGCGACGACGATGTTCTCGCCGGTGAGGTAGGCCGCAGCAGGGGAGGCGAGGAAGGCGACCAGTTCCGCGATCTCCTCGCTAGTGCCTAACCGGCCGAGCGGGATCTGCCCGGCCAGAGCGGTCTCAGCGGCCTCGGCGGACGTACCGAGCTTCGACCAGATGGGTGTCGCTATCGCGCCCGGGCTCACCGCATTGACCCGGATCTGGCGTGGAGCCAATTCCAGCGCCAGCGACGGTACGAGGGCCAGCAGGGCGCCCTTACTGGCAGCGGCAGCCGAACCGGCCCCCACGCCCCGGGTGGCGCCGATCCCGACGGTGAGGATGATGCTTGCGCCGTCGCGGAGCAGCGGGAGCGACTTCTGCAATGTAAAGAACTGTCCCTTGAAATTGACGGCCAGCAGGTCGTCGACGGTGGCCTCGTCGTACGCTTCGATCGGCATCCCATGGACCATTCCGGCGTTGAGGAAGAGAACGTCCAGCGCCTCGAACTGCTCGCGGACCTCGGCGATCGCCCGGTCCGTGTCCGGTAGCGAGCGGGCATCGGCTTGCAGCACGACCACGTCGTCCGGGAGCTGCGCCCGAGCCGCGCCGACCGAGCTGGGTGTCGAGCCCGTGACGGCCACCCGATGCCCGTTTCGGTGCAGCAGGGCCGCGGTGGCCAGACCGATCCCGCTGGTTCCGCCTGTGATAAGTGCTGCGCGTGAAGTCATGCGGCAACGCTAGGAAGCGGAGGTCACATGCGTCCAAGACCTCTTCTACGTCGCGTGATACTGCTCAGGCATCATTGGCAGGTGGACGTTGACCTCCGTCTGATCCGCTATTTCACCGTGGTGGCCGAGCACGGCAACTTCCACCGTGCGGCCGCTGCCTTGCGCACGGCGCAGCCGTCGTTGAGCCGCCAGATTCAGCAACTGGAGAGGCTTCTCGGAGTGCGGCTGTTCGAGCGGACGCGCCGAGGCAGTCACCTCACCGCCGCGGGCGAAGCATTCCTGCCCGACGCGGTGTCGCTCCTGCGAGCTGCCGAGCGCGCTGCGGATCGGGCCCGATCGGTCGGCGGATCCGACCCACTACTGCTCGGCTACACAGGCAACCTCATTGTGACCCCCGTGGTCCGCGAACTGCGCCGGCGTGGTCGTACGGTGCGAGCCCGGCACCTTTCCCAACCGGACGTGGCTGCGGCACTGATCGACCATCGGATCGACGTGGCCGTCACCCGGCTGCCGTTGTCTACCGACCGACTTCACGTCACGGTTCTGTACGAGGAGCCCAGAGCGTTGGTCATGCCGGTGTCGCACCGGCTGGCCGGTCAGGAATCAGTAAGTCTGGACGACTTCGCCGACGAGCCCTTGGTCCGTCACTCCGATCCCGCCATCGATGCGTTTTGGCGCATCGACCCGCGCCCCGACGGTCGGTCCGCCCCGGACGGCCCGACAGCCGCAACCGTCGAGGACAAGCTCGAATTCGTCGCTGCCGGGGACGCCTTGACCATGGCCCCGCTGGGCGACGAGCACACGTCTTTGCGACACGACCTGACGTTCGTCCCGGTGCGCGATGTTGACCCGTGCCGCGTCGTCGTAGCCACCAGGGCGAACGAGACAAGCCCGTTGGCCGAGCAGTTCCGGCTCGTCGCGGCCGCCCTCCTCGGCCCGGTCTGACGGCCAACAGCGTCCGCACGCGCGCCGTCCGTTCGTCGGAGCAGCGTGGTGACGCCGACGCAGGCGTCAACGGCGGATTCACCGAGTAGGCCGACGGAGCGGCGACTGGGTCAAACAACCTCGCGGTCTCCGGCTGCATCGGGATCCACTGCCGCCCCTGACATGCATCGCCACCTCACCGTCGTAACCTAGGTCGTAATGCGAGACGTGTAGAGGGCCGAGGCCTCCTATTACCCAGCACCAGATCCCCCCGCTGGCTATCGTCTTCCCGCTGGGGGCGTTGGCCCTCGCGGTACTGCTGAGGATGCTGCACCGCCGCGCCGCCCTGACCGTGCCGAGGGCCATCGCGAGCGCCGCGCTGTGCGCATACGCCGCCGGCGTTACCGCGAACACGCTCCTGCCGGTCTACGTCGGCAGGACCGGCCCCCGGCCGCCCTGGTCCGCCTTTCTTAGCCTCGTGCCGCTGATCAACACCGAGCACACCGACATGCTGCAAACGTGGTGGTGTTCCTCCCGCTCGGCGTCCTGCTGCCGATCGTCGCGCGCGTCCGCTCCGCAGGCCGGGTGCTGCTCTACGCGTTCTTGCTCAGCCTCACCATGGAGGCGCTCCAGTTCCTGAATGCCGTCACCGGGCACGTGGTCACATCGCCGATGTGAACGACCTGCTGGCCAACACCCTCGGCGCCAGCGTCGGGTGAGACCGAGTGTCTGGTCCTGGGATGCATCGGGTGCGTGAGCCGGGTCGACGAGCCATTGGAGAGCGCTGAGCTCCGAGCAGCACGGCCCGAGGCTCCGTCCTGCGTCAGCCTTGGTTCTTCGCCGGAGAGCACTCGTACGCTGGCGCTCCGCGCTACCCATGCCGGTGATCGCGCTGCCGTGCGCTGTGCAGTAACGCGGTGGATGCCAGCTTGCGTGTGTGGTGTTCGACCACGAGTAGCCCGGCCCGCCATCGCCGCAGCGGTCGCTCGGCGAGGCGGCCGGCTCTGCACCTCGTGCTCGCAGGAAGCCACACGGGACGAGAGCTGCTGCGAGCGCAGTGATGGCCAGTCCAGCGGACGATCGGGGCGGAGCTGACCCGGGCCGCGGTGCTGAGCCCGACGCGCTTGACTAACGGCGGGGCCACGACACCGCCGGCCACGTGACGAGCCGAACGGCGACCCTCGTGGAGCAGTACCGGCGAGCTCATCCTCGGCGACTCGAGGCGGCTGGCGACCGTGCCGCTTGGCAGCGACGTGGACCTGCCCTTTGGTGTCACTGCCGACGTCCCGCGGCCTCGCGCCCAGTGTCCGACTTCGAACGAGCCGGTGGGTCCAGCAAAGGCTTCATCGCACTTGTGGAACGCGGCCGGAGCACGTTGAGGCGGCGTCGCTCGAACCGCCCGTGGAAGGCTGTCCGTGTAACGCTGAATGGTCAGCGGTGGGCGTGAGCCTGAGGCCGCCCGGCGGTCGGTCCCTTGATGCCCAGGTGGGTGTGGCCGAAGCCGCCGTCGTACTTGACGCCGTAGCCCATGAGCCGGTCCAGGCCGACGTGGACCAGGCCGATGGCGCCGGCGACGGTGAGTGCGGTGGTGTGCCAGCCGAGTCCCGCGGCGAGCAGGGCCACCGGTAGGGGTGCGGTGTGCGCCAGGTTGTAGGTCCAGGCGCCGACCCGGTTGCTGACGAGGTAGCCGAGCATGGAGAGGTCGGGGACGAGGAAGAGCGCGGGGATCAGCCACCAGGGGGCCCCGGTGGGGGCGTAGGCGAAGAGGGCGGCTGTGGCGATGGCGAGCCCTTCGGCTCGTAGCCAGGTGCGGGGCCGGTCGGTGACCACACCCGGTGCCACGGTGGTGGGCGGAGCTCCGGCTCCGCCGGTCGTCCCCGGCGCGACGTCGGGTCCGGCGATGGAGTCGTTCGAGGCGCCTTGGGCGTCGGGCCGGGTGTTGCTCATGACGGTGCTCCAGTCGTGTGAGTAGCCGGTGGCGGGGCGGGTTCGCGGAGCTGTGCTGAGGCCCAGTCGATGCTGTTTGGGCTGGTCAAGAGCGGGAGCTGCTGATCTGGGCGGGACGCGGCGCAGGTGGGGTCGCTTCGGTGGTGGGAAGGGTGGCTACTCCGCAGGCTTGGCGCGCAGGCCGAGGTCGACCAGGTCGACGAGCCACTCGAAGCTGTCGTCGGTGTCGGTGGACCACTGGAAGCCACCGCCGGCCTCGATGGTGGCGAAGCCGTGGAAGATGCTGCGCAGCGCGCGCAGGGCGTGGGTCGTGTCGGCCGGGGCGAGGTCGTAGCTGCGGAGCACGGCGGTGAAGGGCGCGAGGCTCCGCGCTGCGGCGAGCGCGAGCAGGTCGTCGGGTCCGGTGAGTTGGAAGCCGAGGGTGGCGGCGTACCGGCCGGGGTGAGCGAGGACGTAGGCGCGCAGCGCGCGGGCTGCGGCGCGGAGCGCGTCCCGGCCCGCGCGGCCCTGGATGGCCGCGCCGATCGCGTCGCCGGCCTCTCCCATGGCGAGGGCGGCGATGCGGCGGTTGAGGTCCTCCTGGCTGGCGATGTGCTTGTACAACGAGGGGGTGCGCACGCCGAGCCGTTCGGCCACCTGCCCCATGGTGAGGGCTGAGAAGCCGATCTCGTCGGCGACGTCGGCGCCGGCCGCGACGACTGCGGCCGTGTCCAGTCCGGCTCTAGGCATGGACGCCGGCCAGGAAGGTCAGCATCGCGGTGGTCACCTGCGCGGGGTACTGCACGTGCGGGTAGTGACCGGCGCCGTCGATCATCTCCAGGCGGCCGAGGCCTGCGGGCAGGTCGGCGACGATGGCCTCGCCCTCGGCGTGCGGGTCGGCCCAGTCGCAGTCGTCGCTGCCCTGCACGACCAGGACCGGGCAGCGGACGTTGCCCAGCTGCTCCCCGGCGTCGACGGGGGTGGTCTTGCCCATGGCCTGCAGTGCCTTCATCCGGCCGGGTTCGGCGAGCATCGTGGTGATCTGCTCCAGGCGGGCGGAGTAGTCGGCAGGCTTGATGCCGGGGTAGGCGACGTCGAGGTACTTGACCCACTGCCCGGTGCTGCCCAGCAGGGCCATGCCCATCAGGTGGCGCAGGCCGCGGCGGAAGGAGGCCACCCGCAGGTCCCCGAGGGAGGTCGACTGCTTACGGGTGAACGGCGCCAGCTCGACCAGCGCGGTGACCAGCTCCGGGGCCTTCGCCGCGGCGATCGTGGCCGCCCCGCCGGCAATGGAGTGACCGACCAGGACCGCCGGGCCGCCCAGGTGCTTGACCAGGCTGATCAGGTCTCCGGCGATGTCGGTCCGGGTGTGACCGGCCCAACCGACGCTGGACTCGCCGTGGCCGCGCAGGTCCAGCGCGGCGACCCGGTAGCCGGACTCCACGAGGGCGGGGGTGAGGAAGCGGTAGGCCTGGCGGCTGTCGCCCATGCCGTGGGCGAGCACGAGCAGCGGGCCGGTGGTGCCGCTCAGCTCGTAGGCGAGGGTGCCGCCGTCGACGGTCAGGTACTCGGTCATGTCTGCTCCAGGTGTCCGTTTGCCGCAGTAGCTTACTGCGTTAGCTAAAAGCTATCAGGATTAGCTAGCGTGTCAATAGGTGGTCGATCGTCCGGTGATCACGGCTGCCGCCGGCGGACGCGCGCGAGGCGAGCGGCGGTCTCACGCACCGGATGGCGTCGGATGTCCGCCTGAGTGCCTCATCGACGGTGACCGCGCTGGTCCTCGCGACGGTGCTGGACGAGACTCCGGTCTGGTCGCGGCGGGAAGGCGTGACGTCCCGGTCCTCCTGGGCGCGTCCGGCTACGCAGTGAGCTCTCTCGCGATTTTTAGCGAGCTACACCGACCGGCCGCCGTTGCGCCGACGACCTGGAACATCAACTCGTCGACGCCGGTCGAGGCAAGCAGGGAGAGCAGTTGCTGCTCTACCTGTTCGGGAGTGCCGATGGCCTGGCGCTCGTTCCGTTCCGCCAGAATCTTCCGTTCACCAGCACTGAAGTCGTAGGAGAGAGCCTCCTCCTCTGAGATCGGTTGGGGCCTGATCCCCTGGAGCAGTCGCAGGTGGGTGATCGCATCGAGCGCCATCTCGTGACGCACGCGCTCAGGCGACTCGTCCGCGACGAGCCTGACCGAGATCATCGAGTGTGGTTTCGCGAGGTACTCAGAGGGCTTGAACGCCAACCGGTAGGTCTCCAAGACCTCTTCGGTGTCCGGTGCGGCGAAGTGATGGGCATGGGCGAAAGGCAGGCCCAGTACCCCGGCGAGTTGTGCGGAGAACCCGGAGGTGGATCCGAGGAGCCAGGTCTCGGGGGCGTCACCCAGACCGGGAACGGCCAGCAGGTGCGATACGAGGTCCTGAGAGGGCGGACCACCGTGGAAGAGCCCGAGCAGGGTCTGCACATCCTGCGGGTACGCAGCGGCGCTGCCGGATCCGTTGCGGCGTACCGCGACGGCGGGAAAGCCTCCGGAGGACCGGCCGATACCGAGATCGATCCGGTCTCCGTAGAGCGCCCTCAATGTCCCGAACTGCTCGGCGACGGCGAGAGGGGAGTAGTTCGACAGCAGGAGGGGCCCCGATCCGACGCGGATCGTCGTGGTGGCTGCGGCGACAGCGCCCATGAGGATCGGTGGCTGCGACGCGGTGCTGATGGGGAGGCCGTGGTGCGCGGCGTACCAGTACCGCCGGTAGCCGAGCCGTTCTGCAGCCTGTGCCAGTCCGACCGAATCGCGCAGAGCGTCGCTGTTGGTCTGCCCGTACCCGCGCCAGGCGAGGTCGAGAACGCTGAGCGGTACACCGGTCAGAGCGCTCATGATCGAGCCTCCTGTGCTGCCAGCAGGCGCAGGGTCTGCGCGCGCCCTGGATCAGTGCGTGGGTCGTCGCCTTCGTGGGCGCCTGCGATCGGGTTGATCATCACTTCGTCGACGGCGAACGTCGATGCCAGGTGATGGATCTGGTCCCGGGCCTGGGCAGCCGTACCGATCACGTACCGCTGCGCCAGCACGTCGATGAGCCGCTGATCGTCGGACGGAAGTTCGACCTTCTCGGCCTCCTCGATGGTGAGCACGGGAGTTTGCGGACGCCCGGTGTGCAGGCCCAGCATGACCAGCAGCCACGGCAAAGCGGCGCGATAGGCCTCGTCGTAGGTGTCGGCGACCGATGCCATCACGGGCAGCAGTGTGCGAGGCTCGGCCAGATCTCCGGATGGCCGGAAGGTCGACCGGTACACCCGCAGCGCCTCGCCTGTGCCTTCCACCCCGAGATGGTGACCGAAGACATAGGACAGCCCTTTCTCGGCAGCCACCCGCGCTGACCCCTCCGAAGCGCCGAGCAGCCACAGTGGCGGAGCGGAGGCGGCGTTGGGGGTGGGGGTCGGCAATTCACTGTGGCCAGCGGTGGGTAGGCGACCCCCCGTGACACTCATGAGTGCGCGCAACTCGTCCACGCTCCCGGAACCGCGCCCGAGAAATCGACTCGTCGCGGGGTCAGCGCCAGTCGCGCGACCGACGCCCAGGTCGATGCGGCCGGGATAGGCCGCTTCCAAGAGGGCGAACTGTTCGGCGATCACCAGCGGCGTGTGGTTCGGCAGCAGGACACCCCCACTTCCGACATGAATTCGCTGGGTGACGCCAGCCAGCAACGCGATCAGTACAGGAGGGTTCGTGCAGGCCGCGGCCTGCACGTTGTGGTGCTCGGCCACCCAGTAACGCACGTAGCCGAGGTGATCAGCGGTCTGCGCGAGCAGCAACGAGGCCGCGACCGCATCAGCGGACGTTTGACCGCTCCGAACCGGGACGAAGTCCAGAACTGACAACTTAGGGGCGATGGACTCGTCGGTCCGTAATTCCAGACTCATGAGTTCACCCTAGACCCACGAGTCCATGTCGGGAACCTGGTGGGTCTACCATCGATCTCATGACCGTGCCTGCTGCCCCATCGGCGCCGACCGAGCGCATCGACCGGCGTGAGGCCATCCTGCGTGCCGCGATCCAGGTGTTCGGCCGGGACGGGTATTCCCGAGCGAGCGTCGACGAGATCGCCCGGCTGGCCGGCGTGGCGAAGGCAACTCTCTACAGCAGGTTCAGCGACAAGGCGACGTTGTTCATCGAAGCCGTGGCCGGTGCCGCAGCCCGTTCCAACAACCGCGTCACCGACGTCATCGACACGATGGACACGCACCCGACGGACCTCCGGGCCGAACTGGAGCGACTGGGCACAGCCCTGGTCGGCTGTGTCATGCACGCTGAAGGCGCTACCGTCACCCGCCTTCAGATGACCGAGCATGCGGAGTTCGGTGCCGAGTTCGACAAGATCCGCGTCCAGGGCCGCGAGCGCATCCTCGATCGGCTGGCCGGCAAACTTGCTCAGCTCTCAGCTACCGGGCAACTGCGGGCCATCGACCCGCGACGAGCTGCTCGCCATCTGATTGCCCTGGTCAGCGACGAAGCCTTGGCGCGCAGCGGATACGGAACGTCGGCACTGACCAGGGACGACGTCGCCGGCCAGGTGTCCGACGCCGTTGAGACCTTCGTGGCGGCATTCGGCCCGAGGACCTGAGGGCCGTGGACGTGCGCGCCGCAGCGATCGGCGGGAAGGGGTGGCGCCCATGCCCCGTGGCGGGCACTTCGCCGCCTATGAGGAGCCCGACCTGCTGGCCGCGGACATCGTCGCCTTCTTCCGCGACGTGGTGGAGTCAAGGTAAGGCGGCACGCGTCTCCGTCGGTGCCAAAGCCGCGTCCGGAGAGGCTGCAGCTGCGACTGTGGACGCTTCCCGCACGGCGCGGCTGTCGAAGTGCCCCGCATGAGCAGTGCATCGCAGCCTCGCACGGACGCTGCCCTGGAGTGGCACTACTTGAGCTATATCGCCGCCTTGAACGAGCGCCGCTTCGAGACCTGCCGGCCTTCGTCGCCGAAGCGCTCGTCTACAACGACGCACCGATCAGTGCTGGGCAGTACCGCCAACTGCTCGAGCACGACGTGCGCAGGATCCCGGATCTCTTCTTCGACGTGAAGCAGCCGGTCGTCGCCGGTGAACACGTTGTCTGCCGCCTGCGCTTCGGATGCACTCCCGTCGAGGCATTCCAGGGGCTGGAGCCCGCCGGATCTCCGGTGGTCTTCACCGAGCACGTCTTCTGTCGCTTTCAGGGTCAGCGCATTGCTCAGGTGCGGTCGTTGCTGGACGTCGCAGCGCTGCAGAGACAACTGACCCAGGGGAGTGGCTGAGCACGCTGGAGCCTGACTTCGACCACTCGAGCATGCATCAGTCGGGTCGCCCTTGTGGTCGTTCACTCGACGCTGTGGTTTGCGCGGCCGGCTCGGGACGTCCCGCTCGGCGCCTGATCTGCGCCAGCAGCAGGCGCCCTGAATGGCAGAGCCATCGCCAGGTCGGCCAGTTCGACTACGTCGACGTCCGGCCGCAGCTCGCCGCGTTCCCTCATGCAGTAGAGGCCTCCGATGAGAGGTGCCTCCCAAACGCGCGAAGGCATCGACGAACGCCTGCCGGGCGACGGGGTCGTGGCCGCCGAGCTGGGCGGCGGGTGACGACCGTACGCTCCAGCGCACCCTCGTCGCCGAACGCCTCCACTAGTGCATCAACGTTGTCCTGCGAGGTGGAATCCGCTTGTTTGATTTCGCCGGTCATCGCGACCTGGTCGGCGACCTCGGCGAAGTCGAATTCTGGCTTCATATACCTGTTCTTCCGTCGTGCTACTTCCCGATAGTCGCCCGCACGAGTCTCGTTGCGCGAGGACGACCGTCGCGTGAGCCTGATCGTGTCCCGCTGTCAGGACGGTTCGCGTCCGCACAATCTGCCTAGCCGCCGTTCAGCCGGATGCGGCAGCGGCGAGATCCCACCCGGCGAGAACTACGAGGAGGACGAACACCTGCGCGGGGAGCGATAGCCCCGGTAGATCGGCACTGGCCTCGCCGCTGTCCGGGCCGGCGCGCCGCACGACGCCGGCCTGCTCCCCGTCGACTATGAACCGTTCCTCCAGCCGCCAGATCGAGTCGCGCTCGAAGGCGTGCGTGCGCCCGTCGGACTCCACCGTCCAGTTCTCGCGTCCCACCCGGTCGGCGATCGCGACCGGCGCACCGGTCTGATCAGTCATTTCGTAGCGCGTTGCCCGCAGATTGCTCGCGCCTCGTACTGTCGGTCCTCCAGCGCGAACGAGCCGCCGACGCTCCAGGTGTTCGCGTCCCACTCGACGAGTGGCCGCTCATCTGCGCTGATCTCGTAGATTTTCTTCGAGGTCCCGGTCTGCCTCGCGGTCAGCATGACGCTCACGACGCCGCGGCCAACGCCACGACGATCACCTGGGAGGCAACGTTGTTGACGATATGCACCAGAACGCCTGGCCAGACCGATCCGCTGCGGCGCCGAAGTTAGGCGGCGATCAGCCCGACGACGAGCGCGGTGACGATCACGGCGTTGATGCCGTGCATAAGCGCGAAGATCACGGCGCTGCCGACGACGCCGACGAACGCGCCGTAGCGCAGCAGCGCGGTGGTGACGACACTGCACTGCCTGCGGGGCCGTAACGGGCTGATCGTCACCGCCGGTGCGTGGGGCATCCCTGCGGCCTGGCGGCATCAACCCAGACCGAGGACCCCACGTGATCGCCTATGGTGCCATGCTCGACGCCAGGGAACTGGTCTGTTACCTGGCCCGGCTGCTGAGTGCCGAACGCGGGCCTGCCGAACGCCAGCCGGGAGCAGGATCTTGACCAGCCGGGAGCAGGCGATCATCGCCCTGGTGTGGTCCCGTAAGCAGAAGGGCCTCACGCTACTCGGGGCCGGGTTCGGGATCTCCCGGGCCACCGCCTACCGCTACCGCGACGAGGCCGTGGACGTCTTGGCGGCCCAGGCCCCTGACCTGCACGAGAAAGCGGCGCGGGTTCTGGCCGACATACGCCCGGCAGCCAACCGTCACCCAGTGGCTACGAGCGACATACCGCAACGAGCACACGTAGTCCTATTCGGACACGGCGGCGTCGAAAGTCGCGCGAGCCTCGGCGATGTTCGCCAACTGCGCGACAGTCCAATCGATGAGAGGCGCGGCGGTCTCGGTGAGTGCCCGACCCATGGGAGTGAGCTCGTATCGGACGTGTGGGGGCATGCTGCTGAAGACGACGCGGGTCACGAGACCGTCACGTTCCAGCCCGCGCAGGGTGACGGTGAGCAGCCGCTGATTAATCCCGTTCACGGCCCGCCTGAGCTCGGAGAAGCGGCGCGAGCCTTCCTTGAGATTGCACAGAATCAACAGCGGCCACTTGTCACCGACCATCGAGAGGAAGGTGCGAGCATCGTCCTGCGGCTCACTGCTTGTCGGCGTTGTCACTCGTGTGCCCCTCGATGGTGGTGAAACACCGAGAATAGTCGGCGCAGCCCTCTATCGGTTCAGGCGCGGAAGGCGTCGAGGTTACGGTGCACCCAATCAGCATAGGTGCGCGGCGCGCGGCTCAGAATCGTCGCCACGTCCGGGCTGACCCGTTGCTCCGCAGGACTCGGCGAACCGTTGAAGGAGAGGATGCTTTCCTTCAACGGCTCGGGCATGGAGGCGGGTAGTCGGTCCCGCGCCTGCTGGCGGGTCAGTTCGACGACTGTGATCGGCTCGCCCAGGGCGTCACCGATGATGCGGGCCCGCTGCCGGGACGACGTCGACTCTCCGCCCGTGAGCACATACGCCCTGCCGCCGTGCCCGGGTTGCAGTAGGACCGCGGCGGCGACGTCGGCCACGTCCCACGTGTCGATCACGGGCATCGCCACATCGGCGAATGCCGTGAACACCGTGCGATCCGCGCGCACCGTCGGCGCCCACTCCAGGGAATTGGAGGCGAAGACGCCCGCACGGAGGTGCGTCCACTCCAGTCCGGAGCGCTCGACGGCTTTCTCCGTGTGGCGCAACGTAACCGGGGAGTCGTCCGGGCGCGTGCTGATCGTCTGCGATGACAGCACCACGATCCTGGACACTCCCGAGGTCTCGGCGGCGTCGACCACGGCGACCGGGTCGAAGTCGCTGCTCAGCGCTGGAACCACCAGGAAGAGCGCCTCGGCTCCGCTCAACGCAGGAATGAGCGACGCCGGGTCGTCGAGGTCGGCCCAGTGCCGCTGGACGCCGTCCGGCAGGACGGCCGTATCGACGCCTCGCGACACCGCAATCACTTTCTCGCCGGCCGCTGCGAGTATTTGCGTCAAGGGGAGGCCGACGTTTCCGGTCGCTCCGGTCACAACAATCATGTGTACATCCTGATGTAGGTCTCGACTCTCTGATGTCATCCTTCGAGCAATCCGAAAAACGGTCAATAGGGCACTTCTTCGTAACCGGGGTTACGTCGAGGTAACTGCTTTCCTGATCCTTCGCTCTGAAGTGTCGCGATCGGATCCGTCGGATTCCTAAGGCCTGACCGATCATCGGGCCGCCGTCGCGCAGCACACGCAGATGCTGGGAAACGGCGGCCGGCTGGTCGGCGGCCGGTCGGCGAGTTCCTGCATCGAACACGGCTGGTGCGCGAGCGGCTCGAAGATCGCCCGACGGCCAGACATCCAGGCGCCACACACCACGCGCACCTGGCATACACCCGCGCGTCGTGTCGGCTGGGACCTTCTGCCTGGGTCTGGGTCCACCACGTTCTTGGCTGATGGGCCTCGTCAGCCAAGAACCTGGTGTCACGTCGGTCGCGGGACCCGCAGGAGTTACGCGAGCGTTCGGTGCGGATGGTCGCCGAGGTGCAGCGGAACTACGAGACGGAGTTCGCTCCGATGTGCGCGTCGCGCAGGAACTCGGGGCCACCACCACGGCGATGGCACCGCCGGCTGGACACTGGTCAGGCTGCCGTGCGCAGTGAGCGTCGGAACGTCTCCGCGACGAAGATCGTGGTCACGAGGCTGATCAGCGCGCCGACCGCGAGGTATCCCGCCGGGGCGTAGTTGCTGCCCGTGCTCTCGACCAGCGCGGTGGCCACGAGCGGCCCCGCCCCGCCGAACAGTACCGCGCCGACGTTGTATCCGATGGCCAGGCCACTGTGCCGACGGCACGTCGGGAAGAACTCTCCCGGACGACGTTCGCCCGCCG
>Ga0190269_10000209_pt1 | contig 31155 bp, 24 predicted proteins | sample Popmic249IS_FD_133749 | JGI IMG/M metagenome (GOLD analysis project Ga0190269, IMG submission 133749) | Populus adjacent soil microbial communities from riparian zone of Blue River, Arizona, USA - 249 IS | ecosystem: Environmental > Terrestrial > Soil > Riparian zone | place: USA: Arizona... | reverse complement strand
GACCCGGTGCCCGACCGCCACCAGGCCGTCCAGCTCGCCGATGACCTCCAGCATCCAGGCGAGCGCCGCGTCGTGGTCCCTGGCCGGGCGCGTTCCGCGGTCCTCGCCGTCGTGGCGTAGCCGGGCCTCGTCCGAGCCGATCTCCTCGATCAGCCCCTTGGCGAGCACACCGGCGCCGACGTCGATCAGCTGGTACTTCAGCGACGAGGAGCCGGCGTTGATGACGAGGACCGGTTTCATCGGACTCCCTGAGCCTGGACGGCGGTGATCGCGACCGTGTTGACGATGTCCGCGACCGTGCACCCACGGGACAGGTCGTTGACCGGGCGCCGTAGTCCCTGCAACACCGGGCCGACGGCGATCGCCGACGCGGCCCGCTGCACGGCCTTGTACGTGGTGTTGCCGGTGTTGAGGTCCGGGAAGACCAGGACGGTCGCGTGCCCGGCCACCGGGTTGCCGGGCAGCTTCGTCGCGCCGACCCCCGGGTCGACGGCCGCGTCGTACTGGATCGGACCGGCCAGCGGCAGGTCGGGCCGCCGCGCGGCGACCAGCTCGGTGGCGGCGCGCACCTTGTCGACGTCGACGCCGGAGCCCGACCCGCCGGTCGAGTAGGAGACCATCGCCACCCGCGGCTCGACGCCGAACGCCACCGCGGTCTCGGCCGCGCAGATCGCGATGTCGGCCAGCTGGGCGGCGTCCGGGTCGGGCACCACCGCGCAGTCCGCGAACACCAGCACCTTCGTCGGCAGGCACATCAGGAAAGCGCTGGAGACCAGCGAGACGGTCGGCAGCGTGCGGATGATCTCCAGCGCCGGCCGGATCGTGTGGGCGGTCGTGTGCGCGGCACCGGAGACCATGCCGTCGACCTCACCGGTGTGCACCAGCATCGTGCCGAAGTACGACACGTCGCCGACGACGTCGTACGCCATCTCCGGGGTGACGCCCTTGTGGGCGCGCAGCTCGGCGTAGGTCTTCGCGAACTGGGCCCGCAGCGGCGAGGTCAGCGGATCGATGATCCGGACGCCGGACAGGTCGGTGCCGAGCTGGGTGGCCTTGCTCGCGATCTCGTCCGGGTCGCCGAGCAGGACGAGGTCTGCCACGCCCCGGTGGGTGAGCTCCTCGGTGGCGAGCAGGATGCGTTCCTCGTTGCCCTCCGGCAGCACGATCGTCCGCTTGTCGGCGCGGGCATGGTTGATCAGCTGGGCGGAGAACATCAGCGGCGTCACCACGTCGGGGGTGCTCAGCTGGATCCGCTCGCGCAGCACCTCGGTGTCGACGTGGTCGGCGAACGCCCCGAGGGCGGCGGCCACTTTACGGGCGCTGTCGGCCCGCAGCTGCCCGGTCAGACCCTCCAGCCGGTGCAGCGTCGTGTACGTGTCGGCCTGCACCGCGATGACCGGCAGCCCGGACGGCTCCAGCAGCGCCAGGCTCCGCTGGTCGGGTACGTGCCCCACGGTGAGCACGATGCCGGCGGGGGTCGGCAGGTGCGGGCTGACCGCGGCCGCCGCGACGCCCACCGCCAGGTCGATGCGGTCACCCGACGAGACGAGAAGCATGCCGTCGCGCAGCAGCGGGAGCACGGTCTGCAGGTACGCGGAGCCGGCGAGGTACGAGTCGACCTCCCGCTGCAGTGCCGGACCCTCGCCGGCGAGGAGCTTCCCGTCGAGCGCGGCGACCACCTCGCCGACCGTCAGCGCGGCCAGGACCGGCAGGTCCGGTACGACGTAGATCGGTGGCTCGGCGCAGGCCAGCCCGGTGTGCTCGGGTCCGGCACGGTTCACGATCGTGGCGACGATCTGGCAGCCGTGCTCGCGCAGCACACCGGAGCCCTCCCGGAGCGCGGTGGTCACCGCGTCGGCGGTGCGGCCGTGGCCGGAGAGCACCTGGAGCACCGGCGCGCCGAGGTTCGCCGCGAGCCCGGCGTTGAGGTCGAGCTCCACGGCCGGGGACGGCCCGGTGAAGTCGGTACCGACGCAGAGCACGAAGTCGTACTGCTCGCGCAGGCGTGCGACGTGGTCGACGATCGCCGAGATCAGACGCTCGGGACCGCCCGACTCGATCAGCTCGGCAGCGGCCGAGTACGTGAACGCGACGGCGTCGGCCTCGGGCAGCTCGAGGTGGTAGCGGGAGCGGGCGAGCTCCACGATCGGGTCGGGCCTGCCGTGGTCGGGCACCACCGGACGGAACACCGCCAGCCGCTGGACGTCCGCGGCGAGCAGGTCCAGCAGGCCGAGCGCGACCGCGGACTTTCCCGAACGCGGCTCCATCGACGTCAGGTAGAGGATATCGGACATTGCGGTCCTTCCCGGTCGGCGGGGAGCCTGATTACAGCTTACGTAGCGGGTCGCCCCGCCCCCGAGCCGACCCGCACGAAACTCCCGTGACGCTTTCGGTAGCCGATCGCCGGTAGGGCAACTGCCCTGCATTTTCCACCGGTATCGCTTTCGGCGTAGACGCCGAGCGCACAATTGCTCAGAGCGAACGCGGATAGGTTCTGCGCCGTTGTTCGCTTAGCGTTCCGGTCATGAACAAAAAACAATTCTCGACGTCCGGCGAGCGGTCGCCACGACTGCCTCGCCGAGCATTGGACACCGTCCCGGACTGGTCTTCCGTGCCGGTGGTCGGGCCGGTCGTCCGCGCGTCGATCGAGGCTTCCGCCCCGGCGCCGAATGCGGGGTCAGGGCTCGAGGAACAGGTGTACGCGCGCTTGCTACGGGACCGCATCGTGTTTCTCGGCACCGAGGTCAACGACGCCTCGGCCAACGCGATCTGTGCCCAATTGCTGTTGCTGAACGCCGAGGATCCCGAGCGGGAGATTTGGCTCTACATCAATTCTCCGGGCGGCTCGGTGACGGCCGGAATGGGTATCTACGACACGATGCAGTGGGTCAGCAACGACGTCTGCACGGTGGCGCTGGGATTTGCCGCTTCGATGGGGCAATTCCTGCTGTGTGCGGGCACCGCCGGTAAGCGGTACGCGTTGCCGCACTCCCGCATCGTCATGCACCAGCCGCACGGCGGGTTCGGCGGTACGGAGACCGAGATCCGGATCCAGGCCCAGCAGATGCTGCACACGAAGAAGACGATGGCGGAGCTGATCGCGCACCACACCGGGCAGCCGCTGGAGCGGGTCGAGGAGGACTCCGACCGGGATCGCTGGTTCACCGCGTCCGAGGCGCGGGACTACGGCTTCGTCGACCACGTGGTGCGCACCCTGGCGACCGTGACCGCCCCGGTGTCGTAGCCGGAGTCGTAGGGCTGCGGCCGGGTCAGGCGGCGGTGCCTCGGCGTTTGGGTGTGCCGGTGGTGTGGCAGCGGGCGCTGGACGGGGGATGATTCGCGGCCTGGTGGGCGGCGGCGGTAGCCAGCAGACGGATTCGGAGGAGATCGAGCTCGCGGCCCATCGCGTCGCCGATCGGGCCGTCGGCCTCGCCGGACAGGGGCGGAATCATGGCCGAAATTCTACGCTGTGTAGACGGAAAAATCTACGACATGTAGACGGGGCGGCGTCGTTTCGGAGTTCCGGATGAAGTGTCGTTGCTCGATGCGTCCCTGGCAATGAGTTCTTCTCGACCGACCCGCGCGGAGGGTGTTCGGCCTGCGAAGACGTCTCCGGCGTGAGCACTGGGAGGTGCTCACGCCGGACGTTTCCGGGCTTCGCGGACTGCTGTACGGAAGCTGTGAACTCTGATTCACTACTTGGGTGCCGTACCGCCAGCCTCCGCGGGTAGCGCGCCGCCGGGCGGCGGTGCGCGAGCGGCTGGTGGCCGAGGCGACGCGCATCATCGCGTCCTCGGGCTGGTCCGGCGCCACGGTGGCGGCGGTCGCCGCAGCCGCCGGGATCTCCACCGGCGCGGTCTACCAGCACTTTCCCAACAAGGGGGCGCTCGCCGCCGAGGTGTTCCGGCGTGCCACCCAGCGCGAACTCGACGTGCTCTCCTCGGTGCTGGCCGGCACCGCGCCGGCGTCGGCGGCCGGCCGCCTCGCGCACGGCGTCGGACTGTTCGCCCAGCGGGCGATCCTCGGGCGCCGGCTGGCGCACGCGCTGATCGCCGAGCCGGCCGACCCGCCAGTGGTGCAGGAGCGCACGGCCTACCGGCGTCGTTACCACGAGGTGTTCGCCGCGGTGATCACCGAAGGCATCGGCACCGGCGAGATGCCGCAGCAGGACGCCTCGGTCACCGCGGCCGCGCTCACCGGGGGCGTCGCCGAGGTACTGATCGGCCAGCTCTCCGCCCCGGTGGACGGGCCGGCGGCCCGCTCTCTCGTCGCGGAGCTCACCGCGTTGGCGCTCCGGTGTGCCGGGGCGCCCACGACGCAGTTCGCCCCACCCCCACTGGAGGCAGCATGTCCGAGGCCGTGACGTCCGCACCGTCGTTCCACGCGGACACCGCCCAGGGAGCGGGCGCGCAGACACACGAGGTCACCAACCAGCCGCCGCCGCTGATCGGCCACGACGTCGCCGACGATCCGGTGCTGCTCGCCGGGGTGGTCCGCGAGGGAGCGTCCTGGTTCCTGCCGGAGCTGCACGAGCTGGGCCGGCTGGCCGGCAGCGCCGAGGCGCAGACCTGGGCCGACGAGGCGAACCGGCACGAGCCGGTGCTGCACACCCACGACCGGTACGGCCACCGGATCGACGAGGTCGAGTTCCATCCGTCGTGGCACCGGTTGCTGGAGGTCTCGGTCGGGGCCGGGCTGGGAGCGACGCCGTGGGCCGACGGCCGGGTCGGAGCACACGTCGCGCGCGCCGCCGGCCTGCTCGTCCAGGGCCAGCTCGAGGCCGGGCACCTCTGCCCGCTGTCGATGACGTACGCGGCCGTCCCGGCTCTGCGGGCGACGCCGGAGCTGGCCGAGGTCTACGAGCCGTTGCTGGCCAGCCGGGCTTACGACTTCGGGCTGCGTGTGCCCACGACCAAGCGCGGGCTGCTCGCGGGCATGGGCATGACCGAGAAGCAGGGCGGCTCCGACGTCCGTTCGAACACCACCGTCGCGCGCGAGGCCGCCGACGGGACGTGGCGCCTGCGCGGCCACAAGTGGTTCACCAGCGCGCCGATGAACGACCTGTTCCTGGTGCTGGCGCAGGCCCCCGGTGGGCTCTCGTGCTTCCTGGTGCCGCGCGTCCTGCCGGACGGGACCCGCAATACGTTCCGGATCCAGCGGCTCAAGGACAAGCTGGGCAACCGGAGCAACGCGAGCTCCGAGCCGGAGTTCCACGACACCGTCGCCTGGCTGGTCGGTCCCGAGGGCCGCGGTGTCCGCACGATCATCGAGATGGTGTCGCTGACCAGGCTGGACAACGTCGTCGGCTCGGCGGCAGGGATGCGGGCGGCGCTCGTGCAGGCCGTGCACCACACCCGGCACCGGTCGGCGTTCGGCCGGCGTCTGATCGAGCAGCCGCTGATGGGCAACGTGCTCGCCGACCTGGCGCTGGAGTCCGAGGCCGCCACCACGCTGGCGTTGCGGCTGGCCGGTGCCGTCGACCGCGCGCAGCTCGGCGACGACACGGAGCGGGCCTTCGGCCGGCTGGCGACCGCGATCGGCAAGTACTGGGTGTGCAAGCGGCAGCCCGCGTTCGTCGCGGAGGCGCTCGAGTGCCTCGGCGGCAACGGATACGTCGAGGAGAGCGGTATGCCCCGGCTCTACCGGGAGGCGCCGCTCAACGGCATCTGGGAGGGGTCGGGCAACGTCAACGCGCTCGATGTCCTGCGTGCGCTCGGCCGGGAGCCGGCGGCGTTCGCCGCGTACACCGCGGAGGTCGAGCAGGTGCTCGGCGCCGACAGCAGGCTGGACGCGGCCTGGGTGGCGCTGCGCGACGAGCTCGCCGACACCCACGAGTGGGAGTACCGGGCACGTCGGCTGGTCGAGCGGTTCGCGCTGGTGCTGCAGGGCGCGCTCCTCGTCCGGCACGCTCCGGAGGAGGTGGCGAGCGCGTTCTGCGGATCCCGGCTCGGCGGCGAGAGCGGCTACGCGTTCGGCACCCTCCCTCGGGGTACCGCGATCGACGCGTTGCTCGAGCGCGCCGCGCCGCCGGAGTGAGCACGGCGCTCGGCTGATTTCTGTCCGAATCAGACTCCTCACCCTCGTGTGACGCCCGCGAAACAGTGACCACGCACGCTGGCATCGACCGCAAGCAACGCGGAGGTGGCACGCGTGGGGAGTGGTGGGGCAACCGAGACCCCGGCTGCGATCGGGGCACCGGCGGCCCGGCCGACGGTGGGGCAACCCGGCGTCGCTCGGCCCGTGGTGGCCGAACTACCGGCAGCGCGCGCGGTGGCGCACGCCGCCCTGGTGGGGGGAGCGGTGGTTGCGATCCGCCCGGCGCGCCCCGGCGACGTCGGCGCGATCGCCGAGCTGCACCGGCGTGCGACGCCCGGCTCGCTCCGGGACCGGTACCCGGGTGTGATGCCCGCGGCGCTGACCGATCCGGAGCACTGCCTCACCGCGGTACCCGGTAGCTGCACGCTGGTGGCGTTCAGTGGCTTCCGGCTGGTCGGCGTCGCGCAGATCACCGGGCACGTCCCGGTCGCCGACTTCGGCGTGCTGGTACGGGAGGACCACCGTCGGCGTGGGCTCGGCGCGATCCTGGCGAAGCACGCGCTGCACGTCGCCGCGGAACTCGGGCATCGTGAGGCGGTGTCGTTCGGCGGCCCGGAGAACCGCGCGCTGCGCGCGATGCTGCACCGGCTCGGCCTCGAAGGGTGGACGCGGTACACGGGTGACCTGCTGGTCACCCGTATACCGCTGCCCTACGAACCGGAGCCGTCGCTCTCCGCTCCGGGCGCCGTCGACCGCCCGCTCGCCGAGCCGGCGGTACGGATGCCGTACCCGGTGATCGAACGCCACCGCATAGCCACCATCTGACCGCCCGCATCCACACCCACGCCTCGTCGGCCCCGGCACGCGCCGGAGCGGGTCAGGCCGAGGCGGGTCAGGCGGGGGCGGGTCAGGCGGGTCGGGCCGGGGCGGTTCAGGCCGGGACGTGGGACGTGCTGCGGCGTCGGCCGGGGACGCGCGGCGTCGCCGTCACGGTCGCCCGGCCGGTCGCGGGTGCGTCGTCGCCGGCCTCGTCGTTCCGCGGTGACGGGGCGGCGTCCACCGGGTCCGCCTCCACGGGGTGCCCGTCGCGCTCGGCGTCGGAGAACGCCGGGAGCGGACCGTCCGTGGGCGCCCCGGCCCCCGCGTCGTCGGCCCCCGCGTCGTCGGAACCCGCGTCGTCGACCGGCGCGTCGTCGAGCGGCTCGTCGGTCTCCACCGGAAGGCCACTCCCGGTGCTCCTACCGCTTCCGGTGCTCGCACCGGTCTCGACGCTCACGCCGCTCTCGAGGTGAGCGTCGACCGCGCTGCCGGTCGGCAGCCCGTCCGGACCGGTCTCGTCGACGGTCGTCGCCCGGGAGGACGAGATCCGCCGGAACGAGGCACGGCCGCGGTTGAGGTCGAAGCCGATGGCGGTGGCTTCCAGCTCATAGGCGGCCCGCCGCGACTCGGCCACCTGGTAGAGCCGGGTGTACAGCCGCCCGGTGACGACGACCGGATCGCCCTTCACGACGCAGGCCTCGGTGTTCTCGGCCAGCGAGCGCCAGCACGTGACCTTGAGGTAGAGCGATTCGCCGTCGACCCAGCGGTTCGTCACCCGGTCGAAGCGCCGGGCGGTGGAGGCAACCCGGAACGACGTGACGCTCACGCCGGAGTCGAGGGTTCGCCGACTCGGCTGGTCGACGACGTTCCCCACGATGGTGGTGATCGTCTCGTTCATCTGAAGATCCCTGCTTCCGCGAGTGGTCTGCCCGGACACCCGGGCGCGTCCCCACGGTCCCGGCCCCACCGCCTCCCGGTCAGTGCCTGCCGCGCCTGCTGTGCACAACCACCACGCCTGTGGATCCCCGCGCCCCGGGCGCCGGCACGCTAGGTCCGTGTGAGGGCTGCCACGGGGCGGCGAAGGTCGTCGCAGGCGCTGGCTAGGCTCGGGCGGTGCCTGCCGTGATCCGTCCCGACCTGCTCGCCACGGCCGTCGGCGTGGCCGTCGGAGCAGTGCTCGACCACGTCGTCCCCGACCCGCGCCGTGGCCACCCGGTCGCCCTCTACGGGCGGTTCGCGGCCGCTCTGGAACGGCGCCTCTACGCGCCCACCCGGCCCCGGGGCGTCCTCTACGCCGCGGTGGCCGTCGGCGTTCCGGTGGTGGCGAGCGTCGCGGTCGACCGGCTGACGCGCCGGCGTCCGGTGCTGCGCGCCGCCGCGACGGCCGTGGCCACGTGGGCGGTGGTCGGCGGTGCGTCACTGCGACGCGAGGCCGGGGCCATGCACGAGCTGCTCGCCGCCGACGACCTCCCCGGCGCCAGGGAGCGCCTCTCCCACCTGTGCGGCCGTGACCCGGCGGGCCTCCAGTCCCCGGCGCTGGCCAGGGCCGTCGTGGAGTCGGTGGCCGAGAACACGGCGGACGCCGTCGTCGCTCCGCTCTTCTGGGGTGCGGTGGCCGGTGTACCGGGATTGGTGGGCTACCGGGCCGCGAACACGCTGGACGCGATGGTGGGGCACCGATCGGACCGGTACGCCCGATTCGGCTGGGCGTCCGCCCGGTTCGACGACCTGCTCAACCTGGTGCCCTCGCGGCTGACCGGCCTGTTGACCGTGGGGGTGGCTCCACTGGTTCGCCGGAGCTCCGCGGCCGAGGCCTGGCGCACCTGGCGCCGGGACGGCAACGCGCACCCGAGCCCGAACGCCGGGCAGTGCGAGGCGGCGACCGCAGGGGCGCTGGGGATCCGTCTCGGTGGTCGCAACACGTACGGCGGCACCGTGGACGAGCGTCCGGTGCTCGGTGACGGACGGGAGGCGCAACCGGCCGACATCCTGCCCGCCGCCCGCCTCTCGTTCCTGGTCGGGAGCGCTGCGGCCGGTCTGGGCGCGGCCGTCCTGCTGCTCCGCGCGGCGCGGAGCACGGCGTGAACGGCGCACTGCTGGTCGCCGGTGCCAGCTCCGACGCGGGTAAGAGCCTCCTCACGGCCGGCATCTGCCGCTGGCTGGCCAGGCAGGGCGTCCGCGTCGCCCCGTTCAAGGCCCAGAACATGAGCAACAACGCGGTGGTCACCCCCGACGGCGGGGAGATCGGGCGCGCCCAGGCACTCCAGGCGGAGGCGTGTGGCCTGGCGCCGAGCGTCCGCTTCAATCCGGTGCTGCTCAAGCCGGGGAGCGACCGCAAGTCGCACCTGGTGGTGCAGGGCCGAGCCGCAGGCGAGGTCAGCGCACTGTCCTACCGTGAGGTCAAACCGCGGCTCCTGGGCCTGGTCCTCGACGCGCTGGCCGGCCTGCGCAGCGAGTACGACGTCGTGATCTGCGAGGGCGCCGGCAGCCCCACCGAGATCAACCTGCGAGCGACCGACATCGCGAACATGGGCCTGGCCCGCCCGGCGAACCTCCCCACGATCGTCGTCGGCGACATCGACCGCGGTGGGGTGTTCGCCTCCCTGTTCGGCACGCTCGCCCTGCTCGACGCCGAAGACCAGGCCCTGATCAGCGGTTTCGTGATCAACAAGTTCCGCGGCGACGATCGGCTGCTGGCCCCGGGGATCGAGCAGCTCACCGCCGTCACCGGTCGTCCGGTGCTGGGCACGCTGCCCTGGATGGACGGCCTCTGGCTGGACGCCGAGGACTCGCTCTCCTACAGCCCCGACGGCATCATCGGCCGGGGCGCGGCGCCGCTCGGCGCCGACTGGCTGCGGATCGCGGTGCCACGGCTGCCGCGCATGTCGAACGTCACGGATCTGGACGCGCTGGCGGCGGAGCCCGGTGTCCAGGTTCGACTCGTGCGCACGCCGGCCGCTCTGGCCGACGCCGACCTGGTCGTGCTCCCCGGCACCCGCGAGACCGTCGACGACCTCGCCTGGCTACGCCGCACCGGCCTCGCCGACGCCGTCGTCGCCCACCACGCCGCCGGACGGCCCATCGTCGGGATCTGCGGTGGCTTCCAGATGCTGGCCCGGACGATCGTCGACACGGTGGAGAGCGGCGCGGGCACCGTCGACGGGCTCGGGCTCGTGCCGGTCGAGATCACGTTCGCGGCCGAGAAGACGCTCGGCCGCCCGACCGGATTCCACGGCGGCCACCCGGTCACCGGTTATGAGATCCACCACGGCCAGGTGACCGGTCGCGCGCCGGGCGTCCCCGGCTGGATCACGACCGCCTCCGGCGTGGAGGAGGGGGCCCGGTGGTCGGAGGGGCCCGGCGTGTTGTACGGCACGCACTGGCACGGCGCTCTGGAGTCCGACGGCTTCCGCCGGAACCTCCTGGCCGAGGTAGCGGCCCATCGCGGGCTCGGCAACTTCGTCGTGCCTCCCGACACCGCGTACGCGCAGGTCAGAACTGAGGCTTTGGACGTTTTGGCTAACGTCGTCGAGGAACATCTGGACACGGCCGCACTGATCAGACTGATCGACGAGGGGGCACCAGCCGGGCAGCCATTCCTTGCACCGGGAGCACCATAGATCCCGGGAGTGTGGCAGGCTGCGAAAGCGGCCTTTAGCGGATGGGGTCGTCGGGTAACGACCCGAATACAGATGTCCGGGACTACCAACGGTCGTCCGGCGAGCCTCGTCCGGAGGGACCGATGCCCCGGATGCGGTGCGACGCGACGACTGACCCGGGCGGACCGTCGGTGTCGAACCGATGTAGGAGGTTAGGACTTCATGCCGCTCTTCGAGGTCGGGCCCGATGGCCTGGTCCCGCTCCAGCGCCTGGACCAAGCGGTCGGAGACTTCGACCGGCAGATCGAGGACGCGTTATGGCGTGATCCGGATCCCGTTTACGGCAGCCGATTACTCCGCATCCAGCAGCGCCCGATGCTCAGCGGTGGTGGCCGTCCGACGCTCATCGCGGTCGACGACGAGGGCCGGCTGGTCATCGTCCACGCACGCCAGCGCGTCGATCGCAACGAGCTGGCGGAGTGCCTCGAGTACTTCGGCTGGGCCCGCGCGGCCAGCCTGGAGGAGCTCGCGAGCCTGTACTGGCGAGGCGAAGACGTCTTCTGGAACGACTGGAAGCGGTTCTCCGACGACGAGGGCATCAGCAAGCTCGCTCCGAACCCCAAGTTGGTACTGGTAGCCGGTGAGTTGGCAGACCGTACCACTGCGACCTTCCAGCTTCTCGTCGAGAACGGTCTTCCGCTGACCGTGTCCACCCTGGGCGTGTGGCGCTCGTCGGTCGGCACGCTCCTGCTCGACATCGGTGACCTGGGACACGCGCTCGGCCGGGGCCCCGGCCGGCACGGCTCGGACGCCGACGCCGCGCTGACTCGTCCGTACTCGTCCGTGCCGTTCCCCTCCGGCAGCACCGGCTCCGGCCCGCTGCCGGCGACGCCAGGCGCGGTCGACGCCGCATCCGCGGTCGAGCCGGGAACCGCACCGGTCGTCCCCAGCCCCCTGCCGCCCGTCGAGCCGCCGGTGCCGGTCGCCGCGACCCCGTTGCCGCCGTCCTCTCCGCTCGACGCCCCGAGCCGCGCCGAGCAGCCGGGCCCGTCCTCGGCCCCGGCCGCGCACACCGCCGCTCCGCCCGCGGACGCGCCGGACCGGCCGACGCTCCCGCCGGTCGTCCGCGGTGGCCGCGCCACCCGGCGCACCGCGTCCGAGCCGGTGAGCCCGGCCCGAGGACCGGGTCTGACCGTCGTGAGCGGTGACGGTCCGGTCCGCGATGACTCGCCCGGCCGGTCCGCGGCGCCGGTCTCTCCGGTGGCGGGCTTGAGCGTGGTGTCCGAAGAGAACGACCAACGCCGTGCCGACGCCGGGCGCGCGCAGCCTCGCCCAGAACCGGCCGCGCCGGACGCCGGTCTACCGGTGGCGAGCCCCGAGGCCGGGTCCGCCGGGCCGGGCCGTTCCCCGTCGAGCCGTCCCGAGCCGGGCCGCCCCGAGCGGGGCCGTCCTGAGCCGGGCCGTCCTGAGCCGGGTCTGTCCGAGCCGAGCCGCCCTGAGACGGGGCGTCCAGGGCCAGGGCGGCCGGAGGCCGAACGTCCCGAGCCGGGTCGGGGCCGCCCCGAGCCCGTCCGTGCCGAGGCCGACCGGGCCGAGGCCGGCCGTCCGGACGGCGGCCGGCACGAGGGCACTCGCCAGGGCCCCGGACACGCGGAAGTCATCGGTCTGCCCGTCGGAGGCCCCGGGGACGAGCGTCCCGAGTCGGTGCGCCCGGAAGGGCGCGCTCCGGAGTCAGCGCGCCCCGAGCCCGGTGAGCGCCGTCCCGCGCCGGTGCGCCGGCTCGGCGTGCCCACGTCGCACGCGGCCGACGACGAGCCGAGTGACCGGCCGACCGAGATCCGCGCCGCGGACCCGCTGAACGACCCGATCGCGACGCTCACCGGCGGCACCGACGAGGAGCCGTTCGCGCCACGCCCGTCCGGTGGCCGGCACGGTCAGCCGTCCGGGCCCGAGACGCCGAGCGAGGCGGGCGTGCGGCTCGGACAGCCCCGGCGGCCGCTGCCGTCCGGCAGCGAGCGCGATCGCTCGGGACGTCCCGGGGCGGACAAGCCGCGCCGCGGCCCGTTCCCGGTGGGTGGCCCGGTCAACAGTGAGCCGCCCGTCCGCGGAGCGGCTCCAGGGGGGCAGACCGGTCCGGGTGGGCCGGGTGGTCCGGGTGGTCCGGGAGTGCCGCCGCCTCGGAATGCGGGACCCGAGCGTCCTGACTTCGGTGGTCCGGAGTCCCTGCGTCCGGAGCCGCTCCGTCCCGAGTCTGTTCGTCCGGAGCCGGGTCGTCCGGGCCCCGGCCGTCCCGAGTCCGGTCGTTCGGAGCTCGATGGTCCGGAGTTCGGTCGTCCGGGGCCCGGTCGCCCTGAGGTGGGCGGTTCCGGATTCGACGGTTCCGGGTTAGCCGGTTCTGGGTTCGACGGTTCTGGATTCGGCGGTCCGGAGTCCGGTCGTCCGCGGTCCGGTCGTTCGGAGTTCGGCGGTTCGGAGCTGGATGGTGCGGAGTTCGGTCGTCCGCGGTCCGGTCGTTCGGAGCTCGATGCTCCGGAGTTCGGTGCTCCGGGGCCCGCTCGTCCCGAGTTCGGCGGTCCGGAGTTCGGCGGTTCCGGGTTCGGTCGTGCCGAGCGCGGCCGTCCGGAGTCGGAACGTCCGGAGCCGGAGGCTGCGCCCTTCGGTGGTCGGCCGGTGCCTGGCGCTGCTGCCAGGGACGCCGGGCCGGGTCTTGGTGAGCCGCCCGTGCTGGGCGCGCCGGGCGCAGGAAGCCCCGGCGGTCCCGCTCTGGCCGGCCCCGGTACCGGCGGCCCCGGTACCGGCGGCTCCGGTCCTGGTGGCCCCGCGCTGGGCGGTCCCGGCCTGAGTGCTCCGGGTCCGGGTGGTCCCGGGACGGGCGCTCCGGCGTCGGGTGCCCCGAGTGCCGGTGCTCCTGACCTGGGTGGTCCGGGTGGTCTCGACCGCGGTCGGCGTGGTCCGGGCGGTGAGCCAGGCCCCCGCCCAGACCGGCTCGGCCCAGACCGGCTCGGCCCAGACCGGCCCGGCCCAGACCGGCCCGGCCCAGACCGGCCGGGCCTAGACCGGCTCGGCACCGACCCCCGTCGTCCGCAGCCGCCGGAGCCGTTCCACGGCTTCCCGGACGAGGCCTTCGAGGAGGGCCGCCCGGGCCAGCCGGTGCCGCTTCCGCCGGAAGGGGCCGACCGCCGCTCCGGCTGGGGCCGCGACCCGAGAGAGCAGGGCGACCAGCCGCCGGTGCCGGACCCGCGTTTCGGTCGCGAGCCCCTGGGGCGGGACGTTCTGTCGTTCGAGCGCCCGACGGGCGAGCTGCCCGGGCTGGGCGGTCCGGTCAGTGCTCCGCCGGTGAGCCCGCGGTCCGGTCCCCCGTCGCCGCGGCAGCCCTTCGACGAGGGCACCGACGTCACCAGCGAGATCCCGCTGGCGCGGCCGCCGCGGAACGGACGTCCGAGTGGTGCCGGGCGGGTCAGCGCCACCGGTTCGCACCCGGTGCCGTCGATCCCGCCGGGTGATTCCCCGTTCAGCCTGCCGTCCGATCGGCCGTTCGGCGCCACCGGTGGCCCCGGTGGACCCGGTCCCGACGGCCCAGCTCCGAGCGGCCCCGGCCCCAACGGCCCCGGCCCCAACGGCTCCGGCCCGAATGGCCTGGGGCCGAACGGTCCCGGTCCGAACGGCCCGCTCGGTCCGCCCCCGCTCGGCGCGGTGCCCGGCGGGCCCGGTCCCGTGCCCGGCCGCCCCGGCCCCGTGCCCGACGGCCCCGGCCCCGGCAACCCCGGTCCCATGCCCGGCAACCCCGGTCCCATGCCCGGCGGTCCTGGCGCCATGCCCGGCAGCCCGGTCGGCCTCGGCCCGCGCTCCAGCGGTCCGATTCCGCGCCCGGCCGACTTCGGTGACCCGAACGGTCCGGGGCCGCGGCCGGTGGAGTTCGGCGGTCCCCCTGGCGCGGACGTGGGTCCGCGTCGCGGGGAGTTCGGTGGTCCGAACGGCTCCGGTCCGATTCCGCGTCCGGCCGACTTCGGTGACCCGAACGGTCCCGGTCCGCGCTCGGCTGACTTCGGTGACCCGAATGGTCCGGGCCCGCGCCCCGCCGACTTCGGTGGGCACCGGGACGACCCGGACGGGCCGTTCCGCAGGCCGGACGGCTTCGGTGGAAGCGAGTGGGACGTCCCGCCGCCTCCGCCGCCGATCGACTGGGACCGCGGTGGGCGCGCTGACCGTCGTCGCGACTTCGAGGACCGACGCCCCGGCGGCGGTCCCGGCCCGGTCCCCGGCGGTCCCGGCCCCGTCCCGGGTGGCCCCGGCCCCATCCCCGGTGGACCAGTTCCCGGCGGCCCCGGCCCGGTCTCCAGCGGGTCCGCCCCGTTCGGGGACCCGTACGGACCCCCTCCGGGTCCGCCGTCGGCCGGCGGCTGGCCCGACCGCGCTCCCGAGTGGCCGGCGGGCCCCAGCGACGGCCGCGACTTCCGCGACCCTCGCAACGGCGACCCCCGCGACCGCGACCCCCGCGACCGCGACCCCCGCGACCGCGACCCGCGCGACCGGGACCCCCGTGACCGGGACCCGCGTGACCGGGACCCGCGTGACCGGGACCCGCGTGACCGGGACCCGCGCGACCGGGACCCGCGGGACGACTGGGACGCCGACGATCAGCCGACGACGTTCCGCAGCGGCCCGACGCTCGTCTGGGACGCCCGCGCCCAGGGCGACGTGATGCACGAGAACGGCAACGGCAGCCGCTGACGCCACGCGAAGGCGCCCGCCCCGATCACGGGTGCGGGCGCCTTCGCACGTCTCAGCTGAGCAGGCGATCCCGGAAGAGCTGCAGCACCTGGTCGAGCGCGGCGCGGGTGGGGTGACCCGGCTCGTCGACCAGGTCCTCGGTGAGCACCGAGTGCGCCCTCCCGCCCGGCTGGGAGCCGTTCGGCACCGAGGACGACGGGATCTCGACGCCGACGAACCCGTCGCCCAGTTCACGCCGCAGCCGGGCGAACCGCTCCTCCGGCACGAACTTGTCGTCGGTGAACCGCAGCCCCAGGACGCAGAGCCCCTCGTCGGCGCAGCGCTCCTTCACCCGGGCCAGCGAGGCGGTGTCCAAACCGACGTCCGCTCTCCGGGCGGCACCCACCGCGAACGGCAGCGACGGCTGGGAGAGCACCGGGGCGAGCATCCGCCGATCGACCGCCATCGCCAGCGCGAACCCGCCGGTGAAGCACATCCCCACCGCGCCGACGCCTGGACCGCCGCACTCCTCGTGCGCCTGCTTGGCCAGCGCGCGCAGCCAGACGGTCACCGGTGACGCTTTACCGCGCGCGAGCATCGTGAACTCCCGGGACACGCAGACGTCCCGCATCGCCCTGCGGATCGCCTTCCCGTCGATGTCCCGGCCCGGAATGCCGAAGAGCGACGGCAGCAACACCGTGCACCCGAGCGCCTGCACCCGCTGTGCGAACGCGATCACCTTCGGCGTGATGCCGGGGATCTCGGCGATGACGATGACCGCAGGACCGGTGCCGGCCCGGTAGACCGGGTGGGTCTTGCCGTGATGGGTGAAGTCGAAGCAGGTGAAGCCCTCGAGCGCCATGGAGGCAGCCTAGGGTCCCGTCGGCTCCTTGGTGCCCGACTGCGCCGAGTCCACTTCGGCCGGCACCCGCTCGACGACGACGCGCGGGGCGTCGTCACGGTGGGCGTAGTTGCGGGCGTAGATCACGTAACCGACGAGGAACATCCCCGCGAACAGGTACCACTGCACGGCGTAGGCGAGGTGCGGACCCTCGTCGAGGTCGTCCGGGGCGGGCAGAGCCGTCAGCGACGCGTCGTCGGACGGGGGTGTCTGCGAGGCCAGTTCGACGTAGGCGTCGTAGGCGGGCTCGCCGTCGGCCTTCAGCGCGTCCGGCGTGATCCGCGTGATGAGTTGGTGACCACTGACCTGCACGTCACCGGTCGCGCCGCTCTCCGGCTTGCGCACCCGGCCCAGCACCGTCACCGTGCCACCGGGCGCCTCGCCGTACGTCGGGATCTCGGTCGCGCCACCGCCGGACGCCTGGACCCAGCCGCGAACGACCCAGAGCACCGGACCGTCCGTGGTCCGCAGCGGGGTCAGGACGTAGTAGCCGAGGCTGTTCTCCTGCGTGCGGTTGCGGACCAGTACCTCGCGGGCGGCGTCGTACTCGCCGGTGACCCGCACCTGGCTGTACTCCCGCCGGGACCCGGGCGCGGACGACGTGCTCAGCACCTGGTCGGCGGGCGCGGGCGACGCGCTGCGGGCCGCGGTGATCGCGGCGTTGATCGCACGCTTCTGGTCGAGCCGGTCGAGCTGCCAGTGTGCCAGCCGCACGCAGACCAGGGCGGCCACGACGCACAGCAGGAACGAAGCGACCCACTTCGGGCTCAGCAGGAAGCGGTACACGTTCCGACGCTACTCCGCGGAGGCGGGATGGTCAGACGTAGGCCTCTACCCAGCGTAGAAGTTCTTCGAGATACCGCTCACGCACCGGCTCGGCGGAGAGCGCGAGGTCGTGGACGCCGTTCTCGATGCGAACCAGCGTGACCTGGCTCCCGAGCCGGTGCGCCCGCCCCGCGATGTGCTCGACGTCGAGCACGGCGTCCGTCCGCAGCACCGAGTCGTCCCAGCGCGCTGACCGGAACGTGGCGGTCGAGCAGGCGACGAAGACCGGCACCTCGATCGCGAGCCCGGCCTCGATCCGGCGGTGACCGGCCCGGATCGCCCGCAGCCACCCGGCGTGGATCGGCACCCCGGACAGCGGCTTCCAAGCCAGGTCGAAGTCCCACTCGCCGCTGTGGTCGCGGTGCAGGCTGCGCCCGTAGAAGTTCGACGAGGGAGCGGGCAGGACCTGGTAGGGACGGAACGCGCCGACCCTGGTGCCGAAGACGTCGATCGCCCCGCGCACCAGCCACGGTTGGTTCATGTCGAAGAACGGGCTGTTCAGTGCCAGCCCGTCGACCAGCCGCTCGGTGCGGTGCCGGTGGACCCACAGCGGCGTGATCAGGCCACCGGTGGAGTGGGCGTGGATGAGCACGGTGTCGTGCTCGTCCTGGTCGCGGATGACCCGGATCGCGGCGTCCAGGTCGTCGAAGTACTCGCTCAGGTCACGGCAGAAGTACGGGGTCTGGTGGGGGCGGAGGCTGCGGCCGTACTTGCGCAGGTCGATGGCGTAGAAGTCGAAGCCGGCCTCGGTCAGCCGGTCGGCCACGTGCGTCTGGAAGAAGTAGTCGACGAAACCGTGGACGTGCAGCACCGCGCGCCCGGTCGGCTGCTTCGCGCGGCGGCGGATGAGCGTCGTGACGACCTCGCCCTGGTCGTCCTCGCCGAGCGGGATCGTGAGCTGCTCGTACGGGTCACCGAGGACGTCGGTGACCCAGGTGTGGGCCTCGGTCGCCGTGGTCATGAGCGAAGGTTAATACCGCTCAGCCTGGCGCAACGTGGACAGCCGCGAGATCTCGCCCACGTCCCGGGGAACAGCCCGGGGACTCGGGCCCCGCGCCCTCGAAGTCGGGACACCCGGCGCCGCACTCTGATCCCCGGTCGGCCCTGCGGGCCCGAGACGAGGAGCAGAAGTTCACGATGAGCACTTACACCAGCACGAGCGCGGCACCGCCGCAGCAACCGCAGAAGACCGTCGGCAACAGTCGGCTCTGGGCGGTCACCGGCGTCCTGGCCGGACTCACCGGCTTGGCGACGATCCTGGTCAGCCTGCAGATCGACGGGGGATATCAGCCGGACACCATCGGCAAGCCGGAGAAGGTCGCCGAGGCGCTGGCCGACCAGACGGCGTACATCCTGGCGATGCACACCGCAGCGATCCTCACCACGCTGCTCCTGCTCGTGTTCGCGGCCGGGCTCAAGCGCCGGCTGGAAGCCCAGGCGCCGGTCGGCAGCCTGCTGCCGGCGGTCGCGGCCGGCGGGCTCGGCCTGGTCTCCGTCGCGGGGCTGCTCGGCAGCGGTCTGACGACCGAGTTCGTCTTCGGCCTCAACGCGCCCAAAGACGAGCTGGTGCCGGAGAGCGCCGACTTCTACGCGCACTGGATCGCCACGATCCCGTGGTTGTGGGTCGGTGCGGGCGTCACCGGCATCGCGATCGCCGCGGCGGCGCTGCGGCACTCGGCCGCGCCGCGCTGGATCGGCTGGGTCGGGACCGTGCTGGGCGGGCTGACGCTGCTCACCGGCGTCTCGCCGCTGCAGTACATGGCCGGCTTCGTCGGCCCGATCTGGCTGTTGGTCACCGCGCTCGGCTTCCTGTTCGCCGACCGCCCCCGCGCCTGACCCGGGGCCGCGACGACCGGTCCACCGAGCCGGCGACGGTCCGATTCCCGACTCGGTGCGGACCGCGCCGACCGTACAGTCAGCGAGCACATGGAACGTATCGCCACCCTCCCCGAGAGCGCCCTCACCAGCCACGACGGCGGTGCGGGCGCTCTCGCCGCGCGCCCGGACGGCCTGCCGCGCACGGCCGCGACGCTCGCGGTCGTCGCCTGGCTGCTGGCCGGCGCCGCAGTCGTGCTGCTCGTGGCTGCGCGGCCCCCGGTGACCGACGGTCTCTGGTTCTTCCTGGTGGACGCCACGGTCGCGGCGGTCTACGGCATCGTCGCCGGGCTGACGCTCTCGCGACGCAGGCACCCGGTGCCGTGGCTGGTCGCGGTGATGGCGGTCGGCTGTGGCCTGGCAGCGTTCGGTTACGGGTACGAGGTCCTCGCCGAACGGCGGCCGTTACCCGGTCTCGCGGTGCTCAGCTGGTTGCAGACCCTCGGCTGGGTACCGGGGACGCTCGCCATCTTCCTCGTGGTGCCGTGGCTCATCCGCGACCACCGCCTCGGCCGTGCAGCCCGCCTCGGCGTCGTCGCGGGGGCGCTGGCCACCGGCGCGTTCATCGCGTCCCAACTCAGCGCCTCCTACGCGGGAACGGTCGCCGCGTCCGCGGCCGTCGTCGTCCTCGGCCTGGTGACGGCGGGGGAGGTCACGTGGCGCTGGCGGCGTGGGCCGGTGGAGGAGCGGATCGGACTGGGCTGGCTGGCGATCGGCGTCACCGTGATGGCGCTGTCGTTCGTTCCGCTCGCGATGTCGGTGCTCTACCCGCTGCCGATCTGGCTGACCCCGGTGCTGCACCTGGTCGCGCAGGCGGTGTTCCCGGCGGCGATCCTGGTCTCGGTGCTCCGCCAGCGGATGTGGGGCCTGGACCTGGCGGTGAGCCGGGCGGTGCTCGGCGGCCTGCTCACGGTCGGCCTCGTCGCCCTCTACACTGCGGTGGCCGCGGTCCTCACTCACCTGCTGCCCGGTGACGGCTTGGCCGAGATCGTGGCGGCCGCCGTCGTCGTCGTGGCGGTGCAGCCGTCCCGCCTCTGGCTGCACCGCCGCGTCCGGCGGCTGGTCTACGGCGACGCCGCGGAGCCCGAGCGAGCCGTCCGCAGGCTGGGCCGGCACCTGGGCGGGGCACAGAGCCCCGAGGAGTTGCTCAACGGCCTGGTCGAGAGCGTCGGACACGCAGTGCGCCTGGAGTCGGTCACGCTCGACGTCGAGGGCGTCCGTACCGCTGCGTGGGGTAGCCCCACTTCGGCGCCGCTGCGCGTACCGCTGCTGCACCGCGGCGCCGAGGTCGGCGTCCTCGGCGTGACCGCCCCGCCGGGCGAGGCGCTCGACGCTCGCGCGCTGCGCTCGCTCGACGAGCTCGTCACGGTCGTGGCGGCCGGCGTCGTGCTCGCCCGCGCGTCCCAGGATCTCGCCGACGCCCGGCAGCGGCTCACGTCCGTCCGGCTGGAGGAGCGGCGGGTCATCCGCCGGGAGCTCCACGACGGGCTCGGGCCGTCGCTGGCCGGCATCCGTCTCGGCCTGCAGGGCGCCCGCAACCTGATCGGCCGCGATCCGCACGCTGCCGGCACCCTGCTCGCCGCGCTCCAGGAAGAGCTGGACGGGCGGGTCGACGACGTCCGCACGCTCTCGCGCAACCTGCTGCCGCCGATCCTCGACGAGCTCGGGCTCGGAGCGGCCCTGGACGAGCTCGCAGCGCGCCACGCCGACGGCGGCCTCGTCGTCGTCGTGCGGTGCGAGGGCACCGAAGGGCTGGAGGCCCGGCTGGCCTCCGCCGCCTACGGCATCGTGGTGGAGGCCGTCATGAACGTCGCCAGGCATGCCGGGGCGTCCCGGTGCACGGTGGAGGTCGTCGTCGACGCGCGGGGAGTCTGGATCGCCGTCACCGACGACGGGAAGGGCTTCCGCGACGGTGCGGTGGGCGGCGTCGGGACGTCGTCGATGCGCGAGCGGGCGCAGGAGCAGGGCGGCGAGCTGGAGATCGGGCCCGCGGAGACCGGGGGAGTCCGGGTCGCCGCCGTCCTGCCGCTGGTGGCACCGTGACGATCCGGATCGCGGTCGTCGACGACCACCCGGTCTTCCGGCTCGGGATGGCCGCGTTGCTGAGCAGCCTCGACGGCGTGCACGTCGTCGTACAGGCGGCGTCCAGGGCGGAGGCCCTCACCGCGATCACCGCGGCCGACCCGGCCGTCGACGTCGTCATCATGGATCTGCACCTGGGGGACGACTCCGGCGTCGAGACGACCAGGGAGCTCATCCGGCGGCTGCCGGAGGTGCGGATCCTGGTCGTCACGATGCTCGAGGACGACGAGTCGGTCGTGGCGTCGGTCCGGGCGGGCGCCCGCGGCTACCTGTTGAAGGGCGCGACGCCGACCGAGGTGGAGCGGGCCGTGCGAGCGGTCGCGAACGGCGAGGTGATCCTGGGTCCCCAGGTCGCGGCGCGGGCGATGAGCTACCTGTCCGGCGCGCGGACGGCAGGGCCGGTGCCGTTCCCGGAGCTCACCGACCGGGAGCGCGAAGTTCTCGACCTGGTGGCCCGCGGGTACGACAACACCACGATCTCCCGGCGCCTGGTGCTCAGCCCGAAGACCGTGCGCAACCACGTCGCGAACGTGCTGACGAAGCTCGGCGTGCCGAATCGGTCGGAGGCGCTGGTGCTGGCCCGCGAGCGCGGTCTGGGCGGGGTGACCGGCTGAGATTGACGCAGCCGAGTGACCTGTGGTGATCTACGAGTGACCGTGGGTGAACGGGGTACCCCTCCGCGAGAGAAATCCGGGGGTGCACATGTCGGACTTCTTTGCCGATCGCGCGGAAGCGGGCCGGGCGTTGGCCACCGCCGTGGCCGGTCACCTCGCCGAACGGGGCGCGGGCCACGAGGTGCCGCTCGTGCTCGGGCTGCCGCGCGGCGGCGTCCCGATCGCGCGGACGGTGGCCGCCGCTGTCCACGGCGAGCTGGACGTCGTCGTCGCGCGGAAGATCGGGGTGCCGTGGCACCGCGAGCTGGGCGTCGGCGCGGTCACCGTCGACGGACCGGCCCTGTTCGACCGGGCGCTGCTCGGGCAGGTCGGGCTCGCGCTGGACGATCTGGCGGCCGACGTCGAGCGCGAACGGGCCGAGGCGCTCCGCCGGACCGAGCGCTACCGCGCCGGGCGCCGGGCGCCGGTCGTGGCCGGGCGGACCGTGGTCGTCGTCGACGACGGGCTCGCGACCGGCGTCACGGCCAGGGCGGCGCTGCGCAGCCTGCGCGTCCTCGAGCCGGCCCATCTGGCGTTCGCCGCGCCGGTCTGCGCCCCCCAGGCGGTCGCGATGCTCCGCACGGAGGCGGACGCGGTGGTGTGCGTCAGCGCGCCGCCGGAGTTCCGTGCGGTGGGGTTCCACTACCGCGCCTTCCCCCAGCTCACCGACGACGAGGTGGAGGCGGAGCTGGCCGCGGGCCGCCGGGATGCCGCCGCCCTGCGCCTCTGACGTACGCCCGCCGTCGTGACGCGCGTCTCGCGGGAGAGATGCCCTTTGACGGCGGGTGGCCCGGTGAGTCAGAGTGGCGCCTGAGCGGAGGGCAGGAAGACCGGTGAGAATCCGGCGCGGTCCCGCCACTGTCACCGGGGAGCCGACCTCACCCAACGGTCACGGCCGAGCACGGCTGGAAGGCCGAGGACACGCGTCGATCCGGGAGCCAGGACACTGCGTCCGCTCCCTGCGAGCCTGCTCGCAGGACACCCACACGCGGGCGTGGACACCCGCGGGAAGGATCCTGGCATGCGTTCGTGCGTGACCGGCGGGTGACGCCGCCGTACCCGTTCTCCGCGGTCGTCGGCCTCGACGACCTCCGTCTGGCGTTGACGCTCAACGCCGTCTCGCCCGCCATCGGCGGCGTACTGGCCCGGGGTGAGAAGGGCACCGCCAAGTCGACGGTCGTGCGTGCGTTGCACGCGCTCCTGCCGCCGATCGCGGTGGTGCCCGGCTGCCGGTTCGCCTGCGATCCGGCGGCGCCCGACCCCCAGTGCCCGGACGGCCCGCACTCCGACGGCCGACCCCCCGAGACACGGCCGGCCCGCCTCGTCGAGCTGCCGGTCGGAGCCACCGAAGACCGGCTGGTGGGGGCGCTGGACCTGGAGCGCGCGCTCACCGAGGGCGTGCGCGCGTACCAGCCGGGCCTGCTGGCCGCGGCGCACCGGGGCGTCCTCTACGTCGACGAGGTCAACCTGCTCGCCGACCACCTGGTCGACACGCTGCTCGACGCCGCGGGCATGGGCCGCGCGTACGTGGAGCGCGACGGTGTCTCGGTGCGGCACGCGGCCCGGTTCCTGCTGGTCGGCACGATGAACCCGGAGGAGGGCGAGCTGCGTCCGCAGCTGCTCGACCGGTTCGGCCTGACCGTCGAGGTGGCCGCGAGCAGGCGACCGGCGGAGCGGGCCGAGGTGGTGCGGCGACGGCTGGCCTACGAGGCCGACCCGGAGGCGTTCGCGGCCCGCTGGGCCGCCGACGACGCCGAGCTGGCCGCGCGCATCGTCGAGGCCCGTGACCGGCTGCCCGACGTCGAGCTGTCCGACGCCGCCCTGCGGCGGATCACCGCGGTCTGCGCCGCTTTCGACGTGGACGGGCTGCGGGCCGACCTCGTCACCGCTCGTACCGCGGTGGCGCTGGCGGCCTGGTACGGGCGGGACCACGTCACCGACGACGACATCCGCCGCGCCGCCGAGCTGGCCCTGCCGCACCGGCGCCGCCGCAATCCGTTCGACGCCCCGGGTCTCGACCGGGACCTGCTCGAGAAGGCCCTGCAGGAGGCCGCCGCCGACGATCCCGAGCCCGAGGGGCCGGACGACTCGCCGGACGGCCCCGCTGACGGCGGTGGCCCTGACGGCGGTGGCCCTGACGACGGTCCCGGTGACGGACCGGACCGCGGTGGCTCCGGGAGCGACGTACCGGACGGCGGCCCCGCCGAGGGCGGCACCCCCTCCACCGAGGCCGCCGACACCGCGCCGGACGGCACCGGACCCGAGGTACCGGCCGGTCCGGTGCCGACCGGCCGCCCGTCGGCAGCCGATACGCCGAAGGACGCCCCGCGCCTGCCCGGGGCGGCCCCGGAGCAGCCGGCCGTGCAGGCCGCCGCCCCCTACCGCACCAAACTGATCACGGTGCCCGGCGTCGGCCGGAGCCGGTCGGACGCCACCGGCCGGCGCTCGCTCGCCGAGTCACGCCGCGGCCGGGTGGTCCGGTCCACCCGGACGGACGGCCGGGTGACCGACGTCCACCTCACCGCGACGCTGCTGGCCGCGGCGCCGCACCAGCGAACCCGGGGACGCACCGCCGGCCTGCTGGTCGAGAAGCAGGACCTGCGCGAGGCGGTGCGGCGCGGCCGCGAGTCGAACACGATCCTGTTCTGCGTCGACGCATCCGGCTCGATGGCCGCCCGGAAGCGGATGGCCGCGGTCAAGGGCGCCGTGCTCTCCCTGCTCCTCGACGCCTACCAGCGCCGCGACACCGTAGGCCTGGTCACGTTCCGCCGCGACGGCGCCACCCTCGCGCTGCCGCCGACCGGCAGCATCGAGGTGGCGGCTCGCCGGCTGGACGAGTTGCCCACCGGCGGCCGGACGCCGCTCGCCGCGGGGCTGGTGAAGGCCGCCGACGTCATCCGCCTGGAACGCCGGCGGAACCCGCACCGGCGTCCGCTCCTGGTCGTGGTCACCGATGGGCGGGCCACGTACGGGAAGAACGCCGGCGACGAGGCCCGCCGCGCCGCCGCGTACCTGGCCGCCGACGGGGTGGCGTCCGTCGTCGTCGACTGCGAGGACGGACCGATCCGGCTGGGCCTGGCCCAGGACCTGGCCGTCCACCTGGGCGCCACCGCACTCCGACTCGGTGAACTCTCCGCCGACGGGCTGGCAACGATCGCGAGGGCCGCATAGATGCCGCAGGGCAAACCGACCACCGTTCCGAACGACGGCCTCACCACCCGGCAGCGGCGTCGCCGCCCGATCCTCGCCGTCCACACCGGCCCGGGGAAGGGCAAGTCCACCGCCGCGTTCGGGCTCGCGCTGCGTGCCTGGAACGCCGGCTGGCCGATCGGCGTCTTCCAGTTCGTGAAGAGCGCGAAGTGGCGAGTGGGGGAGGAGGACGCCCTCACCGCGCTCGGCGAGTACCACGCGCAGACCGGCAAGGGCGCGCCGGTGACCTGGCACAAGATGGGCGAGGGCTGGTCCTGGATCCAGCGCGCCGGCACCGAGCAGGACCACGCCAGGGACGCGGCCGAGGGTTGGGAACAGATCAAACGAGACTTCGCGGCCGAAGCGTACGGGCTGTACGTCCTGGATGAGTTCACCTATCCGATGAAGTGGGGTTGGGTCGACGTCGATGATGTGGTGGAGACGCTGGGGAACCGCCCCGGCAGCCAACACGTCGTGATCACCGGCCGCGATGCCCATCCGTCCCTTCTCGCCGCCGCTGACCTGGTCACCGAGATGACCAAGGTCAAGCACCCGATGGACGCCGGGCAAAAAGGTCAGAAGGGAATCGAGTGGTGACCGTCGTCCCCCGCCTCGTCATCGCTGCTCCGGCGTCCGGTCACGGCAAGACGACCGTGACGACCGGGCTGCTGGCCGCGTACCGCAAGCGGGGCCTGCGGGTCAGCCCGCACAAGGTCGGACCCGACTACATCGACCCCGGCTACCACGCGCTCGCGTCGGGCCGGCCCGGACGCAACCTCGACCCGTTCCTCGTGGGGCCGCACCTGGTCGGACCACTGTTCGCGCACGGCGCGGACGGTGCCGACCTGGCGATCGTCGAAGGCGTGATGGGCCTGTACGACGGCGCGGTCGGCCACGGCGACCTCGGCTCCACCGCGCAGGTGGCCGCCGCGCTGCGCGCGCCGGTCGTGCTCGTCGTCGACGCCTCCTCGCAGGGCCGCTCGGTGGCCGCGCTCGTGCACGGGTTCCGCACCTACGAGCCGAGCGTCTGGCTCGGCGGCGTGATCCTCAACCGGGTCGGCTCCGACCGCCACGAGGAGATCCTGCGGGAGGCCTGCGAGGAGATCGGCACGCCGGTGTTCGGTGCCCTGCGCCGCCGGGACACGATCTCGACGCCGTCCCGGCATCTCGGCCTGGTTCCGGTCGCCGAGCGCAGCCCGGAGGCGACCGAGGCGGTCGAGAAGATGGGCGCGGTCGTCGCGGAGAGCGTCGACCTGGATCGGCTGCTCTGGCTCGCCCGCTCCGCACCGCCGGTGTCGGCCGACGCGTGGTCGCCCGCGGACGCGGTCGGCGGCGCGGTGTCCGAGCGGCCGGTGATCGCGATCGCCTCCGGTGCGGCGTTCACGTTCGGCTACACCGAGACCGTCGAGCTGCTCGAGGCGACCGGGGCCGTGGTCGCCCGGTTCGATCCGCTCCACGACGAGACGCTGCCGGAGGGCACGGCCGGGCTGATCGTCGGCGGCGGCTTCCCCGAGGTGCACGCGGAGAAGCTGGCCGCGAACGAGCCGATGAAGAAGGCGGTGCGGGAGCTGGCGGCCTCCGGTGCGCCGATCGCCGCCGAGTGCGCGGGCCTGCTCTGGCTGACCAAGTCGCTGGACGGCAAGCCGATGTGCGGCGTCCTGGACGCCGAGGCCGGGATGACGCCGAGCCTCACGCTCGGCTACCGCAGCGCGGTCGCGATCTCGGACTCCCCGTTGCTGCCGGAGGGCACCCGGGTCCACGGTCACGTGTTCCACCGCACCCAGGTGGAGCCGCGCGCGGGCGCCCGTCCGGCGTGGCAGTGGCAGGGGCGTCCGCCGGAGGGCTTCGTGCAGGACGGCGTCCACGCGTCCTACCTCCACCTGCACTGGGCCGCGCACCCGGGCATCGCCCGGCGGCTGGTGGACGCCGCCGTCCGGCTGCAGCGCCGGTCGGGTCGGCCCGCCGTCGCCGTCGATCCGTCACCCACCTTGGTCGACGTTGCGCGCGAGGCGCCGAGCGGCGAGCCGGAGCCGGCCGAGGTCGCCACCGCGGTCACCGCGGAGGACGTGCCCACGCCGGTCGTGGCCGACTACGCCGGGTCGAGCACCGGGTCGACCACCGGGGCGGATCCCGCGCCGGGCAAGACCCCCGACACCGATCCGGCGGTCGCCGGCGGCGACGACGCGAGCCCGGCGGACAAAAACGGCGATTCGGGGAGTTCGCCCCGCGTGTCGCAGAGCGACGGTCCGGTCTCCGCGGTGGATCGCGACGGATCATGAACCTCACCGGCGGATGGCCGAGCCGGGCTGGGTGGGCCGGCCCCGACCGCCGGCAGAGGAGCGTCGTATGAAGCTGATCGGCGTCGGGGTAGGACCTGGCGACCCGGAGCTGGTCACGGTGAAGGCGGTGCGGGTGATGCGCGCCGCCGACCGCGTGTACGTGCCGGTGCTCTCGGCCGACGAGACCGGCTACGCCGAGATCACCGTCCGAACGCACGTCGAGCACGACCGGATCGAGCGGCTGGTGTTCGCGCAGGCTTCGCCGGGCGACCCGGACGTCGCCGCCGAGGCGGTCGCACGCTACCTGCACGCGCTCGGGCCGGGCGGCTCGGTGGTGTTCGCGACGATCGGCGACCCCAACGTCTACTCGGCGTTCACCCGGCTGGCCCAGGCGGTGCGCGGGCTGCTGCCGGACGTCACGGTGGACACCGTGCCCGGCGTCACCGCGGCCCAGGACCTCGCGAGCCGCTGCCGTGTGCCGCTGGTCGAGGGCGGTGAGGCGCTGACGCTGCTGCCGCTCGGAGCGGGCGTCGGCGGCCTCTCCGAGGTGCTCGACCGTCCCGGGAGCGTCGTGGTCTACAAGAGCGGGCGGCACCTCATCGGTGTGAAGGAGGCCGTCCGGCGTGCCGGACGGCTGCACGGCGCCCTCTACGGCGCCCGGCTCGGGCTGCCCGGTGAGGTCGTGCGCCCGCTGGCGGCGGCCGACGGCAACACCGCGCCCTACCTGTCGTCGGTACTGGTGCCTGCTCGCCGGACCGGAGCGCGGAGCGGAGCACAGTGAACGCGTTAGCGGTGTACGTCGTCGGCGTGGGAGCCCGCCAGGGAGTGTCCGCCGCCGAGGTGAGCGCGCTGGTCGACCAGGCGTTGGCCGACGCCCGGATCCCGGCCCACGAGGTCGCCCACCTGGCCACCGTCGATGCCAAGGGTGCGGAGGCCGGCATCCGTACGGCGGCCGCCGACCGCGGCTGGCGGGTCGTGACCTGGCCGGCGGCCCGGCTCGCGCAGGTGCTGGTGCCGACGCCGTCCGCACTGGTCGGCGAAGTGGCCGGGACGGCGAGCGTGGCCGAGGCGTCGGCGCTGCTGGACGCGACCGGGCGACAGACCGGCGCGCTGGTCGTGCCGAAACGCACCTCCCCGACGGTGACCGTGGCGATCGCCCGGCACCGCAGGGCATGACCGCATCCGTACCCCCGCCCGACGTGCGCGGCGCCACCGGGCCGGTGGACAGGAGGGTGGGGGGCACGCGGTCACTCAGCGCAGCAGTGCACGATGAGGGAGTGCACGTCCCGCGCCGGGAGGAACCCAGTTGAGCCTGTTGAACGAGACCCTCGCAGCGATCCGTCCGGCGGACGCCGCCGTTGCCGCGCAGGCGCGCGACCGGCAGGCCAGGATGACAAAGCCGGCGGGCTCCCTGGGCGTGCTCGAAGACCTCTCGGTCCGGCTGGCCGCGCTCGCGGGCGAGTGCCCTCCGCCGCTGCCGGAGCCCGCGGCCGTCGCGGTCTTCGCCGGTGACCACGGCGTCCACGCCCAGGGGGTGACGCCATGGCCGCAGGAGGTCACCGGCCAGATGGTGGCCAACTTCCTCGCCGGCGGTGCGGTGGTGAACGCGTTCGCGGCCCAGATGGGGGCGTCGGTGACCGTGGTGGACGTCGGGGTGGCCGCCGCGGCCGCGGTCCCGCCGGATGCCGGACGGTTCCTCGACCGCAACGTCCGCCGGGGCACCCGCGACCTGACCGTCGAGCCCGCGATGACCAGGGACGAGGCCGTCGCCGCGCTCGAGGTCGGCATCTCGGTGGCGCGCGATCTGGTCGCGGCGGGGAACCGCGCGCTGCTCACCGGTGACATGGGGATCGCGAACACGACGGCGTCGGCCGCGCTGATCGCCGCGTTCACCGGCGCCGACGCCGGCGCCGTGACCGGAGCGGGCACCGGCATCGACGCGGAGACGCTGCGGCACAAGACCGACGTCGTCCGCCGGGGGCTCGCCCGCCACGGCCTGGTGGCCGCGGACCAGGCGCCGGACGCCGGGAGCGGCTCGGTGCCCGCCGCGGCCGACCCGATCGGCGCGCTCGCCGCGGTCGGCGGCCTGGAGCACGCCGCGATCGCCGGGTTCGTGCTGGGCGCAGCCGCCGAGCGGGTACCGGTGATCCTCGACGGCGTGATCGCGGGCTCGTCCGCGCTGGTCGCCGCCGCGCTCGCGCCCGCCTGCCTGGACGCCGCCGTGGCCGGCCACCGCTCGACCGAGCCGGGACACCGCGTGGCGCTCGACCACCTCGGGTTGACGCCGCTGGTCGACCTCTCGCTGCGGCTGGGCGAGGGCACCGGTGCGGTGCTCGCGCTGCCGCTGGTGCAGGCCTCCGTGCGCGCACTGCGCGACGTGGCGACGTTCGACTCGGCCGGTGTGACGGAGAAGCAGTGACGTATCCGGTCGGATTGCGCCTGGCAGGACGACGCGTCCTGGTCGTCGGCGGTGGCACCGTGGCGCAGCGCCGGGTGTCCGGCCTGCTCGACGCCGGCGCGCTGGTCGTCCTGGTGGCGCCGGAGGTGACCCCGGCGCTCGACGCGCTCGCGGCGGCCGGGCGGCTGACGTGGGAGCAGCGCGAGTACACCGACGGTGACGTCGATGGCGCCTGGTACGTGATGGCCGCGACCGACGTCCCGGACGTCAACGCGGCGGTCGCCGAGGCGGCCGAGCGGGCCCACACGTTCTGCGCCAGGGCCGACGACGGCTCGGACGCCTCCGCGTGGACCCCGGCGGTCGGGCGGCACGGCCAGTTGACCGTCGCGGTGCACGCCGACCGGGACCCCCGGCGCGCGGCGCTGCTCCGCGACGCCGTGGTCGATCGGCTCTCCGACGGCTCGCTGGACGCCGCGCCGCACCGTCGCCGCAGCCCGGTGCCGGGCGTCGCGCTGGTCGGAGCGGGCCCCGGCGATCCGGAGCTGATCACGGTCCGGGGCCGGCGCCTGCTCTCCCAGGCCGACGTCGTCGTCGCCGACCGGCTCGCGCCCCAGCTGCTGCTGGACGAGCTGCCTGCCCACGTCGAGGTCGTCGACGCGTCGAAGGTGCCCTACGGCCGGGCGATGGCGCAGGAGGCGATCAACGAGACGCTGGTGTCCCGCGCGACCGCGGGGCAGTTCGTGGTCCGGCTCAAGGGCGGCGACCCGTTCGTGTTCGGCCGCGGCAGCGAGGAGCTGGAGGCCTGCCTGGCCGCCGGAGTGCCGGTGGAGGTGGTGCCGGGGGTGACGTCCGCGGTCTCGGTGCCGTCCGCGGCCTGGATCCCGGTGACGCACCGGGGTGTCGCGCACGAGCTCGTCGTCGTGTCCGGGCACGTCGCGCCGGAGGATCCGCGCTCGCTCGTCGACTGGCCGGCGCTCGCTCGGCTGCGCGGCACGCTCGTGATCCTGATGGGCGTGGAGCGCTTGCCGGCCATCACGGCGGCGCTGATCGCTCACGGGCGGTCCGCCGACACACCGGCCGCGGTGATCCAGGAGGGGACGACCGGAGCGCAGCGTCAGGTACTGGCGACGCTCGGCACGGTGGCGGCCGATGCGCTGGCGGCCGGACTGTCGCACCCGGCGATCTGCGTCGTCGGCGAAGTGGTCTCGATCGGAGCGCGACTGACCGCTCTGGCGTCCGCGCTGCCGGCCGGACTCCGTTCCTGATCGCTTTCGTTTCAATCGGTTCCAACCGGGTACGAAAATCTGCTTGGGCTCGCGCGTCCGGCGCCTGACGCCGTTTTGGAATTCGTCATAGGAGCGTCGACTAAGGGCGTTTTACGTTGCTTTGTCCGATTCGGCGGTGCATACTCCAGGAAGCATGAACCCCGGTCGCACCGCCGTCCAGTGTGGGGGCGACCGGCGGGAAGATCGCTCGTACAGCGCGGAAAGCCCGGTCAGAGGCGTCTTCGCACACCCGGTCCAGTGACCGCTCGAGCGTCCGATCCGGAGTGGACGCCCAGCGGTGCTCGTCCGAGATCGCGGTGCCGCCCGAAGCCGCAGCGAATGATTCGTCGACTGGTGGAGTTGGGTTGCCAGTCGTTTAGGGAGCCCTAACTCCGAAATGCACCGAGCGGCCGCAATTCGCCGTGTCGACACTCGTTTCCGCGCACACGCCGATAAATGCCATCCAGTCGAAAGGAGGTCACTCGCCTTGTCTTCCAAGTTCATTCGCGGACTGGTCCTCGCCG
>Ga0190269_10000208_pt1 | contig 31243 bp, 20 predicted proteins | sample Popmic249IS_FD_133749 | JGI IMG/M metagenome (GOLD analysis project Ga0190269, IMG submission 133749) | Populus adjacent soil microbial communities from riparian zone of Blue River, Arizona, USA - 249 IS | ecosystem: Environmental > Terrestrial > Soil > Riparian zone | place: USA: Arizona... | reverse complement strand
TGCCGCCTGCGCCCGAGCTGCCGCCTGCGCCCGAGCTGCCGCCTGCGCCCCCGCCGCCCGAAGCCGCGCCCTCACCGCTGGAGCCTGCCTGCGCTGCGCCAGCTTGCCCGCCTGCGCCACCCGTCACGGCTCCAGCGCCAGCCGCGGTGCCAGCCGCGCCCACGCTAGAGCCGGCCGCGGGCGCCAAGCTGCTCGTGCCGCTCGCGCCAATGGCAACCGACGCACCGGCCCCGGCCGCCGAGCCGCCGCCTCGACCCCCGACCACTCCGCCGTTGCCGGCATTTCCCGCCGCCGAAGCGCCAGCGATCGAGCCGATGGTATTGACGGGATACTCCGACTCGACCGGCAGCTCCTGATTGCACGCCAAGATCACTGACGCCGCACACGCCGCCCCGAACGTTCGTCGCTTCATGCAGACCTCCATGCGTGCGGGCCCCGCCAAGCCAACGCGCAGACAATGTGAAGCCTCGTCCGGTATCAGCGAGCCCACGAGGAGTCAACGCAGCCGAACTCACAATGCGGGAGATCGACACGGAACGTGATGGAACACCGCCCATTCATACGACACGCCGCCGCTGTTGGCGGCAAGCACAGCGCTGCGCGCGCTTCAGCTTCGCAAGCTCGGCCCGCGCGCACCAACCAAAGACTCGCATCGAGCACGCGCTGGAGCACACCTGCCGCGAGCTGAACGCGAGCTCGAGGCCATCCGCGACACTCATCTGCGAGGTGATGACGGACGAGAGCATCACCATGCGCATGAGCGTGACCGGCTACGCCAGCGTGCGGGCTGCCCCACTGGGCAGCCCGCACATTGGTCATGCACTGCGCTGCGCGTAGACGTGCTCAGCAGTAGAGGAAGATCCACCCCGTCTGCCACTCGGCGTCCCACGTCTCTCCGTTCGGACCCTCGTACCAAGCGACCGCGCGGGTCCGGTACTCCCACTCGTAGTCACCGGAGCAGTACTGTGAGAACCGGTCACCGAAGTTGATGATGCCCGTATCCCTGAGATCGTCGAAGTTGAAGAGCTGCTCGAAGTAGTCCTCCCATTGGTTCGTCTCTGTGTTCAGCCTGTCGATATAAAACCGCACGTCGATCTGACGCATGACGGCATCGCATTGGATGCGGCCCCTCGCCTTCGTTCCTTGGTTGTCGTTGTACGGGTCCCACAGCTCGATGCTGCACTCGAGAGCGGCGTTCGCCGCGTTGGTCGAGCTGGCGGATGCCGTCTGCACGCTGTGTTTTCCCTCGTCCGCGCGTGCCGAGGAAACGCTCCCCAGCAGGGCGATGCTCGTGATCGCAAGCGCCACGGACCTGACGCGCAGATTCATCATCTCTGTATTCATGGATAGCCTCACCGTTGTCGCGGGTTCCTGCGATGCGCGACTACAAACTGCACTCATTGACGAAGGTGCATTGGGTCGTGCTGGGTGCGCCCAACGCGAAGTCCGCCACGAACCCTCCGTTGGCGCTGCACACCGCGCTTGCACACGACGCAGCCTGCAGGCTCAGGACGTCAGGACGAGCCTGCTGATCGGCGCACAGATAGACGACTCCTGTAGCAGTGGTAAAACCATCACTGCATACGACGCCGATGTGCCACCATACCAAGGGCGCGCTGGCGGACGCATCGGTTGAGTCCTTCGCCTTCTCCTTCTCCTTGTTCTGCGTCAGCTCTTGCTTCGACGCTTTCGGCGGTGCGCTCTGAGCTTCGCTGAAGCTTGGAGTGATGTGCGCCGCCGCGAGCGCGAGCAGCGAGCACAGCGCCGCAGACGAGATGGGTTTCCGCATGGTCGATTCCTCACAGTAGGGGCCAGCAGCCCCCGGCTTGGGTGTGCCGGAGAATCTGCGGGCATCACATTCGTCTGTAAAGCCGATCGAATATGATTCGATTACGTATGTAATCTTAACGTACACAATTGAAAGCGGCGCTGCAGATCGCGGTCGTGGATCGCCATCGAGGTCGCGATGCTACTTGCACAGCGCTCGTCGCTGCGGCGTGAACAGCCTGGACTGTCGGCTCAAGCGCGTTGCTGACGGTGGAACGCTGGCGGGGCGGCTCAGCACCATGCTCGCACGATCGACGCCAGCTGCAGAGCACCAACATCCGCCGCTGATGGCTGCATACCTGGATCGATACTGCGCTCGCGACCGCCACCACGCGAAGAGCGAGGCCGGTAACAAAGGCTTGCGAGCGGCTGGCCACCGCACTGCGCGGAGCTGACGACGGTCGGCCCGCAGTCGGACGTTCCTGCACGAGGGGCCGCCGACCTCTAGGAGACGGCGATGTCCGAGGTGAAGACGGACACGACGATCACGCAGCGCATGCCCGTCCCGGCTACGCGTTGGTGCTGGTCAGGGTGCGCTGGACGCGCTCAGGCTTCGTCGTGCTTCGGATCGGGGCCCATCATGGTCTGTCCGGGCGCGGACGGTGCAGAGCTGGAGAACGCGGAGCGCGCGCGCGGCAGCCCCTCGAACCAGTTGAAGAACTCGTCGAGGTAGCCGCGGCGCTCCGCGGGCAGGTAATCGAAGTTCGTGCCGCGATCGATGATCTCCCAGTACTCCGGGGCGCGCACCGAGATGAGCTCGTCGCGGATCGACGCGAGCCGGGTCAGGTCGTCGCTCGCCATGTCGTTGTAGATCTGGCGCGCGCGCTCTGGCTCGTCTCGCAGCAGGAAGAACGTCGCGAGCTTCACCTGCGCCTTGCGCACGCCGCGCAGGCTCTGCTCCTGCACGGCGCTGTCGCTCTCCTTGTCCACACGCAGCAAGATCCGCAGCAGCTCCGGCAACACGGGCGAGCCGCGCTCGTAGGCGAGCTCGCACAGCGCGCACAGGTCGTAAGCCACGGTCTCCAGGATGAACGGCAGGTTCGCCCCGTACGAGATCAGGCCGTAGTACTTGAAGTAGCGCGCGATCTCGATTGTGTATGCGCCCTCTTTCGCGCTCAGGAGCGACTGCGCCAGCAAGCGATACTGATTGAACACGTTGTACGCCGTGCGCACGTCCTTGGCGTTGATGGCCGCGCGCAGGTACGTGTTGATGAACTTCATGCACAGGTGCAGGAGCGCGGCGTCGTCGCGCTTTTGCGCCTGCTCGGCGATGAGCCGTGTGTCGATGGCGACGACGTAGCTGATGTCGCGCATGCGGTGCAGCGCTTCGCCGTAGATGGTCTGGTACTGTCGCAGCACCTTCATCTCGAACCACGCCTTGCGCGATGCGACCTCCGCGAGCACCTGCGCGTCCATCGACACGAAGTCGGGGTTGCGCACGAGCTCGTCTTCCAGGCGGAACCACGGCTCCGGCAGACCGGCGCGCAGGCCCTGGTAGTCGAGGAGCAGCTGCTTGAGCGCGTGCACGCTGGCCATCGATACGCCCTTGTCGCGATGCTCCATCGCGTTGACGGCCACGTCGGCGAGCTGCTCCACGCCGCGGATGGCCTCGAGCTTGCGCAAGCCCAGCGACTTGCGACCGGGTCGCGCGATCACTCGCAGCGTGTGCCGGCAGATGCGATCCACGATCTGGATCGGGTTCAGGAACGCGAACACGAACGCGAAGTACGGCAGCAAGATCAGCAGACACACCGTGAGCAGCGCCATCGTGACGCCGACGCTGAAATACGGGATGAACGGCTCCGTGCGCGAGGCATCGATGGCCATCGTCACCCACAGCGACTGCACTGCGGTCAACACGAACAGGCTCATCACGAGGAAGTTGATCGGCTCGGACACGAACAGCTCGGTCACGCGGTGCGTGTAGCGGTTGCTCGCGAGCTCCACGATGATCGACACGACGGTGAGCGCGATGGCGAGCACCGCCGCCACGATTTCGCCGGCGTTGCCGAGCGTGTTCGCCGCGGCGGTCGGGTTCGGGTGGAACATTTGAAACAGCACGGGCGCGCTGCCGCCCAGCAGGTGCGTGTCCACCCAGAGCGTGCTCGCCAGCAACGCGACCGCCGCCGCCAGCAGCACCGTGAAGGGGATCAGCCAGATACGGAGCCTGCTCGCACGGTACGACTCGGTGGCAACAGAGGCTTTGCTGTGCGTCATGGTCCCACCCGGCGACCGGGATCGAGTGCGGGCATCATATCAAGCGCATGCACACCACCCGGGATTATTCGCGCGTGGAGCACCTCGCCCGATCCCGCGTGTTGTCGGCCATTTGGGCACGATCCTCGCGCGAATCTCGCGCGGGTTTGGCAAAAGACTGCCGCACTGTTTGCGCGAGCGGGCGAGGGAGGCTAGCTTGGCGACCCTCTCTCGAGCCAGGCTACGATGTTGGAAAAGCTGACGCACAGCAGCGACCTCCCCGCGACCGCGACCGTGACCGCGACCAATGCGGCCACTGCCGTCCACGCCCTCAAGTGGGCCGTGCGCTGCGCCACGCAGGACCCGGAGAGCACGCAGAACCCACCCCCGCGTCCGACGCCGGAGGAGTGGCGCAGCGTGCGCGTGGAGACGTTGCGCGAGCACTTCGATGCGCTCTTGCTCGGTCGTTTCACGCAGCACGGTCTGGACGCGCTGCACGCCGTGGGCGCGCTCGATGTCTGGCTGCCCGAGGTGGCGGCCATGGTCGGCTTCGGCGACGGCGAGTGGCGTCACAAGGACGTCTGGAAGCACACGAAGCAGGTCGTTTGGCAGTCCGTGCCGCGCCTGGAGGTCCGCTGGGGCGCGCTGTTGCACGACATCGGCAAGCCCAAGACGCGCAGCATCGCCGAGAACGGCGAGGTGCACTTCTTCGGCCACAGTGAGGTCGGTGCGGCCATGTTTCGCAAGCGCGTCGCGAAGCGCCTGGGCTTCAGCGGCGAGCTGTACGAGCGCGTGCACTTCCTCATCCTCTACCACCTGCGCGCGAGCCAATACGACGGCTCGTGGACCGACTCGGCCGTGCGCCGCTTCGGGCGCGAGATGGGCGATGGCCTGAAGGACCTGTTGGATCTCAGCCGCGCGGACATCACGACCAAGCGGCCCGAGCGCAAGAAGCGCGGCCTGCGTCAGATCTCCGAGCTGAGCGACCGCATCGAGCTCGTGGAGCGCGAAGACGCCAAGCTGCCGCTGCTGTCCAAGGGCATCGGCACGTCGATCATGCAGCACTTCGGGCTCGCACCGTCGCGCCGCATCGGCGAGCTCAAAGCGCAGCTCGAAGCAGAAATCAATGCCGAGCGCCTCGAGCCTCGGCGCGAGGACGAGTACTATCTGCAGTGGTTGGAAGAGCACCGGGCAGAGCTCGAGCTCTGACTGGCCAGGCTTGCGTCCCCGCGCAAGCGAACGCATGCGTGGCGTGCGGCGTGCCACGCCGCCCTGCCACGCCGAACCGTGGAGAACCGCTTGTTGCGCAAGTTCTTCATCGACGAGCGAACCGTCCTGCGCCCGCTGCTCGAAGCGGACGTGCCGCGGCTGTACGCGACGGTGGAAGCCAACCGCATGCATCTGCGTCGGTTCCTCCCCTGGCTAGACATCACGCGCTCGCAGGAAGACATCGAGGCGTTTCGCGTCCGCACTACGGCGCAGGAGCGAGACGGCAACGGGATGGTTCGCATCATCGAGCATGATCAGCGCGCGTCCGGCGTGGTCGGCTTCAACTCCATCGACCAGTGGAATCATCGCGCCGAGCTGGGCTACTGGATCGATCAGCACCTGGAAGGGCGCGGCATCTGCCGGCGCGGCTGCGCTGCGCTGATCCGCTTCGCGTTCGAGGAGCTGGAGCTGAACCGCATCACCATCGCGGCCGCCGTGGAGAACCGGCGCAGTCGCGCGCTCGCCGAGCGCTTGGGCTTCACGCTCGAGGGCATCCGGCGCGAGTCCGAGTGGCTGTACGACCACTACGTGGATCACGCGCTGTACGGCCTCTTGCGTCGCGAGTGGCACGGGCCCGATCGCTGAGCGCTGCTGCAAACACGAACGGCTCGAGGGTCGCTCGAGCCGTTTATGGTTTATTTACAGCGTCGGTGGCTCAGCCGCGCGAGCGGCGCAGGTACGCTGGGATGTCCAGCACGGCCTCGTCCAGCATGGCCGCGGCGCCGAATGCGCGCGAGGGCTGCGAGGCCTCCGGCGGCGTGGGCACAGCGCTCTGGCGCGGAGCGGTCGTCTCGACGCCCCGCGCAGGACGCGTCAGCGCGCCACGTGGCTGTTGCGACTGCGTGGCAGCGGCCACGGCTGCGCGCGCGTTCTGACCGACGGAGCTCTGCGGCGCCATCGAGTGCCGCGGCATCGCCTGTGCGCCGCGCGGCTGCGCCTGCATGGCCTGCGACGGATAATGCGTCGCGCTGTGATGGAACGCGGGCTGCTGCATCAGCGAGGTGTCTGCGACCGGCGAGTCGAAGCCCGTCGCGATCACGGTGACCTTCACCACGTCCTCCATGTTTGGATCGGTGACCAGGCCGAAGATGATGTTGGCATCTTCGTGCGCGGACTCCTGCACCATGCGCGCGGCCTCCTGCACCTCGCGCAGCTTGACGTCCGGACCGGCCGTGAAGTTGATCAGGATGCCCGTGGCGCCTGCGATCGAGATGTCGTCGAGCAGCGGCGAGTTGACCGCGACGTCGGCGGCTTCCATGGCGCGGCCCACACCGCGGCCGTAGCCCGTGCCCATCAGCGCCTTGCCGGTGCAGCTCATGATGGTGCGCACGTCGGCGAAGTCCACGTTGATGATGCCGGACCGCACGATCAAGTCGCTGATGCCGCGCACGGCCTGCAACAGCACATCATCCGCGCGGCGGAAGGCCTCGAGCATCGACATGTCATCGTCCGCGACGGTGAGTAACTTCTCGTTCGGGATGGTGATGATGGTGTCGACCGACTGGCGCAGCTCTTCGAGTCCGACGAGCGCGTTCTTCATGCGCCTGCGACCTTCGAACTGGAACGGCTTCGTGACCACGCCGACGGTCAGCGCGCCCTGATCACGCGCGATCTGCGCGATGATCGGCGCTGCGCCGGTACCGGTGCCCCCGCCCATGCCCGCAGTCACGAACACCATGTCCGCGCCCTGCAGTGACTCGGCGATGCGCTGCACGTCCTCGAGCGCAGCCTTGCGGCCCACCTCGGGCGTGGCGCCCGCACCGAGACCGCGGGTCAGGTTCGTGCCGAGCTGAATCTTGGCGGGCGCGGCGTTCGCCGACAGCGCCTGCGTATCGGTGTTCGCGGCGATGAACTCCACGCCGTCGAGGCCGCTGTGGATCATGGTGTTGATGGCGTTGCCACCCGCGCCGCCCACGCCCACTACCTTGATCTTTGCCTGCAGCTCTGTGTCATCCGCGAAATCGATGGAGATTGCCATGTTGTGTCCCTGCCTCCGAGAGAGAGTGCTTGTGTGCCTGCTACCGCCGCACGAGGACGCCCCCTCGGCGCGGTGAAAAGAAAACCTTCAAGCTGGGCGCGCGGGGCGGTGCCGCGCGCGGCTTAGAATCAGATGACGTCGCGAACCCAGTGCTGGAACCAGCCGAAGATCGACGAGTCGCGGCGCGCGACCGGCCGGGCGATCTTGCGCACTGGACGCAGCAGCGCCTTCTCGGCGCCGTACTTCACCAGACCCACGGCTGTGGCGTAGGCCGGACTCTTGACCACGTCTGCCAGGCCACCGACACCGACCGGCAGTGCGCGCCGCGCCGGCATGCCGAGCAGGTGCTCTGCGAGCTCGGGCATGCCGTCGAGCTGCGTGGCGCCGCCGCACAGCACGACGCCGGAGCCGAGCACGTCCGTGTAGCCGGTCTCGCGCAGGATGTGCGAGATGGCCTGGAAGATCTCTTCGACGCGCGCCTCGATGATGTTCACCAGATCGATGCGCTTTTCCACGCGCGCGGCGCGCCCGCCGACCGAAGGCACCTCGATCTCTTCGTTCGGGTCGATCATGCTGGCCGCCGCGCAGCCGTACTTGAGCTTGATGCGCTCCGCCTCTGCGAGCGGCGTGCGCATGCCCTGCGCGATGTCGCTCGTCAGGTTCAGGCCGCCGATGGGGATGACGCTGGTGTGCACGGCGGCGCCGTTCACGTAGACGATCAGGTCCGTGGTGCCACCGCCGATGTCCACCAGCGCGACGCCGATCTCCTTCTCGTCCTCGTTCAGCACGGCGTGCGCGCTGGCGAGAGGCTCGAGCACGACGTCCTCCACCGTGAGGTCGCAGCGCTGTGCGCACTTGATGATGTTCTGCACGCTCGCGGTGGCCGCAGTGACCACGTGCACGCGCGCCTCCAGACGCACACCGCTCATGCCCACGGGCTTGCTGATGCCGTCCTGGTCGTCGACGATGAACTCTTGCGGCAACGCGTGCAGCACCTGGCGGTCGCCGGGCAGCGGGATGGCCTTGCTCTGCTCGATCACGCGCAGCACGTCTTCTTCGGTGACCTCGCGGTCCGTGATGGCAGCGACGCCTTCCTTGTTCAGCCCCTTCACGTGGCTGCCGGCGATGCCTGCGTACACGGCCTGGATCTCGCAGCCGGCCATGGTCTCCGCCTGGTCGATGGCTGCGCGAATTGCCTGGACTGTGGAGTCGATATTGACCACCACACCCTTCTTGAGGCCTTTGCTCGGCACGGAGCCGATCCCGATGATGTCGATGCCATCATCCATCAGCTCGCCGACGATGGCGCACACTTTGGTGGTCCCGAGGTCCAAACCTGCGATCAACTGACTGTCGGCCATGGTGTTTTCTACGCTCCGCCCGTTACCCGAGAGATACAGAGTTAAAGGTTCGACACCAAAAAATTTGCGATTTGGTCGACAGATGAGGCAGGGGGGTACGCCGCGATCGGGGACGCGCGGCGGGCTCGGCGATCGCGACGAAAATTGCGGGAAAACAAGGGGCGATCGCGTCGTCCATCCACCGCGGATCACACGTGCTAGCAGCGCGATCGCACGTTTGCTTTTTTTTTGGTGAGCGCTGCCAACCGACCCGAATTCGAGATCGAGCAGCCCCGATCCAACGCAGACCTACATTGTAGATGCTGCGATGCACGCGAGCAGCTGATAGTCAGATCCAGCCAGCGCCGCCCACGCCAGCCCCACCTTCTCACACGCGTGCGCGCACGCGACGCAGCGTTCGCGAGCGTCCGCGAAGATGCACCGCGACGAGCGACGATGAGCACGCTGCGTCGACCGAGGCCGCGAGGCCCTGCAAACCCGGCGTGCGCGCGATGCGAGCCGAACGAACGCGCCCACCGCACGGCCCTCCACGCTTTCGATAGTCTATAGCCGTCGAAACCCAGGTCGACGGCTTCGACTGCATCGCACGCGTGCAACGCCGCGCAGCGACTCAGCCTTGTTCGCCGGACGCCCCACCCTCGCCGGCAGCGCCTGCTTCGCCCTCACCCGCGGCGCCGGCAGCGCCCTCACCCGCTTCACCCGCAGCACCCGCAGCGCCTGCTTCACCCGCTTCACCCGCGGCGCCTGCTTCACCCGCAGCGCCTGCTTCACCCGCGGCGCCTGCTTCACCCGCAGCGCCCGCCTCACCGGCTCCACTCGCCCCGGCGGTCACGCCAGCAACACCCGCGGTTCCAGCGACACCCGCGGTGCCGCCGACACCGGCCGTCCCCGAGCTACCCGCAGCCGCCCCGCTCGCACCTGCCGCAGCGCCGCTCGCCCCAGCGACCGCGCCGCTCGCGCCCGCCGCGCCAACGTCTCCGGCGCCGCCCGAAGCTCCACCGGCGCCGCCCTGTCCTCGCCCCGGACGCGCGGGCCGACCGCCCATGCCACGTCCAGGAAAACCGCCCGTCGGCAACGCGCGCGCGCCAGCCCGCGGGAGCCCCGGAAAGCCGCCTGCCCCGAGCCCCGGAAAGCCACCCGCTCCACGCATGCGTCCGCCCGCTCCGGCGCCCCCGGCCTGCGACTCTTCGCCCGCCGAGCCGCCCTCTCCGGTTGCGCGCTCGCCCCCCGCGCCGCCCGAAGCTCGCCGCCCGCCGCCGCCCGCCGGCTGCCGCGATTCGCCGAGGTTCTCCGCGCCTCCCTGATCCGCGGCCGCATCCGCCGCCTCGACGGCAGCGTCCGAGCGCGAAAGCTCGGTGTGCTTGCCGCATGCCGTCGCGAGCACACACAACGCAAACACGGGGGCAGAACGCAGCGTCTTCATGCAGTCATCTCCAACGGGCCTGGGTTTGTCACAGCTAGGAAGCGTAGTCGACCCAGACGATGTGCCTGCGAGTGCCAGCCACGGCTCAGCAGCAGGTGCGCTGCGCAACCCCATTCTCAACCGCATGCTCAGCGCAGACGCGCCGTGACGCGGTCGGGCCGGCGCTGGTTGTCGAGGTACACGTAGGCCGCACGAGCCTTGTCCTTGTTCAACCGCGCGAGCACTTCGCGCAGACGCTCCAGCTTCTGCCGGAACGGCGCTTTGCCGAGCCGGACATACGTGGCGTCGGCGCCCACGTACAGCGACAGTCCCGCATCGCTCTCCACGTGGATCTCCGAGATGGGCTCCCGTCGCGAGAGCCCCGCGTCTTGATAGTCGTGCAGCAGCGCGACGGCGCTCAGCAGCGCGCTCGACAGCGCCTGCTCGTCTTGCGTGCGCAGATTGGGATCGAGCCCGGAGATCACCGGCAGGTCCGCAGGGTCGTTTGGCTCCAGGGTCTTGAACGCCTGGCCCTCGTCGCTCACGAGCGACAGCTGACCCGCGGCCATGATCGCCACCGCGCGCCGCTCGCGCACCTCGATGCTGTAGCGGCCCGGCAAGCGCCGCCGCACGCTGGCGGTCTCGATCCACTCCTTCTGCAAGAGCCGCTTGCGCGCCTCCTCCGGACCGACTGCGAACACGTTCTGGCCGACGGCGAGCCCCGCAGCCGCGATCACCTGCGCCGCCGTGAGCTGCTGATTACCCGTGACCTCGACCGACTCGATGGCGAAGGCGGACGACGTCTTCAGGTGCCGCTCGACCAGCCCCATGGCGGAGACCACGAGCGCCACTGCCGTCACGACCACCAGCGCGTGCAGCACGACACCGCGCACGCGCTCGCGACCGCGCGCATCGAAGCCCGCGCGCGCGAGCCCCACCGAGAGACGCACGCGCAGCGGCGGCTGCGGCTCGGGCCGCACCTTCTTGCGATTTTGCCCGGCCGGTGCCGCAGCGCTCGGCGGCGGCTTGATGCGCGGTCCAGCCCCGGTGACACGCACGGCCGAGCCCTTGCCGCCGATGGCGGCGCGCGGGACCGGAGCTTTGCGCTCGACCCGCAGCGCAGAGCTCTTGATGTTGATGCGAGGCTTAGGCGCCATGCCCCACCTCGCTGTGCTCGAGCGCAGCCAGCAGCTGCGGACCGACCTGCGTGATGCTGCCGGCCCCGAGCGTGATCACGACGTCGCCCTGCTGCAAACGCGGCAACACCGCCCGCACGAGCGCATCCTGTGCGGGCACGAACGTCACGTCGCGGTGCCCACGCTCGCGCAGCGCGACCGCGAGGTGCGCCGAGTCCGCACCGGCGATGGGCAGCTCACCCGCGGCGTACACCTCGGTCAAGAACAGCACGTCGGCCGCGTTGAAGGCGCTCGCCAGGTCGTCGAACAGGAGCTGCGTGCGCGTGTAGCGATGCGGCTGAAACAACACCACCACGCGCCTGCCGAATGCCTGCTGCGCGGCCGTGAGCACGGCGCGCACCTCGGCAGGATGATGACCGTAGTCGTCGACCACGGTCACGCCCTGCTGCTCGCCGCGCACGGTGAAGCGGCGCTGCACGCCACCGAAGCTCGCGAGCGCATCGCGCGTGATCGCGCGGTCGACGCCGAGCTCATCGGCCACGGCGATCACCGACAGCGCATTTTGCACGTTGTGCTGCCCCGGCATGCGCAAGGACACCTCGCCCTGGCTCTGGCCGCGGATGACCAGCTCGAAGCGTGTGGACAGCCCGGCCGCCTGCACGTGTTTGGCCGAGTAATCGGCCTGTGTGGACAGGCCGTACGTCACCGTGCGCTTCTCGATGCGCGGCAGGATGTTCTGCACCTCGGGGTGATCCAGACACGCCACGACGAGACCGTAGAACGGCACCTTGTTGCCGAAGTCGACGAACGCGGCCTTGAGCGCAGCGAGCGACTTGTAGTGGTCCAGGTGCTCCGGGTCGATGTTCGTGATCACCGAGATCACGGGCGACAGGTGCAAGAACGAGCCGTCCGACTCATCCGCCTCCGCGACCAGAAATTCGCCTCGACCGCGCGCCGCGTTGGAGCCCAGACCGTTGAGCTTGCCGCCAATGATGACAGTCGGATCGAGCGCCGCCGCACGCAACACGGTGGCGATGAGCGAAGTGGTAGTCGTCTTGCCGTGGGTGCCGGCGATGGCGATGCCGTCTTGCAGCCGCATCAGCTCGGCCAACATCTCCGCGCGCGGCACGACGGGGATCTGTGCCTCGCGCGCCGCGATCAATTCCGGATTGTCGGGCTTCACCGCAGACGAGAACACCACGACGTCCGCGCTCTTCACGTGCTCGGCGGCATGTCCCACGTGCAGCTCGGCGCCGAGCCCGGCGAGCCGGCGGGTGGTCTCGTTCGCGGCGAGGTCCGAGCCGCTGACCTTGAAGCCGTGGGCCAGCAGCACCTCGGCGATGCCGCTCATGCCGATGCCGCCGATGCCGACGAAGTGAATGGAGCGAATGCGTCCGCGAAACATGCCCGGGTGAGCACACTACCTTTCAATGCTCGCGCGGGGAAGTTCGTGACATGGGCACGCACCGTTGACGGCGCGACGCTTCCCCGCCACGATCGATGCATGCACAAAGCTGCGCGCTCAGCCGTATTCGGCGCGCTCAGCCTGCTGAGCGCCTGCTTCCTGGCGAACAGCGGCGCCGACAAGAAAATCGGCGACGCCGTTCATAACCTCAACGACCGCGCGCGCTGGGGACGGATCAACGATGCCGCCTTGCTCGCCATGCCGGACTACCGTGAGACGTTTTTGCGCCAGAGGCAGCGCTGGGGCTCGGAGATTCAGCTGGCGGACACGGAGGTGGTGAACATCCAGCTCGCGAGCGACTCCGAGCACGCGAGCGCGTTCGTCAATTACAGCTGGTACGCGATGAGCGACATGACGCTGCACGAGACGACGTTGCGGCAACTGTGGAAGGCGCACCGCAGCAGCTTTGCCCTCGTGTCGGAGACGGTGGTGCGCGGTGACCCCAGCTTGCTGACGACGGCCGAGGCCGCGAAGAGCGAGCCGCCCAAGTCGCCGCCGCCGCCGTGACCGCTACAGGATGCCGACCGCGCGCCGCACACGCTGCATGGTGCGTTGCGCGCGCTTGCGCGCTTCCACCGCACCCGCCTCGAGGATGGCGTCGATGCGCTCGGGGTTCTGGCGCAGCTCGATGTAGCGCTCGCGCAGCGGTGCGAGCCGCGCCTCGAGCACCTCGTACAGCTCCTGCTTGGCGTGGCCCCAGCCATAGTTGCCCGCGCGCAGCTTGCCCGCGAGCTCGCTGATCTGCTCGGGGCTCGCGACCAGCTTGTACAGCTCGTAGACCAGCGCGCCTTCCGGCTCCTTCGGCGTCTCGAGCGGCGTGGAGTCGCTCTTCACCTTCAGGATGGCGCTGCGAAGCGCCTTCGTGGGGGCGAACAGCGGGATGGTGTTGCCGTAGCTCTTGCTCATCTTGCGCCCGTCCGAGCCGGGCACCGTGGGAGCATTCGTGATCAGCGGCTCCGGCACGACGACCGTGCCCTCGCCGTAGACGTGGTTCATGCGCACGGCGATGTCGCGCGCGATTTCCAGGTGCTGTTTTTGATCCGCGCCGACCGGCACCACGTCCGCGTCATACAGGATGATGTCCGCAGCCATCAGCAGCGGGTAGTTGAAGAGGCCCGCGTTCGGCGCCTCGCCGCGGTCCAGGGCGTCCTTGTACGCATGGCCGCGCTCCAGCTGCCCGGCCGCGACGATGCACGCGAAGATCCAGCTCAGCTCGAACACCTCGGGCACGGCGGACTGTCGGAACAGCAGGGTCTTCGTCGGGTCCAGGCCGGCCGCGAGCCAGGTCGCTGCCACGTCACGGACGTTCTGCCGCAGCGCCTCCGGGTCCCGTTGCGACGTGAGCGCGTGGTAATCCGCGATGAAGTAGATGCCCTGGTAGCTGCCCTGCTCGAGCTGGGCGAGCGCGGGCACGATGGCGCCCAGGTAGTTGCCCAGGTGCACCGCCCCACCCTCTTCGATGCTGACGGCGCGACCGGAGGGCTGGATTCCGGTGAGAGAGACCTTGGTCATGAGGCCTGGTTGGGTACTACCGAATCAAGCACGCGTCGAGAGATACGGGTACGGCCAGGCCTCACCCGCGACCAGCGTTGTCAAAGAAGTGAGGAACTTGGTAGGTAGCGCGGTATGTCACGTCCCTTCCAAATTCTTGGTCTGCAGCAGGTCGCCGTCGGCGGCCCCGATAAAGCCGCCCTTCGCAAGCTCTGGGTCGACATCCTCGGCCTGTCGGTCGTGGGCACGTACAAGAGCGAAAAAGAAAACGTCGACGAGGACATCGCCGTGCTCGGCAAGGGTCCGACGAAGGTCGAGGTCGACCTGATGCAGCCGGTCGACGCCGACAAGCGCCCGAAGGTCCACGACCCGGCGCTCAACCACATCGGCCTGTGGGTCGACGACCTGGCCGCCGCGGTGAAGTGGCTCGGTGAGCAGGGCGTGCGCTTCACGCCCGGCGGGATCCGCAAGGGTGCGGCCGGCTACGACGTGTGCTTCATCCACCCGAAAGGCGACGCGAGCTCGCCACTCGGCGGCGAAGGCGTGCTCATCGAGCTCGTCCAGGCGCCCGCGGACGTGATCGCCGCGCTGCGCTGAGCGGCCAGCCCGCGCTCCATCGCGCGGGCGGCCCGACGCCGACTCACTGCTTCGTGTTCACGGCGACCGGCGCCGTGCGCATGGGCTGAACGCCAAGCAGCTCCTGCGCCATGGCGAACTCGTAGAAGTTCACCATCTGCGTGTCGAGCACCTTCGCGAACATGGCGCGTGCGCCGGCTTCATCGCCCTGCGCCAGACGCCGGCCGCCCTCGTAAAAGTAGGCCTCCGCGCGCTCGCCGACGCCCGTGGTCTCTTCCAAGAGGCCGTCGTAGTTGAGCTTGCCCGAGCCGAACCGCGCGAGCTTGGACCACCAGCCCTCGGCGCCGCTCGGAGCTTCAAAGGCGCGCGTCACGTCGCCGTCGATGGGCTGTCCCGTGCGACCCGCGATCATGCGCAGCCAGAGCGCGAAGTACACGCGCCACTCCGGCTCCAGACCGAGCTGGTTCTGCGCGGTGCGAAACACCGCCTGCGCGAAGCCCGCGTCCGGCGCGCTCACCACGAGGAATGCGAGGATCGTGGCGTACGTCTCGCGCGCCGAGGGCGCCGCATCCATCGCGTGCTCGAACGCGACCTTGGCCTCGTCGAAGCGAGCGAGCCGCCCGAGCACCACGCCGCGCCGCAGCTGCGCGGTGCCACCGCGCTTCTGCTTGAGGTTGGGTACGAGCGCGTCCCAGATGGCCAGCGCCTTTTCGTACGAGCGCAGCGCCTCCTCGCGCATGCCGGCGAGCCGCTCGGCGTCCGCGATGTGCTCGATCAGCTCGGCGCGCTGGCGCTCCACGTCCGCGCCTTCACTAGGCAACAGGTCGAGCGCTGCGCGGTACTGCTCGCGCGCTTCCTTCGGCCGGCCGGTGCGCTCCAGCAAGAGGCCATACTGCAGCGCGGCGGGCGCCGTGGCGCGGCTCGCCAGACTCTCGCGAAAATACTCTTCCGCCTGCTTCGCCCCACCCGCGTTCATCTCGAGGATGCCGATCGCGGTGTACAGCTCCTCGGGCGAGACGGGCGGCGCGGACTTCGGCCAGCGCCGCATGCGCTCTTTCAGGATCTCGGTGGCGCGCGTGGCGAGCGCGCGTGTGCTCGCCACGTTGGAGCTCAAGGTGCCCTGCTCGATCAACCCGTTCAGCACCTCGAGGATCTCGTCGTACAGCGCGCGCTCCTCCGGGACGAGCGCGATGGCGTCGGAGTACCAGGCGATGGCGCCGCCGTAATCGCTCTCGGTCGCGGCGATGCGGGCGAGACACTGCGGAAAGCGGGGATCGTCGCGGCGCGAGCGCAGACCCTCGATGCACAGCGCACGCGCGACATCGTTGCGGCCCGCTTCCATGTACGCGCGCGACAGATCGAGCAGCGCGCCTGCACCCGTGTTGCCCTCGTCGCGCGTTGCTTCGAGCGTATCGGCGAGGCGCTCTTCGAGCCCGCCGGAGAGGCCCAGCGCGCGCACCTGCGTGAGCGCGCTCGAGGTGTCGCCGTGGCGCAGAAACACCGCGGCGACGTTGAGCGCAGTGCGCTGCACGCCCTGAAACACCGAAGCGCTGAGCGGCACCTGCTCTTCGCTCGATTGAAACAGCTTCACGAGCGCATCGCGCCGCTCGACGTACAGCTTCACCACCGTCTCGAGCACCTGCGGTGTCGGCGTGAGCCGTGCGTGCTCTTCCCAGGCCTCGACCAGCCCCTCGAAGCGCTCGAGCGGACCGCTCATGTCGGCGCGCGCGTCGAAGCCCCAGCTCACCAGGCGCGCGTATTGATCGGCGAGCGCCTGATCTTCCTGGTGCAGCAGCTTGAGGATCAGCAGGCCAGACAGCACGCGCGCCTCGTCGCCGCGCGGCGAGCCTTTCTTCACGAGAAAGCGAGCGAGACGCTCCAGTCCCGCAGGCAACGCACCCGCGCCCCACTCTTCAGGTGCGTACAGCACGCTGATCTGCGCGAGGGCTGCGACCACGTCGCCGTATTTGTCCGCAGCGATGGCCGTGTCCGCCTTGGTGAGCCAGTGCTCCGCGAGGCGCTCACGCAGCTCAGGGCGCTCTTTGGCCTGCGGATTGAGGCGCTCGAAGGTTCGAATCGCATCCGGGTAGCTGGCATCGGTGATCACGCGCAGCTGAGGCGCCAGGCGTGGGACCAGTGGAGCCGGAGCGTTGCTCGTGCTGGCGCACGCGGCGCAGAGCAGAGTCGAGAGAACAAAGTGCCAAACGCGCATGGAGTTGGAGCCGGACCTGAAAGGTGCCCGGCGGTGATAGCGTAGCGCCGGAGCGGATTGCTGGACGGGACGGAGTATACGTCACGCAAGGTGTCGCTGGATGTGTGTACTTTGCGGCCGGCGCGCCGTGTACGATACGACGACCCCGACCTTCGAACGGAAGCGGTGCTACAGCGGGAGCCAAGGATGCAGCAGCGGTCGCCACGAATCGGGTTGTGTTTATGCGGAGGCGGCGTCACGGGCGCCATGTATCAAGTCGGGTGCCTGGCTGCGCTCGAGGACCGCATCGAAGGGTTCTCTGCCGGCGGCTTCGACGTGTTCGTCGGCACATCGTCGGGGGCCGCAGTCGCCACAGCGCTCGCCGGTGGACTGCCCGTGCAACGTCTGTATCGCGCGCTGCTCGACCCAGCGGACGACTTCTTCCCGCTGTCGCGCAATCACCTGCTGCGCATCGACATCGCAGAGCTGCTGCGCGGCTTCGGCACCACGATCAGCGCAGCGCGCCGCATCCTCTCCTCCGCGGCGACGAACCCGCTCGACGTGAACGTGTGGAACGAGCTGGAGCGCTTCGTGGACTCCTTGCCCGCAGGCATTTTCACGCTCGATCCGTACGAGCGTTTCCTGTCGGAGTTCATGACGCGTCGCGGCATCCCGCACCGCTTCTCGGAGCTCGCGCATCCGCTGTACATCATCGCGAACGACCTCGACGCAGGGCAGCGCGTGGTGTTCGGCCAGGGCAATCTGCGCGAGGTCCCGATCCCGCGCGCGATCGCGGCCTCGAGCGCGCTGCCGATCCTGTACGCGCCGGTGCGGCATGAAGGTCGCGACTACATCGACGGCGGCATCGGCGAGGTCGCGCACGCGGACATCGCGCAAGAAGCGGGCTGCGAGCTGATCGTCGTCGTCAATCCGCTCGTGCCCGTGCACGCGGGCTCGAGTGGCCTCGATGTCCCCACGGGCCACGGCCCGAAGCGTCGCGTGCGCGACAAGGGCGCGCTCTGGGTGTACGAGCAGGCGATCCGCATGCGCAGTGAGGCGCGGCTGCAGACCACGCTCGCGCAATTCCGCGCCAGCGCGCCGAATACGCAGTTCGTGGTGCTGGAGCCCAAGCAGAGCGACGCCACGTTGTTCATGTATTCGCCCATGAACTTCGCCGCGCGCCGCGCGATCCTCGAGGAGGGCTACACGGGCACGTCCCGCATGCTCGGAGACCCCAGCTCGCCGGTGCGCGCCATGCTCGAGCGCTACGGCTACGTGGTCAACGGCTGAGCTCGCCGTTCAATCGGCGCGGGTGTGCATGTCGGGGCGCGCTTCCAGTGCGGGGCGCTCGCCGACCCCGAGGCGCGCGCGGGCCTCGGCGAAGAAATCTTCGTCCGAGAGCAGGCGCGCTTCGAACTGCTGCGACAGAAAGCCGGCGGACAGGCGCAGCCAGACCGCGAGCGGCAGATCGCGGAAGAACAGCGCCAGCACCTTGGTGCCCGCGCCGCGAACGCGCGCATAGCTGATCGAGACCGAGACGCCGGGTTGGCTGCCAGGCAAGCGACCGAGCTGCTCGAAGTCGCCGCTCTCGGGTGCCGCTTCCAGCAGCGCCCGCACGCGCTCGCCGCGGGGCAGCTGGGCGCTCGCGAGCCAGCTCGCCAGGCTGGCGTAGCCGCGAGCGGTGCCATGCGGTGGCAGCGCCGCTGCCAGCTGCGCTCGCTCGCGCAGTGACAGCGCACCGCTCGTGCGCTCGGCGTGTGCGCGCAGCGCGTCGCGGAACGCCGGCTCGTCGCGCAACCGGGCCAGCTGGCTCCAGGCCGCATCGGCGTAGCCCTGCGCACCGAGCGCCCGGTAGCGCGCCAGGAGCTCCGCCGCGGGCTCGGCCTGGAGCCACGGGTTCGAGGCTGCACGCTGGCGCTCGGCGCCAGCCGTAGACGACATGAGCCACGACAGCGGCAGACCTGCCCGCGGCAGAGGAGCAGCGTCGCTGCCCAGGCCCGCGCGGCGCCCCACGGACTCCACGCGCTCCCGGCCGAGCCGCTCGAGCAGGAAGTCTGCTGCGGCCGGATCGCCGTGCCGCACGAGCGCTCGCACCACGGCCGACAGGGGCAATGCCTGGCCGACCACACCTGCATCTGCGGCGCCTGCAGCCAGGAGCTGCGAGGAGCTGGCGCGCACCTCGCCGCCCGGCATCGGCACTCCTCGCGCGTGAGAGACGCCCTCACGCGCCTGCCGCTCGCGAGCGTCGCGGCGCTCGTCAGTCGCCGCCGACAGCGTGCTCTCGCTGCCGCGGCTCTCGGCGTGCGCGATCGAGCGGCCCACGCCCACCCGCATCTCCCACGCGCCGTCGTGTTCGTGCTGGCCCATGACGGTCTCGCGCGCCGCCTCGAGATCGCTCGAGGGCTCGTGACTGTCCGACTGCGGCAGGAGCAGGCTGCGGCCGCGCGCTTCGTGCAGGGCGCTCTGATGCGCGCCCCCGTCCGTGCTGGGGATCACGTGGCGCGACCAGGCTGCGAGCGGTACGCGCTCGTCGTCGCGCAGCTCACCGCTCGCCAGCTGCTCGGCGTACGCGGTCAGGGTGATCAGCTGCGCCGCCGCAGCCGCTGGCTGCGGTCGATCCGCATTGAAGAAGATGCCGCGCTCGAGCTTGCCGAGCTCCCAGCTGGCGAGCGCGACCTGCTGCGGGTGCGCCACGATGTAGTCGAGCACCGCCTCGGGCGAGAGCAGCTTGTCCGCCAGATCCGTACCGTCGTTGCGCTCCGCGATGCCGTTCGCGAGCTGAAGCAGATCGTCTCGCACGTACGGCGCAACGACACTCGACCCCAAAAGCAACCCGGCGCTCACGCCAGCGATGACCCACAGCGCTCGCTTCATCCCGCGCCGGATTAGCAGCGCCCCTGGGCTTTGTCATGCGCGCTCTCGTGACATTAAAGCTGCGAGCGCACGGACTTACGCGGGAGACATGCGCCGCTGCACGACGCTACGCACACATTCGGAGGCTACCTGCCAACTGCGAGACACGCTCGCGTCGGGATTCACCCGGATGCGCAGCTCAGCAGCGTTCGACTTCGTACACGCCATCCACCTTCGACAGGTGGCGGATCAACGTACGCAGCTTCGTCACGTCATCGATGTTGAACTGGAACGTGTTCAAAGCACGACCATTCACGCTCGCGCGACACGTGGCCTCGGTGATGTTCACGCCGTCCTCATTGAACTGACGCGAGAGGCTCGCGAGGATGCCGGGGCGATCTGCGGTCACGATGCGCAGCATCACCGGCAGATCGACCTTCGAGCTCTTCGCCCACTTGCACTCGATGCGACGCTCCGGCTCGAGCTCCAGCGCGCGCTCACAGCCGCGCCGGTGCACCGTCACGCCGCGACCGCGCGTGATCCAGCCGGTGATCGGATCGCCCGGCAGCGGGCTACAGCACTTCGCGAACCGCACCAGCGCATCGTCCATGTCGCCGATGACGATGCCTTCGTTCATGTCACGGCGCGTAACCTTGCGCACCGTCTTCTCGAGCAAGCTCGGGCGCAGGTTCTCGTGCGCTTCGGCATCTTCGACGGGCACCACCGCGTCGAGCGCTTGCACTGCGCCGAGACGGCCGTAGCCGATCTGCGCGAACAGCTCGTCCGAGTCTTTGACGCGGAACTTCTTCACCGCGGTGTCGATTCCGCCATTCTTCAGCAGGCGCGGATACGACAGGTCGCGCTTCTGCATCTGGCGCTCGAACAGATCGCGCCCGAGCTTGATGCTGCGCTTGCGCTCCTCGTCGCGAACGTAGCCGCGGATGCGCGCCCGCGCGCGCGCCGAGTGCACGAAGCTGAGCCAGTCCTTGCTCGGATGCTGGTTCTGGTTCGTGATGATCTCGACCGTGTCGCCATTGCGCAGCTTGTAGCCGAGCGGCGCGATCGCACCGTTCACGCGCGCGCCCGCACAGTGATCGCCGATCTCCGAGTGGATCGAATACGCGAAGTCCACCGGCGTCGAGCCGCGCGGGAACACGCGCACGTCGCCCTTCGGCGTGAACACGTAGACCTCGTCGCTGAACAGGTCGACCTTGACGCCGTCGAAGAACTCCTCGGGGTCCTTGACCTCGTTCTGGTACTCCATCAGCTGGCGCAGCCACTGGAACTTCTTCGCGTCCGCGAGCGCGGGGCCACCGCCCTGATCTTTGTAGATCCAGTGGGCCGCGATGCCCATCTCGGCGGTGCGGTGCATCTCGTCGGTGCGGATCTGCACCTCGACGCGGCGATGCTCGGGGCCGATGACCGTCGTGTGCAGCGACTGGTACATGTTCGGCTTCGGCAGCGCGATGTAGTCCTTGAAGCGCCCCGGCACAGGGGTCCAGTGCGAATGCACGATGCCGAGCGCTGCGTAGCAATCGCCGATGCGCGGCACGAGCACGCGGAATGCCATCAGATCGTGGATGCGCTCGAACTCAGTCTGCTGCTCGCGCATCTTGCGGAAGATCGAATACGGGTGCTTGAGCCGGCCGTGCACGCGGGCTTGCAAGTTGTCGCGCGACAGGATGCGCTCGAGCTCCTTCACCACCGACTGGATGTACTTGTCCGAGTCGCGGTGCATCTTCTTGAGCTTCGACTGCACCTGGTTGTACGCCTCGGGGTACAGGTACTTGAAGCTCAGATCCTCGAGCTCGCTCTTCAGCCACTGGATGCCCAGCCGGCCCGCGAGCGGCGCGTAAATCTCCATCGTCTCGCTGGCGATGCGCTCCTGCGCGTCCACGGACATGTGCTGCAGGGTCCGCATGTTATCGAGCCGATCGGCCAGTTTTACGAGCAGGACGCGAATGTCCTCGCTCATCGCCAGCAGCATCTTGCGGAAGCTCTCCGCCTGGCGATCTTCCTTGGACCCGAAGTTGACCTTGCCGAGCTTCGTCACCCCCGACACGAGGAACGCGACCTCTTTGCCGAACTCGCGCTGTATGTCGGCTTCGGTGGCGTGCGTGTCTTCGATGACGTCGTGCAGCAGCGCCGCGCACACACTCGCGCTGTCGAGGCGAAGCTTGGTGATGATGTCGGCAACGCTTACAGGATGAATGAAGTATGGATCACCCGACTTGCGAGCCTGCCCGTCGTGAGCGCGTGCTGAGTACACGTACGCTTTGTTGATGAGCTCGGTATTCGCCGCAGAGTGATAACTTCGGACCTGATCGAGGATCGCTGTGAGCGGAACCATGGACACTAAAACTTCAACCCCGGCTGCTTAGGGAACGTAACACCGGTATACGCACGGAACAACTTGTCACAGACTTCTCGCGCTTGGGAGCTTTCTCCGGATTTTTCAGCGCCTTGGGACGCACATCGCCGCCCTGCTAACGTAGATAACCTAAGGCTGAATTCGCCCGCGCGCAGGGGGTCCGGCGACAAACGTGCCGGTCAAGCCCGTTCCAAACCCGGATCGCCACGTCATACCGTCATGACGATATGCCACTAGCTCCACTGCGAAGCTTGCTCACTCGTCTCCAGCCGCACAGGTCGCGCATCGCGCGGCTGATCGGGCTCGCAGGGGTGTTGATCGTTGCGTCCCTCTTGCTGCGCGGTGCCCCGCGCACGGTGGACGTGGAGCTGGAGCTAGGCCCGCTGCATCGACAATTCGTGGAGCTGCGCATCGCCTACGTGCAAGAAGGCCAGGAGCTGCACGGCGCGCTGTTTTCATTTCCGAATGGAGCACCGGGCAGCCTCAAGCACTCGGTGCAGCTGCCCGCCGGTGAGTTCGAGGTGCACACGGAGCTGCGACCCGAGCACGGCCGGATCCTGGCGAGCGTGGGTCGGCTGCACGCGCCGAGCGATGGGCTGGTCGTGATCCGTGTGCCGACGGAGCCTCGATGAGCGCAGTCACGTTGGCGGAGCACGCCAGCACCGAGCGTGTGCGCGCGCTTACGCTCGAGCGCTGTGGGCTTCTGTCACTGAACGGTCCGCGCAAAGGCGAGGAAGTCATCGTGGACCGGGAGTGCTTTCGCATCGGCAAGAGCCCGGACAACGATCTCGTGCTGGCCGATGCCACCGTGTCGCGCGACCACTGTGAGCTCATTCGTGACAGCCGCGGCTATCTGCTGCGCGATCTGGGCTCCACCAACGGCACCCTGCTCGATGGCGCGGTGATCCGCGAGGGCTACCTGAGCGCCGGCGCAGTCATCAGCGTCGGCCGCGTGGAGCTGAAGGTGCGGCCGTTCGCGGAGCGCATCGACGTGCTGCCGAGCGAGCGCGAGCGCTTCGGCGAGCTGCACGGACAGCATCCGGCCATGCGCGAGATCTTTGGCCTGCTGGAGCGGCTCGCGCCGAGCGACGCGAGCCTGCTGATCGGCGGCGAGACGGGCACGGGCAAAGACCTGCTCGCCCGCGCAGCGCACGCCGCAAGCCCACGCGCCGAGGGGCCTTTCGTGGTCGTGGATTGCGGCGCGGTCGTGGCCAACCTGATCGAGAGCGAGCTGTTCGGGCACGAGAAAGGCGCGTTCACGGGCGCGAGCGACACGCGCAAGGGCGCCTTCGAGCTGGCCCACAAGGGCAGCTTGTTCCTCGACGAGATCGGCGAGCTGCCGCTTGCGATGCAGCCGAAGCTGCTGCGCGCCCTCGAGACGCGACGCATCCGGCGCGTGGGCGGCGAGCGCGAGATCCCCGTCGACATCCGGGTCATCGCGGCCACGCACCGCGATCTGAAGCAGGAGGTCGAGCGCGGGCACTTCCGCGAGGACCTGTACTTCCGGCTGGCAGTCGTTCCGCTGCACCTGCCGCCGCTGCGCGAGCGCCGGCAGGACATCCCCATGATCGCGCGCGCGCTGCTGCAGCAGCTGACGTCCGGGTCCGAAGCGGAGCTCGCGCCGGAGACGATGCACGCCCTGTGCGCCCACGACTGGCCCGGCAACGTGCGCGAGCTGCGCAACGTGCTCGAGCGCTCCGCGCTGATGGCGCGCGCGGCGGGCGAGCACACCGTGCGCGTGCTGGGCCTGCCTGCGCAGGCTGCGCTCGTGCAGCCCAGCGCGGCCCAGGCGGACGCGTTCGACCCGGCCAAGTCGTACCGGGAGACGCGAGAGGCATGGGAGCAGGACTTCGAGCGCCGCTATGTGACGTGGTTGCTCGAGCGCCACCAGGGAAACGTGTCGAGCGCGGCGCGGGCGGCAGACATGGATCGCAAGTACCTGCACAAGCTCGCCAAGAAGCACGGCCTGCGCGGGGACTAAAAGCACTCCACCCGAGCCCGAGCCCGAGCCCGAGCCCGGTCTCTTCTTCTCGCACTTATGAGAGCCGCAGACGGAGATCGGGCTCGGGCTCGGGCTCGGGTAAGAGTGTGGGGTGGCGAGATTGCTGGTTTTCAGCCTATGCTGCCGGCCCTTCGCATGGCCGACGGCAGCTTCACTTCCGCTCGTACCCGGTCGAAGCTCATCGGGTCGGTGTCCGGCCTGGTCTGCGCGTTCGGCGTATTTCTGCTGATGGCGCGCGAGGGGCAGACGCCCCACGCGACCCTCATCGGCACTCCGCTCCTGTTCGGGGCCATCCTGGGCCTGTGCGGCGCGCTCGGCTTGCTCGAGCCGCCCCCGGACGCCATCCCCGTGCAGAAGACCAGCCTCTTTCCGCTCGAGGGTGAGGCGCGCTGGCAAGCGCCGATCTTCACGCTGCCGGCCGCTTGCCTCGTGCTCGTGCTGCTCGCAGCGGCGCTCGGGGGCCGCGCCCTGCCCTACGCCATCGTGGCTGCGCTCTTGATCCTGGGCCTGTCCGCGCTGCGCCGACCCGGCATCCTCGTGTTCGTGATCGCGTCGGCGCTGTATCTGCCCATCCTCGGCAGCTTCGGCCTGTGGGATCCGTGGGAGACACACTACGGCGAGGTCGCGCGCGAGATCCTCGCACGCGACGATTGGATCAGCCTGTGGTGGGCACAAGACGGCTGGTTCTGGTCCAAGCCGATCTTGATCTTCTGGGCCGAGGCGCTGGTGTGGAGCGCGAGCGGCGTCGGCTTCCATGCCGATCAACACGCGCCCTATACGGAGTGGGTGCTGCGCTTGCCCATCTTCGCGATGGCGATGACGGGGCTCCTCGCCGTGTACTACGGCATCGCGCGGCTCTGGAACCGGCGCGCCGGGGTGCTGGCCACGGTCGTGCTCGCGACGGCGCCGTACTACGCGTTTCTCACGCACCAGGCCATCACGGACATGCCGTTCGTGGCCAACATGACCGTCGCGATGATGCTGCTGCTCCTCGCGTGCGCAACGGATCCCGAGCAGCGCGCGAGCAGCGTGCGCATCGGGCCGATCGCGCTGTCGATGCAGCACGCGGTGCTCGCGCTGATCTTGTGCATCGGGCTGCCGCAGTTGCTGTATCTGGCGAGCCGCAACATCACCTGGGTGCCGCCGTTCGCCTGGCACCGCGATCTGTTCAGCTACGGCTCCGCGGGCAACGAGGGGATCCCGGGCAACGCGCAGGGCTCCGTCGAGCAGCCGGTCGTGCGCGCCCTGTGGTTCCAACCGCTGGCGCAGGCGCTGCTCTTCGGCGCCGCGCTGGCGCTCAGCGTGTGGCAGCTGGCGCGCGAGAAGCGCGTGCAGGGCCTGTACATGTTCGCGTTCTACGCGTTCTGTGCGCTCTCATTTCTCGGCAAGGGCATACCGGGTTTTGCGCTGCCCGGCCTCGTCGCGTTCCTGTACCTGTGGGCCACCGGCCGCTTCGACCTGCTCGTGAACGGCCGGCTGCGCGTGGCGAGCGGGGCGCTGGTGGTCGCCGTGCTGGGCTTGCCTTGGTTCGTGGCCATGTACATGCGCCACGGCAACGGCTTCACCGATCGCATCTTGATCCACGATCACATCAACCGCCTGACGAGCGGCGTGCACGGTGACAACGGCACGATCCAGTACTTCATCTGGCAGCTCGGCTACGGCTTGTTCCCATGGGTCGGCATCTTGCCGCTGGCATTCGGGCTCTGGCTGCGGCCATTGCGCCCAGCCGCTGTCAGCGGCGAACTCAGCGAGCGCGAGCGCCTGCAGCAAGGCGGCCTGCACATGTTGGGCCTGTGGCTGGCCGTCAGCTTCACGCTGTTCTCGGCCATGACCACCAAGTTCCACCACTACATCTTCCCGGCCGTGCCGCCGATGGCTGCACTCGCGGGCTTGTTGCTCGATCGCCTGCTGCCGCGTGGCCTGTTCACGCATCTGCGGCGCGCGCCGCTCGCGCTGGCTGCGCTCGTGCTGGCGCCGCTCGCGTGCGTGCTCGGTGCGGCCGGTCTGCGCGGCGACGTGCGGGGTATCGCGCCGGCGGACGCGAGCGACGCCGAGCGCGCGCGCTGGGTGCTGGAGCACCCCTGGCCGCTGTGGGCGGCGCTCGGCGCGATCGCCGTCGGGCTCGCGCTGTTCGGCTGGAGCGCGTGGCGACTCTCGAAGCTGGAGGCCACGCCTGAGCCCGCCATCGACAGCCTGTCGCGGGTCGGGCCGGCCGCGCTCGCCGGCGCGCTGTTGCTCGCGTTCGTGGCGCGCGATCTGTCCTGGCACACCGCGGAGCTGCCGCCCGGCAGCGAGCGCCTGATCCACCTGTTCGTCTACAACTACAGCCGGCCCTGGCCCAACTACCTGGACTACCGGCCGATCCTGTTCGGCTTCGGGTTCGTCGCCGTGCTGCTCACGGCGGCGCTGAGCGCGCGCCGAGTGCGCGCCGCCGCGAGCGGTAGCCTGCTGGCGCTGGGACTCGCGTTTTGCGTGTTTTGCCTCGACGTGTACATGGTGGACCTCACGCCGCACTGGTCGCAGGCCGGTCTGATCGACCGCTACTACAAAGAGCGCAAGAGCGCCGAGGAGCCGCTGGTCGCCTGGCAGATGAACTGGAAGGGCGAGAACTTCTACAGCGGCAACCGCGTGCACGTGTTCCAGGAGCTCGACAACAAGGCCGTCATGGAGTGGGTGGGCAAGAACAAGGGGCGGCGCAGCTACTTCTTGCTCGAGCACACACGGCTCGAGCGCTTCAAGCGCCTGCTCGCGCCGCGCGAGGTCGAGACGCTCACCACGCCTCGCGATTGCAACAAGTTCGTGCTCGTGCGCACGACCCTGTGACGTCCGTCAGCGTGGCGCGCGGCGGCCGAGTCCGAGGCGTGTCATCTGCAGCTGCAAGCCCTTGACCGAGACGCGCAGCGCCAACGCCGCGCGCCCGAGATCCCCGTCCGCCTCTTCCAGCGCGCCGCGGATCTCGTCGAGCGGCAGGTCCTTGGCCTTGCGCAAGCCCGGACCGGCCTCGATGCGCGCGTGCAGCCAGCTGCGCGACACGCCCAGCTCGCGTGCGGCGCGCTCGATCGCGAAGTCACACGCCTCGAGGGCGCGCGCGATGTCCTCGTCGCTCAGCTCGCGCGGCTCGCGATCGCGGCGCGGGCTCGCCGCTTCTGGCTGCGGCGTCGCGGGCGAGCTCTTGAGCACGCTCGAGAGCCAGGCCTCACGCTCGACGCGCGCGCGACCGCGGTTGTGGATCGCAAAGCGCCGCGCTGCGCTGCGCAGCTCGCGCACGTTGCCGGGCCAGCCGTACGCCATCAGCTGCTCGACGAGCGGCGCCGTCAGGAACGGGTCGCGGTCGGCGTGCTCGGGCTGCAGCCGGTGGCTCTCGCCGAGCGCGCGCAGCTCCTCGATCAGGAAGTAGGCCAGGAGCTCCGGGATGTCCCCGCCGCGCTCGCGCAGCGGCGGCAGCTGGATCTCGTAGCCGAAGCGGCGCAACAGCGCCTGGCTGAACTTGCCCGCCGCGACCGCTGCCTCCAGATCGCTATCCGTCGCCGCCAACAGCCGCACCGAGACCTCGCGCAGCTGGCCGCCGAGCGGCTGGATCACGCCGCTCTCCATCACGCGCAGGAGCACGCTCTGCACGTCCGCGGGCGTCTGTCCGATTTCGTCCAGGAACAGGCTGCCGCGGTCAGCGGCAACGAAGTAGCCGTCGCGTGCGGCCGTCGCGCCGGTGAACGAGCCGCGCGCATGCCCGAACAGCTCCGCAGCCGCGACCGAAGCGGGAATTGCGGCCATGTTGACGCAAACGTACGGGCCCGCGCGACGCGCGCTCTTTCGGTGCAGGGCGGCGGCCACCAGCTCCTTGCCGACGCCGCTCTCGCCGCGCAAAAGCACGGAGAGCTCGAGATCGCTGACGCGCGCGATCTCGTCTTTCAGCTCGCGCATCGCAGGGCTCTGGCCGATCAGCTCCGGCATGATCGGCTTGGCCGAGCCTGCGCCGTCCGTGGGCGCCAGCTCGAGCAGCACGTATTTGCCGAGGCGCAGCCGCAAGCCGCGCTCGACGCGCTGTGCAGGGCAGCGCAGCTCGCCATGCACGCGCTGACCGTCCACGTACAGCTCGCCGCCGTCAGCGGCATGAAAGCGCAGCTCGCCATCGTCGCGCACGGCGATGCCGACGGGCAAGCGGCTCACGCGCTGGGTCGCGAGCGGTGCAGCGTCGTCACCGCGCGCGCTCCGGAACAGGGGCTCGCTGCGACTCAGCTGCAGCTCGCCGCTCCGGCCGGGATCGAACAGCGGCGCGCGCTGCCCGATGCGCGTCAGGTCCGGATGACACAAGATCGACAAGCCGACGAAACGCCGCCGCCCCTGCCGATTCAGGGTCTTTTCGGTATCCAGAGTGGACTGATCAGCGTATTCCACGGACGCGGTGGCGCCGCCAGGAGCGGCTCGAAGTTGGTGCGGACTACCTTTACATGTCTCGCCGGGCTGAGCTATCGCAGCGCAGGGGACAGCGAGCTTGAGCGACGTATCAGAAGACAGCGAAGCGCCGCTAGTGGAAGGTCAGCGCATCGGCGGTCGCTACATCGTGGGCCAGCTGCTGGATAGCGGCGGCATGGGCAGCGTGTACCTTGCGCACGACGCGGATCTCGGAAGGAACGTCGCGCTGAAGACCTTGCCGAAGTCGCAGTGGGACGATCCTCGCGCAGTCGAACGCTTCATGCGACAGGCCCGTGCTCTGGCACGGGTTGAGCATCGAAACGTCGTCCGGGTTTACGATCGCGGCCTGCACGACAACCGAATTCCGTACGTGGTCATGGAGCGCTTGTCTGGTCAAAACCTCGCGAGCTTGCTGCGCGACGGGGCGCTCGCTACGAGCCGGGCACTGCATCTCGTAGCGCAGCTGTGTGACGCGGTCCACGCCGTGCACGCGCAAGGCGTGCTGCACCGCGACCTCAAGCCTGCCAACGTGTTCCTTGCCGTGAGCGACGCGGCGGCTGAAGAGGCTACGCAGCCCGAGCCGGAGCTGAAGCTGCTCGACTTCGGCATCGCCAAGCTGGACGACGCCGCACCGCTCACCGGCACGCAGGATCTGCTGGGCACGTTCACGTACATGGCCCCGGAGCTGCTCGAGCCCGGCGCGGAGGCCAGCGTGCGCAGCGAGGTCTACGCGATCGCGTGCATCCTGTACCAGCTGCTGTGCGGCGTGCCGCCGTTCCGCGCCCGCACGCGCCCGCAGCTGATAGCTGCCATCGCACACGATGCGCCGCAAGCGCTGCGCGCGAGGGGGCAGCGGATCCCGCAGGCGCTGGATGCGCTCGTGCTGCGGGGTCTGGCGAAGAACCCAGCGGAGCGACCCGAGTCCGCGCGGGCACTGGCAACCGAGCTGCGCGCGCTCGCCGCAGGGTTGGCCGCAGACCCCGCGCAGAGTCCGCGGCGGGAGCGCCTGGCGCAGCGCTACGAGCTGCTCGAGCGCCTCGGCCACGGCGGCTTCGGCGTGGTCTACGCGGCGCTGGATCACGGCAGCGGGAGTCAGCGTGTGGCGCTCAAGCGCCTGCGCGCGCTGCACTCGGGTGACCTGTACCGCCTCAAGCGCGAGTTCCGCACCCTGCTCGAGCTCTCGCATCCCAACCTCGTGCGCCGCTACGAGCTGCAGAGCGATGGAAGTGAAGCCTTCTTCACGATGGAGCTCATCGACGGCGACACGTTCACGTCCCGGTTGCAGCGCCAGCCCGAGGCCGCGCTGTCGCTGCTGACGCAGCTGGTGTCGGGGCTCGGCGCGCTGCACGCGCATGGCCTCGTGCACCGCGATCTGAAGCCCTCCAACGTCATGGTCGATCGCGACGGCCGCGCGGTGCTCCTCGACTTCGGTCTGACCGCGCCCGCCGGCACGTCGAGCTTCGTGGCCGGCACCGCGCGCTACCTCGCGCCGGAGATCGAGCGCGGCGGCGTCAGCCCCGCCTCGGACCTGTACGCGCTCGGCGTCATGCTGCAGGAGCTGCGCGAGCTCTGCCCGGCGCTGCGTACGGGGTCGCTCGCAGAGCCGCTGCTCGGCCTCAGCCGCGCGCTGACGCAGCGCGATCCGGAGCTGCGGCCGACGGCGGCGGCGCTGCTCTCGCAGCTGCGCGCGCTCGCGAGCGAGCCCTCGCCGCTGCCGAGCACGGCAGACGATGCGAGCTACGAAGGTAGCCTGTTCGAGGGTCGTCACACGGAGCTCGCCGCGCTCGAGGCGGCACTCGAGCGCGTGAGCGAGGGCGCGCCGGCGGTGGTGTGGCTGCGCGGCGACAGCGGCATCGGCAAGAGCGCGCTGCTCGCCCGCGCGGCGCGCGCGCTGCAGGGGCGCGCGTTGTGTCTCGCTAGCTGCTGTCGCGACAGCGAGCGCATCCCGTTCCCTGCTCTCGACGCCGCGATCGACGCGCTGAGCGATCATCTGGCCGGGCTGACGACGGAGGCGGCCGGGCTGCTCTTGCCGCGCCACGCGCACGCGCTGGCGCAGCTCTTTCCAGTGCTGGACCGCGTCACGGCGATCAACCGCCGCCCACCGCTGCCCCGCGATCCGAGCCAGGTGCGCAGCCTGGCTTATGCCGCGCTGCACCGGTTGCTCCTGGGCTTGAGCCAGCAACGGCCGCTCGTGCTGTTCGTGGACGACATTCACTGGATCGATCAGGACAGCGCCAGCCTGCTCGCGTATCTGCTCGACCGCCCGGACCCGCCGGCGTTGCTGCTGGTGGGCGCGTTGCGCTCCGACCTGGAGGCGAGCCCGGTGTTCGCGGCGCTGCGCTCGAGCCTGCGCGTGCCGGCCGAGGTGATCGGGCTGCGCGAGCTGGACGCGGACGCGAGCGAGCGCGTCGTGCAGAAGCTCCTGCCCCAGTTTAGTCACAGCGGCGGTCGCGGGATCCGCTCCGCAGACTCCGCGGATCCCGACCTCCGCTTTAGTCACAGCGGCGGTCGCGCGACCCGCTCCGCAGACTCCGCGGATCCCGACCTCCGCTTTGGTCACAGCGGCGGTCGCGCGACCCGCTCCGCAGACTCCGCGGATCCCGACCTCCGCTTTGGTCACAGCGGCGGTCGCGCGACCCGCTCCGAAGACTCCGCGGATCCCGACCTCCGCTTTGGTCACAGCGGCGGTCGCGGGATCCGCTCCGCAGA
>Ga0190269_10000207_pt1 | contig 31269 bp, 26 predicted proteins | sample Popmic249IS_FD_133749 | JGI IMG/M metagenome (GOLD analysis project Ga0190269, IMG submission 133749) | Populus adjacent soil microbial communities from riparian zone of Blue River, Arizona, USA - 249 IS | ecosystem: Environmental > Terrestrial > Soil > Riparian zone | place: USA: Arizona... | reverse complement strand
CGGCGAAGTCCTCGAGCTGGGCGGAGGTGACCTTCGTCAGCCCGATCGCCTGGAAGCGCAGGTCGAAGCCGCGCCCGAGGCCGAGCGCGAAGCGGCCACCGGTCAGCGTGTGCAGCGTGGTGGCGAGCGACGCGGTGAGCAGGGGGTGGCGGGTGTTGTGGTTGGTCGCGGCGGTGGCGACACCGAGCGTCCGGGAGACCGCGCCCATCGCCCCGGCGATCGCGCCTGCCTCCTTGAAGTTGTACCGCTCGGAGACGAAGGCGGCGCCGAGCCCCAGTGCCTCGGCGGCGGGCATCTCCGTGACCACGTCCCGCGGGCTGCGCGAGTGGCCGGCCAGCGTGTAGAAGCCCAGCTCGGTCAGCTGGTCGGTGCTCACCGTCGCGCCCTCCAGACAATATGAAATATACATTGCGACGCTACCAACGTCGGCCTCGACCGGTCAACGGACCGCTTGACAGAACTAGAATTTCGTTTCAGAGTGGGTCGTCCCGGAGCGCAGGGAGGACACCGCATGACGTTCCCGGTCGGCGCGCCGGTCATCGACACGATGATCGGCTTCCCGCACGAGGGCTTCGCCCAGTACGACTTCATCCGGAAGCAGACGAAGGACCGATCGTCGAAGAGCTCGGAGTTCCCGGCCGAGTACATGTTCAAGAACGTCCCCAAGGACCTCCCCACGTCGGACCCGGTCGCGGTGACGCTGCACGAGATGGACCGGTTCGGCGTCGAGAAAGGCCTGGTCGGGGTCTCCGACGAGACGTCACGCCTGGCGCTCAAGCAGTACCCGGACCGCTTCATCCCCGCCGGGAGCGTCGATGACCCGAACGACGTCGTCGGCAGCGTGCGCCGGATCCGGCAGGAGTACGAGGAGTACGGCATCCGGGCCACGTCGGCGTTCCCGTCCGGGACGTTCCCCCAGGTGCCGATCGACGATCCGAAGATGTATCCGATCTACGCCACCTGCGTGGAGCTGGGTATCCCGATCTTCGTCTGCGCGGGCGTCCCCGGCCCCCGGCTCAAGTTCGCCCCGCAGGAAGTGAGCCGCATCGACACGGTGATGTTCGACTTCCCGGAGCTGGTGTTCGTCACCCGGCACGGCTGCGAGCCGTGGGAGCAGCTCGCCGTGAAGCTGATGCTCAAGTGGCCGAACCTGTACTACTCCACGTCGGCGTTCGCCCCGAAGTACTACCCGAAGGCCGTCGTCGACTTCGCGAACACCCGGGGCGCGGACAAGGTGCTCTACGCGGGCTACTTCCCGATGGGCCTGTCGCTGGAGCGCATCTTCCGTGACCTGCCCGGCGTCCCCTTCAAGGACGACGTCTGGCCCAAGTTCCTCTACGGCAACGCGGCCCGCCTCCTGGGGCTGTGACGAGAAAGGCTGAGCCATGACCGAGCTGCCGTTCCGGTTCTTCGACTGCGACAACCACTACTACGAGGCGATGGATGCCTTCACCCGGCATCTGGAGCCGGAGTACCGCAAGCGCACGATGCAGTGGGCGCAGATCGAGGGGAAGACCCGCTTGCTGGTGGGCGGCAAGATCAACCGATTCATCCCGAATCCGACGTTCGATCCGGTGGCCGCTCCAGGCGTGATGGACGAGTACTTCCGCGGGCGCAACCCGAAGTCCGCCGACCCGTCGAAGCTCTTCGGTGAGCTGGAGCCGATCCGGGCGGAGTACCGCGACCGCGACGCCCGGATCGCCTGCATGGACCGGCAGGGCATGGAGGGCTGCATCATGCTCCCCACGCTCGGGGTGGGCATGGAGCAGGCGCTCATCCACGACATCCCCGCGATGACCGCGGCGTTCCGGGCGTTCAACCGCTGGCTGGACGAGGACTGGGGCTTCGCCTACCGCAACCGCATCTTCACGGCGCCGTACATCACGCTCGCCGACCCCGCCAACGCCGTGCGCGAGCTGGAGTGGGCACTGGAGCGCGACGCGCGGTTCGTCGTCATGGTCGGCGGCCCGGTGACGACCGCCGTCGGCTCGAGGGCGCCGGGAGACCCGATGTTCGACGGCTTCTGGCAGCTGGCCAACGACTCCGGCATCACCGTGCTCTACCACGGGGGCGAGTCGCCGTACACGAAGTACCTCAAGGACTGGGGCGAGAACGACTTCACCGAGGCGTTCCGCGCCAACGCGTTCCGGGGTCTGGTGAGTGCCAACCCGTTGCAGGACACGATCGCCTCGCACCTGGCGCTGGGGCTGTTCGCGCGCTTCCCCAACCTGCGGGTGGCCTCCATCGAGGTCGGCTCGGACTGGGTGTTCCACCTGTTCGAGAAGCTGACGAAGTCCTACGGCCAGGTGCCGCACCTCTACCCCGAAGACCCGCGGGAGACGCTCAAGCGGCACGTCTGGGTCTCGCCGTTCTACGAGGACGAGCTGGCCAGCCTGTTGCGGCTGCTCGGTGCCGAGCACATCCTGATGGGCTCGGACTACCCGCACGTGGAGGGCCTCGCCGAGCCGGCGTCCTACATCAAGGACCTGAAGAACTACGACTACACCGACGAGCAGTGCCGCATCGTCATGCGCGACAACGGGCTGTTCCTGTCCACGCGCCGGCCGGTGTGACCGTGCGGGTCACCAAGGCCAGCCTGGCCGGCCTGCTGCTGGATGAGGGCGAGGAGGACCTGGCGGTCCTCGTCGCCCGCTCCGACCTCCCGGAGGAGATCGACGTCGAGCGCGACGCGGCGACGCTCACCGCGATCGGCCTGACCGGCGACGAGCTGCACGCCCTCCTGCCGACGCCCCAGGCGGGCGCGGCCGGCGGGGCGGGCATCGCCGCCGCCGACATGGCGCAGCTCGAGCAGGCGATCTCCGACCGCTGGGCGTACCTCGTCGACGACTGGACCGGCGCACCGCGGCGCTAGGGCGACGGCCCTGCCGCGGCGCTCGGGCGAGCGCGACCGAGCTCGCGCGGTGAGGGCGTCGCGGCTCACTGGTACACGTCGGGCACCCCGTCGGCGTCGGCGTCGACCTCCTCCGACTCGCGGATCCGCCGGTAGACCCGGTTGCGCAGCCGCAGGACGACGGTCGCGAGCAGCGCGGCGAGCAGCGAGCCGGTGAGCACCGCGATCTTGACGTGGTCGTCGCGTTCGCTCCCGGCGCCGAACGCCAGCTCGCCGATGAGCAGTGACACGGTGAAGCCGATGCCGGCGAGCACGGCGAGCCCGAACACGTCGACCCAGGCCAGGCCCTCGTCCAGGCGGGCCCTGGTGAACCGGGCGACCGCCCAGGTCGTCCCGAAGATCCCGACCGTCTTACCGACGACCAGCCCGACGACGATGCCGATCGCGGCGCGGTCGCCGAGCGCGGTCCGCAGGCCGTCCAGGCCGTGCACGGTGACACCGGCGGCGAAGAACGCGAACACCGGGACCGCGAAGCCGGCGGAGATCGGCCGGAACCGGTGCTCGAAGTACTCGGCGAGCCCCAGGCCGGGCGACGGCGCCCGCCGGATGACGGGCACCGCGAACCCGAGCAGGACACCGGCGACCGTGGCGTGCACGCCCGAGGCGTGCACCAGCGCCCAGGCGGCGGCCGCGAGCGGCAGGAGCAGCCACCACGTGCGCACCCGGCGCTGCACCAGCACCGCGAACGCGGCGAGCGGCACCAGTGCCCCCAGCAGCGGCCACACCGACAGGTGGTCGGTGTAGAAGAGCGCGATGATCACGATCGCCAGCAGGTCGTCGACGACGGCGAGCGTGAGCAGGAACGTCCGCAGTGCCGAGGGCAGCGCGCTCCCGATCACGGCCAGCACGGCGAGCGCGAACGCGATGTCGGTGGCGGTCGGGACGGCCCAGCCGGCCAGCGCGTCACCCCCGCGGCTCACGAGCACGAACAGGACCGCCGGCGTGATGACGCCGCCGACCGCGGCCGCGACCGGCACCGCGGCCCGGCCGGGGTCGCGGAGGTCACCGGCGACGAACTCGCGCTTGAGCTCCAGGCCGGCGACGAAGAAGAAGATCGCCAGCAGCCCGTCGGAGGCCCACTGGCCCAGCGACAGGTCCAGGTGCAGCGCGGACGGCCCGACGACCGTGTCACGCAGCGACCCGTACGCCTCCGACCACGGGGAGTTGGCCCAGACCAGTGCCGCCAGCGCCCCCACGAGCAGGAGGACGCCGCCGACGGTCTCGCGGCGCAGCACGTCGGCGATGCGCCGGGCTTCCGGCCACGAGCCGCGGCGAAGCAGGGAGGAGCTACCGGGTCGGGGCGCGTTCATGGGTCTCCCGGTGTGTCGAGGGGTCGGCGAAGTCGCTGCCGACCAGGCTTCCCGGCACACCGGTTCGTATTCTAGCGGCGATATCCGGCGTTCCCGCACCTGACCACGCGTGCCGGCCGGTGAGCCGTTCGCCCGTCCGGATCGGACCGGCGAACAACGGCCCGCCTCCACGCGCCGGGGCGGAGGCGTAGAAATCGCCGCCCCGGGGTACGACGGTCATCCCGAACGAGACCCGGAGTGCGCGCATGCCCACCAAAGAACCCGCGGAGATTGCTCACGCCGCCGTCGCCACCGGCATCAAGAAGGCGCATCTGCGCTGGGACAAGGTGCTGATCGGCTCATTCCTGGCGGGCGCCTACATCTCCTTCGGCGGACTCGTCGCGATCACCGTCTCCTCCGGCCTGGACCCGAAGATCTGGGGCACCTTACCGACGCTCTTCACCGGCGCGGCCTTCACGCTGGGGCTGGTGCTCGTGCTGATCGCCGGCTCGCACCTGCTCACCGGCAACATGCTGCTGGTACCGCTCGGCGCGATGCAGAACCGGCTGTCGCTGGCCGAGGTGGCGCGCAACCTGACCCTCGTCTTCGTGGGCAATCTCGCCGGCGCGCTGTTCGTCGCGTTCTTCCTCGCCGTCCAGACCGGTGTCGTCGGGAGCATCGGCAGCGAGGCCGGCTCTCCCGGCGCGCTCACCTACGAGCGTCTCGCCACGATCGCGGAGGCCAAGGGGCTGCACGAGAGCGCCTGGCAGATCTTCCTGCGTGCCGTCGGGTGCAACTGGCTGGTCTGCCTGGCGGTCTGGCTCTCGCTCGCCGCCGACTCGGTCGCCAGCAAGATCCTCGGGGTGTTCTTCCCGATCATGGCGTTCGTCGCGATGGGCTTCGACCACCTGGTGGCGAACATGTTCTTCCTGCCCGCGGCCATCTTCGCCGGTGTGCCGGACCTCGGCTGGGACGACACCCTGCGCAACTGGCTCTTCGCGTTCCTGGGCAACCTGGTCGGGGCGGTCGTCTTCGTGGGGTCCGCCTACTGGTACCTCTACCTGCGCGACGAACCCTCGACCGAGGACGCGGAGGAGCTGACCTAGGCGGCGTGTGGAGAGCTGCGACGGGGCAGGCGCTCGGAAGAGCGCCTGCCCCGTCGCAGCACGATGTGGTACCGCGCTCGGCTCAGCGGGCGCCGAGCAGGTGCTCGATGGCGAGCTGGTCGAGCTTGACCGCGCCGGAGCCCTTCGCGGCGGCGGTCGCGACGTCGAAGTCCTCGAACGCGGAGCGGTCGGCGAGCAGGTCGCTGATCGACTCGCCGTCGTTGAGGGTGGGCTGTGCCAGCCCGGTGACGCCGTGCTCCTCGAGTGCGGCCTGCACCTCGGGGTCTGCGCGGAAGGCCTGCGCGCGCTCCTTGAGCAGCAGGTAGGTGCGCATGTTCGCGGCGGCGGAGTTCCAGACGCCCTCGGCGTCCTCGTTGCGGAACGGCTTGTAGTCGAAGTGGCGGGGGCCGTCGTAGGTGGGGCCGCCGCCGAGCGGGCCGTGCTCGAGGAGGTCGACGAGGAAGAACGCGTTGATCAGGTCGCCGTGGCCGAAGACGAGGTCCTGGTCGAACTTCGGGCCGTGCTGGCCGTTGAGGTCGATGTGGAAGAGCTTGCCCTGCCAGAGCGCCTGGCTGATCGCGTCGACGAAGTTGAGGTTGGACATCTGCTCGTGGCCGACCTCCGGGTTGAGTCCGACGCGGTCGGCGTGCTGGAGCGTGGAGATGAACCCGAGGGCGTGGCCGACGGTGGGCAGCAGGATGTCGCCGCGGGGCTCGTTGGGCTTGGGCTCGATCGCGATCCGGAGGTCGTACCCCTGGTCGATCGTGTACTGGGCGAGGGTGTCGATCGCCTCGGCGTAGCGGGAGAGCGCCGCGTGGACGTCCTTGGCCGCGTTGGTCTCCGACCCCTCGCGACCGCCCCAGCAGACGAACGTGCTGGCGCCGAGGTCGGCGGCCAGGTCGATCTGGCGGATCGTCTTGCGCAGCGCGAACCGGCGGACGCCGCGGTCGTTGCTGGTGAACGCGCCGTCCTTGAACACCGGGTGGGTGAACAGGTTCGTGGTGGCCATCGGCACCTTCAGGCCGGTGGCGGCCAGCGCGTCCTTGAAGCGGCCGATGTGCTTGGCGCGGGCGTCGTCGTCGGACCCGAACGGAATCAGGTCGTCGTCGTGGAACGTGACGCCGTAGGCGCCGAGCTCGGCGAGCTTGTGCACGGACTCGACCGGGTCGATCGGGGCGCGGGTGGCGTCGCCGAACGGGTCGCGGGCTTCCCAGCCGATCGTCCAGAGACCGAACGTGAAGCGGTCGGCGGGGGTTGGCTGCGCTGCCATGGCGGTACCTCCGTGCGGTGCGGATGATTAGTTCAGGCTGTTAACATATCCCTGGTGGCGTCGAAGTCAAGAGCGCCGACCGGCACGACCCGGCCGTGAGAGGGTGCGGCTGCCGGAAACGGCGGTCAGCGCGAAGACAGGGGAGGCCGGACGGTGCGGGCTACGAGCGATCCACCCAACCGCCTGGTCAGCGGCCCGGCCCGCACGGGCTCGATCCGGGCGCACAACCTGGCGCTCCTGCTGCGTACGGTCGCCGAGGCGGCCGATCCGCCCTCGCGTGCCGCACTGTCCACGGCGACCGGCCTCACCAGGGCCAGTGTCTCCAGCCTGGTCGACACGCTCGTCGCCGGCGGGCTGCTGGTCGAGACCGGGGTGCCGACCCGCTCCGGGGTGGGGCGGCCGTCGACCGGGCTGGCCCTCGACGCCTCCGGCCCCGCCGGACTGGGCCTGGAGCTCAATGTCGACCACGCGTCCGCACTGATCGTCGATCTCTCCGGCGCGGTGCGCGCGCAGAAGACCGAGTACGGCGCGGGCAGCTCCGGACGGCTGGCGTCACTGGCCAGGGACATGGCGAGCACCGCGCGCGAGCAGGGGCTCGCGCTCGCCGGTGCCGCGCTGGCCGTACCCGGGCTCATCGATTCCGGCAGCGGTGACGTGCTGATCGCCCCCAACCTCGGGACGCGCTCCGCGCTCGGCGCCCGCGGCTTCGCCGACCTGGTCGTCGGGATCGGTGCCGCGACGGCGCTGCCCGCCGACCGGATCTCCGTCGAGAACGAGGCGACGCTCGCCGCGCGGGCCGAGCGGCGTGCCGCCGGTCCGGCCGGGCCGCGGTCGTTCCTCCAGATCTCCGGTGAGGTCGGCATCGGCGGCGGTCTGGTCCTCGACGGCCAGATCTACCAGGGACGGCACGGCTGGAGCGGGGAGCTCGGCCACGTCACCGTCCGGCCGGGTGGACGCCCGTGCGGCTGCGGCAGCGACGGCTGTCTTGAGCAGTACGCCGGGCAACAGGCCATCCTGCGCACCGCCGGCCACGCGGACGACCGCGCCGCGACGATCGCCGAGCGGGCCAGGGCCGGCGAGCCGTCGATGCTCACCGCGCTGGCCGAGGCGGGCGAGGCGCTGGGCATCGCGCTCGCGGGTGCGCTGAACCTGCTCGACCTGGACGCGGTGGTCCTGGGCGGTCTCCACGCCGAGCTGGCGCCCTGGCTCGCCGGGCCGATCGAGTCGCAGCTGCGGCGCCGCCTGATCACCGCACGGTTCGCGCTCCCCGCGATCACCCCGTCCGCGCTGGGCGGAAACGCGTCCGTGCTGGGAGCGGCCTGGTCGGTGCTCGACCGGGTCATCGACGATCCGCTCGCCTACCTCCGCGACGGCCGCACGGACTGACCGCGGCCCCGCGCTTCCGCGGGCGGGGCACGGCCCGCCGCCGCGCTACTGGTTCAGGTAGGCCAGCACCGCCCGGACGCGACGGTGGCGGTGAACGTTCCCGGCGCGAACGCCACCGAGACCCGGTCCAGCGCCCGCACGCCCGTACCCCCCGAGTACGTCTTCGTGACGTCTTCCACCTGCACCACCGGTCCGTCAGCCTGTGTGTTCCGCATGGGTCAAGCCTGGTGAAGCGCACCGCCGGGCGACACACGGCGAGCCGGGAAACCCGGGGGTGGGGACAGCCCTACCGGCGTCGCCCGCGCTGGCGTCGAAGGAGCCGCCGATCCGGTTCTGCGCTTCCGGTGTTAGTGCCGATCATCTTTGGGCATACGGCCGCCACAGCTAGTCCGTCCTCTCTCCGCCCCGCTCCGTGGCCGTCGTCCAGACAGCGGCTCCGGGACGCACGCTGGACCGAGCGGCCGGGCGAGTCTGCATCTGGGTCGACGCCGCACCGGAGGTAGAGATGAGCCAGACCAGTCAGGACGAGCCCGCCGCCCAGGTGACAGCACCGCCGGGGAGTGATCGGCTCACCGGCTCGATCATCGTGGTCGCGGTCGTCTCCGCGATCTCCGGCCTGCTCTACGGCTACGACACCGGGATCATCTCCGGCGCGCTGCTGCAGATCGGTGACGACTTCGGCATCGCACACCTGTGGGAGCAGGTGATCGCGGCGTCGATCCTCGTCGGTGCCGTCATCGGCGCCCTCACGTGCAGCCGGCTGGCCGAGCGGCGGGGCCGGCACGGCACCCTGCTGCTCATCGGCATCGTCTTCGTGGTCGGAGCCGTCGCGGCGTCGCTGTCGCCGGATCCGGTGACGCTCTCGCTCAGCCGGCTGGTGCTCGGCTTCGCCGTCGGCGGCGCCACGCAGACCGCTCCGGTGTACGTGGCCGAGCTGGCGCCCTCGGCCTACCGCGGGAGGCTGGTGCTGTTCTTCCAGATCGCGATCGGCGTCGGCATCGTGATCGCGACGATCGTCGGCGCGGCCGAGGTCATCGACTGGCGGGTCTCGATCGGAATGGCCGCGGTGCCGGCGGCCCTCATGTTCGTCCTGATGCTGCGGCTGCCGGAGAGCCCGCGCTGGCTCGCCAGGGAGGGCCACGCCGACCGTGCGCGGGAGGCGCTGGCGCGGGTGCGGCACCCGGACAGCGACCTCTCGGCGGAGCTGGCCGAGATCCAGGAGAACGTGCGCGCGGAGAAGCAGGCCAGCACCCGCGGGTGGGCGGGCCTCAAGGAGGCGTGGGTGCGGCCGGCGCTCGTCGTCGGCTGCGGGCTGGCGGTCTTCACCCAGCTCTCGGGCATCGAGATGATCGTGTACTACTCGCCCACGATCCTCACCGACAACGGCTTCTCGGACTCCACGGCCCTGCGGGTCTCGGTCGCGCTCGGCGTGACGTACCTGGTCGCGCAGCTCATCGGGCTGGCCATCATCGACCGGGTCGGGCGGCGCCGCCTGACGCTGGTGACGTTGCCGTTCGCCGCGCTCGCGCTCATCGTGCTCGGCTCGTTCTTCGTCACCGGCAACGACGGCAAGTCGATGATTCCCTGGATCATCGGCACGCTGATCGCGTTCATGGCGTTCACCGCCGGTGGGATCCAGCTCATGGGCTGGCTGACCGGCTCGGAGATCTACCCGCTGGCCACCCGCGCGGCGGGTGCCGCGGCACAGTCGGCGTCGCTGTGGGGAACGAACGTCCTGATCACGTTGACGCTGCTCAGCATCATGAAGGCGATCGGCACCGGCCAGACGTTCTGGATGTACGCGCTGTTCAACATCATCGCGTTCGTGTTCCTGTACCGGAAGATGCCCGAGCTCACCGGCCGGAGCCTCGAACAGATCGAGGACCACCTGGCGAAGGGGAAGTTCCAGCCCGCCGACTTCGCCTCCCGCTGAGTGACCTCACGGAACGATCCGGCGCGCGACCCGCTTCGCAGCGGGGCGGGTCGCGCGCCGGCGCGAATCGCCCCCGAGCGGCGCATTCTCCCTCGTCGACCTTGCGCTTTTCTTGTGCGTTTTTGGGTCTTTGGTCGACTATGGACCCAATGCGCAGGGAGTTGTAACGTGGCGCCGTCGGCCGACCTTTCGCCGGGCTGATGACCGAGCGACGTCGAATCCCCGCGGTTCCCTGACGCCCGTCTCCGCTTCCGAACCGGTGGCCGACCGTTCACCAGAGATCCGACCGTGGCCGCTGCGCGGCCGAGAGGAGCTGTCATGAGCGACCTTCTGATGCTGGAGCCCCGGGACGCCGGAGCGACCGTGACCGACCCCGTCGTGGAGTTCCAGGACGGCTTCTACGCCGAGCAGGGCCGGACTCGCTGTTACGGCTGCTGCGTCTCCAGCAGCAACGTGGAGATCAGGACGAACTCGTACGCGGGCTGACCGGCGGTCCGGTGCCGGCGGCACGACCCGTGCCGCCGGCGCCGGCAGCGACCCGTCCCGGATCGTTCCTGGAGCGCCCATGGACAGCGGTGAGATCGAAGCACGTGTCGAGAAGACGCTACGCGCGCACGGGGGAACGCCCTACCGGCTGCGCCACGAGGAGACCTGGCTCGTGCTGTGGCCGGTGACCGGCGCACCGGACCGCCAGGGGTGGAAGCTGCACGTCTCCGCCCGCGCCGGTGAGTTCGCCGACCTCGTCGACGTCCTGCTGCCGGTGCTGCTGGACGAGGGGTGCCTGTTCAAGCTCGCCCGCTCGGTGCCGGTCCTGCGCCGGTTGAACAGCGGAGCGGCCTCGCCGGAGTCGATCGGCAAGGCGTTCACCGTCTACCCGCGCCCCGACCGGTTCCGCGACCTGGCCCGGTCGCTGGCCGACCTGCTCCGGGGCCGGGACGCCCCGCGGGTGCTCAGCGACCGCCGGGTCGATCCGGACGCTCCGGTCTACTACCGCTACGGCCCGTTCACCCGGTCCTGGCGATCGGATCCGACCGGCCGGCTGCTGACGCTGATCCACGGCCCCGACGGCGAGGACTTCGGGGCGCTGGCGACGATGCGCTACCGGCAGCCCACCTGGGTGACCGACCCGTTCACCGGCGAGACCGGCAGCGGGGACGTGCCGCGGGCGGCGGCGGCGCCGGCGGTTCTCGGCGGTGTGTACCGGGTGACCGGCGGCGTGGTCGAGTCCGGCCGCGGCGACGTCTACCGCGCCGTCGACCAGCGCGACGGCAGCCCGGTGATCGTCAAGCAGGCCCGGGCCTACGTCGACGAGCAGGACCGCTCCGGCGACGTCCGGATGCGACTGCGCAACGAACGACGGGTGCTGCAGGCGCTGGCGGGCATGCCGGGGGTTCCGCGCTTCCTCGACCACTTCCGCCACGGGGCGGACGAGTACCTGGCGACCACCGACCTCGGCCCGGACAACCTCGAACAGGACGTCCTGCGACACGGGCGCTACCTGCCCGCCGACGGTGCCGGTGCGGGCGGCGACGACCGGACCCTGGACCGCCTGGCGTGCGACCTGACGCGCCTGGTGCTGCGCCTGCACTCCCGCGGCGTCCTGTTCCGCGACCTGAGCGCCCGGAACGTGGTGATCGCCGGCGGTGAGGTCGGGCTCGTCGACTTCGGGATGGCCTCGTTCGACGGGCTGTACATCCCGGGCGGGACGCCGGGGTACGCCCCCCGCAGGCAGCGCAGGCACCAGCCGCCGCGCCCCGCGGACGACCTGTTCGCGCTGGGCATGGTGCTGCTGTTCGCGGCCACCGGTCTGCACCCGGTGACGATCCGGGACGACCTGGACGTACCGCGCGTCCGCGCCGAACAGGCGCTGCGCAGCCGGTACGGCGCGGTGCTCCCGGGTGTGCTCGCCGACGTCGCCGACCTGCTCAGCGAGGACGAGACGAGCGCACGCAGCGCCGCCGCCCGGCTCGCGGAGAGCCCGCGGCCCAGCCGGGCCCGGCCGTCCGGGGCCCGCCCGCCCCGGGCACTGGCGTCCCGCGCACTGGCGTCCCGGGCTCTGGCGGAACCGCCGCGGCTGACGCCGGAGCTGGCCGAGCGGATCGCCGACCACCTGCTCGGGGACCTGCTCGCGGAGGCCGGTCGCGTGCTGAGCGCCCCGTCGAGCAGCGAGACCGCGCACGACGCGTGCGTCTACAGTGGCAGCGCCGGGATCGGACTGGAGCTCCTCGAGCACCTCGACCGTCCGGGAGTCGCGGACTGCCTGGACGCGCTCGTGCCCTTCACCGCCGAGGCGCTGGCCGAGGTCGGCCTGCCGCCGGGCCTGCTGACCGGGAGCACCGGCGTCGAGATCTTCCTGCACCGGGCCGCCGCCCGGGGTTTCGCCACCGGTCACCGCCGGACCCTGCCGGACCCCGACTGGAGCCCGGCGCACGACGACTTGGTCACCGGCACGGCCGGCGTCGGAATCGGGCACCTCCTGCGGTACAGCGAGACGCTCGACCCGGCCCACCTCGCGGTGGCGCAGCGGTGTGCCCGGTCGCTGCTCGACCGCCCGGTGCCGTGGAGCCGCACGGAGCAGGACGTCCTCCCGCCGTCGGCGGCCGTGGAGCCCTCGGCCGGGCGGGCGCACGGCCTGGCCGGCGTCACCGAGTTCCTCCTCGTGCTCGGCGCGCACACCGCCGATCCCGAGCTGCTCGCCGCGGGGGCCGAGCGGGCGCGTGCGCTCGCCGCCAGGGCCAGCGCCCTCTCCGAACGCTCGCGCGGCCCGTCGGCGGCTCCGCTCGCGGCGTCCTGGTGTCAGGGGCTGGCCGGGATCGGCCAGAGCCTCGGTGTCGCGGCGACCGTGCTCGGCGACCCCGCGCTGGCCGCCGCCGCCCGGACCAGCGCGGAGGCGTGCCTCCGGTTCCTGCCCCGCGTCAGCGTGCCGACGCAGTGCTGCGGAGCGGCCGGGATCGGCAACACGATGATCGATCTCGCCCTGACCGGCGACGGACCGCCGGACGGCAGCGGACCGGACTACTGGGACGGTGCCCGGCGAGCCGGCGTCGCGCTGCTGCTGCGCTGCGGTGGCACCGACGAGCACCCGATCCCGGTCGAGGACGACCGCGTCGGCGGGGGAGGGTCCTGGGCGTTCGGCGTCGCCGGTGCCCTCAGCTTCTTCCGGCGTTTCGTGCGGCGGTCGGGCACCGCCGGCCTCGCGGTGCCCCTCCCGGCAGCGCCGCGCTGACACGCGGAGTGCGAGGGGCGCCCGGCGCGCCCCGGCCGCGGCGGGGGAGACTCCGGCGAGCGGAACGGGGCGAGACGTCGGCAGGGAGGCCCACTCGTGCATGGTCGGGATCTCACCGTGCGGATGCGGGGAGTGTGGCGGCCGGTCTGGCTGGTCGTCCTGCCCGCCGTCGTCCTGACGATCGTCGGCATGGCCTGGCTGTGGCCCTCGGGGACCGGAGCCACTCCCGACGAGACGCAGTACGTCGACGGGACCGTCACCACCGTGGTGCACGCCGCCTGCTCGAGCGCGGACGTGCAGGCGGCTCCCGGGCAGCTCGACTGCGGCACGGTGGTCGTGCGGCTGGCCGGCGGACCGGACGCGGGGCAGGAGGTGACCACCGATGTACCGGCCGGCCCGGGCGCGCCGCAGGTCGACGAGGGCGACGACGTCGTCCTGCTCCACCTCCCCGACACGCCGGTCGGCGAGCCGTACCAGATCGCCGATCACCGGCGCGACCGCCAGCTCTGGGTGCTGGGCGCGGCGTTCGCCCTCACCGTGATCGCGTTCGGACGGTGGCGCGGCCTGAGCGCGCTGGCCGGGCTGGCCGTGACGTTCGCGGTGCTGCTGTTCTTCGTCGTACCGGCGATCCTCGCCGGTGAGCCGCCGCTGCTGGTGGCGATCGTCGGGTCGGCCGCGATCATGCTCACCGTGCTCTACCTGACGCACGGGATCGGGATCCCGACGTCGGTCGCGGTCGTGGGCACCCTCGCCAGCCTCGCGCTGACCGGCGTGCTGTCCTCGTTCGCGGTCGGTGCGCTCCACCTGACCGGCGCCGCCGACGAGCAGGCCACGTACGTGAGCATCGTCCACCACGTGAACCTCCAGGGACTGCTGCTCGCCGGGATCCTCATCGGCTCGCTCGGCGTCCTCGACGACGTCACGGTGACGCAGGCGGCGACCGTGAACGAGCTCGCCGCGGCCAACCCCGACTACCGGTTCGGCCGGCTCTACCGGGCGGCCACCCGCGTCGGCCGGGCGCACATCGCGTCGGTGGTGAACACGATCATCCTGGCCTACGCCGGTGCGTCGCTGCCGCTGCTGATCCTCATCACCGACAGCGGGCAGTCGCTGGGCCGGGTGCTCACCAATCAGCTGGTCGCCCAGGAGCTGGTGCGCAGCGTGATCGGCACGATCGGCCTGGTCTCCGCGGTACCGATCACCACCGCGCTGGCCGCCGTCACCGCGCGCCGGCACGCGCCGGAGCGGACCGCCGCCCCGGCGGCCGCCCCCGGTTCGGCCCAGCCCCCCGAGGACGCCGGTCGCTCCGGGGACGCCGGTCGCTCCGGGGACGCCGGTCCCCCGGAGGCCGGCCGTTCCGACCGGCTCTCGGCGCTGGCCAGGGAGGACCGGGATCCGGACACGGAGTGGTGACGCCGCCGCGCCCCCGAGGGGCGCCGGATGGTAGACGTGAGACATGAAAACCAGGCTGACGTGCCCGTGCGGCGAGTGGATCGAGGGCGTCGACGAGGACGACCTGGTCGCCAAGGCACAGGCTCACCTCGCGGCCGAGCACCCCGGTCACGAGTACTCCCGCGACGAGATCCTGTTCATCGCGTACTGACCGGCCCACGTACTGACCGGCCCACGTACTGACCGGCCCACGTACTGACCGGCCCACGTACTGACCGGCAGGGCGCCGCCGGTCGACGCGTGGCGCTCGCGCTGCTGAGCCGTCAGCGGTAGGCGCCGAGCAGCGCGCGCGACGCGGCGGCCACGATCTCGTCGGCGGTCGCCTCGACGGTGCCGTCGAGCCACGCCGTGACCAGCTCGGCCATGCCGCCCAGGCTGGTCGGCCCGTTCTTCACCCGTGGCCTGATGCTCATCGACTTCGACGAGCACAAAGGGGCACCGGCGGATCATGCAGGAGGCGTTCACCCGGCCGCGGCTGGAGGGCTACACCCCCGAGCGGTTCTCGCCGGAGCGCCGCGAGGACCGCTCGCACCGGTTCGCCTGGGAGCCGTTCGGCGGCGGGGTGCACAAGTGCATCGGGCTGTACTTCGCCGGGCTGGAGATCAAGGCGATCATGCACCGGCTGCTGCGCGGATACTCCTGGACCGTCGACCCGGCGTACGTGCCGCCGCTGGACCACCACTCGCTGCCGTTCCCGAAGGACGGTCTGCCGATCAGCCTGACCAGGCCCCGAGCGGCGCCGTCCGCCCGGCGCTCCCCACGCCTGCACCTCGACCGCACCCGGCGGGCACCGCGGACGCTCCGGACCCGCGCGATGGTGGAGTACACCGCGCCGCTGGACCAGCCAGGAACTCCGCGGTCGACGTGCAGTGGGGGGCGGGGAACGATGGCCAGCGACGGAGTGCGGCGCAGGATCGACCTACGGGAGCCGTGGGTCGGCTTCCTGATCGGTGGCCTGGTGCTGATGGCGGTGTACCGGCTCGCGCCCGCGCTGGGCTTCTCCGCGTTGGGGCGCACCGGAATCTACTGGCTGACCAGCACGGCCGCGGCCGTCGGCATCCTGGTCGGGCTACGGCTGTACCGGCCCTCCTCGCGGGCGCCCTGGTTGCTGCTCGCGGGCGGGCAGCTGTGCGGCGTCGCCGCCGACATCATTTTCTACGGCGCGGCCGCGACCGGCGTCGAGCTGCCCTACCCGAGCTTCGCCGACGCGATCTACCTCGCCGCCTACCCGTTCTGCGCGGTGGGGCTGCTGCTGATCATCCGGCGGCGTACGCCCGGCTGGGACCTGCCGAGCATCATCGACGCGGCGATCGTCGCGGTCTCGGCCTCGCTGCTGGCCTGGATCTACCTGATCAGCCCGGCCGCCTCCGGCAGCGGGCTGAGCGTGCCCGCCCGGATCGTCTCGGGCGCCTACCCGATCGGTGACCTCGTCCTGCTGGCCGTCGCCGCCCGCCTGCTGCTCGGCGCCGGCCGGCGTCCGGTCGCGCTCCACCTGCTCACCGGATACCTGCTGCTGGTCATCGTGCCCGACGCGCTCTACGGCCTGCAGACGATCGCCGGCACGTACCAGGAAGGCGGCTGGCTGGAGACGCTCTGGATGGGTTCGGCGCTCCTGCTCGGCATGAGTGGCCTGCACCCGTCCATGCGGACGGCCGGGGAGCGCTCCCCGGTCGCGGCTCCCGACGCGACGGGTGTCCGGCTCGTCATCCTCGCCGTCGCGTCGCTGCTGGCCCCCGCGACGCTGATGCTGCAGTACGCCACGAACGGCCCGCTGCACCTGCCGTTGGCCTGCGCCGTCTGTTCACTGCTGTTCCTGCTGGTGATGGCCCGGCTGGCCGGCCTGGTGGCCGTCCAGCGCAACGTGGCGATCACCGACGGCCTGACCGGTCTGCGTACCCGCCGCTACTTCACCCAGGTGCTCAACACCGAGTGCGACCGGGTGTCCCGCGGCTCCGGGGTGGCCGTACTGCTGCTCGACATCGACCACTTCAAGAAGGTCAACGACACCTACGGCCACCACGGTGGCGACCGGGTGCTGTGCGAGGTGTCCGACCGGCTCCGCCGCGCCGTGCGCCCCGGGGACCTGGTCGCGCGGTACGGCGGCGAGGAGTTCGCCGTCGTCCTCCCGAACACCACTCCCGCCGAGGCGCACCAGATCGCCGACCGGGTGCACCGGGCAGTGCGCAGCGCCCCGATCGTCGTCAACCCGGCGACCGCGATCACCGTCACCGTCTCCCTCGGCGTGGCGACCACGCCCGGCGACGCGCAGACCCCGGACGAGCTCGTCCTGCTCGCCGACCGCCTGCTCTACAACGCCAAGGAGACCGGCCGGGACCAGGTCGCCACGTCGACCACGGTCCGGCAGAGCACCACCCCTGCCCAGCCCGACGCAGCCCAGCCCGACGCGGTCGGGCACCCCGCCGCGGCCGAGCCGGCCGCGGACCGGGACCAGGACCAGGACCGCCTGAGCCTCGTCTAGCGGAGGCCGTCCGGCCGGTCGCGCGGAGCGTCCAGAAGGCTCCAGAAGTACGCGATGTGGTCGGCCATGTCGACGTCCGGATGGTAGATCCAGTAGGTCTGCAGGCCGTCGGAGAGCGCGGCGAGGATCACGGCGATCCTCGCCGCGTCGAGGTCGGCGGGTAGGCGACCGTCGTCCTGCAGGCGGCGGATCGCCTCGGCCGTCTGCTGCTGCACGGTCTCGAACCGCTGCCGGAAGTACTCGTGGGCCGGGTGGGACGGCTCGCCGGCCTCGGCGGCGAAGCGGTTGTAGAGCTGCACCAGGCCCGGCACGCCCGCGTTCTGGCGGACCACGCGCGGGTAGATGTCGGCCAGGTCGGGCGTCGACTCCGTGCCCGGGTCGAACGAGCGCTGCTGCTCCTCGTCGCGGCGGCGGAGGATCTCGGTGAAGAGCTCCTCCTTGGTGCCGAAGTGGTGCAGCAGCCCGGCTTGGCTCAGCCCGACCGCCTCGGCCAGCTCCCGCACCGTCGTACGGCGGTAGCCGTTGCGGGCGATCAGGTCGAGCGCGGTCGAGAGGATCTCGTTCCGCTTCGCGAGGCCTTTCGCGTACGCGCCCCGTCGGCTCATGCGTCGAACCTACCCGTTGCCAACCGAAAACCGAGCGCTGTACGGTCGGGGAAACCCGAGCGTTGCTCGGTTTCCGGCAGGAGGAATCGCATGAGCATCGACGCTCCGGCAGGCACCGGCCCGCTCCCGCTCGCCGACGGCGCCGCGCTCGGCAGCGGGGCTGGCATGTGGACGACGAAGTCGGTCGGCGCGGTGCCGTCGCTCGTCGTCACCGACGGACCGCACGGGGTGCGCAAGCCGACCGGTGAAGGCGACCACCTGGGCATCGGCGCCAGCGAGCCGGCCACCTGCTTCCCGCCCGCCGTCGGCCTGGCCCAGAGCTGGGACCCCGCGCTGGTCGGGCGCGTCGGCGCTGCCCTGGGTGCGGAGAGCCGGGCCGCCGGAGTCGGCGTCCTGCTCGGGCCGGGCGTCAACATCAAGCGCGATCCACGCTGCGGCCGCAACTTCGAGTACTACTCCGAAGACCCGCTCGTCTCCGGTGTGCTCGGCGCGGCCTGGGTGGACGGCCTGCAGGGTCAGGGCGTCGGGGCGTCGGTCAAGCACTTCGCCGCCAACAACACCGAGACCGACCGGATGCGGTCGAGCTCCAACGTGGACCCCCGCACGCTGCGCGAGATCTACCTCCGCGCGTTCGAGCGCATCGTCCGCAGCGCCCGGCCGTGGACCGTGATGTGCTCCTACAACCGCATCAACGGCGTCTTCGCCGCCGAGAACCACTGGCTGCTCACCGAGGTGCTGCGCGACGAGTGGGGCTTCGACGGCGTCGTGGTCAGCGACTGGGGCGCGGTGCGCGACCGGGTCGCCGCGGTCGCGGCCGGCCTGGACCTCGAGATGCCCGGCAGCGGAGGCCGGACGGACGCCGCGGTGGTGGCGGCGGTCGAGTCGGGCTCGCTCCCCGCCGAGGTGGTGCAGCGCTCGGCCGCGCGGGTGGCCGCGCTCGCTGCCCTGGCGCAGGCTCCGGCAACCCCGCCCGTCGACGTCGATGCGCACCACGCGCTCGCCCGCGAGGTGGCCGCGCGCTGCGTCGTCCTGCTCAAGAACGACGGCGGGCTGCTGCCGCTGACCCCAGGCGGCGGGTCGGTCGCGGTGATCGGCGAGTTCGCGACCGAGCCCCGGTACCAGGGCGGCGGTAGCTCCCACGTGCGTCCGACCCGCGTCGACGTGCCGCTGGAGGAGATCCGCGGGTACGCACCCGGCGCCACCTACACCCCGGGGTTCACCACCGACGGGTCGGGCGACGCCTCCCGGCTCCGGGCGGACGCCGTGGCGGCGGCGGCCGCGGCCGACGTCGCGGTGCTGTTCCTCGGCCTGGCCACCCGGCAGGAGTCCGAGGGCTTCGACCGGGACCACATCGAGCTGCCCGCCGAGCAGGCGGAGGTTCTCACCGCGGTGCTGGCGGCGCAGCCGCGGACCGTCGTGGTCCTCTCCCACGGCGGGGTGCTGCGGCTGGCGCCGGTCGCCGCGCTCGCCCCGGCGATCCTCGACGGCGCCCTGCTGGGCCAGGGCGCCGGCAAGGCACTCGCCGACGTGCTGTTCGGTGCCGTGAACCCGTCCGGGCGGCTCGCCGAGACCGTCCCGGTGCGGATCCAGGACACCCCGGCCTACCTGTCGTTCCCCGGCGAGCAGTCGCAGGTCTACTACGGCGAAGGGCTCCACGTGGGCTACCGCTGGTACGACGCCCGTGAGCTGGAGGTCACGTTCCCGTTCGGGCACGGCCTGTCGTACACGACGTTCGACCACCGCGACCTGGGGCTGGAGGCCGGGCCGGACGGCATCACCGCGACCGTCACCGTCACGAACACCGGCGACCGGGCCGGCCGGGAGGTCGTCCAGCTCTACGTCACGGTGCCCGGCTCCGCCGTCGCCCGCCCGCCCCGCGAGCTCAAGGGGTTCGCCGGGGTGGACCTCGAGCCGGGGGAGAGCCGCCCGGTGCGGGTCCTGCTCGAGCGCCGCGACCTGGCCTACTGGGACGTCCGGGCGGACCGGTGGGTGCTCGAGGGCGGCACCTACGAGGTGTCGGCCGGCGCGTCCAGCCGCGACCTGCGGGCCACCGCGACGGTCGAGCTGGCCGGCGACGACGTCCGGGTGCCGTTCACGCTCGAGTCGACGCTGGGGGAGGTCATGGCCGACCCGGCCGCGGCCGCGGTGCTCGCCGCAGTGGCCGGAGAGGCGTTCGGCGGCGGCGACGTGGCGACCGCCGGTGAGGCGCTCGGGGTCGACATGGCGCGGATGATGGCCTCGATCCCGATCGAGCGCGTCCTCGGGCTCTCCGGTGGCGCGATCGGCCGGGAGCAGCTCGACCAGCTCGTCGCGGCCCTCAACGCCGGCCGCTGACGACGCCGCCCGGCGGAACTCCGAAGATCGGGGGGCCCCCGGCCGATCGGGGTCGGGATGAAGAGTTTCGGAAGCGTGCTGTGGCGGCGCCCGCTGCGCCCGTCCGTGGTGGCGACGCGGCGCGCGATGGCGGTCACCGCCGCGGTCGCGTGCGTCGTGGGCGGCGTCATCGGCTTCCTCGGAACACTGGTGCCGCCGGGCAGCGACACCGACCCTCTCGTCCGGCTGAGCTCGGCGCTCTCGGTCCTTCTCGGCGCGGCGCTGGCAGCCTGGGGCCACCGGCTGCCGCCGTGGGCGTTCTACGCGATGGCCGAGACCGCGGTGGTGCTGATCGCCGGCAGCGTCTGGCTGCAGCGGGAGCGTCCGGACGCATCCGCGGTCGCGGCCCTCTTCCTGATCGTCACCGTGTACCTGTTCGCGTTCTTCGATCCGGTCGCGTCGCTGCCCGGCCTGCTGACGGTACTCGGCGCGCTCGTGATCGCCCGGGTCGAGTGGGAGACGCTGCCCTGGAGCACGGTCCTGGTCCTCTGCGGCCTGAACCTTCTGGTCGCCGCGGTGGTGGGGTGGCTCGTCCGCGCTGCCGCCGACGCCGGGCTGGACCCCATGACCGGCCTGCTCAACTGGCGCGGGCTGGATCGGACGCTGGTGACGGCGCTGGCCAGGGCGCGGCGCCGTGGCCAGCCGCTGACCGTCGCGCTCCTCAACATCGACGGCTTCGCCCAGATCAACAAGGCCAACGGCACCACCGAGGGCGACCGGCTCCTGCGTGCCTGCGCCCGGGCCTGGGAGTCGGTGCTCCACCCACCGGCCGTCCTCGGCCGGACGACGGGAGACGATTTCTTCCTCCTGGTGCCCGGCGTCCCGCTGGTGGCGATCACCCCGACGATGGAGGCGTTGCGGGCCGTCGCCCCGCCGTTCGTCCGGTTCTCGGCCGGCGTCGCCGGCTACGCACCCGGCGACACCGGCCGGACGCTCGCCAGCCGCGCCGACGCCGCCCTGCGCGCGGCGAAGCTGGAGGGCGGCGACCGCACCGTCTACGCCCAGGACGACGAGGCCGACGCGCACGCGATGGCGGTCGGCCTGGAGTCCGGCGAGTTCCACGTGGTGTACCAGCCGATCGTCGACGTGCGCTCGGGGCGGGTCGCCGGCGCCGAGGCGCTCGTCCGCTGGCATCGGCCCGGCCGGGGCCCGGTCCCGCCGGACGAGTTCATCCCGCTCGCCGAGCGCTGCGGCTTCATCACGACGCTGGGCCAGTGGGTACTGACGACGGCGTGCCGGGACGCGGCGGCCTGGCCCCGCACCGTGCCGTCGAAGATCACGGTGAACGTGTCCGGGCCGCAGCTGCGCCGACCCGGCTACGCCGCCGAGGTGCTGGCGATCCTCGACGAGACCGGGCTGCCCGCCGAGCGGCTGGTCCTCGAGATCACCGAGAGCACGCTGCAGGCCGACTCGCCGAGGGCGATCGATGCCCTGCACACCCTGCGCGGCGCGGGCGTCCGGATCGCGATCGACGACTTCGGCACCGGGTACTCGTCGCTGAGCCGCCTGCAGCATCTCCCGGCGGACATCCTGAAGATCGATCAGTCGTTCGTCGCCGCGCTCCGGGCGGACGACCAGGCGGCGCCGCTGATCGCCGCCATCACCGCGCTCGCGCACGCGCTGGAGCTGCGGACGGTGGCCGAAGGCGTCGAGGAGCACTACCAGGCGGCGCTGCTGGCCCATCACGGCTGCGACGAAGCCCAGGGCTGGCTGCACGGACGCCCCGGCGAGCCGGAGCGCATCGGCGAGGCGCTCGCCCAGCAGGCCCGCACCGCGGAGACGCCCGCTGCGGGGGCGCCCGCCGTGGGGGCGCCTGCCGCGGGGACGCCCGCCGTGGGGGCGCCCGCCGGCTCACCGCGGTGACGTCCCGGGCGCGGGCGACCGCCCGGGTCCGGGATACTGACCGGGTCGCCGCCCCGCTCCACGGAGGAACTCCATGGCCGAAGCACACGTCAGCCTCGACGCCGCCTCGCTGAGCCCGGCGGTGGAGCGGCTGCGCGGTCCGCTGGAGGAGCAGCTGACCTCGGCGCTGCGGGCCGCGATCGACGACGTCGGCGCCTCCTACGCCGGGCAGGACGTCGATCAGGTGGTGGCGCAGCTGGTAGCGGGCACCAAGGCCGGCCTGCACCCCGACATCGCGGCGGGATTCCGGCCCGACCTCGACGAGCTGCGGTCGGTCGCCGAGGCCCTCATCCGCGAGCACGGCTGAGGGCACGGTCACCGGCGCGGGGGATCCGGCTCCCCGCGCCGTGCGGGCACCCCCTACTCTCCGGTAGGTGGACATCGGCATCAAGTCGTTGCTGAACCGGGGTGTGCTCGCGGGCTGGCGGTGGCTCGACCAGGTCGGCAAGGTGACGCCCGGCACCCGGGCCGCGGCCGGGTTCGGCAGCTTCGGTGCGGGCTCCAGCATCGGCTTCCCGGCGGCGACGCTCATGAACACGCGGTCGATCCACATCGGCACCGGTGTCCTCGTCGGGCGCCAAGCGACGCTGTCGGTCGGGTACTGGCCCGACTACCCGGGAATTCCCGAGCGCGGCCTGGTGATCGGCGACCGCTGCGTGATCGGTGACCGCTGCGGCCTGGTCGCCCACGCGTCGATCGAGCTCGGCGACGACGTGTGGTTCGGACAGGACGTGTTCGTCTGCGACGCCAGCCACGGTTACCAGGATCCGGACCTGCCGATCGGCGAGCAGTTCGGCAGCCACGACCCCGTGCGCATCGGGTCGGGCTCCTGGGTCGGGCACGGCGCGATCATCCTCCCCGGAACGACGATCGGGCGGAACGCCGTGGTGGCCGCCGGGTCGGTGGTACGCGGTGAGGTCGGCGACCACTGCGTCGTCGGCGGCGCCCCCGCCAAGCTGCTGCGCCGGCTGGAGCCCGGCGTCGGCTGGGTGGGCCGCCACGGCGACGTCCGGCCGGTGCGGCGGGGACACTTCGGTGGAGGCGAAGAGACCGGTTTCGTCCCGGTGTGACCGCCGCCGACCCGTCCCGACGCCGAGCGGTGTGCGGGTTCCCCGCCGACGTCGATCCGCTCCGCCGCAGCCAGAACCCGACCTCGACCGCGGTGCGGGCGCTGTGATCGGCCGCACTCCCGGCCCCGCCGGCGCCGCCACCTCGACGCGCTGACCTGGGAGGAGGTGCGTCGGAGGGCCGAGCGGCCGCGGCGAGCGGCGCGCGCGCCGCGGACCACTTCCGGTGGTCTGCGACGGGCCTTGAGCGACGCGACTAATCTGTGAGTTCTCTCAGGTTCACAGCTTTCGCTCCGTTAGCAAGCGCCACTGATCACTTGGAGTCTCCCCGATGACGGCTGCCGTCGGATCACCCGTGCCCGGGGCACGACGACGCGAGCTGTACCTCGACGCGCTGCGGACCGCGGCCATCGTCCGGGTCGTCGTCTACCACACGTTCGGTGGGGCCTGGCTCAGCTGGGCGTTTCCGGCGATGGGTGTGATGTTCGCGCTCGCCGGCGGCCTGATGGTCAACTCGCTGACCCGGAAGCCGCCGGCCACGGTGATCCGCAGCCGGCTACGACGCCTGCTCCCGGCCCTCTGGGTGTTCGGCGCCGTGATGATTCCGGTGATGATCTGGCAGGGCGGCCCGCTCGACACCTGGACCGATTCGAACAGCGGGGAGCCGCTCCCGCTCTGGCGCCTGGCGTTCTGGCTGGTGCCGCTCGGAGACCCACCCGGCAACGAGTGGGGCGAGAACGCCACGGTGGTGCTCTGGTACCTGCGCACGTACCTGTGGCTGGTGCTGCTCAGCCCGCTGATGCTGGCGGCGTTCCGCCGGCTGCCGATTCCGACGCTCGTCGCTCCCCTGGGTCTGCTCTTCGCCCAGGCCTTCGGGGTGCTGCCGAGCGCGGACGACGGGCTGATCTGGGCGGTCGTCTCCGACCTGGGCATCTTCGCGCCGTGCTGGATGCTGGGCTTCGCCCACCGCACGGGCGCGCTGAAGCGGCTACCGATCCCCGGCCTCGTGACGTTCGTCGTGCTCGCCGGACTCGCCGGCATCGCCTGGGCGCTGAGCCACCCCTCGGAGACCGACGACGGGTTGTCCTACGACCTCAACGGGATCCCGATCGGGCAGGCGTTCTGGTCGATCGCGGTCATTCTGCCGCTGCTGCGGTTCGCGCCGGACGCGTCCTGGATCGGCCGGACGCCGGTGCTCGGCCGGTTCGTCGCGCTGGTGAACGCCCGGGCGGTCACGATCTACCTCTGGCACAACATCCTGATCGACGTCGCCTTCCTGTCCAGCGAGCGGCTGGAGGGGGTCGGCGGGATCTGGGAGTCGGGCATCACGTACAACCCGCTCTGGATGTTCACCACGATCTGGGTACTGATCGCGGTCGCGGTCGTGGTGTTCGGCTGGGTGGAGGACCTGGCCGCGCAGCGCCGGCCCCGGCTGTGGCCGGTGGGCCCGTCCGCGCGCGAGAGACGCGCGGAGCACGAGGAGGAGCTGGCCCGGGCGGCGGCGGCACCTCCGGACGCCCGGGCGCCGGATCCGGCGCCACCGCACCACCCGTACCCGGGCGCGCCGGCGCCGCACGTACCGGCGCCACGCCCCCAGTACGTCCCGGCGGGCGCCCACCCGGGCGGCGGCCCGTACCCGGCCGACGGTCCGTATCAGGGCGGCGGCCCGTACCCGGGCGGCGGGCCGCACCAGGGCGGTGGCTCTCCTCCGGGCGGCGGGCCCCATTCGGGCGGACAGTACCCCGATCCCGGGCAGTTCGCCCCATCGAGCCGGGGAGCCCGCTACGCCGGGCGGCACCGGGGTGGGCCGCGCTAAAAGTTCCTCAAACCGACAATTCGTCAAGTGTCCACGCTCATATCTACGGTTTGTCTTGTTAAGCTGCTTTCGTCAGCAATAGGGCGGAGGCGGAGTGGCTGATCCCGACGAGTTCAGCACTCGGCCGACGTCGCCGATGCCGCGCGACACGACGACCCAGTTGGTGACGCTGGCCGATCGCGGCTTCGTCGACGCCGCCGCCGAGCACCTGGCCGGCGTGACCGCCCTCGCCGCACGCGCCAGGACGGCGATGATCCACCTGCGGACCGGTGACGAGCTGCGGCTGGTCGGCGCGGCATTTCCGCCGCCGGGCCGGGAGCGGATGCGATCGGTGCCCGCGTCCCGGACCCTGGCCGGTTGGATCGTCGCCCACGGGCATCCGCTGATCATCGGCGACCTGTCGACCGACCCACGGGTGCCGCCGGACGCGCCGGCGCGCGAGCTGGGCGTCCGCTGCTACGCCGGCTTCCCCATCCGCGACGCCGACACCGAGATCGTGGGCACCTGTGCGGTGATGGACTACCGCCCCCGCGAGTGGGACGTGACCGCCCTCTCCGGGGTGGCGGCCGGCGCGGAGACCTGCACCGCGATCGCGGCCGAGCACCGGGCCCGCGCGGAGGTCGATCGGCACCGCCGGTTCCTCGACGCGCTGCTGGAGAGCCTTCACTCCGGGGTGCTCGCGGTCGACTCCGGCGGCCGGCTGATGTTCACCAACACCGCGATGCGCGCGCTCCACGCCGGGTTGCCCGCCGGGGAGGACCTGGCGACCTGGGCACAGGACCACGGATCGATGAGCGACTGGTTCGGCGGCGACGCCCCGGCCTCGGCGCTGCCGCTGCTGAAGGCGCTGACCGGTGAAGACGTCGGGGAGACCGAGATCGCCCTGGTCGAGGAGAGCGGGCACCACCGCCACCTGGTCGCCGACGCCGAGCCGATCGCCGACCCGACCGGGGACCGCCTCGGCGCGGTCCTGGTCGCGCGGGACGTCACCGTACAGCGACGCCTCGAGCGTTACGCGCGGGCCGAGGCCGCGATCTCCGCCGTGCTGGCCGACTCGCCCAGCGTCGACGAGGCGGCTCCGCGTCTCCTGGAGACTCTCTGCCGGACGCTGGGATGGGCGTACGCCGAGTTCTGGCTCGTGCAGTCCGGCGCGGAGGTCCTGGTGCCGACGGCGCAGCACTCGCCTGCCGGGCGTCGGCTGCGCGTTCCCGCGGTGCTGCGGCGGGGTGACGGGCTGGCCGGTACCGCCTGGACGGCGGACGCTCCGTTCTGGCACCACCTGGACGACTCGGCTCTGATCAGCGGCGAGACCGCCGGTGACTCCGGTCTGCGTACCGGGCTGGCGGTGCCGATCCCGATCCGCGGCCACACCCAGGCCGTCATCTGCCTGTTCAGCGACCGCGTCCTCACCGAGCCGGGGAACCTGGGGTCGCGCTCGGCCGCGCTCAGCGCGCACATCGGCCAGTACCTGCACCGGCGGCGGGCCGAGGAGGCCGAGCTCGCCCTCGCCCGGACGAAAGACGAGTACCTCGCGCTGATCGGGCACGAGATGCGGACGCCGCTGACCACGATCGTCAGCTACACCGAGCTCGCCCTCGACGACCCCGACCCGGACCCGGCCACCACGCGCCGGCTGCTCGAGGTCGTCGACCGCAACGCCGCCCGCCTGCGCCGGATCATCGACGAGCTGATCGACATGGCGGCCCTCGACGCGCGCGAGGGCGTCCACCTCGATCAGACCGTCGACCTGACCGTCCTCGCCGCCGCGGCGGCCGACGGCGTGCGCCCGCGCGCCACCGCTGCCGGGTTGACGCTGCGCACCGACCTGGCCGAGGGCTGCGCCGTGGTGGGGGACGGCGACCGGCTCCGCCAGGTCCTCGACCACCTGCTGGAGAACGCCGTCCACCACGGCCCGGCCGGCGGCGCCCTGACGGTCACGCTGGCGCGCAGCCCGGACGGCGAGGTCGTGCTCACGATCACCGACACCGGCGCGGGGATCCCGGTCGACGAGCAGGATCGCGTCTTCGCCCGCTTCTACCGGACGATCCGCAGCCGCGAGCAGCAGATTCCCGGCGCCGGGCTCGGCCTGGCGATCAGCCGCGCCATCGTCGAGCTGCACGGCGGCACGCTGACCCTCGCCCAGCACCCCGCCCCGCCCACGGAGCTGGTCATCCGCTTGCCGGCCACGCCGGACCACCGTTCTGGAGCCGGTCAACGCAGCGCCGCTGCACCCGAATAGAAACCGTTCGACTCTCGACTGCCGGTGGTCGGCTGTCGATGATCGCGGGAAGGCCGCGGTCGGCCGGCCGGACGGCGACGACCGGCCAGGGGCCCGACCGCCGCCCGCGCCGGCGGTGCGGCACGCCGATCGCGTTCAGCCCGGCGGGCGCCGGACCGTACGACCGGGAGACCTGGTGGTGCCCGCACTGCCGGCCCTCGGCGTGATCGGCGGGGGGGCTCAGCCCTCCGCGGCGAGGACGCGCTTGAGGATCTTGCCGCTGGCGTTGCGTGGCAGCTCGTCGCGCACGACGACCTCCCGGGGTGCCTTGAAGTTCGCCAGCCGCTCCCGGCAGTACGCGATCAGCTCCGCCTCGTCGAGCACCGCGCCGGGCCGCAGCGTGACGTAGGCCCGCCCCACCGACCCCAGCCGGTCGTCGGGAACGCCGATCACCGCCGCCTCGGCGACGGCCGGGTGGCCGGCGACGACGTTCTCCACCTCGGCCGGGTACACGTTGAAGCCACCGACCGTGTACATGTCCTTGAGCCGGCCGGTGATCCGCACGCAGCCGTGCTCGTCCAGGCGGGCCTGGTCACCGGTGTGCAGCCAGCCGTCCGCGTCGATCGCGGCGGCGGTGGCCTCCGGGTCCTCGAAGTAGCCGAGCATGACGTTCGCGCCGCGGATGAGCAGCTCGCCGTCGGCGCCGGTCGGCTGCTCGGCGCCGGCGGCGTCGACGACGCGCACCTCGAGGCCGTCGACGGGCGGACCGGTCGTCTCGGCGACGTGGCGGGGGTCCTCGTCCGGCCGGGAGCGGGTGGCGACGACGCACTCGGTCAGCCCGTACGCCTGGGCGACCTGGTCGAAGCCGAGCACGTCGAGCATCTGCACGAACAGGTTCGGCGGCACGGTGGCGGCGCCGGCGATCGCGAACCGCAGCGACGAGAGGTCGTACGCCTCCCGCTTCGGGTGGTGGATCAGCGTCGTGAAGATCGTCGGCGCGCCCGGCAGTACGGTGATGCGCTCCCGCTCGATCAGCGCCATCAGCGCCTCCGCGTCGAACGTCCGCACCGGGTAGACCGTCGTGCCCGCGGTGAACGAGGTGACGAACCCCGCCTTGTAGCCGAAGCTGTGGAAGAACGGGTTCACGATCGCGTACCGGTCGGCCGCGCTGAGCCCGGCGCCGCGTGCCCAGACGTCGGCCACGCCGAGCGTCTGCCGGTGGGCGCTCATCACGCCTTTCGGGAGACCGGTCGTGCCGGAGGTGTAGAGGATGTCGCAGACGGTGTCCGGGGTCACCGCGTCGGCGGCGGCCTCGGCCGCGGCCTCGTCCACCTCCTCCGCGCGGGCCAGGAAGTCGTTCCAGCTCACCGCCTCGGGGCGGCCACCGTCGCCCAGGTCGACGATCGTGCGCAGGTGCGGCATCGGGGCCCCGGCGTCGGCGAGCATCGACAGGTAGCCCTGGTCCAGGAAGCCGTCGGCGACGACGAGCGCGCGGGCGCGGGAGCGCTCGAGCACGGCGTGTGCCTCGACGCCCCGGTAGCGGGTGTTGAGCGGCACCACCGCCGCGCCGACGCAGGTGGCGCCGCAGAGCGCGACGATGAACTCGGCCTGGTTCGGCGCCCAGATCGCCACCCGGTCGGAGGGGCCGATCCCGGACGCCAGATACGCTCGGCTCGCCGTCCGCACCTGCCGCAGCAGCTCGGCGTAGGTCAGGCGCTGCGCGCCGTCGACGATCGCTGGATGGTCGGCGTGGCGCTCCGCGGCCTCGCGCAGTAAGCCGGGCATCGTCCGTGCGGTGGACATGGCTGCCTCCCCTGAGCAAGTGCTTGTTCGGTAAACTGTTGGACGGAACTGGTAGCGGTCCGGGTCGGTGGAGGGAACCAACCATGGCGTCAACGGAGTCCCTGCCGCGTTCGAAACGCCGCGCCACGTCCCAGAAGTCGCTGGGCCGCCGCACCGAGTTGCTGGCGATCGCCGCCGAGCTGTTCGCCACCCGCGGCTACGCCTCCACGACCGTGCGGGACATCGGGGACGCGGCTGGCATCCTCTCCGGCAGCCTCTACCACCACTTCGACTCCAAAGAGGCCATGCTCGACGAGATCCTGCGGGACTTCATGGGCGGGCTCCACACGGCGTTCGCCGAGATCGTGTCCCGCGGCGAGGGCCCGCGGGAGATCCTCGAGGGCCTCATCCGGTACTCCTTCGCCACGATCCACGACCGCCCGCACGCCGTCGCGCTGTACCAGAACGAGTCGTCGCTGCTGGCTCATCTGCCCGACTTCTCCTACGTGGCCCGCACCAGCAACGACATCGCGCAGATCTGGCTCGACGTGCTCGAGGCCGGCCGGCAGGAGGGCACCTTCCGGGGCGACCTGGAGCCCGGTGTCGCCTACCGGTTCATCCGCGACGCGGTCTGGGGGTCGGTCCGCTGGTACCGGGCGGACGGCAAGCTCAGCCACGAGACGGTCGCCGAGCAGTACCAGTCGATGCTCTTCGGCGGGCTGCTCGCCGGCTAGCCCCGGTTCGCCGGACACGGCCGGGCGCCGGTCAGCCCCGCACTTCCCGGTCAGCCCCGCACTTCCCGGTCACGCAGGCCCGCCGGGTCGATCACCGTCCGGATCAGCTCCAGCTCCTCCGCGGTCGGCAGCCGGGTCGGCGGCGCGTCCGGGCAGGCGATCGGGAAGCCGGTGCCTGCCCGCACCTCCGCTGCGGTCACGCCCGGGTGCAGCGAGCGCACCTCCAGCCGCCCCTGCGCGTCGTAGCCGAGCACCGCCAGGTCGGTGACCACGAGACCGAGATCGTGGAACCGCAGCGAGGTGCTCGGGTGGGCCCGCGCCCGGTCGTTGCCGACGCCGCAGACGACGTCGACGTTCTCCACGAACACCTTCGCCGAGTGGCGCGGCACCCAGTAGTCCGTGCGGTGGTTGACGGTGTTGCCCGGCGCGCCGCGGGCCCCGATGAGCTGGCGCTTCGGGCGGTCCCAGTCGCCGATCAGCGAGATGTTCTGGTTACCGAAGCGGTCGATCTGGCTGGCGCCCATCATGCTCTGGCGGCGGCCGGCGTTGAGGATGTCGAAGATCCGGCTGAACGGCACCCAGCCTTCGATCACCCCGCCGTCGGCGGCGGTGCCACCCAGCGGGGGTGGCTCGCTCATCAGGAACGCCTCGCCGTCGGTGAGGACGAGGTCGGGGGAGTGGGTCAGCCGGGCGAGCCGGGCGCTGATCGTCGGGATCGTGCCGACGGCGTGCGCGAGCACCTCACCGGCGCCCCGCCAGGCGTCGGCGCACGCGGCCACGCAGATCTCCGCCCTGGTGACGTCGCCGGTCATGCCGAGGCTCCTTCCAGGACGCGCAGGGTGCGCACCGCCGCCTGGTACTGCTCCTCGTCGCCGGCGAGGAACTCGTGCGCGAACGACCGCCACGTGTCGGCGCCGGCGGCGCTCTGCGCGTAGCGGTGCTGGAACGCCTCGTCGCGCGGGTAGTCGGGCACGCACGAGGTGAAGTGGGCCCCGTTGCGAGCCTCCACGACGTGGTGCACGAAGAGCCTGCTCACCAGCAGCGACTGCGGCGGCGCGGTGGCCGTGAGCTCGGCGGTGTCGACGATCTTCTCGACGCTCAGTACACAGCGGTCGGCGGCCATCGCGAGCAGGTCGTCGAAGTACGGGTCCGGGCCCAGGTACTGCCCGTTGCCCCGCACGTCGCCCCGGTTGAGGTGAATGAATGCCACGTCCAGCCGGATCCCCGGCACCGCGACGTACACCTCGTCGTCGTACGGGGAGGCGACCGTGCGCAGCTCCGGGTTGCGCCGCATCACGTCGCTCTCCAGCCCGGCCCGCGTCGGCAGGAACGACAACCGGTTGGCTCCGGCCCGGAGGGCAGCGACGAACATCCCTTCGTCGTACTCGGTGACCGGCAGGCCGCGCTGCTCGCGGGCGGCGCGGAAGTGCGGATCGAGCGCGATGCTGTCCAGCGACACGAACCCGTAGATCACCCGGCGCACCTTGCCTGCTGCGCAGAGCAGCCCGACGTCCGGTCCGCCGAAGCTCACCACGGTCAGATCGGTGACGTCGCTGCGCAGCAGCTGCCGCACGAGCGCCATCGGTTTGCGCCGGGAGCCCCAGCCGCCGATGCCGATCGTCATCCCCGACTCGACGTGGCTCGCCACGTCGGCCAGCGCCAGGGTCTTGTCGCCCATCCGGTCTCCTTCGGTTGCGGTCACACGTGGTCCAGGAGTCGT
>Ga0190269_10000206_pt1 | contig 31369 bp, 17 predicted proteins | sample Popmic249IS_FD_133749 | JGI IMG/M metagenome (GOLD analysis project Ga0190269, IMG submission 133749) | Populus adjacent soil microbial communities from riparian zone of Blue River, Arizona, USA - 249 IS | ecosystem: Environmental > Terrestrial > Soil > Riparian zone | place: USA: Arizona... | reverse complement strand
CTGGACGGGCGCCATCTCATCGTCCTGAGCGCGACCGATCTCGCAACCCAGTTCTGCTTCCCTTACGTTCGGCATTTTTACGGGCAGACCTTGCCGGCCTCGAGTCAGATCTTGCTGCCGCCCGCGCATGCCCCGATCCAGTTGGTGCGCGTGGCCGACAACGTGTTGGAGCTGCGCAGCGCCGCAGCCATGGGTTTCAGCGGTTTCAATAACTCGGCGTACCGTCGCGAGCGCAGCGTTTTCCACGCGGGCGAGCGCATCGCCGCTGCGCGCTTCGATGTGGAGGTGCTTGCCGTCCACGCAGGCGCGCCCACCGCGTTGCGCTTCGTATTCGCACGCTCCCTGAATGATCCGAGCTACGTGTTCGCGTATCCACGTGCCGAAGGTCTGAGACGCCTGCAGTTACCCGCTCCGGGTCATAGCCTGCAGCTGCCGCCGCCAGCAGCGGCGACCCCCGCTTCCCCACCACCTGGAGCATGAGGCCAGCGCTTACACAACGCGCATGGATACTCTGGGTCGCGGCGTGCGTGCTCGCGGCTTGCGCGCTGCACGCCCCAAGTCTGAACATGGGCTGGTTCGGGGATGACTACGCACATCGCCGTTTCATCCTCGATCATTTGCGCGGCGCGCCGTCGGCAACCGTGTGGTGGAACATGTTCGACTGGCGCTCGCCAGACCGCGATGCTTTGGATCCGGGCAGTCTGTTCGGCCGCCTGCCGTGGTGGGCCGGTAGTGACTTCTCGTTTGCGTTGCTACGGCCCTTGAGTACGGTCAGTCACTATCTAGATTATCTACTCTGGCCCAACACTCCGTGGGCCATGCACCTGCACAACCTGCTGCTCGTCTGTGCCCTCGTCGCGACGGCGTCCGTTTTGTATCGCCACTTGTTTGACTCGGCTTTGACAGCCTGGCTGGGTCTCGCCCTCTTTGCGGTCGATGATGCGCTCACCATATCAGCGGGCTGGATCGCGAGCCGCAACACGCTGCTGACCGCCAACTTCGTGCTACTGACCGTGGCGGCGTACGCGCGCGCCGCGCGCCGGGGCTCGAGACCTTTCGAGATCGCCAGCTTGCTCGCGCTGGCAGGCGCGCACGCCAGTAGCGAAGGCGGTATCGTGGCCTGGGCTTATTTGCTGGCTTTTACGCTCTTCCTCGACTCTCGGCCCATGCCGTTGAAGCAGCGTTCGCTCGCGCCGCTCGCGCTGCTCTCGCTCTCGTGGGTCACGCTCAGTGCGCTCGCAGGCTACGGCGTCCACGGCAGCGGCGTGTACCTGGATCCGCGGCACGATCCCATATCGTTCATGCGAGGCGTTCAGGAGCGGATGCCAGGACTGCTCGAGCTGCAGTTCGGGATCCCACCAGAGTTTCAGCAGCAGCTCGGCGGCGAGCTCCAGGGCTACGTGAGCGGCGCATGTTGGCTCTATCTGGCTGTGTTGGCAGGGCTCTCCGCAAGCCTCTGGCGCCGCTCGGCGGTGCTGCGCTTTTGTGCGTGCGCGAGCTTCATCGCGCTCGTGCCCCAGTGCGCGGCGGGGAGCTTCGCGCGTCTGCTTCCGCTCAGCGGCTTCGCAGCGCACGGGCTGATGGCGATCCTCGTGGAGGAGTTGCTTCGCGCCCGCAGCAAGCGCGCTGCACGAATCGCGGGCGTGTCGTGCGCCGTCTTCACGCTGACGATTCACGTGCTGGCCGCAGCCATCATTCCGACCTATGCGCGCGCATTTTCGCGCTCTATGCACGAGTCGGTCTCGCACGCCGCGCAGAGCCTGCCGCATGCGAGCGCTGCCAGCGGGGAGCGCATCGTGGTTCTGAATTTCCCCGACTACCTGCGCAGCGTATTCACGGATCTGTATCGTCGCGAGCTGTTTGGACCTGCGCTGGGGCGCATGGATGTGATCGGGATCAGCCCTGCGCCCGTCCGGCTCACGCGCCTCGGTAGCGACAGCATCGAGCTCGAGCCTGTCGTGGGATTTTTGTACGAACCGAGCAGCCTGCTCGTACGGCAGTCGCGGCACTGGTTCCGCGTGGGACAGCGTTTCGAGCTCGACGGGTTGCGCGTCGAGGTCGCCTCGGTGACTGCCGACGGTCATCCCGCGCGCATTCGCTTACAGCAGGTGACTCGCCCTGGCGTGCGCTGGTTTCGTTGGAGCTGGCAAGCGCAGCGCTTCGTGGAGATCCGCTTGCCTAGTGTGGGTGACGAGGGTTGGCTCGATTCGGGCGCGTTCGATGGAATGCCGTAACCAGCGTCAATCGAGCATGGAGAACGGTCGTGCGGGGTTGGCATCCGGCATCGCTGCCAAGGATAGGCTCTCGCCGGGTCGTGGCATCTGGATCCGAACATAGCGCCGCGCGGCGTCGTCCCACACGACCCACAGCAGACGGGGATCGTCGATGTTGAACGTGTCCACACGGATGCGCGCGGGCCGGGCGTCGGGCGTCACGTCCGTCACTTCGACGCGGGCGCCGAACAGATCGATGACTTGTCCGACGTGGAATGGCTCGTTGCGGGGGCGCACGAGGATGCTCGTCGGATCCGACAGATAGCCGTGCTCAGCTTCGAGCTCGATGCTGACATCGCTTACGCGCTGCACGCGCACAGCTTCGGTGCTCACGCCGAGCACGTGCACGAGCAGCGGACCAGGCATCGAAAATAGACGGCGATACAAGAGCACGAACGGCGTGGCCAGGTAGTCACGTGAGTTCAAGATCATGATCGCTGAGCTCTCGAGGACCTTCCCACTCGGTAGCGACTGAGCGACGTCGTAGATGTAGCGATGCATGCTGAGCCACCACGAAGGGGCCGCGAGAGCGCCGTGAACTGTGCACGCAGACTGAATGGCCAGAATGCTCCACAGCGAGGCGCTCCCGGCCAGACGCATGCTCCTGCTCGACCAGGCCATGAGCACGCGCTGCATGCCCCAGGTGAACAGCAGAGCAACGAGCGCATGTGCTCCGAGGCCGCTGACGAACAGCACGCGGCCGACGGCGCCGACGGCGCACAGCGGCAGCAGACTTCCGATGCAACCCACGAGAAAAAATCGCCACGCGGCGCTTCGACGCCGGGCGCCGACGCTCAGAAGTGAGATCGCGAGCAGCAGCGTGTACGAGACCAAGCTCGCGATGCGAGCAATCCGGGGCTCCACGTGGCTCGAAAGCTCGCCGGCCAACCCAAACTGCATCACGAGCAGCTTCGGGAAGCGATCCATGACTTCGCTCAGGAACTGTGCCGGGGCCTCGCGCGGATCGAGGTACGCACCGCTGCCTGTCACACCGTAGCTCTGAAGCGCGGTGAACACGATCCAGGCTCCTGACGCAGCTGCTAGCGGCAGCAAACCGCGCACCCGCGCGGCGAGCGATGAACGAGCCAGAAGTAGCTCATACGCTGCTATATAGGCCCAGATGCCCACTGCGCCTTCGCTGCTCGCGTGTGCCAGGAGCAACGTGCACACCGCAGCGAGCGTGTGCCGCATGGCTCCCGTCTCGCGCGCGCGGATGAAAAGGTGCAACGTAAGAACCGCGAACAGCGCAGTCAGTAGCGTATTGCGGCCCGCGAGCCACGCGGTGCCCAGTGCGTGGGCATCGTCGACGGCGTACAGCAAAGCGGCGAGGCTCGCCGCAGCGCTGGGCAGCAATCGCCAGTAAAGCGCAGCCACCGCTGCAACCAGGAGCGCGTACAGCACGCTGTTGTGCACGTGCATCCAGAACGGTTGCTCGGGCCAGAGTAGATAGTCGACGTACTGGCTGAGCGTTGCGAGTGGACGAAACAGCGCAACCCGCAGACGAGGCGACGTCCACCACGGCAGCACGCCGAAGCTGACCTGAGACTCCACCGTCTCCGGGTTCTGGAACATGTTCCACCACACGCCCGGCGCGGAGTCAGAGTGCAGATGGTCCAGCAGGAAACTGCGATGAACGTAGTCGTCGCCTACCAGGCCGACCCAAAACGCGGGCGCGGTCACCAGAAAAGCGAGAGCCCCTGCCATCCACGTCACACGTCGCTGTTGCAGCCAGGTTCTCAGCGCGTGTTGCCGGGCGAGCATGGTTTACAGTTCGTAGCTATTCCAGATCTCGATGCTCGCCGGATGGGGCGCGGGAATGCGAATGAAACCGACGCGGTCGATCGGAACTCGATGACGTTCTATGGTGCAATCCGGCTTGCAGCGCAACGCCTCGTGCCAGTGATACGACACCACGACGTCTTGGTTCGGGTCGCTGTCACGCACCAGGATTCGATTCATCGAAGCTGTGGCCCAGCCACCACCGGCAAGCACCTTATTGGCTGAAAACGTGGTGCGGTAAATTCGGCAAACGCCCACTGCGGTCTCCGGCTGTACCAGAGCTTGGGCGCGCGCAAACTCAGGCCGATTGCTGATGATCCAGCGCACTGCGAACGTGCGGAGATAGTGCTCGAGATCCTCCGGAGTCGCGGAGTAGTTCTGATACTTGCGGAAGTAGTTGGCATCCACATGCATGACATTTCGCTCGAAGAATCCGCCGAGCACTTCGAGGTGTGTGCGCCACGCGATGCGTTCTCCGAGGACTGACGCCTGCACCAAAATACGTTCGCCCGGCTGCGTGTGCTGACTCAGCCACTGTATGCACGGCTCGATGCCTGGCTCCAGCACCTGCGGATCGTGCGGCACGTTGTAGCGCACGTGATCGGGCAGGTCGGGATGCGAGATGTGCCCGTAGCCCGACAGCGGGGAGCGTGCCCCGTCTGGGTGCATGGGCGGGGTCGGCACGAGCTCGGGAGTGAAATACAGGACCTGCGTCGCAAGCAGCTGTTGGACGACAGAAAACGTGAGGATGGCGAGCAGCGCACGCACAGGTCCGCTGCTGGCGTGCAATAGGTCACGCAGCGTCTGCGAGGTGAGGAACGCCGCAGCGGGTAAGCAACTGAGTAACATGGCGGGCGTGATCTGACGGTACGGCTGCGTCTGCTGCATTCCCGGGATGAACTCTCCGAGATAGGCAACGCCGTACAACGTGCTCACCGAGGTGGCGAACGGCAAGAAGCGCGGGTCACGCCTGTTGCGCCAAAGCACGAGGCCTGCGATCGCCAGGCCGAGATACAGGAACCTGAAGCCCGTGCGCGTGCCGATGACGCCGGAGTCTGGGCCGTAGCAGAGCACATCGAAAAGATCACAGGCGAGATACAGCAACCGAGCTTGTGCGTAAAACGCGGAGTCGAGGATGTAGTGCCAGTGGCGCAGCGAGTTGATGAGCCAGAAGGCATTCTCCGCGATTGCGCCGAGAGCGATGCCGACGATGAGCAGGTGATCGCGCGGTCGCAGGCTCGGGGCTGCGCGCACGTAGAGGGCGAGCATCGGTAGTGCGAGCACGAAGAAAGTGTAGGGATGGATCAACAAGCACGTGCCGAGGCACAGACTCATCACGGCTGCGCGCGGAACGCTCGGTTGTGAGATGAAGCGATAGAAGACGCTGAGCGTGAACAGCGCGATGCAAGACGCTCCGGTCCATGAGATCATGCCGACGAACCACACCCAGTGCAGGTGTGAGTCGAAGAACCAAAGCGTGGAGACCATCGCGCCGGCGAGCAGGCACGTCCAGCGGCTCAGCCCGAAGCCCAGACCCGCGAGGAAGACCCACGCCGGACCAGTGAGCATGAGCATGAGCACGAAGCTGTTGAACGCGATGGCGCGCGGCACGCCGAGCCGGTACAGCGCGTAGGTCCAGAGCTCCCAGCCCTTGCTGCCGGAGTCGGTCAGCGTGCCTTCAGGCTGGCCCGCGAGCAGCTGCACGTCGTAAGACCACGAGCGGCCCCAGTGCGTGAGCGCGTCCGCGACTCGATAGACCTGACCGATATGCAGATCGTAGTCGACGCCCTGCAGCGGCCTGTCGCTGAAGACATCTTTGAACGACATCCAGTGATCGACCAACAGCGCATGACATACCCAGAGCAGCAGTGCAGCAACCGTGCAAGGAAGCAGTCGGCGAACGGTACTGGTTCCAGGCTGGGTCCGAGTTTGACTGTCCGGGGTCAATGTCTGTGCTCTGAAGCGGTCACGTCTGTCTGCCCGTCACGAGGGCAGGTGACTCTACATGTGCCCGGCGGTCCTGCAAAGGCGATTAGCGCTGCGCCGTGGCCTGTTCGGGAAGCCATGGCCACAACGTGCGCCGCTCGAACAGACGACCTTGCAGCCAGAGCTGTTGTTGCTCCGGAGTAAGAACGGAGGCTGCGCGCTTGTCAGTCTCAGACAGGATGGCCTGCCAGTCGTTCGCGACTTGATCCGGTTCTTCTGCAAACGACGGCCGCTTCATGATCTCGACCATGCGGTCGATCTCGCTCTGCACTGCGCCGCGCAGCTCCGAGGTCTGGCCAGGCGAGAGCTGCAGCTGCGTCGCGAACGTCTCGAGCTGTTTCTCGCGTGTCTCCAGCCAGCGCGAACGATGCCACTCCAGCTGCACCTCGCGAATTCGGGTGTTCTCGCGCTCGACCACGGAGAGGATGGCTTGGTCGCGGGACAAGCTCGACGGGGCGGCCTCGGGCGCGCTGTCCGAGCGCGAGCTGCTATGTGAGCTCAGAGCTTGCAGGCGCTTTTCCAGGGCGGCGATGCGCTGCTCGTAGCCGCGTTGGGACCCTGCCGCTGGCTGCGACGTCGGCGTGCCGCCATCTGTTCCCGCACTGACCGGGGCACCCACCTGTTCGGACAGTAAGGCGACGCGCTGCTCCAGATCCAGGATCCGAAAGCCCAGAAATCCAAACGCCACCAACGCCGCTGCTGCGGCTAAATACGTACTGAGTCGCATGAGCGTCGCTCACGTCTTAGCACATCCAGGCAGCGCCGACCGCCCGGATCCCTGCGGCTGCGGTGACCGCAAGCCCTGGACTGCGTTGCACATTTCGCTCCAAGGCAACACCTCATGCTTCGGCGGCGGAGAAGCCGCCTTCTTTGACCATTCTTGCGAAGAGGCCGCCTTGGGCGACGAGCTCTGCGAAGGTTCCGCGTTCCACGATTCGGCCACCGTCGAGGACGAGTAGCAGGTCGGCGTCGGCGACGGTCGACAGGCGGTGGGCGATGATGAAGGTGGTGCGGCCTTTGCGTAAGTGGTCGAGGGCGCGCTTGATCTTGGCTTCGGTCTCCACGTCGAGGGCGCTCGTGGCTTCGTCGAAAATGAAGATGGGCGCGTCTTTCAGGATGGCGCGCGCGAGCGCAAGGCGCTGGCGTTCGCCACCGCTCAGCGCGCTGCCCCGCTCGCCGATGACGTAGTCGTACGCGCCGGGCTTGCGCTGGATGAAGGCGTGCGCTTCGGCGAGCTCGGCAGCCCGCTGGATCGCCGCTCGATCCGCGCCCGGCCGTCCGATCTCGATGTTCTCGGCGATGGAGCGATTGAACAAGCCCGCCTCCTGGAACACGACGGCGATCGCCGCTCGCAGCGACGTGAGGCTGAGGCCGCGAACCTCGTGGCCGTCGATGTAGATGTGGCCACCGTCCGGCGTGAGCATGCGCTGCAGCAACGCGAGCGTGGTGGACTTGCCGGAGCCCGTCGGCCCGACCAGCGCGATGGTCTGGCCAGGCTTGGCTTCGAAGTCGAGCTCGAAGACGCCCTGCGACGCGCCCGCGCGCCCGTAGTGGAAGGTGACGTTGTCGTAGCGCACGGCGCCCTGCACGTGCTTCAGGTGCACCGCGTTCGGGATCTCCGCGGGCTGTGGCTGTTCGTCGAGCAGCTGGAAGTAGTTGCCGACGGGCGCCAACGTCCCGCTGACGCGCGCGAGGAAGCTCGAGACTTGATCGAGCTTGCCGATGAGCAACGCCGCGAAATTGGCGAAGCTGACCACCTCACCCACGCTGAGCTCGCCCCGCGCGACGAGCCATGCGCCGAGGCTGAACATCGCGACCATGCTGAGCGTCGCCGCGCTGCGCTGCAGGACGGTGAGCACGCCCCAGAAGGTGAGGACCGGGTAGCGCGCGTGCAGCAGCGCGGCCATGAGGTCGCGCATCGCGCTCTTCTCGGCGACCAGACGCGTGAAGCTCTGCACGACGCTGACGTTGCCGATGACGTCGCTCAGGCGCGTGGAGACATCGTTCTGATAGCGCTCGATTGCCCGCTGGCCCTCGGCGGTCTTGCGGATCACGTACACGTTCGACAGCGTGTAGACGAGCGCGAGCACGGCCAGGATCAGCGCCATGCGCGCGTCGAGCGCGAGACCCGCCGGGATCAAGAACAACACGCCGAACACCGCCGGCAGCTGATCGCGCAACGTCGCGAGCCAGATCCAAAACATGGCTTCGCTGCCCGCGACCACGGTCCGCACCATGGCACCCGAGCCGCGTTCCGCGTGGTAACTGGCCGGCAGGGTGATGGCTCGCTCGAACGCGTTTTGCATCGCCACGAGTTGCTGGCGGTGTGCGAGGCGATCCGCCAGCACCGAGAGCACGACGCTGGCCGCGATGCCCAGGATGCCGAGCAGCGCCCACGCCAGGATGTAATCGAAGGCGCCTCGGCCGCTGCTCAGGGCGTCGACGACGCGCCCGAACAGGATGGGCTCACTGAGGTGCACCACTCCCACGGCGCCGCCAGCAGCCGCAAGCGAGATCGCGAGCGTGCGTTCCTGCGCGAGCAGGCCTAGAGTCCGGGCGTACAGGCGAGGCACGGACGATGTTCGGCGGGGAGCGGCAACCTGGTCCACGTCGCAGGTCTACCTAACATGGAAACGCTTGCCGCGGTCGCAGCGCACGGCGGCAAGCTCCGCGAGACTACGCAGGAATTGTCGCGCGGAAGGTGGTGCTGGCACAGGGCGGCACAAGCATGACAGCGGCCGCAACGCGCAAATGACGGAATTTCGGCGGCTTGGACGTGGCATGGCGTGTGCTCCACGGGGCCGCGGGTGGCCGCAGGAGCGGCACGCACGAAGGGAAGAGATCCATGCTCAAAGTCGAGCGACGCGAAAGTTGGGCGGTCGCAGCCTCCTTGGGGACGCTGCTGTTGATCGCTGTTGGCTGTGGGAAGGAGTCCGGCTCCTCGCCATCGGCCAGTTCCAGCGAACCCACCAGCGCGAGCTCCTCCAGCGAGCAGCCCGCAGGCGCGGCAGGCTCCGGCTCGTCCGCCAGCGGGCCCACGAGCGCCCGGCCGGGGAGCGGGAACGGGGCCAGCCCCGGCGGCGGCAAGTCGGGGGGTGCCGCGGGCAGCGGCGGCGGCACGGCGCCGAGCCGCAAGGACCCGGACGAGAAGCTGAGCGGCATGACCGACTTCGAGTCGGCTGACGCGCAGGCGACGCAGGGCCAAGCTCGCGGCGGGCTGAACGCGGGCGAAGTGGCGACCGCTGGCGGGACCCCGCCCGCAACCACTGCCCCTCAGGCCGCGAGCGATGCAGCCAAGAGCAGCAGCGCCGCCCGCACGGTCGAGCGCGGCGACATCTACCGCGTACTCGGTGACCAGCGCATCTTGAACCTGAACAGCTATCGCGGCGTGCAGATCCTGGACGTCAGCGACGTGAGCCAGCCGCGCGTGGAAGGACGCCTCGCGATCGCCGGTGAGCCGGTCGAGCTGTACGTCGTCGAGGATCGCGCGATCGTGCTGCTCAACAACTGGCAGGGCTACTACGGCAACCGCGACGACGTGAAGGTGGAGAGCGTGCGCGGCGGTCTCGTGCTGAGCGTGGACCTCAAGGATCGCGCACACCCGAGCATCATCGATCAGACGCCCGTGCCCGGTTACATCTCGACGAGCCGCCTGACGCAAGGCGGGGGGCAGGCGGCGCTGTACGTCGCGGCCATGAACTACGAGCAGCAGCAGCAGGCGGTGGTCAAGAGCTTCGACGTGACCGGCGGCAAGCTCACGCCGAAGAGTGAGCTGAACCTGGGCGGCTACGTGCAGGACATTCAGGCCACGACCGACGTGCTGATGGTCGCGAGCAACGACTACACGAAGACCCAGGGGCAACGCTCCGAGGTTTCAGTGATCGACATCTCGAGCCCCGACGGCAGTATGGTGCGCGGCGGTTCGGTGATGGTGCAGGGCATCGTCCAGAACAAGTTCAACATGGACGCTTACAACGGCGTGCTGCGCGTGGCTTCCGGAGCGAACTTCGGCGGTGCGCTGCGCAACCACCTGCAGACGTTCTCGCTGAAGGACATGCAGAAGCTCACTGCCATCGACGACTGCATCTTCGGTCAGCGCGATCCGCAGAGCGGCCAGAGCGAGATGTTGTACGCGACCGTCTTCGTGGAGAACCGCGCGTTCTTCGTGACCTACTATCGGCGCGATCCGTTCCACGCGTTCTCGATCGACGACGCCGGCAACTGTCAGGAGCACGCGGAGTTCATCGTGTCGGGCTGGAACGACTTCCTGCGTCCGACCCTCGACGACACGCGCCTGATCGGCATCGGCTACAACGACGAGAACAACAGGCGCACGCTGTCGGTGAGCCTGTACGACGCCGTGAATCTCAGCAATCCCAAGCCGCTGCTGGCGCGCGCCGACATCGGACTCGATGGCAGCTACTCGGAAGCCACCTGGGACGACCGCGGCTTCAGCGTCATCGAGGGTGCGGTCTCAGTGAACGCGTCAGACGGCACGACGGAGACCGGGCTCGTGCTGCTGCCTTTCCAGGGCTGGAATCAGAAGACGCAGCAGAGCGTGGCCGAGGTGCAGATCTTCACCTTCTCGGATCACACGCTCACCAAGCGCGGCAGCATGAACCACGGCTCCTCGGTGCGGCGTTCCTTCGAGGTGAAGGACGACACCACGGGGAACCTGTCCGAGGACCAGCTGAGCCTGTTCGACACGCGGAACCCAGACGCGCCCAAGGAGCTCGGGCGCGTGGACGTGGCGCCCAACTACTCGCGCGTATTCGTCTACGGTGATTACGTGGCCCGCGTGCGCGAGCCGAACAGCGACAGTTACTACCGCATCCTTGCCGCAAACAATCAGTCGCAGGAGCGCCCGAAGGCCAAGGTGCAGATCCTGAAGCGCGCGAGCGATCCGGACGGGAACGAAGTCGTGGCCAGCTTCGACGTGCCGTCGGGATCCGACCTGACGCAAGTGGGGAACCTCCTCGTCAGCGTGGCGACCACCACGACCTACGACACCACGGGCGCGAACCCGCCCAAGTATCAGAGCAAGATCCAGGTGTTCGATCTCAGCGACGCATCGACACCACGCGAGCGCGGCGGGCTCGAGACCGATCGCCTGCAGCCGGGCTACTACGGCGGGCCGTATCCGCTCGCAGGCAAGGGTGGCATCGCGATCGATTGCTTCGATTGTCGCGGGCCGTATCCGTACGGAGGCATCCCACAACACTTCACCGTGGGCGACGCCATTGCGTTTGTCTCCATCTCGCAGCAGCAGAAGAGTCTCGGTCAGGTCACGCAGTGTTACCTCAACCCGGAGTCCAGAGGCTGCAGCGTGGACCCGAACGGGAACGTGGATTGCGGCACGCCGTACATCACGGGCGGCGTCACTTGCACCACGCCACAGGGCGGCAAGGAGACGTGTGAGGGCCAGTTCTACTCGTGTGATCGACAGGGCGGGAACTGCCAGCCGATCGCACAACCTCCGCGCACGACCCGCAGCTGTCACACCTACGAGCAGTTCCGTTACTGGTCCGCCTACGCGTTCGATACGCTCGACCTGCGCAACGCCGACGCACCGGTGCTCACGGATCGGCTCGAGCTACCGAAAGACGAGGAAGGCACCTCGGTCATCTCCGCGGATCGCACGCTTTACTTCAACTACCAGAAGCCTCACACCAAGAAGGACGACCCGCGCAGCTACGTGAAGCGCTACGTGCGCCTGATCGACTTCACGGATCCGGGGAAGCCCGCGCGCGGTGAGGGCATCAACGTGCCCGGCGACGTCATCGAGGCGGACGGCACGACCCTGTACACGCGTGACTTCGTCTGGAACAACAGCGACCGGCGCACCCTGGTGAGCCGCGTGATCCTGAGCGGGAACATGGCGCACCTGCAAGCGAGCCAGCTGTTCCCGGACCGCAGCGTCACGGCGGTGAAGCGGGACGGCGTGGGCCACGTGCTCGTGAGCAGCGACCCTATCAACGATTTCGCCGTGCCGGTCGCGAGCAGCAGCCCGGGGCCCGTACAGCAGCCGAAGAGCAAGCTGAGCATCCTCGACGATCAGAGCCTCGCAACGCTGGGTGAAGCCGAGGTGGACAGCTGGGCGACGTTCAAGTCTGCGAAGCAGGGCCGCGCGCTCTACCAGGTCTCGGGAGGGCTGCTGGTCATCAACGTGGAGGACCCCGGCAAGCCCAAGGCGCAGGCCTACTTCCCGACGCAGGGTTGGCCGAGCGACATCCTGTTCGACGGCCAGTCCATCCTGTTCGCGGCCAACCAGTACGGCGTGTACCGGTTCGATGCCAGCGTCTTCAACTTGTTGATGAAATGACCCGAGGGCTGCCGCTCGCGTCAGGGCGGCGGCAGCACGGCGCAGTAGCGCCGCCTGCACTCCGGCGGGGAGGGCGCGGGCGGCGTCTTTTTTTGCGTCGCCTCAGTAGGCGTTCTGGCGCACTTTGCGGCCGAAAGCCGTGAGGAACAGGATTTTCAGGTCGAGCCACGGTGACCACTTCCGGATGTACTCGAGGTCGTGCTCGACGCGCGCCACCATCTTGTCCAGCGTGTCGGTCTCGCCGCGCAGTCCGTTCACCTGCGCCCAGCCGGTGATGCCGGGCTTCACCTTGTGCCTGCGCATGTACTCCAGAATTTTCGTGCGGTAGAGCGCATTGTGGGCGATGGCATGTGGGCGTGGTCCAACCAGGGACATGTCGCCCATCAGAACATTGAAGAACTGCGGCAGCTCGTCGAGCGAGGTGCGGCGCAGAAACGCGCCGACCGGTGTGATGCGCGGGTCGAAGCGCGTGGCCTGCACCACCACATGGCCGTTGTCCTGCGTCGTCATGCTGCGGAACTTCAGCACGTGGAACTCGACGCCGTTCTCGCCGTGGCGGCGCTGCTTGAACAGCACGGGACCGCGCGAGGTGAGCTTGATGGCGAGCGCGATCGCGAGCATCGGCAGCGCGAACGCCAACACGAGCAGCGACCCGATCACGAGGTCTTCCACGCGCTTGATCACACGACGCACACCGTAGAAGGGCGAGCCGTACACGACGTGCCCCACTTCGTCCGGCTCTAGGCTGAGCGCCAACGCCAGCCCGAGCATGAAGCGGTCCTCGTTCAGGTCGAGGTCGTTGTCGGCATCACACACCTTGCGCGTGAGCTCGAGGAGCTTGCGCCGCCCCACCACCGGACGCCTGGCCAGGTCGTCTGCGAGCTTCGGCAGGTCGAACTGGTGGGGGTCGAAGGCGTAGATGCGCTGCGTCAGGCGGGGTGGCAGCTCTCCCACACCCATCAGCTCACACAGTAGATTCTTGATCGTGTCGTGCTCGACGTCCGAGGCGGGCCGATCGGAGTGCGCGGCTGCCAACATCGCATCTACCACCGGGAATAGATTGCTCAATCGGCTGATGCGCGGGGAATCTTGGTCCTCGAGTAACACGTCGTCGATCTGGTTTTTCAAGCGACCACACCTAACTGCTGGGTAGTGTCCGAGCGAGTATAGGCGTAAGGAATGTGGCACAGCTAGCTCCAGACGGGTCGGCGCCGCTTGATCAAAGCGGCGGTCGCGGGACCCGCTCCGCAAGCTCCGCGGCTCCCGACCTCCGGTTGATCAAAGCGGCCGTCGCGGGACCCGCTCCGCAAGCTCCCGACCTCCGCCGCCATCAGCTTCGAACGAGCGCGCTGCACGCTGACCTGCGCCACCAGAGGTGTGCGCGCGTGAGGGGGTGAGCGCGCTTCGCGCAGCTCGAGCCCCCTTCGAGCTGCCGCTACGGCGCGACGTTCAGATCCTCACGGAGCTCACGCACACGCTGGGTCGCGGCTGCGACGCGTGTGCTCGGCTTCCAGGTTACGGCCAGCTAGCGCGTGACGGCTCAGCCGCGCGTCTCGACGTCGACCACGCGGTCGAGCAAGCGCTGCGCTTCGTCCGTGCCGATGCGAACGGCGAGCTGCACGAACTGGCGACGCAGATCACTGGACGCACCCGAGGCGGCGCCACCCTTCGGACGGCCTGGTCCGCGGCGACCCGCTGCGGCAGCGGCACCGCGCTTCGGCTCACCCTGGCGCTTCGCGGTGGAACGTGCGGTGTAGACCTGCGCAAGCGAGAGCGTGATGCCTTCGCCCTTCGCTTTCTCGACTACGTCTTTCGCAGAGAGCGTGGCCGGCTGACTGCGGATCCACGCCGACTTGTTCACGCGCGGGCCCTTGGCCTTGGAGGATTTTTTGCTTGCTTTTGCCATTCGTTAGTTTCCTGCATGCCCGATTTAGCTCGGGTGGCTGATCGGCGACCGATCCTAATATAAACAACGGTCGTATGGCTCAATAACGCTGCCGTTAATAGGCGTAAAATGCTGTCAACGCAAAGCTAGGTAACTGTCCTACCCGTCAAACGGTCACAATTCGACTGCCCGAGGCGTGTTCGCAGCAATCAGCGATCTGGATGTGCGATCGCTTAGAGCCTGAACAGTGGGCAGTCGCAACCGCAGGAGGGTCAGCTTCCGATCGCGATGTCGCGCGTCGACTCCGTTTTCGGACTACATCGGTATGCTCATCCCGTGACGACGCGATTGCGTGCGAGCCTTTAGCCTCCTTTGGGTGCGATTGCACGCCCGAAGTGCGGGCGATCAACCGGCTTGCGGCCGGTTTCCGGCTTGGGGGCTCGGACTTAGCAGTCCCTCACCCCCGAGGGCCAGGCCACGTGTTTTTTCCACCGCCGGGCAGGTTGGAAGGCGCCAGCGCTCGCTTGGGTCCGGGCATGATGCTGGCTATGCTGCCGCATGCTGTTTCACCCGGTGGTAAGTACGTGGTTCGAGCGCAGGTTCCCGCACGGAGCCACGCCTGCGCAGCTCTCGGGCTGGAACGCGATCGCGGCCGGTCAGGACACACTGATCGCAGCACCGACTGGGTCCGGCAAGACGTTGGCGGCGTTCCTCGTGTGTATCGACAGGCTGCTGCGCCAGGGACCGCCGGCCCGCGCGGCGTCGGACGAGGCTGTCAGTGGCGTCGAGGTCGTGTACGTCTCACCGCTCAAGGCGCTCGCCGTCGACATACACCACAACCTTGAGCGTCCGCTCGCAGAGCTAGCGGGCGTCGCCGCGGAGCACGGCGAAGCGCTGCCCACTATCAAAGTGCTGTTGCGTACCTCGGATACGCCGGCCAGCAAACGCGCGGAGCTGTGGAAGCGGCCGCCGCAGATCCTCGTGACCACGCCGGAGTCTTTGTATCTGCTGTTGACGGCCGAGCGCAGTCGTCAGGCGCTGCGCGCGGTGCGCACGGTGATCGTGGATGAGATTCACGCTCTGGCCCGCGACAAGCGTGGGGCACATTTGTCCTTGACTCTGGAGCGACTGTCTCAGTTGTGTGATCGCCCACCTCAGCGGATTGGACTATCAGCCACTCAGCGTCCGATCCAACACATCGCCCAACTGCTCGTTGGCGTGACGCCGGAGGCTGCGGCATGTCGTGAGCGGCCCTGTACGATCGTCGACACGGGTCACAAACGTGAGCTGGAGCTGAGCCTCGAGCTGCCGGACACGGAGCTGGAGGCCGTGGCCTCGCGTGAGCAGGTCGCCGAGGTGCTCGAGCGCATCGCGGCGCATGCGCTTGAACGGCGCACCACGCTGGTGTTCGTGAATACACGAAGGCTCGCGGAGCGTGTGGCGCATCAGCTGGGCGAGCGTCTCGGTGAAGATCAAGTCGCCGCTCACCACGGCAGCCTGGCGAAAGATCGCAGGCAGCGCATCGAGGCGCGCTTGCGCAGCGGTGAGCTGCGGGTGGTCGTCGCCACCGCATCGCTCGAGCTCGGCATCGACATCGGTCCGGTCGAGCTCGTCTGCCAGCTCGGCTCGCCACGCAACATCGCGACGTTCCTGCAACGCATCGGTCGCTCGGGCCACACCCGCTTCGCGACGCCCGTGGGCAAGCTCTACCCGCTGACGCGCGACGAGCTCCTGGAGTGCGCCGCGCTTCTCGGCGCCGTGCGCCGCGGTGAGCTCGATGCCATCTGCGTGCCGGAGGCACCACTCGACATCCTCGCGCAGCAGATCGTCGCCGAATGCGCCGCCCAGACCTGGGACGAGCAAGCCCTGTTCGAGCTGGTGCGACGCGCCTTTCCATACCGGGAGCTCACTCGCGAGCAGTACGACGAGGTGCTCGCGCTCGTGAGCGACGGTGTGCTCACCGGCCGCGGCCGACGCGCCGCGTACGTGCAGCGCGATCGAGTCGGCGCGAGCTTGTCCGCGCGCCGCGGTGCGCGGCTCGCCGCGCTCACGTCCGGAGGTGCCATCCCCGAGACCGCGGACTATCGCGTGCTCGCCGAGCCGGATGACACGTTCGTGGGAACGGTGAACGAGGACTTCGCGATCGAGAGCATGGCGGGCGACGTGTTCCTGCTGGGCAGCACGTCGTGGCGCATCCGGCGCGTGTTGCCCGGAGTGGTGCGCGTGGTGAGCGCGGAAGGCGCTACACCCACCGTGCCGTTCTGGCTCGGCGAAGCGCCCGGTCGCAGCGCCGAGCTATCACTCGCGGTGTCTGCGCTGCGCGCCGCCGTCGATCGCCAGCTCGCGCTGCACGGGGAGGGCGACGCGCGCACGTATGTGATGGAGCATACGGGTGTATGCGCGGTCGCTGCGCGCGAGATCGTCGCGTACCTCGCCGCCACGCGCGGCGCGCTGGGGCTCTTGCCCACGCAGGACGATCTGGTGTTCGAGCGCTTCTTCGACGAGACGGGGGGCATGCAGCTGGTGTTGCACGCGCCGTTCGGCTCGCGCCTCAATCGCGCGCTCGGCCTGTTGATCCGCAAGCGCTTCTGCACCTCGTTCGACTTCGAGCTGCAGGCCGCGGCCAGCGACGATGCGATCGTGCTGTCGCTCGGACCGCAGCACAGCTTTCCGCTCAGCGACATGCCAGCGTTCCTGCGCACGTCTCGCGTGCGAGACTCGCTCGTCGCCGCGCTGATCGTCACGCCCATGTTTGCGGTGCGCTGGCGCTGGAACCTGAACCGGGCGCTGGTCGTGCTGCGCATGCGTGGTGGCAAGCGCAATCCCCCGCCGCTGCAGCGCATGGAGTCGGACGACGTCATGGTGTCCGTGTTTCCGGCGCTCGCCGCCTGTCAGGACAACGCGCAGGGTCCGCGCGAGATCCCCGACCACGTGCTCGTGCGGCAGACCTTGAACGACTGCTTGCACGAGGCGATGGATCTGCCCGCTCTGGAGGCGCTGCTCGCGCGCATTGAGCGTGGCGAAATACGTCTGCATTACCGCGATACTACGGAGCCCTCGGTGCTCTGCCACGAGATCTTGAGCGCGCGCCCGTACACGTTCCTCGACGACGCTCCGCTCGAGGAGCGCCGCACGCGCGCCGTGGCGCTGCGCAGGGGTTTGCCGCAGAGCGCGCGCGAGCTGGCGGCCCTCGATCCGGACGCGATCGCGCGCGTGCGCAGCGAGGTGCGGCTCGACCCGCGCGACGCCTCCGAGCTGCACGACGCGCTCATGAGCTGTCTCGTCCTCGGCGCCGACCCGGCGCTCGCAGCGCTCTTCGAGCCGTTGTCTGAAGCGGGCCGCGCGTTTGCGCTGGAGGCCGCCGGCCTGCCGCTGTGGGCGGCACGGGAGAACGCGCGCGAGGTGGCGCTGCTGTACCCGCAGCTCCGCGGTCTGCCGTCGCTGCCAGCCGTGCTCGAGGGCGCGCCGGCCCGCAGCGAAGAGGCTGCGCTGGACGCGCTGGTGCGCGGGCACCTGGAGCTGCTCGGCCCAACCACCGCGGCCGAGCTGGGCGCGCGCACGGGGCTGGATCCAGAGCTGGTGCTCGCGGCGCTGACGCGCGTCGAGGTCGAGGGCTTCGCGCTGCGCGGACACTTCGACCCGCAGCTCGCAGGCGACCAATTCTGCGCGCGGCGGCTGCTCGGCCGCATCCACGCTTACACACAGAAGCGGCTGCGCCGCGAGATCGAGCCGGTGACCGCGCAGGACTTCATGCGCTTTTTGCTGCGCCATCACGCGCTCGTTCCGGAGCGGCAGCGGCAAGGGGTGCGCGGCGTGCTCGAGACCATCGAGCAGCTGCAGGGCTTCGAGCTCGCGGCGGGTCTGTGGGAGAGCGACATCCTGAGCGCGCGCGTCGCTGGCTACCGGCGCGAGTGGTTGGACCAGCTGTGCCTGTCGGGCCAGATCAGCTGGGGCCGCGTGAGCCTGCCGGAAGCGCGGCGCAGCGAGGCGAGCAGCGCCGCGCCCACGCGCGCCACGCCCATCACGTTGATGATCCGCAACGACCTGCCCTGGCTCATCGCCGCGGCGCGCGGGGACAGCGTCGCCGGGCCGGCGGGTGATGCCACGGAGCGCGTGCTCCAGCAGCTGCAAGCGGCGGGCGCGCTCTTCTACTCGCAGCTCGTGGCGCGCACGGGGCTCTCGGACGCGGTCGTGCGCGAGGCCCTGTGGGACGGCGTGGCGCGCGGCAAGGTGAGCGCCGATGGCTTCGACGCCCTGCGCAACCTCCTCGCGCCCGCGCTCGCGAGCAGCTCCGTGTATCCGATCGTGCGGCGCAGCGCGCTGCGGCAGGGAGCACGCGCCGTGCCGCAGGGCGAGGGCCGCTGGTCGCTGCTCGAAGCGCCGCTGCCGGACGCTGACTACGACGCCCTGTGTGAGGCGGTGGCCGAGCAGTGGGTCGCGCGCTGGGGCGTGTTGTTTCGCGAGCTCGGGCAGCTCGAACGCAGCGCGCTGCCCTGGCGCGACGTCGTTTATGCGGCTCGACGCCTCGAAGCGCGAGGGGTGCTGCGCGGCGGGCACTTCGTCAACGGTTTCTCCGGTGAGCAGTACGCCTCGCCGGAAGCCGTGGAGCTCTTGCGTGCGGCGCGTCGTGAGCCGCGACGCGGAACTCTGGTCAGCATCTCGGCCTGCGACCCTCTGAACCTCACGGGCGTGCTGTTCGCAGGGCCGCGCGTGCCGGCGCAGCGCACGCACAACGTGACCTACTGCGACGGTGTACCGGTCACAGGCAGCGTGCCCGCGCGGCTCAGCTCGTGAAGCTCAGCGTTCCAGCTTGAGCCCGAACGTGGCGCGCACCTCACCGGCCTCCGCGCCGCGGATCTGGCCCGAGCGTGCGCTCTGCTCGAGGCACTCGCGCAGCGCCGCGGGCAAGCCGGTGCTGACCTGAGCGGAGGTGATCCGACCGCCGAGGTTCGTGGCGATCTCGAGGCTCGCCGTGGTCGAGCGTCCGAGGTCGGCACCGGCGCGCAGCGCGTCCTGGTAGCAGCGCGTGAGGGCCGGCAAGTTCAGCGCCGCGCGCAGGCTCGACTTGGACACGCCCGCGGTCGCACGCTCGGTGACGATGCTGACGCGTGCGCCGTCCACCTTGCCGCTCACGGCGGCGGGCGCCGGGCTCACGGCCTTGGTCTCGGCGGGCGCCGCTACGTGAACCGCGGGGGCCGGGGTCGGCGTCGGAGCAACGGCCGGTAGCTCCGGCGCCGCCACGGGCACTGGGGCAGCCGGCGCCTCGGTCACGACCGCGCTGGGCTCGGGCTTCGGCTCCACCACCTTCGCCGCCTCGAGCGGCAGAGCGTGCGCAGTGAGCGCCGCTCTCAGCTTCTCCGCAGGCTCGGGCTGCACGGCGGCCGCCAGCTCGACGCGCGGCTCGCTCTCGCTCGGCTGCTGCGCGAGCGGCTCCTGCTTGCGGTTGCGCGCGGGCTCGCGCGGCGCAGGGCTGCGGACCGGGCGCGCGCTCGGGCCGCTCGGCTGCGCAGCCAATGGCGGCGCAACTTGGGCATCCTCCGCGGCGCGATCGGGCTCGAACGCGACACTCGAGCCAACCCACTCGGCAGGGGTGCTCTCGAGCACTTCGCTCGGGGGCAGCGACATCGCGGCGCTCTCCGCCGCGGCGCTCGACAAGGCCGCGCTGCTTTCGGGAGCAGGCTCGGGTGCGCGCGAGTGCTGAGCCGAGCGCAGGCGCGGCACGCTCGCGATCGCGAGCAACGTCACCGCGACTGCCGCTACGAGCAGCGACGTCTTGCGCTTGCGCCCCGCGTCCGGCAGCAGCGAGACCCGCACGGCCGGCGTCGACAGCTCGGTCACGGCCGACGACAGCCGCTCCACGTCGCCGCTGCCGCTCGGTAGCGCGCGCACGGGGGGCACCGCGCTTGTCCGCGAGCGCCGCGTGAGACGCCGATTCGGAGCAGGCTTCGCGACGGCCGCTTTCAGAGCGGCGAGCATCTCGTTGGCGCTTTGGAAGCGCGCCTCACGCGTCTTGCTCAATGCGCGCAGGCAGACGGACTCGAGCCCCGGATGCACCGGACCGTAGCCCGACGGAGGTGGCGGCGGCGTGGTGCAGTGCATCACGGCCACGGCGACCGCCGAATCCGCCATGAACGGCAAGGTCCGGGTCAGCAGCTGAAACAGCACCACGCCCGCCGCGTACACGTCGCTGCGCGCATCCAGGGTCTCCGCGCGCGCCTGCTCCGGCGACATGTACCAGGGCGTGCCGACCACCGTGCCTTCGCCGGTGACGCGCACCGACAGCGAAGCGCTCGGCCGATCGGCGCGCGCCAGGCGCACGGGGCTGAGCTGGGCGATGCCGAAGTCACATATCTTCACCAGCTCCGGCGCGCTCGGGTCCTCCGACGCCCGCACCAGGATGTTCTCCGGCTTGAGGTCGCGGTGCACGATGCCGAGCGCGTGCGCGGCCGACAGCGCCGACAGCACGCAGCCCATGATGTGCGCGATGCGCTCGTCGGACAGGGGCCACTCGTCATTCAGCAGATCCGCGAGATCGCGGCCCTGCACGTACTCCATCGCCAGGTACAAGGTGCCGTCCTTGTCCTGTCCGAAGTCCATCACGTGCACGAGGCTCGGATGATCGAAGCGCGCCGCCGTCTGCGCCTCGCGCTGAAAACGCGCCACGAGGTCTTTGTTGTTCGCGAGCTCGCGGTGCAGCACCTTGACCGCGACCTGCTTCTCGAGCGCCAGGTGCTCGCACAGGTACACGATGCCCGTGCCGCCCTCGCCGAGCACGCGCAGCACGCGGTACTTCTCCGCGATCAGCACAGGCGCGCGCCCCTCGATGACCTCGGGACTCGACCCAGTGTCACCCATCGCATCGTGCATGACCTACTGCCACCTTCTGGGCGCCAGGCCACCGTGTCCATGTAGGCAGCCCGTTCCCGCACACCCGGCTTTGACGCCGAAGTAGCCGCCATTCGTGATAGCTGGTACTGGCTAGCGCGCAAGCCGGTTCGCAGTGAATACTCGCGTAACTCTCCAGCTCCCGCCTCGCATGCGGCTCTTTCCAGGTTGCGCGAGCCGCCGCTCATGGCGGCGCTTTCCGCGGCTCTCAGCTGCCATCCCACAGTGAATCGCAGCTAGTTCTTTTGCCGTTCCGCACTTTTGACTACAAAGCCCTCAGCATCAGGTCGCACGGGGGCGTGCGATCGGCGACCGCACCGCGGTTGCAGGGAAGGAACGCGAGGGTAGAGCGGATGTTGCAGAAGATCACAACCGGGGGCACGCGTCTGGCGCTGGCTGCGATGCTCGGCGCATGGACGTGTCTGGCGGGCGAAGCGCACGCATACGATCTGTCGCGTGCTTACGTGTCGGAGGCGGCGGAGGTCGAGCGCGGCTTCGTGGTCGGCTCGGTGGGTCTGTGGATCCCCGGCTTCGGCAGCTTCGAGGAGTATCACCAGCTCAGCCTCGAGTACGCGGGCGAGTTCGGCATTCGCTTCGCGTCCATTCGCGGTGCGCACAACATCTACGCCGTGGGTGGGTTCAACTTCTCGCCGCAAGAGCTCGACCCGGACGTGGTCCGCAATCCCGATCGGCGCGGCAGCAACATGCTGCTGGGCTATGCCGGTTTGCGTTACCTCCCGGCGCCGCTGTGCATCGGAGACGGCATCGGCTGTCCCTTCGTCGAGCTGCGCATCGGTGTGTTGTTCGAAGACGCCGACGAGCGCGTGCACAGTAACGCTCCGGACGGTGAGCTCACCGTGCAGCCGGGCATCGGCTACCGCTTCAGCTTCGGCCGAGTGTTCCAGCTCGGCGCGCGCGCCGACGTGTCCTGGACCGAAGAGGCCCGCTCGCGAGAGATCGGCTGGCTCTCGGTGACGGGGTTCGCCGGCGTCGGTTGGTAGCAGGCGCGAGCCGTGAGGGGAGGTTGCAGTTCCGTGTGCAGACATGGATCATGCGGATCTCTGCCATCCGGACACGGTAATTCCGTGACTGAGATGGCTCGATCCTGTGATCCCGATGCCGCATGAACTGTCGTCTGTGCCATCGCCAAAGCCCTCCGGACTACCTCCCGCGCTTCAGGAGCGGGCACGTGTGGCGCGCGAACGAGTCGCGCTCCGGGACCGCCTCTTCCCCTTCCTGCGCACGCTCCGAGAGTATCGCCCGCAGAACCTGCGCCCCGACTTCATCGCTGGCCTGACCACGGCCCTGTTCACGGTGCCCCAGGCGATGGCCTACGCGCTGATCGCCGGTTTTCCGCCAGCGCTCGGCATCGCCACGGCCACGGTGGCCTCGATCCTGGGCGCGGCGTTCGGCAGCTCCGAGTTCCTGATCAACGGCCCTACCAACGCCATCTCGGTCATGTTGGCCGCGTACGCCGGACTGTTCGCGACGCACGACGATCCAGTGCAGGCGATCGTCCTGCTCACGTTGATCATCGGCGTCGTGCAAGTCGCGGCGGGCCTCGCGCGCGTTGGCGCATTCACGCGCTTCGTGAGCGAGCCGGTGTTGACCGGCTTCACGGCCGGCGCCGGCGTGTACATCGTGATCAATCAGCTGCCGAGCTTCCTCGGCATCGACAAGGCGCACATCGTCAAGACGCTCTGGGGCTACACGCCGCCGAAGTGCGCGCTGTTCGATCTGCTGCGGCTCCTGCATTCGCTCGACGGCCTGCACGCGGTCACGTTTGCGCTTTCGTTCGCGACGTTCGCCATGGTGCGCGGCTCGCAGAGCGTCGAGCGCCGCTTGGGGCGGCGGATTCCCGCCGCGTTCTTCGCCGTGGTGCTGATCACGTGTGTGGTGTGGCTGCTCGGGCTCGATCAGCCGGGCGCGAGCGAGCGCGTGCGCGTGGTGCGCGACATCGAGCCGTTGTCGCGAGCGCTGCCGGGCGTGAGCCTGCCGAGCTTCGATCTGGCTCGCGTCCGCGCGCTGCTCGGGCCGGCGCTCGCCATCGGGCTCATGGGCGCGGTGGAGGCCATCGCCATCGGCAAGACCCTCGCAGCGCGCGCGGGACACGCGTTCGACGCGAGCCGACAGCTGATCGGAGAGGGCTTGTGCAATCTGGGCGCGGGCCTCGTCGGCGGCTTCGCGTCCTCGGGCTCGTTCAGTCGCACGGCGGTGAACTTCGAGGCCGGCGCGGTCACGCGCATCTCCTGCATCTTGTCCGGCGTGCTCGCGTGCCTGATCGTGCTGGCGTTCGCACCGGCCGCCAACCACATCCCGATCGCGGCGCTCGCCGGCACCCTCGTGCACGTGGGCATCAAGCTGGTCGACGTGGCGCGGTTCCGCGGCATGTTCGATGCGACCACCGCCGATCGCACGGTGCTGCTCGTGACGTTCACGGCCGTGTTGTTCTCCGAGCACCTCGAAAATGCGCTGTTTCTCGGCATCGCCGTGTCCGTGTACTACGCGCTGCGGCGCGCCGAAGGCTTCAAGCTGCGGCGCCTGGTCGAGACGCCCGACGGCAGCCTGCGCGAGATCGCCGAGGCCGACGCCGCGCACAGCGAGGTGACGCTGCTGAACTTGCAGGGCGAGCTGTTCTTCGCCGCTGCGGAGGAGCTGCAGGCCGAGCTGACGCGCCTGCTCGACAGCGGCGCGCCGTTCATCGTGCTGCGCGTCCAGGAGGCCTACAACCTGGACGCAACGACGGCCGCGGCGATCGGACACGTGGCGGAGCGCGCGCGCCAGCGCGGCGGCCGGCTGCTGTTGTGCGGTGTGCGTCCGGGCATGAAAGCGACGTTCGAGCGCGCCGGCTTTCTGCCGCAGCTCGGCGAAGACGCCATCTTCCTGGCTGATCGCGAGCTGCTCGGCTCCACGCGCCGCGCGCTCGGTTACGCGCGAGAGCTCGCGCGCGCCGACTGGCCGCCCGAGGGGCTCAACATCTAGTGCGGCTCTAGTCCTTGCCATCGAGCCGCAAGCGACTCGCCGTGGGTCCCATCTGGTCGTGATAGCGGCTGCCGCGCTCGCTGCCGTACGGCACGAGCGCGGGGCTGGTGAGCTGGTGCAGCACGATCTGCGCGATGCGCATGCCGGGATAGAGCCGTACGGGAATGCGCCCGAGATTCGAGAGCTCCAGGGTGATCTGTCCCGCGAAGCCCGGATCGATGAAGCCCGCCGTCGCATGTACCACGACTGCGAGCCGGCCCACGCTGCTGCGCCCGTCCACGCGCGCGACCAGGTCACTCGGGATCATCACGCGCTCGATGGTGTAGCCCAGCGCGAACTCGCCCGGGTGCAGGATGAACGCGCCGTCCGCCGCCACCGCGACGGTCTCGGTCGCCGCGGTCAGGGTCTGCGGATCCCGCGGGTCGAGGCAGGCGATCTGGCCCGGCTTGTACACGATGAACTCGCTGCCCAGGCGCAGGTCCACGCTCGCCGGTTGGATCTGCAGCGCTTCGTCTGCCAGCGGGCCGATCTGCAGATCCCCGTTCCCGTTTCCAAGGCGCGCACGGATGTCACGGTCCGACAGAATCATGGGACCGCTATAACACTCTTCGGCGAACCGGGCGCTGGCTCAGTCGAGCCGACCTGCGAACGCCTTCGACGTGCTCTGGCTCTGGCTTTGGATCTGAGCGTTCGCCACATCGATGCCGGGACCGAGCACCGGGGGAGGGGGTGGGGGCGGCATGATACTGTTGCGTGGCGTGAGCAAGCTGTCCTGGAGCGCGCCGCCGACCTCGTTCAGGCGCATCTGCAGCCGATCGATGAATTCGTGAAAGCCTTCGTTCAGCACGTCGTCGATCGACGTGTAGTCCAGCTCGGCGCGCAGCCGGCCCAGCTTCTGCTCGGCGCTGTTTTTGAACGTACGAGGAGGCGTGCCCGTGATGTAGCGCAGCGAGCTCTCCGCGGCGTCGGCGCAGTGGCGCACCGCGCGAGGAAAGTCCGGATCGAGCAGCAGGAACTCGGCGATCTTGCTCGGCTGCAAGCGGCCGTGCGCGGCGCGGTACATGTTCAGCGCGCTCGCGGAGCGCAGCAGCGCCGACCACTGCACGATGTCGAGGGGCGTGCCCACGTCCGTGACCTGCGGCAGGAGCAGGAAGTAGCGCACGTCGAGGATGCGCGACGTCTTGTCGGCCCGCTCCAGCATTCGCCCCAGGCGCGCGAAGTGCCAACCTTCACCGTGTGAGAACGTGCCGTCGGTCACGCCGACGAACTGCTGTGAGCCCGCGCGTACCTCGGAATAGAAGTCGCTCTCCGCTTCGAGCGGCACGTCGAGCTTCGCCTGATCGTGCACCATCAAGTAGAACTTGTTGAGCTGCTCCCACATCGCGGTCGAGATGTACTCGCGCACGATGCGCGCGTTCTCGCGCGCCGCGGACAGACACGAGATGATGGAGTTCGGATAGCTCTCGTCGAACGTCAGAAAGCGCATGACGTTGGCGCGCGTCGCATCGCCGTAGCTCTCCCGGAACGTTGCCTCGTCTCCGGTGACGGCGACGAGCGGGCCCCACTGTTCGTGGACAGTATCGCCGAGCTCCATGGTGAGCAGGGCGTTGACGTCGATGAAGCGGGCGATGTTCTCGGCGCGTTCGATGTAACGGCTCATCCAGTACATCGAGTCAGCCACGCGACTAAGCATCATGGTTTGGACACTCCATTGGAAAACATCGAGTGAGCCTCAGCCCTTAGGGGCGAGCACCCAGGTGTCTTTGCTGCCGCCCCCTTGCGACGAATTCACGATCATGGATCCCTTGCGCAGCGCCACGCGGGTCAGGCCTCCGGGTAGCACGTAGATGTCCTTGCCGTACAGAATGAACGGGCGCAAATCGACGTGACGGCCCTCCACGTGTTCGTCCACGACGGTGGGAACGGTGGACAGGTTGAGCATGGGCTGCGCGATGAAGTTTCGTGGAAACTGTCGGATGGCCGCGCGCGTCTCTTCCAGCTCCGCGCTCGTCGCGCGCGGTCCGAGCACGATGCCCTTGCCACCGGAGCCGTTCGTCGGTTTGACGACGAGCTCCTCGAGATGCTCGAGCACGTACGCGCACTCCTTCGGATCCTCGCAGATGTACGTGGGCACGTTCGGCAGGATGGCTTCTTCGCCGAGGAAGTACTTGATGAGCTTCGGGATGTAGACGTAGATGGCCTTGTCGTCGCCGACTCCCGTGCCGGGCGCGTTGCACAAGGTCACGTTGCCGCGGCGATAGACGTCCATGATGCCGGGCACACCGAGCACGGAGTCCGAGCGGAACACCGTGGGATCGATGAAGTCGTCGTCTATGCGGCGATAGATCACGTCGACGCGCGCGAGGCCGCGCGTCGTGCGCATGTACACGAACCCGTCTTCGACCACGAGGTCGCTCGCCTGGACGAGGCGCACGCCCATCTGGCGCGCCAGCGCGCTGTGCTCGAAGTAGGCCGAGTTGTAGATGCCCGGGGTCCAGACCACGACGCTCGGCTCGTATGCGCCCTGCGGAGCGCAGTACATCAAGGTCTCGAGCAGGCGCTCGGGATAGTCTTCGACCGGCAGGATCGACTGGCCCTCGAACGCGCGCGGGAACGCACGCTTCATGACCGCGCGGTTCTCCAGCACGTACGACACGCCCGAGGGCACACGACAATTGTCCTCGAGCACGTAGATGGTGCCGCTCTTGTCGCGCACCAGGTCCGTGCCGCTGATGTGCGTCCACACGCCGCGGATCGGAGACAGCCCGCGGCACTGGCTGCGGTACACGTCGCAGCTCTCCACCAGCTCGCGCGGCACGATGCCGTCTTTCACGCAACGCGCATCGTTGTAGATGTCATTGACGAACAGGTTGAGCGCGGTCACGCGCTGCTTCAGGCCCTTCTCGATGTGCACCCATTCCTGGTGCTCGATCACGCGCGGGATCACGTCGAGCGGCCAGATCTTCTCGGTGCCGTCCGCGTGTCCGTACACGTTGAACGTGATGCCGAGGCTGCGCATCGTGGCCATCGCGGTGTTCTGGTATTGCTGGAGCTGCACTCCTGTGAGCCGTCCCAGGCGATCGAACAAGAGCTCCGTTCCTCGGCGCGGGCCGCCGGTCTTCGCAAACATTTCGTCGTACGAGCTGGTGGCATCGTAGCTGTTGAAGAGCATGCAGAGTCTCTCGCTTTTCCTGCGGGCGCAGCGCGCTGTTTGCACCCTATCGACGTGCGCGTTTCACTCTCGCGACCCAGCTCAGAAGTGCCATCGCCTCTCGGGGATGCAAAGCACTAACCAACCTGGTTTCACGCTTTTTCTCGGTAGGAAACATGTGGGAAACGTGCTTAGAAGCACTACCAGTGCGGGTGTTGGGCGGCATCGCAAGTGCTTTCGTCCACGCGATCACCTGCCGATGACTTGCTCGCTACGGCCGAGCTTCAGAGGTTCATGTCGTCTCGTCGTCTCGATCGGTCCCGGCACTTTGCTCGTTGCTATTCTCCATCGAAACACCGGTTTCCTTTTACCCTAGCTCGGCTTTGCGCCACCCTTGAATAACGGAATGTCGGCCGTCTCGACCCCCACGCCAGCTAAGCCGAGCTCGATTTTGCCGGTTCCGGGCGGCTACGCGCCTCGCACCGAAGCTTACGACGAGCTGGTCGACGCCAGCGGCAATCTTCGCGAGCACTGGGCCCGCTTCGCGCAGCTCCTGGGCGGCCTGGGCGGGGCGGAGCTGACGCGGCGCTGGGAGACCGTGCAACGCCAGCTGCGTGAGAACGGCGTGACGTACAACGTCTACGACGACAGCCGCGGCATGCACCGGCCCTGGCAGCTCGACCCCGTCCCGCTGCTGTTGCAGGCCGAGGAGTGGCGGGTGCTCGAGCGCGGTCTCTCCCAACGCGCCTACCTGCTGAACTTGATCCTCGACGACGTCTACGGTCCGCGGTCGCTGGTGCGGCAGCGCGTGTTGCCGCCGGAGGTCGTGTACAAGAACCCGGGCTTTCTGCGGCCCTGCGCCGGCTCCCAGCCGCGCGGCTCGCGCTGGCTGCATCTGTACGCGGCGGATATCGCACGCGATCCGCAGGGTCGCTTCTCGGTGCTGGGGGACCGCACGCAAGCGCCCTCGGGGATGGGCTACGCGCTCGAGAATCGAATCGTGCTGTCGCGCGTGTTCCCGACCCTGTACCGCGACTGCCGCGTTCAGCGGCTGGCGGGCTTCTTTCGGACGCTGCTCGATGTCATCCAGCGCCTGTCGCCGCGCAACCAGGAGCGCTCGCACGCGGTCGTGCTGACCCCCGGTCCCTACAACGAGACCTACTTCGAGCACGCCTACCTCGCGCGTTACCTCGGGCTGCCGCTGGTGGAGGGCGGCGACCTGACCGTCCGCTCCAACCAGGTGTTCCTGAAAACCCTGAGTGGCCTGACTCGGGTCGACGTCATCCTGCGCCGCACGGACGACTCGTTCTGTGATCCGCTCGCCCTGCGTCCGGATTCGTCGCTCGGCGTGGCCGGGCTCGTGTCATCGATCCGGGCGGGCAACGTGACCGTGCTGAACGCGCTCGGAACGGGGCTGACCGAGTCGCAGGCGCTCCTGTCCTATCTGCCCGGCGTGTGTCGACATCTGCTCGGCGAAGACCTGATCTTGCCCTCGATCCCGCTCACCTGGTGTGGCGCACGTGGTGCCCTGCCCATGCTCGAGTCGCGCTTCGAGCAGCTGGTGTTCAAGGCCGCGTTTCCGCGCGTCGGCGCGCCCGAGCCCGTCGTCGGCGCCGCCCTCAGCAGCAGCGAGCGCGCGCAGTTTTTCGAGCGGCTGCGGAGGGAGCCGGCCGAATGGGTGGCGCAGGAGCGCACGGCGCTGTCCGCGGCGCCGCTGTGGACGGGCAGCGGGCTCGAGCCGCGTCACGTCGCCATCCGCTTCTACGCGGTGGGCAACGGGCCTGGCTACCAGATCATGCCGGGCGGGCTGACCCGTGTCTCGACCGATCCCGGCGCCGAGGCGGTCGTCTCGATGCAGCGCGGCGCCGGCAGCAAGGACACGTGGGTGCTGGCGGACGGTCCCGTGCCGCAGCTGTCGTTGCTCGGCCGCAGCCAGGAGCGGCTGTCGCTCAGCCGCAGCGGACACGACCTGCCGAGCCGTGTGGCCGACAACCTGTACTGGCTCGGCCGCTACGTCGAACGCGCCGAGGGCAGCGCCCGGCTGTTCCGCCGCGTATTTGCGCGGCTCTGGGACGACGCTCACGCCTCGGAGCCGAGCGTGCTGTGGGCGCTGTGCGACGGGCTGTCGACGCTGCAACAGCTGCGGGAGCCGCTGCGAGCGGCGAGTAGTCTTCCCGTCGACGTTCTCGAGCGGGAGCTGATCCGCGATCTGTGCGGAGACAGCACGCCGAACGGTCTGGTCTCCAGCTTGATGGGCGCGTACCGCGCGGCGTCGGTGGTGCGCGACCGAATCTCGCGCGACACGTGGCACGTGTTGAGCCAGCTGGATGAGCAGCGCGCGCGCCTCGCCGCGGGGCGCGTGGTCTCGCCCGGCGACATTCCGGACGCGCTCGATGCGCTCGTGCTGTCGTTCGGGGCGTTCGCCGGGCTGCAGAACGAGAACCTGTCGCGCACCTTCGGCTTCCGCTTCATGGACCTCGGCCGGCGCATCGAGCGCGCGCGCAACACGGCCGCGCTCGTGCAGGCCGCGATCGGCGTGGTCTATCCGGACGAGCCCTCCGTGCTGTCCGAGATGCTCGAGGTGCTCGACAACGGCATCACCTACCGCCGCCGCTACCAAGACGTCATGCAAGCCGCGCCCGTGTTGGATCTGCTGCTGATGGACGAGAGCAATCCACGCTCGATCGTGTTCCAGCTGTCCGCGATCTACGAGCACGTCCGCGTGCTGCCGCGCTCGCTCGAGGCGCCGCTGCGCACCCGCGAAGAGCGCGTGGCGCTCGGCGTGCTCACGGGGGTGCGCCTCGCGGACATCGAAGCGCTCGCCGTCGTGAGCTCCGAGCAGAGCCGGCCCGCGTTGATCGAGCACCTGACGAAGCTCAACGCCGATCTGCCCGAGCTGTCGAACGCGATCACGCGCAGCTACCTGGCGCACGCCGTCGTGCAACGCGCGATCGGCACCGAGGTCGAATGATGCGCTCGCACGAGGTCACGTACCGCATCCGGCACACCACGAGCTACTACTACGGCGACGTCGTCACGCTCGCGCACAACGAAGCTCGCCTCAACCCGCGCAACGGGCCGTGGCAGGTCGCGCACAACGCGCGCTTCGTGGTCGATCCGGCGCCCGCGTTCATGAGCCGCGAGCTGGACTACTTCGGCAACTGGCTGAACCTGTTCGTGCTGCAGGAGCCGCACCGGCGCTTCGTGCTCACGGCGCACAGCGAGGTCACCGTGCGCGAGCCGATCCTGCCACCGCCGAGCCACACGCCGCCCTGGGAAGAGGTGCGTGAGCTGCTCGCGAACGCGACCGACCAGGAGGTGTTCGAGGCCGTGGAGCACTGCTTCGAGTCGCCGTACGTGCGCTGGACCGGGACGATCGAGGCTTACGCCCGCGAATCGTTCACGCCGGGCCGACCGATCCTGGAAGCGGTGCTCGACCTGAACCGGCGCATCCACCATGACTTCGAGTACCGCCCCGGCACCACCAACGTGGCCACCCCGGTGAAGGCCGTGTTCGAGCAGCGGCGCGGCGTGTGCCAGGACTTCGCACATCTGCTGATCGCGTGCGTGCGTTCGCTCGGCCTGTCGGCGCGTTACGTCAGCGGCTACCTGCTCACGCGACCGGCCGAGGGCCAGGCGCGACTCATCGGCGCGGACGCGAGCCACGCGTGGGCGTCCGTCTACTGCCCGGGCCACGACTTCGTGGATGTCGATCCCACGAACGACACCCTGGTGACGGTCGAGCATCCCACGCTCGCCTGGGGTCGCGACTTCGGTGACGTCAGTCCACTCAAGGGCGTGGTGCTCGGCGGCGGAGCACATAGCGTCGGCGTATCAGTGAGCGTTCTACCGATCGATGAAGACACGGAAACCGAGCCCGAGGGCGGCACGGACGCAGAAGGTTGAGTGGCGCGAGGCGTGTCCATTCGCGGAGGTCGGGAGCCGCGGAGCTTGCGGAGCCGGTCCCGCGACCGCCGCTGCGATGAGCGCGCCCGTATGCGGAGGGCTGCGGGCACGTTCGACGTTCGTGGGTCGTGACGGCGAAGCCGGCGCAGGCGCTTGCAGCTGTATGCTGCAGCAGCCGCTAGCGGCAGCGCGCGACGCGT
>Ga0190269_10000205_pt1 | contig 31456 bp, 27 predicted proteins | sample Popmic249IS_FD_133749 | JGI IMG/M metagenome (GOLD analysis project Ga0190269, IMG submission 133749) | Populus adjacent soil microbial communities from riparian zone of Blue River, Arizona, USA - 249 IS | ecosystem: Environmental > Terrestrial > Soil > Riparian zone | place: USA: Arizona... | reverse complement strand
CACGTCGGCCAGCGCCAGGGTCTTGTCGCCCATCCGGTCTCCTTCGGTTGCGGTCACACGTGGTCCAGGAGTCGTCGGCGGTGCTCCGGGGCCGGTCCGAACAGGTGCGCGGTCGCGTGGGCGTGCTTGAAGTACAGGTGGGCGTCGTGCTCCCAGGTGATCGCGATGCCGCCGTGCAGCTGCACCATCTCCGCCGCGACGGCGCTGAACGCCTCGGTGCACCACGCTTTCGCGCAGGCGGCCCGGAACGGCAGGTCCGCAGCGGACCCGGCGGCTGCCCCGGCGGCGGCGAGGAACATCGAGCGCGCGCTCTGCACCTGGACGTGCAGGTCGGCGACCCGGTGCTTGAGCGCCTGGAAGGACCCGAGCGGCCGGCCGAACTGGACCCGGGTCCGCAGGTGCTCGACCGTGCGGTCGAGCGCGGCCTGCGCGGCGCCCACCTGGAGTGCGGTGACCGCCACCGCAGCCACGTCGCGCACCACGGTCAGCGCCGCCGCGGCGTCGGTGGTGAGCGCCCGGCCCGGTGCGGCATCGAAGTGGACGGTCGCGAACCGCAGCGTGGGGTCGAGCGCAGGCGTCGCCTCGCGCCGCACGTCGTCCTCGGCTTCGAACAGGCCGACGCCGTCCGGCGTGGTCGCCACCACGAGCAGCACGTCGGCGTCGGCGCCGTGCAGGACGAGCGTCGCGGTGCCGGACAGCCGCCAGCCGTCGTCGGTGGCCGTGGCCCGCACGTCCGACCCGTCGGTGCGCCACCGGCCCCGGTTGTCGGCCCAGGCCAGCGCAGCGACGCTGGTGCCGGCCGACAGGGCGGGGAGCAGCCGCGCGCGGTCGGGAGGCGCGGCGGTGGCCAGGACGGCCTGCGTGGCGAGGACGCCCGACCCGAGCAGCGGCGTCGGCGTCAGCCCCGCGCCGAGCCGTTCGAGCACGAGGAGCGTCTCCAGCAGGGTGAACCCCGCGCCGCCGTCCTCCTCCGGAACGGCCAGCGCGGCCGCGCCGATCTGTTCGCAGAGCGTCGTCCAGAGCACGTCGTCGTAACCGCGGCCGGACGCGACGGCCGCGCGGAGGCCGACCACGTCGGCGCGGCGCCGCACCAGGCGGGTCACCGCGTCGGCCAGCTCCCGCCGGCCGTCGTCGTGGGCGAGGTGCACGGCTCACGCCCCCGTCAGCGCGGCGGCGACCCTGGCCCGGTGGAACGCCGGAGTGCCCCAGGCGCCGTGCAGTGCACGGACCCGGAGCAGCCACAGGCTCAGGTCGAACTCCCGGGTGTAGCCGATCGCGCCGTGCAGCTGCAGCGCCGTGCGGGCCGCCCGGTGTGCGGCACCGGACGCCAGCACCCTCGCCGCCGAGACCTCTCGCGAGGTCTCCCGGACGGTGCCCGTGCCGCGCGCGGCGGAGAGGGCGTTGGCCGCGCCGCGGACGAGCGGCCGGGCGAAGTCCAGACCGACGCGGACGTCGGCCAGCGCGTGCTTGACGGCCTGGTACTCGCCGATCACCGAGCCGAACTGCCGCCGGACGGTCACGTAGGCGACCGTGTCGTCGAGCAGCCGCTGCCCGGCGCCGACCAGCCAGGCCGCGGTACCGAGGACCGCGGAGTCGAACACGTTCTCGCCGACGGCGCCGAGCGTCTCGGTCGGGGTGAGCGCGGCCGGGCGCCGCGCCGGATCCACCGACCGCAGCGGCCGCTCGACGCGGGCGCGGGCGAGTGTTCGGCCGGTCACCACGTAACAGTGGGTCGCGGTGTCGGCGTCCGGCGCGTGCGGCGCCCACGGCGGTGCGGCGCACGTGACGCGCGCGGTGCCCTTGGCCAGCTCGGGGAGGACGGCCGGGTCCGCGCCGGCCAGCAGCGCGGGCGCGAGCGAGACCGACTCGATCCACGGGCCCGGCGCGCCGTGGTACCCCAGCCGCTCCAGCGCGACCGCGACGTCGAGGGCCGTGCCGCCGAGGCCGCCGTGCTCCTCGGCGACCGGGAGGGCGGTGACCCCGAGGTCGGCCAGGCGTCCCCAGAGGTGCAGGCCGTCGGCCGGGTCCCCGTCGGCCCACCGCCGGGTGGCCCCGGGAACGTCGGCGGCGGCCAGCAGCGCGTCGAGTGCCTCGGCGAAGCCCCGCTGCTCGTCGGTGAGTGCGAACCTCATGCGCGGGCACCCCGGTCCGGGCGGGGGCGGCGCTCGTTGCCGCGCGGCAGGCCGAGCAGCCGTTCGGCGACGATCGTGCGCTGGATCTCGTTCGTCCCGGCGTAGATCGGCCCACCGAGGGCGAACAGGTAGTCGTCCATCCACGCCCCGGCCAGCTCCTGCTCCGGGCCGAGCAGGTCGAGCGCGGTCTCGTGCAGGTCGACGTCGAGCTGCGACCAGAACAGTTTGTTGACGCTGCCGTGCGCGCCGACGTCGCCGCCGTCGCGGAGCCGGTCGACGGTGTCCCAGGTGTAGTACCGGTAGGCCTGGGCGCCGATCCAGGCGTCGACGACCCGCTCGGTGGCCGTGGGCGCCGGGGTGTTGCGCCACAGCTCGACGAGCCGGTCGGCGGCGGCGAGGAACCGTCCGGGGGAGCGCAGCGAGAGGCCGCGTTCGTTGCCCGCGGTGCTCATCGCGACCCGCCAGCCGTCGCCGACCGCACCGAGGACGTCGGCGTCCGGGACGAACACGTCGTCGAAGAAGATCTCCGCGAAGCCGGGATCGCCGTCGAGCTGGGCGATCGGCCGGACGGTGACGCCCGGAGCGTCGAGGGGGAACAGGAAGTACGTCAAGCCGCGGTGGCGTTCGGCGTCCGGGTCGGCCCCTCCCGACAGGCCGGTGCGGAACAGGCCGAAGCCGTAGTCGGCGAACGGTGCGCGGGAACTCCAGATCTTCTGGCCGGTCAGGGTCCAGCCGCCGTCGCCCCGGGCAGCACGGCTCCGGATTCCCGCCAGGTCACTGCCGGCTTCCGGCTCCGACCACGCCTGGGCCCAGACGGCGGTGCCGTCCGCCATCCGGGGCAGGATTCGTTGCTGCTGCTCCGGCGTGCCGTGGGCGAACACGATCGGGGCGAGCAGCGAGATGCCGTTCTGGGAGATCCGGGTCGGGGCGCCGGCGCGGTAGTACTCCTCCTCGAACAGGACCCACTCGACCAGCGACGCGTCGCGTCCGCCGAACGCCTCCGGCCAGGCCACCACCGACCAGCGGGCGGCGGCGAGCTCCCGCTCCCACTCCCGGTGGGCGCGGGCGCCCTCCGGCGTGTCCATCGAGGGCAGACGGCCGGGACTGTGCACGGCCAGCCACGCTCGGGCCTCGGCCCGGAACGCGAGCTCCCGCGCGGTGAACTCCAGACCGGCGTCGGAGCCCCAGGCGTCCGGAAACGCCGCTGCGCCGCTCCGCGCGGGCACGAGACCGGCCGGTGGCGTGCCGGGGAAGCCGAGGCCGTCGAGGTGGTCCAAGGGGTCGGGTCCGGGCAGGTAGCCGGGATCGCGGAGCGAGTCGGGGTCGCCGAAGAACACCGGTCCGCCGGACGGATCGGTGGTCATGCCCGGCTCGCGGCACTGTCGGACGCCGTGGTGGCGTCGGAGGCCGGGGCCGCGCCAGAGGTGGCGGCGAGGCCGGAGCTGGTGGCGGTACCGGACGCAGTGGCGGGGCCGGAGCCGGTCGCGGGGGCGGGCGCAGCGGCGGCGGCTTTGTTGCTCGCGGCCATCGCCCGGGCGTCGAGGCCGGCGAGCGAGTCGGTGGAGACCTCCGCGTTGTGGGCGTGCGCGGCGTGGTGCAGGCCGAAGACGGAGTCCATGCCGACCCGCAGCCCCTGCAGGTCCTCGGCCTGGTTGATCGCCTTCTTCGCCAGCGCCAGGCCCAGCCGGGGCATCTGCGCGATGCGCTCGGCCATCGCGAAGACCGTGCCCTCCAGCTCGGCCCGGGGGACGACGTGGTTGACCATGCCGAGCGCGTGGGCGCGCTGCGCGGAGAACCGGTCGCCGGTGTAGAGGAACTCCTTGGCCGCCCGCGGGTTCATCACCCACGGGTGGGCGAAGTACTCGACGCCGGGGATGTTCATCCGCACCACCGGGTCGGAGAAGAACGCGTCCTCGGAGGCGACGACGAAGTCGCACGACCAGGCCAGCATGAGCCCACCGGCGATGCAGGCGCCCTGCACCATCGCGATCATCGGCTTCGGGATTTCCCGCCAGCGGCGGCACATCCCCAGGTACACCTCGGACTCGCGGGCGTAGCGGGAGTCGACGCCCTGGGCGTCGGTGTGGTCCCACCAGATCACCGCCTTGCGCTCGAACGACTCGTCGATGTCGCGGCCGGGCGTGCCGATGTCGTGGCCGCCGCTGAAGTGCTTCCCGGCCCCGGCGAGCACGATCACCTTCACCGCGTCGTCGTCGACCGCGCGGACGAACGCGGCGTCGAGGGCGTAGGTGACCTTCGAGTTCTGCGCGTTCGTGTACTTCGGACGGTTGACCGTGACGAGCGCGACCGGGCCACGTAGTTCGTAGGTGACGACCGGTTCGCCGTCCTCGACGTGCGGCTCGAACGTCGTCATGGCGCTCCTCCTCGGCTCGGACGCTTGCGGGCACGCTACCAAACAAGTGCTTGGTGAAGTAGGGTTCGACCGTGCCCACGACGAGGAGGAGCCGGTGGACGCCTTCCCGGAGGAGGCGGAGTTCCGCACGGAAGTCCGCACCTGGCTCGCCGACAATCTGGCCGGCGAGTTCGCCGCGCTGCGCGGCCTCGGCGGGTCCGGGCGTGAGCACGAGGCCTACGCCGAGCGGATCGCCTGGAACCGGCACCTCGCCGCGGCCGGCTGGACGTGTCTGGGCTGGCCGGCCGAGCACGGCGGGCGCGGGCTGAGCCTGGCGCAGCAGGTCGTCTTCCACGGGGAGTACGCCCGCGCGAACGCCCCGGCGCGCGTCAACCACCTCGGCGAGGAGCTCCTCGGCCCGACGCTGATCGCGCTCGGCACCCCCGCGCAGCAGCAGCGGTTCCTGCCGCCGATCCTCGACGTCACCGAGCTGTGGTGCCAGGGCTACTCCGAGCCGGACGCCGGGTCGGACCTGGCGAACGTCCGCACCCGGGCGCACCGGGACGGCGACGAGTGGGTGATCGAGGGCCAGAAGATCTGGACGTCGCTGGCCCACCACGCCGACTGGTGCTTCGCGGTGGTCCGCACCGAGCCGGGCTCCCGCCGGCACGCCGGGCTGTCGTACCTGCTCGTCCCGCTCGCCCAGCCCGGCGTCGAGATCCGGCCGATCCGGCAGCTGACCGGGACGTCGGAGTTCAACGAGGTGTTCTTCGCAGGCGCCCGCACGCGCGCGGACCTCGTCGTCGGGGAGCCCGGCGACGGGTGGCGCGTCGCGATGGCGACGCTCGGGTTCGAACGTGGCGTCTCGACGATCGGGCAGCAGGTCGGGTTCGCCCGCGAGCTGGCGGCGATCGTGGCCGAGGCGAGGGCCAACGGCTCGTTCGACGACCCGCTGATCGCCGACCGCATCGCCCGTGCCCGGCTGGGCCTGGAGGTACTGCGCACCCATGCGCTCCGGACCCTCGGCGGGGATCCCGGGCCGGGCGCCGACTCGGTGCAGAAGCTGCTCTGGGCCCGCTGTCACCGGGAGCTGGGGGAGCTGGCGATGGACGTCCGGGGTGCCGCCGGGCTCACGGTCGGCCGGGACTACGCCCTGGACGACGCGCAGACCCTCTACCTGTTCTCCCGCGCGGACACCCTCTACGGCGGGTCCGACGAGGTGCAGCGCAACATCCTCGCCGAGCGGGTGCTCGGCTTACCGAAGGAGCCCCGTCCGTGATTCCTGACTACGTGGCGGGCCACTCGCTGCTGGCCGGCCGGACGGTCGTGGTGACCGCCGCGGCCGGCGCCGGGATCGGTGCCGCGGTCGTGCGCCGGTGCCTGGAGGAGGACGCCCGCGCCGTCGTGCTCGGCGACGTCCACAAGCGCCGCCTCGACGAGGCGGTCGAGACGCTCCGCGGCGAGTTCGGCCCGGCGCGGGTCACCGGCGTGCTCTGCGACGTGACGAGCGAGGACGACGTCGAGGCGCTGCTCACGGCCGCGGAGCCGTTCGGCGGCGTCGACGTGCTGGTCAACAACGCCGGGCTCGGCGGCACCGCGTCGATCCTGGACATGACCGACGACCAGTGGTCCCGCGTCCTGGACATCACGCTCACCGGGACGATGCGCTGCACCCGGGCGGCCGCGCGGCGTCTGGTGAACAGCGGACGCGCAGGCGTGATCGTCAACAACGCCTCGGTCGTCGGCTGGCGCGCGCAGGAGGGGCAGGCGCACTACGCGGCCGCGAAGGCCGGCGTGATGGCCCTGACCCGCTGCGCCGCACTCGACCTCGCACCGCACGGCATCCGCGTGAACGCGGTCTCGCCTAGCCTGGCGATGCACCCGTTCCTGGCGAAGGTGACCAGCGACGAGGTGCTCGCCGAGCTCACCGCCCGCGAGGCGTTCGGGCGGGCCGCCGAGCCGTGGGAGGTCGCCAACGTCGTCGTGTTCCTGGCCAGCGACTACTCGTCGTACCTGACCGGCGAGGTCGTCTCGGTCAGCAGCCAGCACCCCTGAGGAGTTCCAGTGCCAGAGGCTTACATCGTCGAAGCCGTTCGCACCCCGGTCGGGAAGCGGGGCGGCTCTCTCGCCGGGATGCACTCCGCCGACCTGGGCGGCCACGTGCTCGCCGCGCTGATGCGCCGCAGCGGCGTGGACCCGGCCGCCGTCGACGACGTCATCCTGGGGTGCTGCGACACGATCGGCTCCCAGGCCGGCGACGTGGCCCGCACCGCCTGGCTCGTGGCCGGCCTGCCCGACCACGTGCCCGGCGTGACGATCGACCGGCAGTGCGGGTCGTCGCAGCAGGCCGTGCACTTCGCCGCCCAGGCGGTGATGTCCGGCACCGCCGACCTGGTCGTCGCCGGTGGCGTGCAGAACATGTCCGCGATCCCGATCTCCGCGGCGATGACCGTCGGTCAGCAGTTCGGGTTCACGACGCCGTTCGCCGAGTCGCCGGGCTGGCAGGCGCGCTACGGCGACCAGGAGGTCTCGCAGTTCCGGTCCGCGGAGATGATCGCGGAGAAGTGGGGGCTGACGCGCGAGCGGATGGAGGAGTTCGCGCTGGCGTCGCACCAGCGGGCGCTGGCGGCGATCGACGCCGGGCACTTCGCGCGGGAGATCGAGCCGGTCGGGGAGTTCACGACCGACGAGGGCCCGCGCCGCGGTACGTCGCCGGAGAAGATGGCGGGGCTGGCTCCGCTGCGGGAGGGCGGGCGGCTCACCGCGGCGCTGGCGTCCCAGCTCAGCGACGCGGCCAGCGCCATGCTGATCGCCTCGGAGGACGCCGTCACGACGCACGGGCTGACGCCGCGGGCGCGCGTGCACCACCTCGGCGTGCTGGCCGACGATCCGGTGTGGATGCTCACCGGGCCGATCCCCGCCACCCGCCGGGCGCTGGACCGGTCGGGCCTGACGATCGACGACATCGACCTGTTCGAGGTGAACGAGGCGTTCGCGTCCGTGGTGCTGGCGTGGGCGCAGGAGCTCGGCGCCGACCTCGCGAAGACGAACGTCAACGGCGGCGGCATCGCGCTGGGCCACCCGATCGGCGCGACCGGCACGCGGCTGATGACCACGCTGCTGCACGAGCTCGAGCGGACCGGTGGCCGCTACGGGCTGCAGGTGATGTGCGAGGGCGGCGGCCAGGCGAACGTGACGATCCTCGAGCGCCTCTGACCGAGGCGCCTCCGAGCGGGGTGTCCCCCGACCGGGGCGCCCCCGACCGGGCGCCCCCGCCGCGACCGCGCGACGCTAAGCCAGGACGGCGCCGGTCGCGGCGGTCAGCCGGGCGACCGCGTCGGCCACGATGCGGTCGACCAGCTCCGCGCAGCTCGGCAGATCGTCGATCGCGCCGACGACCTGGCCGGACGCGAGCACGCCCGCGGAGGTGTCGCCCTCGACCAGACCGGCGCGCAGCAGCATCGGGGTGTTCGCCGCCTGCATCGTCTGCGCCCAGGACCGGTCGCTGCCGCGCGTCATCGCCCAGCCGTCGGCGAGCAGGGAGCGCCACGACGCGCCGCTCATCCGCTGGTAGGCCAGCGTCCGCCGGATCGTCGGCACGACCCGGCGCACCGAGCCCTCCCGCTCCAGCGCCTCGACGAACGGCGTGCGCAGCAGCCGGTGCGGCATCCCGTCGGCCTTGGTGGTGACCACGGTGCCGTCCAGGCCGAACTCCAGGTACTTCCGCTTGATCGGCTCGGGCACCGCGCTGTCGCTGGTGAGCAGGAACCGGGTCCCCATGCCGACCCCGGCGGCCCCGTAGGAGAGCGCGGCCGCCAGGCCACGGCCGTCGTAGAAGCCACCGGCGGCGACCACCGGGATGTCGACCGCGTCGAGCACGGACGGCAGCAGCAGCGTCGTCGGCACCGGGCCGGTGTGCCCGCCGCCCTCGCCGCCCTGCACCAGCACCAGGTCCGCACCCCAGGACGCGACCTTGCGCGCGTGCTTGGCCGCGCCGACCGACGGCATGACCACGACGCCGTGCTCCTTGAGCGTCGCGATCAGCTCGGGTTTCGGCGCGAGCGCGAACGAGGCCACCTTCACGCCGTGCCGGACGAGCAGGTCGACGCGTTGCCCGGCGTCACCGGCGTCGGCGCGCAGGTTGACGCCGAACGGCCGGTCGGTGCGCTCCTGGACCTCCAGGATCGCCTTCTCCAGCTGGTCGAGGCTCATCGTCGCCGACGCCAGGATGCCGAGCGCCCCCGCCTTCGCGGTGGCCGAGACCAGCCGCGGCCCGGCCACCCAGCCCATTCCGGTCTGGACGATCGGGTGCTCGACACCGGTCAGCTCGGTGAGCGGTGTGCGCAGGCGGCTCATCGCGCCGCCTGCCCGTCGCGGACGAACGCGTCGCGGTGCTCGTCGGCGATGCCGGCGAGGTTCAGCTCGAACGTGAAGCCCTGCTCGAAGCGGTAGCTGCGATTGACGTCGACCGGCTCGATGCCGTTGAGCGCCTCCTTCGCCGCCCGGATCACCCGCGGGTCCTTCGCCGCGACCTCCCGCGCCACCGCCAGCGCCGCGTCGTCCAGCTGCTCGCGGGGGACGACGTCGAGCACGGAGCCGTGCCGCTGCAGCTCGGCCGCGGTGATCGTGCGGCCGGTGAAGTACATCGTGCGCATGAGCTGCTGCGGCACCAGGCGGGCCAGGTGCGTCGCCGCGCCGAGCGCGCCCCGGTCGACCTCGGGAACACCGAAGTACGCGTCCTCGCCCGCGACGATCGTGTCGCAGTTGCCGACCAGCCCCACGCCGCCGCCGAGGCAGAAGCCCTGCACGGCCGCGATCACCGGTACCTGGCACTCGTAGATCGCCTTGAACGCGGCGTAGCAGCCGCGGTTCGCGCCGATCAGCGCGTCGAAGCCGCTGGTGCGCTGCAGCTCCTTGATGTCGACCCCGGCGTTGAACCCGCGTCCCTCGGCGCGCAACACGACGACGTGGGCCTCGCCGGCGTCGCCGAGCGTGCGCACCGCCTCCGCGACGCCGAACCACCCGGCGACCGGCAGGGCGTTGACCGGCGGAAAGTCCATCGTGACAACACCGATCGTGCCGTCCACGAGCTGAGTCGAGAGAGCCATGGGCGCGATTCCTAACCTAGCGATTGCTTGGTAGCGTAGCAGTCGGCCACGGGGGCGGGACCTCGTTCGATTCCGAGCACGAAGGAGTGCGGATGACCGGCATCCTCGAAGGGCGCGTCGCGATCGTCACCGGCGCGGGCCGGGGCCTGGGGCGCGAACACGCGCTGGAGCTGGCCCGGCAGGGGGCGAAGGTCGTGGTCAACGACCTCGGCACCGCCGGTGACGGCGTGGGCGCCTCCGGCCGGCCCGCCGAGGAGGTCGCGGCGGCGATCCGGGCCGCCGGGGGTGAGGCGGTCACGAACGGCGCCGACGTCGCCGACTTCGCCGCGGCCGAGGCGCTGGTGGCGCAGGCGATCGACACGTTCGGCGGCCTGGACGTCCTGGTCAACAACGCGGGGTTCGTGCGTGACCGGATGCTCGTCAACACCTCCGAGGAGGAGTGGGACGCGGTGATCCGCGTCCACCTCAAGGGACACTTCGCGCCGCTGCGGCACGCCGCCGCGTACTGGCGACGCGAAGCGAAGGCCGGGCGGGCGCGGGCCGCACGGGTGATCAACACGTCGTCGGGCGCCGGATTGCAGGGCAGCGTCGGCCAAGGCACGTACTCGGCGGCGAAGGCGGGCATCGCCGGGCTCACGCTGGTCGCCGCTGAGGAGCTGGCCGCCTACGGGGTGACCGTGAACGCGATCGCGCCGTCGGCGCGCACCCGGATGACCGACGGGCCGTTCGCGGCGAAGATGGCGCGCCCGGCCGGTGGCTTCGACGCGATGGACCCGGCGAACGTGTCGCCGGTGGTGGCGTGGCTGGCCAGCGTCGAGGCGGGAGACGTCACCGGGCGGGTCGTCGAGATCGAGGGCGGGCGGATCTGCGTCGAGGAGGGCTGGCGCCACGGTCCGGCCAACGACCTCGGCGCGCGCTGGGACGCCGCCGCGGTCGGCCCGGCGCTGCGCGCGCTGCTGGCCACGGCGGCGCAGCCGGAGCCGGTCTACGGCGCCCGCCCGTCCCCGACGGGCCCCGCCGGTGCCCCGGCCGACCAAGCGGTCGGCGGAGCGCGGGCGTGACCGAGGCGGCCCCGGCGCTGGCGGGCGACTGGGCCGGACGCCACCTCGGCACGCGCACCGTGTCCTGGACCGAGCGGGACGCGATCCTCTACGCGCTGGCCGTCGGTGCCCGCGCCGACCAGCTCGACCTCGTCTACGAGAAGAACCTGCGGGTGCTGCCGTCGTTCGTGCTGACGCTCGCGCAGTGGGCACCCGACGTCCTCGGCTCGGCGGGCGCGTTCGACGTCGGTACGACCCTGCACGGCGCCCAGCGGCTCACCGTCCTCGAGCCGCTGCCGGCCGCCGGCGAGCTGACGTTCTCCGCCTCCGTCGGCGCGGTGTGGGACAAGGGCAGCGCGGCGGTCTTCGACGTCACGGTCGAGAGCCGGTGCTCCGTCGCGACCTGGACGCTGTTCGCGCCGGGCCGCGGCGGCTTCGGCGGCGAGCGCGGCCCCGGCCGCCCGGAGCCGCCGCCGGCCGCGCCGGAGAGCACCACCGCGGTTCCCACCGCCGCCACGGCGGCCGTCCTCTACCGGCTGCTCGGCGACCGGCACGCGATCCACGTCGACCCCGCCGCGGCGGCCGCGATCGGCAGGCCGCGCCCGATCCTGCACGGCCTGGCGACGCTGGCGACCGTGTCGCTCGCGCTCGCCGAGCAGGCCGGCGCGCACCCGGCCGACCTCCGCGAGCTCTCCGGCCGCTTCGCCGCACCGGTGTTCCCCGGCGAGACGGTCACGGTCCGGCGGTACGCGGGCGGGGCGTTCGACGTGCTCTCCGCGGCCGGCACGGCGATCGAGTGCGGGCTGGCCCGCTTCACCTGAGCCGGCCGTGCCGCCGCGCGCGGCGGCACGCCGCCGGGGCCGCCGGGTGGCCGGCGGTGCGCGGCGGGGAGTCAGCGCTGGTCGGTGCCGGTCCCCGGCCCTTCGTCGGCTGTGGTGGCCGTGGCCGGCTTGCCGGCCGTGTCGGGCGTGGTGGCTTGGGCGGCCGTGGTGGCAGGGGAGGCGGTGGCGGCGGGGTCGGCCGTGGCGACCGGGGCGGCCGCGGCGACCGGGGCGGCCTGGTCGGCTGTTCCGGCCTTCTCGGCCCGGTGCGCCTTGCGGCGGTGCACGGTCAGCGTCATGACGACGACGACCAGCGCGCCGACGGCGAGGCCGAGGATCGCGCTGGCCACGGTGTTGACCAGCCAGCCGACGAGTCCCCCGAGCGGGCCCGTCGCGTCGTGCGCGGCCTCCTCGACGTGGTGGACCGCCTCGTACGGCGCGTGCAGCCCGAGTTCGTCCGTGCCGACCAGCAGGATGTGCCCGCCCACCCACAGCATCGCGGCGGTGCCGATCACCGTCAGCGCGGTCAGCACCAGCGGCATCGCCTTCACCAGGCCGCGCCCGAAGGAGGCGACGAAACCGGAGAGCGCGGAGAGCCGGAGCCCGGCGTCGTCCATCTTCACGATCAGCCCGACGGCGCCGTAGACGACGACGGTCATCACGAGCGCCACGATGGCCAGGATCGCCAGCCGCGACCAGAACGGCTCGTCGATCACCTCGTTCAGGGTGATGACCATGATCTCCGCCGAGAGGATCAGGTCCGTCCGCACCGCGCCGGAGACCAGCGTCTTCTCGTCCTGGGCGCCGTCCTCCCCGTGCCCGTGCGCGTCGTGCCGGGCGATCTTGGCCCACACCTTCTCCGCGCCCTCGTAGCAGAGGTAGGCGCCGCCGAGCATGAGGATCGGCGTGAGCAGCCCGGGCAGGAACTGGCTGAGCAGCAGCACCGCCGGGAGGATGATGAGGAACTTGTTGCGCAGCGACCCCAGTGCGATGCGCTTGATGATCGGCAGCTCGCGCTCGGCGGCGAGGCTGCGCACGTACTGCGGCGTCACGGCGGCGTCGTCGATGACGACGCCGGCGGCCTTGGCACCCGCCTTCGCTGCCGCCGCCCCGATGTCGTCGACCGAGGCAGCGGCGGCGCGAGCCAGCACCGCCACGTCGTCCAGAAGGGCAACAAGTCCACCGGCCACAGATGTGTCCTTCCCAGGGGCGAGCGACGTCCGTGCAGGTCATTCTCGCAAGCCCGGCCAACCACCGGACGCGGACCGCTCGGCTGAGCGGTCGGACGGTCAGCGGCGGCGATCGGTCGTACTGTCACCGGCATGACGCAGACGCAGACGCACACCCTGGCCCTGCCCGGAGCGGAGCTGGTCTACGACGTCCGTGGCCCGCTACCGCCGGTCGACGGTCGGCCCGTGCTGCTCCTGATCGGGCAGCCCATGACGGCGGCGGGCTTCGAGTCGCTCGCCGGGCACTTCCCCGACCGGACGGTGGTCACCTACGACCCGCGCGGCCTGGGCCGCAGTGTCCGCACCGACGGCCGGAACGAGAACACGCCGCAGCAGCAGGCGGCCGATCTGCACGCGCTGATCGAGCACCTGGGCGCCGGCCCGGTCGAGGTGTTCGGCAGCAGCGGCGGCGCCGTCACCGGCCTCGAGCTCGTCGCGGCGTACCCGGGTGACGTGCGGACGCTGGTGGCGCACGAGCCGCCGATCAACGCGGTCCTGCCCGACGCCGAAGGTGCCGTCCGCGCCCGGGCCGCGTTCGCCGAGGCGTACCGCACGAAGGGGGCGGGCGCCGGAATGGCGGCGTTCATCGCGATGACGTCGTGGCAGGGCGAGTTCGACGACGCGTACTTCGCTCAGCCGGCGCCCGATCCCGCGATGTTCGGCATGTCGGCGCAGGACGACGGCACCCGCGACGACCCGCTGCTCTCGACGAGCTCGTGGGCGATCTCGGACTACCGCCCCGACCCCGACGCGCTGGCGCAGGCGCCGGCCCGGATCGTGGTCGCGGTCGGGGAGGAGACGGGAAACACCTACACCGGGCGGACGGCGGCCGGGACCGCCGCGCTGCTCGGGCAGGAGCCGACGGTGTTCCCGAGCCATCACGGCGGGTTCCTCGGGGGCGAGCACGGGTACGCGGGCAAGCCCGCCGAGTTCGCCGCGCGGCTGCGCGAGGTGCTGGACGCGTCCTGACCGGCGTCGCGCGGTCAGGACGTCAGGCCGTCCACCGCGCCGACCGGTCGAAGAGGGGGTCCGGCTCGGCCGCGGCGGACTCCAGCACCTCCTCCACGACCGCGCGACGCCCGAGCATGCCGATCCGGAACTGCTCGGCGAACGCCTGTGACGACAGCGAGGCACGCACCAGCCGCACGTTGCGCTCGGAGTCGGCCGGGTCCATCTGCTGCGGCTGGAACCCCACGTCGCCACCGAGCGCGCTGACCGCCCCCAGCAGCCGGGCGCCGGCGGCGGCGTTCCCGGCCATGCCCAGCGCGCCGGCCAGCGCGTGCAGCGCCACCAGCTCCGACGTCACGTCCGGCTCGGCCTCGAGGAACCGGGACAGGGCGACCGCGCCGCGCACGGCGCGGTCGGCCTCGCCGCGGTCGAGCCGCGTCTTGACCAGGATCCAACCGGCCGAGCCGACGGCGAAGCCGTGCTCGGCCCGGCGGGCGACGGCGACCGACTGCTCGAGCAGCGCGGCGGCCCGCTCCGGAGCGCCGGAGAGCCGGGCGATCTGGCCGAGCGCCATCAGCGCCTCGGCCTCGCCGGGCCCGTCGTTCCACGCTCGCGCCTCGTCGAGGGCCTGCTCGGCGACCGCGGTCGCGGCGGCCGGGTCGGTCGCCGAGAGGTAGGCCTGGAACGCCCTGGCGCGGACGTACTTCGTCGTCATGGCGCCCGGGTCGCCCTCGGCGAGCGCCGCGCCGATCGTCGAGGCGGCGGCCCCGTGCAGGCCGGCGAGGTACTGCAGCGGGCCGAGCGCGATCAGGGCCGCCGGGCGGTACGGGTTCGGGCCGTCACCGGCCGCCTCCAGGGCCGCCGAGGCCCAGCCGATGCCCTCGGTGATCTGACCGAACCGGTACCAGTACCACCCGAGCGCCCCGGCCAGCCGCAGCGCCGCGTCGGTGTCCCCGTCGGCGAGCGCCGACTCGAAGCCGACCCGCACGTTGGCCTGCTCGGTGCGGACCCGGGCGAACCACTCGGCGGCCTCGCGGCCGAGCCACCGGCGGTCGGCGCTCTCGACGAGGTCGACGATCCACGCGCGGTGGCCGGCCCGCACCTGCGCCCGGGACGCGTCGGGCAGCATGCGGTGCCCGTACTGGCGGAGGCTCTCGAGCATGCCGAAGCGCCGGGGTCGGGCGGCCGGGTCGAACGTCACCAGCGACTTGGCGAGCAGCGCCTCGACGTCGGCCGTCGTGCCGACGGCTACCGCGCGGGCCGCGGCCAGGTCGAAGCCGCCGGAGAACACGCTGAGGATCGCGAACAGCCGCCGCTGGGCGTCGGTGAGCTCCTCGACGCTGAGCGAGACCGACGCCTCGAGGCTGCGCAGCCGCTCCGGGCCGGTACGCGGACCGCCGACCAGCAGCGCGAACCGATCGTGCAGCGACTCGGCGATCTCGTCCACGGAGAGCGTCCGGGAGCGGGCGGCGGCCAGCTCGATGGCGAGCGGCAGGTTGTCCAGCTCGGCGCAGAGCTTCGCGATCCGGTCGCGTTCGTCGCCGGTGGGCCGCCAGCGCGGCGCCACGGCCAGGGCACGGCTGACGAACAGCTCGATCGCGGGCTCCTGACCGGCGAGCGGCCCCAGCTCGACGAGGCGTTCGCCCGGGACGATCAGGGCTTCCCGGCTCGTCGCGAGGACACGGACGCCGGGGCAGTGGCGCAGCAGCTCACCGGTGAGCGCCGCGGTGGCGTCGAGCAGGTGCTCGCAGTTGTCCAGCACGATCAGCGCGGTGGCCTCGCGGAGCAGAGCGACGAGGTCCTCGGTGCGCTGGACCCCGGCGGCGCCGAGCGCTCCGGCCACCGTGACCGCGAGCAGCGCCGGGGACGTGAGCTCGGAGAGCTCGACGAACCAGGGCCCGGCCGACCAGGCGCCGGTGGTCGCCTCCTCGCCGGCCGCCGCGAGCGCGAGCCGGGTCTTGCCCACGCCCCCCGGCCCGACGAGCGTGACCAGGCGGTGGGCGGCGAGGGCGTCGCGGAGGTCGGCCAATTCGGCGGCGCGGCCGAGCAGCGGTGTCAGCGGAGCAGGCAGCGTGGGCGACGCCCGGTGCTCGCCGCGGTGATCGGCGGTCGCCGGGCGTACCGGGGTCTCCGCCTCCGCTCCGGTCCGCGGCGGTACCGGGTGCACGGGGCTCGCGGGGTTCGCGGGGTTCCCGGGGTTCGTCGGTCTCGCCCCGGTCGCGCCGGGGTCGGGCACCCCGGCGAGCACGTCCCGCTCCAGCTGCTGGAGCCCCGGCCCCGGGTCGATGCCGAGCTCCTCCCGCAGCACCGACCGCACGGTTCGCAGCGCGGCCAGCGCGTCCGCCTGGCGTCCGTCCCGGTACAGCGCCCGGACCCGCAGCTCCCACCCCCGCTCGCGCAGCGGCTGCTCGCGGGTCAGCTCGTCGAGATCGGCGTGCAGCGACGCGTCGGCGCCGAGCGCCAGCGCGGCCTCCGCACGGTCCTCGCGTGCGGAGATCCACAGCTCGCGCAGCCGGGCGACGTCGGCGGCGAGGAAGCTGCGCTCGGCGAGGTCGCCGTAGGGCGGTTCGCCCCACTCCGCGAGCGCGGCGTCCAGCGCCGCGAGCGCCTCGGCCAGCCGCCCCTCGCGCAGCGCCCGGGCGCCGGTGCGCGCATTCGCGGCGAAGCGCCGGGCGTCCACGGCGTCGTCGGCCACCACGAGCGCGTACCCGCCGGGGGCGCTGATCAGCACCGTCGCCTCGGCGCGGGCGGCCCGGTCCGGCTCGAACAGTGCGCGGAGCTTCGCGATGTAGGAGTGGAGCGCCGGCCGCACGGCGCGCGGCGGGCTCTCCTCCCAGATCGCCTCGACGAGCTGGTCGACGCTGACCACCTGCCCGTTCGCGAGGACGAGCGCCGCGACCAGCGCCCGCACCTGGGCACCGCCCAGCCGCAGCGGCTCGTCGCCGCGGTAGGCCCGCACGCCGCCGAGCACGTCGACGCGGACCGTCGGCGAACCGGACACCGAGTCGACCATGCCTCACCGTTCCCACTACCGGACATCAGTTCAGGCAGAGTACGTCGAAAACCCGGCCCGAGGCATCGTCACCGCGGACCGCGACCGCGCCGGCGGCCGGCGGGCGCCCTGGTGACGCCGCCGGCGGCCGGTGTCACCAGGTCGCGGCCAGAGCGAGCGGGCCGCGCACGTTGATCGACCGGCGAATCTGCACGTCCTGGCCGGGCTGCAGCCGCAGGCCGGGCAGGCGTTCGAGCAACGCCTGGAGCGCCACCCGCATCTGCAGGCGGGCCATCGGGGCGCCGACGCACGTGTGCACCCCCGCTCCGAACGCGAAGTGGCGGCTCGGCGTCCGGGTGACGTCGAACCGCTCGGCGTCCGGGTAGCGGTCCTCGTCGTGGTTGGCGGAGACGAACGCGAGCAGGACGTCGGCGCCCTCCGGGATCTCCACGCCCGCCACGGTGGCCGGGCCGGTGGCGCGGCGGAACATGGTCGGGATCGGCGCCTCGAACCGCAGTGCCTCCTCGACCGCGTTCGGCACCAGCTCCGGCTGCTTGCAGAGCAGCTCCCACTGGTCGGGGTGGCGCAGGAGCAGCAGGAGAGCGCTGCCGATGCCGTCGGCGGTGGTGATGTGGCTGGCGCCGAACGTGCTGCCGAACGTGGTGACCAGCTCGGCCTCCTGGTCGAACGTCAGCGGCTCGGCACCCGGCGCGAGCCCGGCGACGACGTCGCTGATGAGGTCGTCGGCCGGTGCCTCGCGGCGACGGCGGGCGTAGTCGGCGAGGAGCTGCTGGAAGGCGACGACGGTGACCGCGGCCTCCTTCTCCTCGTCCTCGGTGACCCCGGGGCTGCCCAGCGCGAACAGGGCCCGGCTGCCCGCGTCGGCGAGCGCGACGTCCTCCGGCGCGATACCGAACAGGGCCGCCGCGGTGCGGGCCGGTAACGGCGAGCCGTACCCGGCGATCAGGTCGGCGCCGCCGTCGTCGGCGACGGCGTCGAGCAGCCCGTCGGCCCGCTGCCGGATGGCTGCCTCGCTGCCCTTGACCCGGCCCGGCGTCGTCAGGTGCCGCGCGTACGGGGTGCGCAGGCGCCGGTGGGCGTCGCCGTCGGAGGTGACGTGGTCGGGCAGCTGGGGGTACCCGCCGGCCAGCGCGGGGAACGTCGTCGGGTACAGCTCCCGGAACGGGCGGAGGCTGTTGACCGACGAGAACGCCGCCGGGTCCTTCATGATCGCGTCGACGTCGGCGAAGCGCGTCACGACCCAGGCGTCGAGGCGTGGGGAGTAGAAGACCGGCTCCTCGCGTCGGGCCCTGGCGTAGAACGGGTACGGATCGTCGTGGTGCGTACCCAGAGGATCGAAGCTCGCCGCGAGCTCACTGACCATTACTCGGCTCCTTGATGGGGTCGGGACTGTAATACGGTGCACGCCTCCGCGAGCATGGACCCCATTCTCCACTGTGGGCAATTTCGCCTCGGTCCCGCGACCCGTCACCGGCGCGAGCTACCGTCGGAGCGTGGATGTCTTCAGTGACGTCATCGGCTCGCTCCGCACCGGCCAGGCGAAGTTCGCCCGCACCCGTCACCTCGGCCGCTGGGGAAACCGCTTCGGTCCGCATCGGGGCGCGGGGTTCCACGTCGTGCTGGCCGGTAGCTGCTGGCTCGTCCCGGAGACCGGCGATCCGATCCGGCTCGCAGCCGGTGACGTCGTGCTGCTCCCGCACGGTGCCGTCCACGGCCTGACCGACGACCCCCGGCGGTCCCTCGACCGGCTGCCGCCGGAGTCGGACGGCCCGGACGGCGGTGACGGCGATCTGCGCACCGGGTCGGCCACTCTGCTGTGCGGGGCCTACCGCCTCGACCACGGCCAGGCGCACCCGTTCCTGCGCGCGCTGCCGCAGGTCATCCACCTACCCGCGACGGCGGATCGGCCCGCGGCACTGCGGTCGGCGGTGGAGCTTCTCACCGCGGACCTCGCCGAGCCGCAGCCGGGTGCGGACGCCGCGCTCCCGGCCCTGCTGGACCTCCTGCTCGTCTACGCGCTGCGGGCCTGGTCGGAGCAGGAGTCCCGCAGGCAGCCCGGCGCCGGCTGGCACGCCGCGCTGGGCGACCCCGGCGTCGCCGCCGCGCTGCGGGCCGTGCACCGGGAGCCGCAGGCCCCCTGGACGGTCGAGCGGCTGGCCGCGCTGTCCGGCCTGTCCCGGACGACGTTCGCCCGCCGGTTCACCGCCACGATGGGCCTCCCGCCGCTGGCGTACCTCACCTGGTGGCGGCTCTCCCGGGCGGCACAGCTGCTGGCCTCGGGTGACGCCGCCCTCGCGACGATCGCGCGCCGGGTCGGCTACACGTCGGAGTTCGCGTTCGCGAACGCGTTCAAGCGTGAGTTCGGGATCTCGCCGGGGCGCTACCGCCGGCAGCAGCGGGAGCAGCCGGTCCGCCACGAGTTCGACCTGTCGCCGGGCGACGCGTTCGGGCAGGCGGACGATCACGCCGCGGGTGGCTCGTCCGGGCGGTAGCCGGGCGCGGCCCGCCTCCCGGGCCGTAGCCGGGCGCCGCGCGGCGGTCGGCGCACTGAGCCGCCGATCGGGCCCGGCGGGCGCGGCGGCGGTCAGGGGGCGCCGAGCGCCCCGGTCGTCATCGGGCCACCCACCAGCTGGTTCTCCGGCGCCGACAGGTCCGGCTCGCCGACGTCGGCCGCCCAGGCCTCCGCGTCGTCCTCCGGGTGGTAGCCGATCGCCCGCCCGCCCGCGGCCGACCACCAGCGCCGGGTGTTCGCCGAGACACCCCACACCAGGCGCCACCCGGTGGCGCCGAGCGCGGCGTCGACCAGCCGGGCGGCGTCGCCGGGGGAGAGCCAGGTGGACAGCTCGCGCGGGCTGGTGGGCCGGTCGGTGCAGGAGCCGATGCGCAGGCAGACGACGTGCAGCCCGAACCGGTCGTGGTAGAGCCGGCCCAGCTGCTCCATCGCCGCCTTGCTCCACCCGTAGTAGGAGTCCGGGCGGGCCGGCACGTCGTCGGGCAGCCCGTCCGGCCCGGCCGCCGACCGGGGGTGGAGCCCCGCGGCGTGGTTGCTCGAGGCCAGCACGACCCGGGGCACGCCGGTGCGGTGCGCGGCCTGCAGCACCCGCTCGGTACCGCGGACGTTGACCGCGAGCACGTCCTCGAACGGCCCCTCGCCGGAGATGCCGCCCAGGTGAACGACCGCGTCGGCGCCCCGGCACGCGTTCTCGACCGCGTCGGCGTCGGTGACGTCGAGCTCCTCCACGCCCTCGGCGGCGCGCACGTCGGTCAAGCGCAGCTCGTGGTGGCCGAGCCGCTGCCGCAGCATCTGCCCGATCGCTCCGGCCGCACCGGTCATCAGGATCACCGCCATGGCGGACTGGTGCCCCATGACACAGGGTAGTAACCAATCAACTCAGCGATTACGATCTACCCCGGTACCGACCCGACTCCACACGAATGGCTTGGCTGATGTTCGAGGAGCCGACGGCGCAGGGGCATCCACTACTGACGGCGACCGGCCGGGACTCGCCCGCGGCCGGGGAGACCGCGGTCCTCGCCGAGGTCACCAAGCAGCTGCTCGGCGCGCTCGCGATCGACGACGCCGTGCGCCGCAGCCTCACTGCCTGCGTCCCCCTCCTCGCGTGCTGGGCCCAGCTGCTCGTTCCCGGACGGCACGGCTACACGTGCACGTCGGTCGGGCCCGAGGACGGCCGGACAGCGACCGTCCAAGTCGCTCGCCCGGCTACGGTGGGGCCGCTCTCCGGCCACGCGCGGGTGCTCACCACCGGGCTGGCGGAGGTGGTGCCCATCGAGTCGATCGCGTTCTGGGTCGCCGACGAGCGCACGCCCCGTGAGCTGCGCGCGCGCGGAGCGGCCGAGCTGCTCGTCCTCCCGCTCATCGCGCGCGGGGTGCCGTTCGGCACGCTGGCGCTGGCCGATCCCGGCACCGGTCACTCCGACCCGGAGCCGACGCTCGTCACCGAGCTGGCCGGCCGGGTGGCGGTCGCGCTCGACGCGGCCCGGGTGCACGCCGAGCGGGCCAGGATCGCCGACGCCGTCGCGGCGCGCCGGGCGGCGAACCGGCCGGCGAGCACGCCGGGCATCGTGCTCGCGTCGCGGCTACGGCGCGGCACCCGGCCGGCCGAGGACGGCGGTGACTTCCTCGACGTCGCGGGCACGGCCGGTGACTGGCTGGTGTTCCTCGGCGACGTCGTCCCCTGCCGCGTTCCGGCGCCGCTGCTGAGCGTCCAGGCCCAGGACATCGTCCGCGGTGCGTCCCGGTTCGAACGACGCCCCGCCGAGCTGCTGCGCGCGCTCAACCTCGAGCTGACCGAGCGGTCGCGGCCCGGGGACGACGTGCGCCTGCTCTCGGCGGTCTGCCTCCGCGTGCTGCAGACCTCCGCCGACGCTCTGGACGTGGCGCTCTCGGTGGCCGGGCACCCGCGCCCGCTGGTGGTACGCCGCGCGGGCGACGTCGAGGTGGTAGCGGTCCACGGGCGACTGTGCGGCGCCTCCACCACCACCGTCTACACCGAGGTGCAGGTGAGCCTCGGCCCTGGCGACATGCTGCTGCTCGTCAGCGACGGAGTGCCGGACGCCGAGGGCGTCCCCGGGCGCTTCGGCGTCGACCGGCTGGCCCGGCTCGCCTACGCCTACCGGGAGGCGCCTCCCGCCGCGCTGGCCGACGCCGTCGACCTCGCCGTCACCGAGTTCACCGCCCGGCGCCCCGGTGAGCCGGTCGACGACTCCACGGTCGTCGTCATCGGCACGGAACCGCCGTGACGAACGCGCTCACCGACGACGCCAGAGCGGCCTACGGCGCCGCGGTCGGCCGTAGTGACCGGCAGGCGGCGGTGGCCGTGGTCCGTAATCTGCTCGCCAACGGCGCCGACCCGGTGGACGTCCTCGTGGATCTGGTCTGCGCCACCCAGGTCCTGGTCGGCGCCCGGTGGCAGCGCGCGGTCTGCACCGTGGCCGAGGAGCACGCCGCCACCACGATCGCCGAGGCGGCGGTCGCCGCGGTGGGCGCCTTGATCCCGGAGCCCGCCCGGCCGCTCGGCCGGGCGCTCGTGGCCTGCCCGGAGCGGGAGTGGCACGCGCTGCCCGTTCGCGTCGTGGCCGAGGCGCTGCGCCACCACGGCTGGTCGGTGATCGTGCTCGGCGCCTCGACGCCCGCCCAGCACCTCGCCGACTACCTGCGCAGCCGCCGCATCGACCTGGTCGCGCTCAGCTGTTCGGTGCCGGCGGCGCTGCCGCCGGCGCGGCGGGTCGTCGAGGCGGCCACCGAAGCGCGGGTGCCCGTGGTCGCCGGCGGCCGGGCTCTCGGCTCCGGCCCGGTGCGCGCCGCCGCGCTCGGCGCGGCCGCCTGGGCCGCCTCGCCGCACGCGCTCGCCGACGTCCTCGGCGCCCTGCCCGCCGCACCCGACGCCCTGCCCGGAGTGGCCCGTGACCGCCAGGTCGATCTCGCCGAGCTGCTCCTCCGGACCCCGGAATTCAGCGCCGCGACGGCGGGGGCCTGGCACCGGGCTCTCGGCGCGGACGGACACGGCGAGGCGGACGCCCGGTGGGAGGTCGACTACCTCGCCGAACACGTCGTGCACTCGCTCGCGGCCGCGCTGATCACCGAGGATCCGTCGGTGATCAGCGAGTGCCAGACGTGGCTCACGCTGCTGCTGACCGCCCGCGGCCACCCGGCCGCGGCCGCGCGCATGCTCCTCGACGCGCTGCGGCAGACGGTCGAGACGCACCTCGTGGTCGCGCCCCGCCTGCTGGAGACCGCCGCGCTCCCCGGGTAGCCGCCGCCGGGTCCGATCAGGCCAGCGCGTCCGCGACCCGGTCGAGGGCCGCGCTCAGCTCGTCGATCGGCAGGTGGCCGAAGCCGATCCGGAACACCCGGTCGTGCTCGCCGAACCAGGAGCCCGGCGCGACCCGGGTGTCGCGCACGGCCAGGCGTTCGTAGAACGCCGGCACCGCCTCGTCGGGGAAGCGGTCGGTGGGCAGGCGGAGGCAGCAGAGCGCTCCACCGTCCGGCACCACGATCTCGATCGGCTGGTTGCGCGCCCACCGCACCAGCTCGTCGAGCCCGCGCCGCAGGTGCACGGCGCGCGTCGCCAGGATCGGATCCTGCCCCCGGAGCACCGCGGCCGCGAGGTGCTCGTCGACGGTCGAGCACGCGATCGTCGTGAGGAACTTCGCCTCGCGCAGCCGTGCGTAGAGCGCCGCGTCGGTGGTGGTCAGCCAGCCCAGCCGCAGACCGGCCGCGCCGTGCGCCTTCGACAGCGACGAGCACGTGACGACGCGCGGCGACAGCCCGGCCACTGACGGGGGCACCGGGGAGCCGTAGGTGGAGGCGCGGTAGGTCTCGTCCACCAGCACCACCGCATCCGGCGCCCGCTCGGCCACCACGGCGAGCAGGCCGCGCAGCTCGTCGTCGGTCAGGCGTACACCGGACGGGTTCTGCGGGGAGGCCAGCGACACCAGGGCGGTGCGCGGGGTAAGGGCGTCGGCGAACCGCGCCGGCGGCAAGCGGTAGCCGTCGTCGAACGTCAGCGGCACGACGTCGATCCGCGCGCCGAGGCCCTCGGGAACCGCCCGGGCCGGCGGGAAGCACGGGGTCGCGAGCAGCACGTGGTCGCCGGGCTCGCACACCACCTGGGCCAGCAGGAACATCGCCGCGATCCCGCCGACCGTCACCAGCACCTGCTCGGCGTCGACGCCGCTGTCCGCCGCGATCAGCGCGCGGAGGTCGGCGTCGCCCCGGGTGGTGCCGTAGCCGAGCGAGAGACCGGCCAGCGTGTCCAGGTCGGCCAGCTCGGTCAGGCGCAGCGGCGGGCAGGTGCTCTCGGCCAGGTCGTACCGCACGGACTGGTCGATCAGCGTGGTCATCGGGCTCGGGGTGAAGGTGGTCATGCCGTCGATCTTCGGAGGGGCGGCGGGCGAGCAGCAGAGCCAATGGCGCTAAATTGGTTCGCCGATGGAGCCAATCAGTCTCGTGGAGCGCCTCGGCCGGTGGTCGTCCGGGCGCAGGCCCCTCTACCTCCTGCTCGCCGCGCGCATCCGGACGCTGATCGACGACGGCGAACTGCCGCCCGGCGTCCGGCTGCCGCCCGACCGCGCGCTCGCCGCCGCGCTGGCGGTCGGGCGGACGACGGTCGTCGCGGCCTACGACCAGCTGACGGTCGAGGGGCGCATCGTGCGCAGGCAGGGCAGTGGTACCCGCGTCGCCGGGGTCTCCGACGGCGGCGGGTCGGTCCGGCCCACCACCGACGCGCCGGCCATGCTGCACCTGCTCGAACCGCGCGACGGCGTGATCCTGCTGGCCTGCGCGGCGCCGGATCGGCCGCCGCCGGAGCTGGTCGACGCCTACGCGCGCACGCTGCCGACGCTGGCCGGCACCGTCGGCGACATCGGCTACCACCCGATGGGCCACCCCCGGCTGCGCCGGGCGATCGCCGACCGGTACGAGCGCCGCGGCGTCGCGACCACGCCGGAGCAGATCCTGGTGACCACCGGCGGGCAGCAGGCCCTCTCGCTGATCGCCCGTGCGCTGCTGCGCCCCGGCGACCGGGTACTCGTCGAGGCCCCGACCTACCCGGGCGCGCTGGAGGCGTTCCGGGAGGAAGCGGCGGCGCTCCACGGCCTGCGGGTCGGTCTGCCCGGGCTCCGGGCCGCGGCGTCCGCACTGTGCCCGGCGCTCGTCTACGCGATTCCGACGTTCCACAACCCGACCGGGGCGGTGCTGCCCGACCCGGCGCGGCGGCGCCTCGTCCGGGAGGCCGCCGCGGCCGACGTATTGCTCGTCGAGGACGAGGTGCTGGCCGAGCTCGGGTTCCCGGGTGAGGAGACGCCACCGCCGCTGGCCGCCCACGGAGATCGGGTCCTCACGATCGGGTCGTTGAGCAAGACGGTGTGGGGCGGTCTGCGCGTCGGCTGGGTCCGGGCGCCGGCCTCCGTGGTCGCCCGGCTGGCCCGCCTGCGGGCGGTGGCCGACCTCGGCGGCAACGTTCCCGCCCAGCTCGCCGCGGCCGAGTTGCTCCCCGGGCTCGACGCGCTGCGCGAGGCCGGAGCACACCGACGCCGGGCCGGGTACGAGCGGCTCCGGGCCGCGCTGGCACGGGCGCTGCCGGACTGGCACGTGCCTGCTGTCCGGGGTGGTCAGACACTCTGGGTACGCCTGCCTCGCGGGGACGGCGGGTCGTTCGCCCAGACCGCGCTGCGGCACGGCGTCGCGGTGCTGCCCGGCTCCGGTCTCGACGCCGCCGGCGGCAGCGCCGAGTACCTGCGCGTGCACTTCCTGGCATCACCGGACGAGACGAGCGAGGCGGTCCGGCGGCTGGCGGCAGCGTGGCGGGCCTACGAGCCGTCCTCCGGCAGCACCGCCGGGCCTCCGCCGCTGGCGGTCTGAGCCCGGCCGGCCGGCTCGGGCGCCGACCCCGCCCCGGACCGCCCGGCCCACCCGGTGACGATCAGCGCCAGCGCCGCCGTGTACGTCGCCATGATCAGCACCGCCTGGCCGGGCAGGTCCACGTCGGCCGCGCCGAGTCCGATCAGGAAGTCCGAGACGAGGAAGAACGCGCCACCGGCCGCGACCCGCCGGGACACCCCCACGGCGGCACCGGCCATCGCGCTCAGCGCCAGGCTGTAGACGAGCACCGGAACGCGCAGGTCACCGAGGCGCTCCCAGAGCAGGCCGTTGGCCACCGCCCAGAGCAGCGCGTAGGCGAGGAACGCCCCGGCCGGGGGCCGCGCCCGGCGCGCGAAGGCGACGATCAGGCACGTCTGGGTGCCGAGGAAGCAGAGCATGCCGACGAGGAACGGCACCTCGCCGGGCAGCAGCAGCGCCACGTCTCCCGCGGTGGCGAACCCGAGCGCGCCGACGACCAGGTCCGGGCGGGCGCGGCGGACCAGGTACACCGCCAGCAGCGGGGCGAGGAGCGGCTTGGCCAGCCACTGGACGGCGGTCCACTCCGCGGCGACGGCGACCAGCTCGACGACCGTGGCGGCGGCGAAGAGCTTCAGCGGGAGCCTGTGCATCGGCGGACCCTATCGGGGCGGCCGGTCGCCCGGCCACCGGATCGGCGTACGGTCACAGCCGCCAGGAGTACCGGCTGGTCGGCACCAGGTCCAGGTCGCGGTCCGCGCCGAACCTCCCGACGCTCTCCATCAGCTCGGCGGTCCGGCGCCGGAGCTCGGCGTCGTCGCCGCGGCTGCCGTAGAACGCGTGCGGGTCGGTGAGCGCCGCCATCGGGAAGTGCTCCTCGACGATGCCCGCGATGTCGGGAGAGGACGGCGTGAGGGCCTCCTCGACGACGTTCTGGACGTAGGCGACCGTCCCCTGCGTGCGGATCGCGATCGGGGTGTGGTGCACCATCCAGTAGCGCAGGTACTCCTCCCTGGTCATCGACGCCGGGCGACGGAGCAACGCGACCTGGGCGAACACGTCGGCGCGGACGCCGTCGGGTACCGGCGCGGGATCGAGGCGGACCCGTTCGGTGACGCGGTAGGCGGGCGGCGCCGGCTCACCGGCGGCCTCCGCGACCGCGGCGATCGCCTCGGCGGGGTCGCCGCCGGTCCACACCGAGACCAGCGCCGTGACCGGCTCCCCGGGCCCGAACCGCAGCGCCGGCGCCACGTCGGCGTCGTCGACGTTCACCGCGAGGGCGGTCGCCCCGGCGGCCGCGAGCGCCGCGCGCAGCGAGGGCGCGCCCAGACCGGCGCCCGGACCGGCGCGGAGCCCGGCGCGGAGCCCGGCGCGGAGCCCGGCGCGGTGCAGCACGACGATCAGCTTCGCCACCGTGCGAACGTAGCAGCGACGGACCGCGGGTAGAACCTGTTACAGTTTCGCGGCGAAGGTTTCTCCATCGTTTCGCCGGGCGGGAGAGCCGTGGTCAGCTTCACCTTGTCGCAGGTCTTCTCGACGGTCGCCGACGCCGTCCCCGACACCGAGGCCCTGATCTGGCGGGACCGCCGGCTCACCTACCGTGCGGTCGACGAGCGAGCCGACGGCCTGGCCCGCTACCTCGCCGCCTCCGGCCTCGGCGTGCGACGCGAGCGCGCCGAGCTGCGCGGGCACGAGTCGGGCCAGGACCACCTCGGCCTCTACCTGCGCAACTGCCCCGAGTACGTCGAGGCGATGATCGCCGGCCACCGCGCCCGGCTGGCGCCGTTCAACGTCAACTACCGCTACGTGGCCGAGGAACTGCGCTACCTCCTCGCCGACGCCCGCGCCCGCGCACTCGTCTACCACGCGGAGTTCGCGCCGTGCCTGCTCGAGGTACGGGATCGGTTACCGGACCTGGAGCTGCTGATCCAGGTCGCCGACGACAGCGGCAACGACCTGATCGAGGGCGCGGTCGCCTACGAGACGGCGGTGGACGCGCCACCGCGCGACCTGCCCGAGCCGACCGGTGACGACCTCCTCATCCTCTACACCGGCGGCACCACCGGGATGCCGAAGGGCGTGCTCTGGCGGCAGGACGACATCTACGTCGCGGCGATGGGCGGCACTCCGTTCGGCTCGCCGGAGCCGTACGGCTCCTACGCCCAGATCGCCGCCGTGGCCGCGGCGAACCCGGGAGGCCAGCGGGTACTGATGATCCCGCCGCTCATCCACGGTGCCGCACAGTGGAGCGCGTTCTACACCTTCACCAACGGCGGCACCGTGATCCTGCTGGACGACGTGCGGCACCTGGACGCCCGGCAGGCGCTGCGCCTGATCGTCGGCGAGCGGGTCGGGTCGATCCCGGTGCTGGGCGACGCCGTCGTGCTCCCGATCGTCGAGGAGATCGAGCGGGCGATCGACGCGGGTGAGCCCTACGACCTCTCCGGCCTGGCGGCGATCTCCAACGGGGGCGCGCCGCTCTCGCCGGGGATGCGCGAGCGCCTGCTGCGGGCGCTGCCCGGCCTGCTCCTGCTGGACGCCGGGGGAGCGTCGGAGACCGGGATCCAGATGAGCGCACTGTCGGCGAGCGGGGCGCTGACCGAGGCCGGGGTGTTCGACGCCCACGAGCAGACGGCCGTCATCGACGACACGCTCTCCCGCGTGCTGGCGCCGGGGGAGGGCGAGGGCTGGCTGGCCAGGCGCGGGCGGATCCCGCTGGGCTACCTGGGCGACCCGGAGAAGACCGCCCGCACGTTCCCCGTCGTCGACGGGGTGCGGTGGTCGCTGCCGGGCGACCGCGCGGAGCTGCTGCCCGACGGCCGCGTCCGGCTGCTCGGCCGCGACAGCGCCACGATCAACACCGGCGGGGAGAAGGTCTTCGCCGAGGAGGTCGAGCGCGCGCTGCTGGCCCACCCGGCGGTGCGCGACGTCATCGTGGCGGGCCGGCCGTCGGACCGGTGGGGTAGCGAGGTGGTCGCGATCGTCGAGGTGAACCCGGACGTCGGCGCCACCGACGAGGAGCTGGTCGCGGAGGGCGCGCGGCACATCGCCCGGTACAAGCTGCCGAAGGCCGTGATCCGGGTGCCCGAGATCGTCCGGTCCCCGTCGGGGAAGGCCGACTACCGCTGGGCCGCCGCACTGGTCCGGGAAGGCTCGTAGCGCTCGGGCCGGTCACCCGGTGAACGTGCGGAGGAACACGGCCAGCCGCTCGGCGTGGGCTTCCCGCGGCAACCGGCCGCCGCGGGTCAGCGTCACCAGCCCGTGCAGCCCGCTCCACAGCACCTCGGTGAGCACGCCCTCGTCGTCGGTGGTGGCGAACGGCCCGACCGCGGCGCGCAGCTCGTCGAACCCGGCGTGGAGCGCCGGTGGCGCCTCGGGCGTGGCGAACGGCAGGCTGACCGCCTGGTTGAACATCGCGTCGTAGAGCGCCGGCCGCCGGTCGGCGAACTCGACGTAGGCGTCGGCCACCGCCGACAGGGCGGCCTTCCCGCCCCCGGCCGCCGTCCGGGCGGCGTGCAGCGCGGCCGCGAGCTCGCCGAAGCCGTCGACCGCCACCGCCGCCATGATCGCGTCCTTGCCCGCGAAGTGGCTGTAGAGCACCGGCTGGCTGTACTCGACGCGCTCGGCGAGGCGCCGGGTCGTCACCGCGTCCCAGCCCTCCGCCTCGGCGAGCTCGCGTGCGGCGTCGACGATCAGCCGCTCCCGTGCTGCCCGTTCCCGTTCCCGACGTGCCTGGATCGACATGGACCAACGCTAGCACTGCTAGATCTTCTTTCGTCGACCTGATAGCGTCGATCTTGTCGCTAGCACTGCTAGATCTGGAGAGCCCTCATGTTCGACGTCGTCACCTACGGCCTGGCCATCGCCCTCGACGTGTTCATCGTGTACATCGGCGTCCGGTTCCTCCTGCAGCCGGAGCCGGCCGCCAGCGGGTACGGCGTGCCGTCCCGGCCGAGCGCCTACCTGTCGGTCAAGGGCGTGCGTGACATCACCTACGGTGTGCTCGGGCTCGCGCTGCTCGCGTTCGCCGGCCACCTGGCGGCTGCCTGGTTCATGCTCGTCGTCGCGCTCGTGCCGCTCGGGGACACGCTGATCGTGCTGCGCGGGGGTGGCACCAGGGCCACGGCGTTCGGCATCCACTTCGCCACCGCGGTGGTGGTGCTGATCAGCGCCGCCCTGCTCTTCACCCGCTGACGCCCGCCACCACGCGTCCGGACCGCACCGCGACCGGATCGGGGATGATCGGACCGTGACCTCCACGTTCGCCGGCCCCACCGGTCCGTCCGCCCGCTCCGCCGTCCCGCCCTTCCACGTCATGGACGTGTGGGCCGCCGCGGCGGAGCGGCAGCGCACCCGGGGTGACCTGATCAACCTCTCGGCCGGACAGCCGTCCACCCCGGCGCCCGCGCCCGTGCGGGCCGCCGCGGCGGCGGCGCTGGAGACCGAGGTGCTCGGCTACACCGTCGCCCTCGGCATCCCCGAGCTGCGCGACGGCATCGCCGCGCACCACCGGCGCCTGTACGGCCTCGACGTCAACCGCGACGACGTGGTCATCACCACCGCGGGCTCCGGCGGGTTCCTCCTCGCGTTCCTGGCCGCGTTCGACGCGGGCGACCGGGTCGCGATGGCGCGCCCCGGCTACCCCTGCTACCGCAACACGCTCTCGGCGCTGGGCTGCGAGGTCGTCGAGCTGCCGTGCGGGCCGGAGACCCGGTTCCAGCCGACCGTCGCGATGCTCGAGGCGCTCGACGAACCGGTGAGGGGCCTGATCGTGGCCAGCCCGGCCAACCCCACCGGTACGGTGCTCGACCCCGACGAGCTGGCCGCGCTCGTCTCCTACTGCGACGACCGCGGTATCCGCCTGGTGAGCGACGAGATCTACCACGGCCTGAGCTACCTCAACTCCCCGGCGACGGCGTGTGCCTGGCAGACCTCGCGCGAGGCGATCGTCGTCAACTCGTTCTCGAAGTACTTCTCGATGACCGGCTGGCGGCTCGGCTGGCTGCTCGTGCCCGAGACGCTGCGCCGCGCGGTGGACCGGCTCGCCGGCAACCTGACGATCTGCCCGCCGGCGTTGCCCCAGTACGCCGCCGTCGCCGCGTTCGACCCGGCGTCCTACGCCGAGGCCGACTCGCACGTCGAGCGGTACGCCGCGAACCGCGCCCTGCTGCTCGAGGGCCTGCCGACGCTCGGCATCGATCGGCTGGCGCCCGCCGACGGCGCGTTCTACGTGTACGCCGACGTCGGTCACCTCACCGATGACTCGATGCGCCTCACGTACGAGCTGCTCGGTGAGACCGGCGTGGCCGTCGCGCCTGGCGTCGACTTCGATCCGGTGGAGGGCGACCGGTTCATCCGGATCTCGTTCGCGGGCGCGACCGCGCCGATCGAGGAAGCGCTGGAGCGGCTCCGCCCGTTCGTCGCGCAGCGGTCCTAGCGCCGGCGCACCGGGTCCACTGAGCTCTGTTCCGCCTCATCCGTTCTCCGCACGACCGACACCGTCCGCCGGGCCGGTCGGGAACAACTCCCTTACTACGGTCCGAGAACTCCACCGTCGAAAGGCAACGTGGCGGAGCCCGACCGGTGAACCTCGAGTTGGTTTACGGTTCTGTGACGAAGCCAAAACATGCTGTGACGAAATCGGTGACGCGGGACCCGGCGCTACTGGATGGACCAAAGGCGGTTCTCCACGATGAAGAACACGACGACCGCGAGCAAAGGCTCCGTCTACGCGGCCTGGGAACGATTCGTGCAGGGCGACGACCAGGTACTGGGAGTGCGCCCGGAGGTGGCGATCTCCTGGCATCGCTGCCGGGAGCGTTACCGCGTCGACCCGCACCTCGCGGAGGCGCCGATCGCGGTCGCGGAGATCGACCACACCCCCGAGCACGACGTCGTCTTCGCCGAGCTGGGCTTCCGGGCCGCGACGCTCGCCCACGACGTCGGCGTCGCCGGTGGGGTCGTGACGATCACCGACTCCACCGGGCGCATCCTCGCCGAGTGGGGCGACCCGGCGACGGTCGCCCGGGCCGAGACGGCCAACCTCGCCCCCTGGTTCTGCTGGTCGGAGTCGGCGGCCGGTACCAACGGCATGGGCATGGCGCTCGAGGCGCACGGCCCGGTCCTCGTGCGGGGCGCCGAGCACTGGTGCGAGCCGTTCCACGACTGGGCCTGCGCGGGCATCGCGGTCCGTGACGTGGTCAGCCGCGAGCCGATCGCGGTGCTGAACATCTCCTGCTGGCGCTCCCGGCTGCCGCCGATGGCGGGGAGCTGGCTGACCAACGCGGCGACGAAGACCCAGTGCCTGCTGCGCAGCCGCGCGCGCAACAGCGGCACCGAGCTGGTCGCGGCGTACACCCAGGCCCGGGCGTCCTCCAGCGCAGCGGTCGCGGCCTTCGACACCGCCGGCAAGGTCGTGATCGCGGACGAGACGGCGAGCGTGCTGATGGGCGT